>Ga0210398_10005580_pt1 | contig 11676 bp, 6 predicted proteins | sample IncBWC4OmetaG_FD_161047 | JGI IMG/M metagenome (GOLD analysis project Ga0210398, IMG submission 161047) | Forest soil microbial communities from Barre Woods Harvard Forest LTER site, Petersham, Massachusetts, United States - Inc-BW-C-4-O | ecosystem: Environmental > Terrestrial > Soil >... | reverse complement strand
GAGCGGGCGGCCAACGTCACCGAGTTTCTGGAGCAGGAAGGTCAGGTTCCGCTGACCAACATATTGGCTCCTGGCGCGATGGGCACCAGCAGACAGGTAGCTCCTGACACCACCTCGGAGGGGCAAGCTGAAAACCGGCGGGTTGTGGTCAGGGTGCTGCAGAACAAGGGTATCGCTGGTACCTAAAACAACTAAGTTTCTTGACACGCGGAGGCACCATGAGTTCGTACCGTAGGACTTGTCTTTTTACGTTCGCAGGTTCGCTGGCCCTGGTGTTATGCATGCCTGCGATTGCTCAGCAGTCGGCAGATATCGCTCAGCAATCAGTTGATCTTGCCTCGCCCGACCAGACAGGAAGCGCTGCTGCCTCGCAGAAAGCAACTGTTGCGCAGACATCGTCCGAAACAAGTCCCGATGCCGATCTTACTGATAAGCAATGGCACTATTACGGCATGGCGTATATCTGGTTCCCGGGAATCCATGGCACGGCCGGGATTCGCGGCTTTGACACCAGCGTCCACGTAACCGCGGGCGAGATCTTTTCTAATTTCAGGGGAGGATTCCTGGGGGATTTCATCCCCACGTACGGTCGCTTCTCGGCGCCCACCGATCTTCTGTGGATGAGGCTCAGAGACAGTAAATCGATTCCGTTTGCGCCCGATTATTCGGTGCGGACCGACCTTGGCATGACCATCATCACCCCCAAAGTCAACTATCTGCTGGTGAACAATCCTAAGATCAAGATCTACGGTACGGCCGGGCCCCGCATCTGGCATGAGTCCACGACACTTGAGCTGGTACCAACGATTAACGGCAACAACCTCTCCAAGAGTGTCACCTGGACGGATTTTGTCCTGGGCGCCAGATTCAGCATGCCGTTGGGTGCGAAGGCATCGGTCGATGTGCTCGGCGATGCAGGGGAAGGCGGGGCAACTCTGGACTACCAGGTAGGCGGTCTTCTGAATTATCAAGTGAAGCCGAAATGGACCTTGCAGGGTGGCTGGAGATATCTCACCGTTCACTACGGCAACAACGGGAACATTTTCAACTCGTCGATTCAGGGGATCCTTATCGGCGCAACCTACAAGTTTAAATAGGTTAGAGGCTGATCAGTGTTTATGATATCCGGGGCTGGAATTGCTCGGAGGAGACACTAAAAGGTGGAAGCAAGACTACGAGAGAGGTCTCCGTCCGGATGAATCAAACGATTGCTGCGCTTAGGCCACGGAGGCATGCGTATTCCAGACGGAGTAAAAAGCAGACCGTCTCCCGGACACGTTGAGATGCGGTTGGTCTTGAAACTCGCGTGGTTGATGGCGCTCGCATCCGCTTCGCTTCGGATTCTTAACGCTCAGGATCTTTCGCCGCGCGCATACCTGATCACGCCGGTTCATGCCAATGTAATGACGCTGACATGGTCCTTCTACGACGGCAGCATTAATTTCAACGGTGTAGTCCCGGCCACTGGGGCCACAGGGACTTATAGCGTACCCATCGCCAGCTATTACTACTCGTTCGATTTCTTTGGCCGCTCGGCCAACGTCGTCGCGTCGTTGCCTTACGGAGTAGGAAACTTCCAGGGAACGGTAACCGGCGCGGGAGTTCACCTCTATCGCTCCGGCCTGCTGGATTCGATCTATCGCATCTCCGTGAACCTTAAGGGCGGTCCGGCGTTGTCGGCCCAGCAGTTCGCCAAATGGAGACAGAAAGTCCTGTTGGGGGCCAGTCTCAAGGTGATAGCCCCGACCGGGCAGTACGATCCGACAAAGCTAATCAACTGGGGAGCCAACCGCTGGGCCTTCAAACCGGAATTTGGCTATTCTCAACGCTGGAGCGGCAAATGGATTCTCGATGGGTATGCGGGAGTGTGGTTCTTTACCACAAATCCCGAGTTCTGGTCGCGCAACATCTACTATCCCGGCACGCGGTCCCAATTGCAAAATCCGGTTGGCTCATTTGAAGGGCACTTGAGTTACAACTTCAAACCGCGGCTCTGGGCCTCCCTTGATGGCAATTACTGGTTCGGTGGCAAAACAAGTTTGAACGGCGTCGAAAACTCCCTGACCCAGGAGTCAAACTCGCGCATCGGCGGCACGGTCGCGATCCCATTTACTGGGCACCAGGCTTTGAAATTCAGCTACAGCGATGGCACCTATATCCGGTATGGCGGCAACTATCACAATCTCCAGGTTGCATGGCAATACTCCTGGGTGGGAAGGCCAAAATAGCGACAGATGTAGATACTGCAAACGTCCCGGAGCCCGTATTTCAAATGTCAGTGGTGATTTTGGGCCAGATCTGCGTTGTCCTCAAGACACGGCTGAGAGCAGGCGCTCCAGTAGAACACCTGTCACTTCCGCCAGTAGCCGGAGTGACACAGAGTTCGTAGCCTCCTCCTGTCTTCATAACTGTATCTCGCCTGGACGTTAGAGATTTGCCACGGTGACCTCATGTATTCGAGGCGATTGCTCTAACCATTGAGCTACAGGCCCTTCAAAGGTCGCGCACGCGGCTGTTAGAACAGTTCTCGCGATTGAGAGTTACGCGTCGCGCGATCTTTAAGATCGTAAATGGCTCGGCCTACGGCTGGCCGTAACAGGGGAGCGCAAACCGAGAACCATGCCGTCGGAGCGCCAGGCCCGTTCCCGAAACGTGGAGCAGCACGCTGGGTGCCGAATGCGATCCGTCCGGTTCTCTAGCTTCCGACGGGCTCGACCGCAACCGCGACGGCCTCGCTCACGATGGCACCAGGTACTATGGCATCAGGCGATGGCTCTCTCTCTGAAAATGTGAAGAAGAAAAGCAGCAGGACAATGGCGGAGCATGCAGCTGAGACCAGCCAGATGGACCGCCACTCATGCGCAACGACATTGTTTGCTCCGACGGTCGCATAATGATCGACCACCGCTCCTGACAGCCACGAGCCCAGGAGCATGCCCGCGCCATAGGTGATCAGAGTGATCATTCCCTGTGCAGCCGCTCGCAGCGCGGTCGGAGCCTTGCGGTCAACGTAGATCTGTCCGGTGACGAAGAAGAAGTCGTAACAGATGCCGTGCAGGACGATTCCTGTCCAGAGCATCCACATATTCGCGCCGCCGTTACCCCAGGCGAACAGAACGTACCGGATTGTCCATGCCGACATCCCGGCAATCAGCATGTACTTCACACCCAGACGTCGAAAGAACCAGGGAATGAGCAGCATGCAGAACAGTTCCGACATCTGGCCGCCGGTCATCTTTCCGGCGGCGTTATGAATCCCAATCTCGTTGAGAAACAGATTGGTGAACGCATAGTAGAACTGAAGCGGAACACAGATGAGGAACGATGCCGCGGCGAAGATCAGGAATGGGCGATCGCGAAACAAATCGAAAGCTTCGACCGGAAAGAGGTCGGCGAAGCGAAAGCTCTTCGATGCAGCGAGCGGAGGCGTGTCGGGCAGCGTCAGACAATAGATTGCCATCACGAACGAGGACCCCGCCGCAACCTGCATAGCAAGGTGCGACGCCTCGAGCCGAAGGCCTCCTATCAACAGACCGGCTACGATCCACCCGCCGGTTCCCAGCACGCGAATCGGCCCGAACTCCTGTTTCGGATCGCGCATCTGCCGAAACGCCAACGAATTGGTCAGGGACAGAGTGGGCATGTAGCAGCATGAGTAAAGAAGAACCATCCAATACAACGGGCTGAACGACGCGCGCGTGGATGCAAGGCAAAGAAGCACAGCGCCAAGAAGGTGGAGCGTCGCGAGCACCTTTTGGGTGGGGAAGAAGCTGTCGGCGATCCATCCGGCAAGAAAGGGCGACACGATCGCGCCCACTGCGGTGGTGCCAGCAACCAGGCCAATTTCGGCCCCCGAAAAGCGCAGGGTCTCTCCCAGCCATGTTCCGAGCGTGACGTACCAGGCGCTCCAGATGAAATATTCCAAAAACATCATCAGGGCAAGACGCGATTTCATTTGCAGAGTCATCGTGTGAAGTCTCTTTCGGTTCCAACAATCTTTACGGCAGTGCAAACGCAACGTACTTGCCGCCCGAAGGCCATTTAGGATCGCGCCCGCCACCAGCAGCAATCACAACATATTGCTTCCCATTGACCATGTAGGTCATGGGAGTAGCCACGCCTGCAAAGGGTAACAGAGCCTCCCAGAGCAGCTTGCCAGTGCGGCTGTCGTAGGCATGGAACTTCCGGTCAAAGTCTGTGGCTCCGATGAAGACGATGCCGCCTGCTGTGACGATCGGGCCGCCGTAGTTTTCAGAACCCGTGTTCCGCATTCCGGAGGCGGCCAGCTCCGGATATTCGCCGAAGGGAATCTTCCAAAGGTACTTGCTGGTGTTCAGATCGATCGCACTCAACGTACCCCATGGAGGACTGATGGCTGGATAACCGTCGGGATCGAGAAACTTGCGGTAGCCAGTGAAACGATACTTCAGAGAATCGCCCATCTTCACGGCGGTCGAATTGACGTTGCTTTCCGTTACTCCCAGATAGCGCATGAGCGCCGAGAGCTCTTCGCCTTCGAGCTTGGGAAAGCCCGGCATGCGTCCATTGCCCTGATGAACCAATTCCAGAAGCTGCTCTCGCGGCATTCGCTTGCCCACTCCTTTCAGAGAGGGAAACGCAGGCGTAATGCCTTCCTGCTCATCGCCGTGACAGATCGCGCAATGATTCGCGTAGCTCTTCGCACCGAGTGGATCAGCCGCGTCCTGGCTGGGTTCAGTAGCTGCAGTCATCTCCCGCTTGCGGGCAGAAGAGCCGCCCGCTGCTTCTGGTCCCTGGTTTGGAGCGGGTTCACTCGTTTTCAAATATTGCACAAGGACCGACATCGCCTTATCGTCGAGCATTGGAAAAGACGGCATTCTTCCTTTGCCGGAACGAATCACGCTGGCTAGATTCTCATCGGTAAGCCGCTCACCAACGCCAACGAGTGAAGGAAATGCCGGCGGAGAGCCCTCGCGATGGTCGCCGTGACAGCTCGCGCAGAGATTCTGATAAGTCGTCTCCCCGGGGCTACTACCGGGCTTGTTCTCGGTCAGTCCGCCTGTCCACGCCATCTCGTTTGCGTTGACGTAAAGCACGCCTGTCTTGATATCAACCGCCGAACCTCCCCACTCCGCGCCTCCATCGAAGCCGGGAAAGACGATGGTCTGCTTATCCACGCTTAGAGGAACAAATTGTCCTTCGCTGCGATAGGCTCTGAATCTTTCGAGCGCAAATTGATGTGCTTCCGGCGTGCGATTCGTCAACATGTTTTCGGTCAGGATCTGGCGCGCAAATGGCTCGGGCATCTGCGGCATCGGCTGGGTGGGCGACGTTGTTTCGCCGGGCACGTTGCTGGCAGGATAGGGCTGCTCAACAGTCGGAAACAGCGGCTCGCCGTTGGTGCGGTCGAAGAGGTAGATGTATCCCTGCTTCGTGGTCTGCGCCACAGCGTCAATATGCCTGCCGTTATGCACGACTGAGAGCAGCGAAGGCGGAGAGGGAAAGTCGCGGTCCCAAATATCGTGATGCACGCCCTGGAAATGCCAGATGCGTCTGCCGGTTTCAGCATCCAGTGCGAGCAGAGTATTCGCGAATAGATCGTTGCCGATCCGGTCGGCACCATAGAAATCAGACACTGCCGAACCGGTAGGAACATAGACGATGCCGCGCTTCTCATCAATCGTCATTCCTGTCCAATTATTGGCCGCGCCGGATTTGAGCCATGCATCTTTCGGCCAGGTGTCGTAACCAAACTCGCCCGGGTGAGGAATGGTGTGAAAGCTCCAGCGCAGCGCGCCTGTCCGAACATCGAAGGCGCGCACATCGCCAGGCGGGGCCGGATGCGTCTCGGGATTCCGGCCGCCCACAATAATCAGGTCCTTGTAGACGACACCGGGCGTGGTCAGCGCTATCGACTGATCTCTGTAGTCTCCACGAAGCTCTTTACGTAGATCGATTCGCCCGCTCTCACCGAACGTAGCAATCGGCTTCCCTGTCGCAGGGTCGAGGGCGTAAAGAAAGTTCATCACTCCGGCAAAGAGGCGGTTTTGGGAACCGTCTGTCCACCAGCTCAATCCGCGGTCCGGTTGTGTGCCTTTGATACCAGAATCGAAGGTCCAGAGAAGTTTGCCGGTCGCAGCGTCAAGCGCGATGACCCTTTGCGTTGGAGTGAGGGCATAGAGAACGCCACCGAGAACCAGCGGGCTGGTTTGCATACCGCCCTGTTCTGCGGTATCGAAGGTCCATGCAACTTTGAGCTTGCTCACATTGCCACGGTTGATTTGTGTGAGGGCAGAATAGTGATCATTGGCGAGTTGGCCCCCATATACCGGCCAATCCTTCGATTGCAGCCTGGTTGTGGCGCTGTCAGCCGACGACGTTGACGCGTCCACTTCCCTGACCCCGGCGTGAAATCGCACCACGCCATAGACGGCAAAGGCAATTGCCAAAACCATCCAGCTTTTGAGAAGTCTCTTCTTCATTTCACGTCAAGGACATTCAGGGCATGATACGGCACTCCAAGATGGTAACGACAACAGACGCCTACATGCAGTCGTTGGAACCATAGGTGCGCACGGGGAATGGATTCTGGAGCGGAATAGCAGACAGCTGCAGAAACGACCTCATGAGCGTTGTCAGATTGTTCGGTTTTGGACAAATATCCTCATATCCGGACATGAGGGTTCTAGAGGTGATCATTTCTGCGCGATGGAGTTCTTTCGAATGAAGTGTTTAGGCCGGCGCACATTCGGAAGGAAACATGCTGTCTTAAGCGCGATAAATCCGGCGGATGGAGGGGACCTTGCTTCAGGATATTCGTTTTGCCTTTCGTCAGCTTCGAAAAGCTCCGAGCTTTGCCATCACCGCGGTGTTGACGCTCGCCCTCGGAATCGGAGCGAACACGGCCATTTTCAGTCTGGTCAATTCACTTCTGCTCAAGCCGCTGCCTGTGCCGGATCCACAGCAGATCGCGACCATCGTCCCCCGCGAAAATAATGGTCCTTTGCAGCAAGCTCTGTCCTGGAACGAATACAAAGAGGTTCGCGGCCAGAGTGGGCAGTCCTTTAGCGACATCTTTGCCTACACCATCAGCCTCGACGGCCTGGCGGCAAAAGGGCAATATCCGGACCGGATCATGACCACGTACGTCAGCGGAAATTTCTTTGAAGGGCTTGGACTCAAGCCCGCTGCCGGGCGGCTCTTTCTCCGCAGCGAGGGAGAGACGCTGGGCCAGGACCCCGTGGTTGTTCTGGGCTATGACTACTGGAAGCAGAAATTCGGCAGCGATCCGAGTGTGGCGGGCCGCACGGTTACATTGGACGGACATCCGGTCACCATTGTCGGAGTAGCACCGAAGGGCTTTGCCGGCATGCAGAGCTATTTGACCATGGCCGCGTACCTGCCATTGTCGGAGCTACCTCTCACTGGCACGTCAGCCGATACCTTGAACAATTGGCAGAACCGGATACTCATCGTCAACGGGCGTCTGCATTCCGGAGTAAGCCTGAAACAGGCGAATGCGTCGCTGGGGATAGTCGCCCAGAACCTCATGCGCCTGCACCCGGATGTCGAAAAGAATCTTAAGATCGAGGGGTTTCCCGAGCCGCAACTCCGCATCAATCCCGGCGATCCCAACACGATGATCATCATTGCCGGGCTTTTTCTCTCCCTTGCGGTGATGGTTCTTTTGCTGGCATGCGTCAATGTAGCGAATCTGGTTCTGGTGCGCGCGACAGCCCGCGAGCGCGAAATGGCTATCCGCACTGCGCTCGGAGCTCAGCGCTCCCGGCTCATCCGCCAGATGATTACCGAAAGCGTGATGCTGGCGCTAATGGGTGGCGCGATGGGCGTCGCGTTAGGCATGTTTGCCAGCAGCGCTCTCAGCCACCTCGACCTGCACGCGGATCTTCCCGTCAAATTTCTGTTCGAATTCGACTGGCGCATCTTCTCTTATTCCTTCGCCGTCGCTTTGCTGGGAGGAGTTGTCGTAGGCATCGCGCCAGCTCTGCATATTGCCAGGGTGAATGTGAACGCTGTCCTGCACGAGGGCAGCCGCGGCGTGGCCGCCGGCCGTCATTGGGTGCGCGATGGCCTGGTCGCTCTGCAGATTGCCGGTTCGCTCGTATTACTGGTTGTCGCTGCCCTCTTCGTGCGCAGCCTCTCGGCCATGCAGAACATGGATTTTGGCTTCAGGCCGGACCACGTGATGAATTTCGTCATCGACTCCAATGAGATCGGGATGAACGATGACGAAACCCGCGATCTCTCTAGCAATCTCACGGCCCGTCTGCGTCAGATTGCAGGAATCAGCTATGTAAGCCACGCCGGCTCCCTCCCACTCGGATATTTCGGCAACGGTGGCGATCGGATGATCATCGATGGCGGCGCCGTCCCCGCCCATCCCGACGATTTAAACGCCGGTTACAACGTTGTTTCGCCTGAATACTTCAGCGTGATGGGGATCGATCTTCATCGGGGCCGCTCTTTTACCCAAGCTGATAACGATCGTGGCCGCGATGTAGCAATCGTAAGCGAAAGCGCTGCCAAAAAGTTCTGGCCCGGTCAGGATGCGATTGGTCACACCTTCCGCATGGCAAGCGAAAAAGACCGCAAAATGCAGGTGGTCGGGATCGTCGGCGACGCGGAATTCCAGATCTTCGGCGGCGGCAAGTCGCGGCCGTACTTTTACATTCCGTATGCCCAGCATTTCAAGGGAAACAGCCTCATGGTGTTCCAGCTGCGGTCGAACCGGGATCTCCTTTCTCTTATCCCCATGGTCGAGAAAACCGTACACGCCCTGGCGCCGCAACTTCCAATCTTTCAGGTGCAGACTATGCGACAGGGACTCTATACGATGAATGGGCTCCTGCTCTTCCAGATCGGCGCATCACTCGCCGCGATCATGGGCGGGCTTGGAGTGACGCTGGCAGTGATTGGGCTCTACGGGGTGGTCTCGTATGCGGTAGGCCGCCGCGTACATGAGATTGGCCTGCGCATGGCGCTTGGAGCCAGCCGCGGTTCTGTGTTTCGCATGATCTACCGCCAATCGATTGTGATCATTGCAACCGGCCTGGGGGCAGGCCTGCTCGTAGCCTTCCTGGTTTCACGAGCTGTCAGCAGCATTGTCGTCGTCAGCGTCCGCGACCCTGCGACTTACGCCGCTGTTATGGCGGTCCTGGCGGTGGCTGCGCTTGCCGCCTGTTATTTTCCCGCCCGGCATGCGGTGGCAGTGGAACCGATGACAGCGTTGCGCGAAGACTGAGTCGCCATGGTGTTTATGCCGATGGCGTTTGTTCGATAGCTCACGCGATGTGAAATACAAATCGCTAAAGCACGTTCCAGGACCCGGTGCTGGAAACGTCCTTCGCTCTGTTAACGTCAACCAAGGATCTGCGCAGACAGTTCAGCGGACACTTGCGACTTTACAGTACAAACCTGCGCTTAATGTGTGCAGCGGCGGATAAAGCGCCGGATGAGTTCGCCGCGTAAACACCTCACCTCCAGGATCCGTGTGCGTGGCGCTCGACACTGGAGGGTCGCGCAAATCGCTGCTTCGCTTTTCCATTCGTTGATTCCAATTTCGAGTTAGGGGCGACATTTCCGGAACCCAGGGCTGTTGTCCACCCACGGTAGCGACATGATCCTTTCCTTGAAGTCTTGCGGCCAGCTCATGATGTACTCAACCGTTCAGCCGAGTTGCTCGTGCTGACCTCAGTAAGGCGGAGATAGCAGTAGAGCGGCCAGGCGTGGGCGTGGGCGCACCAGGGGATGGCGATGGAGAGTCCGTTGGTGGGCAGCAGCGAGGAGTCGAGGCTGTCGGACGCGGACCAGCGGCCGGTCCAATAATCGGGGAAGTGCGCGGCGTAGCTGCTGAAGGTTATGCGGCGGAGCAGGTCATGCGCGGCGGCGGGGTCGAAGGTGGCAACGCCGAGGATCACCGGGCCGTTAAGGGCGTACCAGAAACCTCCATTTTCGCGGGAGCCTTGGGGAGTTCCGGAGCGCGTCGTAGGTTTTTCGACCTGGCGCGCGCCAAGCGCTTCTCCCGTGAGAAGGCGATTCTGGAGCTGAGTGAAGAGGCGGCGCTTGCGTTCGATGCTGAATTCGGGAATAAGCAGGGTGTAGCCCTGCGGCTCAAGCCACATATCGTCCTCGCCCAGAGGGGTCTTTGCATCCATCCATGCACGGCGCGGGAAGGTGCGGTCGTCCAGATCGCGACTCCAGGCGGCGTGCAACTCGGAGCGGTACTCGCGCATAGCGGCGGTGAGCTCGGCAGCTTCGGGCAACTGGAGCGCGTCAATGGCGGAGGCAAGGTCGCCGAGGATGACAGGGCCATGGCGGAATTCATGTGGCTTTCACCCACGACAAACTCGACGTTGTAAGGGATGGTGCTGGGCCACCAGCCGAACATGTCGTTCCAGTCGGAGTTCCAGCGGCAGATGATGCCGTGCGAAGCCGTCGCGACGCGGTCGCGCAGGAAGAGGAACGCCTGACGGACATGGGCTAGGCCAGTGCCGTGACCGGAGTTCTCAAGCGGGTAGTAGCCGACAGTTTCGGTGAGAATGCGCGCATCGTGTGTGACGCGGAGGTATTCGGCAAGGAGCAGAAAGAAGTAAAGCTGCTGGTCGCTGGTTTGCTGCGCCCCGCTGGGGCACCACCCAAAACCCTCCTCGTTGAGCTGGACGGTGCCATCGGGGAGCATGCGTTTCATGATGAATCGCAGGGTGGAGCGGGCGACGGCGGGATTGGTATGGCAGAAGGGCAGCGCCTGCTGGGCGAGGTCACGACTGGAGGCCATGTTTCCCCAGATGTAGTCGTACATGGTGCCCTGCGGAACCACCGTCTCGTCGTAGTACTCGCGCCAGGTGGTCATGGATTCGAGCGCGGCGGCGTTCCAGAGCATTTCGCGACGGAGGACGGGGTCGGATTCTCCAGAGAATCTGGGCAGGACGTGAAGCCATGCGTTGCCGAAGGTGGAACCAAGCGGCTTTGCCGATGCGGGCGCGGCGAGCGAGACACAGAGCGAGTCGATGCAGGCGGCGTCGCGGGTGTATCCGGTGACGAATGCAAGCGTACGGGCTTCTCCGGGGTGAAGAGTGAGCGCGGCGGTGACGCCGATGTTGCGTTGATCGGCGGAGTCGGTGTGAGAGACGGCAGTCAGGCCGCTACCGATGGCTTTGACGAAGATCGCGGGCGGGAACTGCTCGTAGCGGGACATTTCGCCGGGGGGCGGGAAGGTGAGCCTGCGTTTGCCACGCGCGGTGAAGGATGCCGTGACGGTTCCGTTGACCGGAGATCCGGCGGCCTCGATGGGCCAAGTGGCGCCCTGTTGAGAATCGTCCCATGCGGCAAAGAGCTGCTGGTACTTTGCGCGGGTTAACTCGGAGTACTGGAGCTGAAACGGAACAGAGCCGCTGTTGCGCAGGGTGATCTGCGTAAGAAATGCAGATGTGCCTTCGCCGATTGTTGTGGATGGTGCAACGGAGAGCAGCCGTGTGACCGAGAGCGATGGGGCGAGGGCATAGTCGTAGCGCGCGAAGCCGATGCCGAAGCGCCTGGTGGCTGCAATGGCGGCGGGTGCATCCAGTCCGATGAGATCGTGACGCTGGCCGGAGATTTCGACGGTGGCGAAATTGGCTCCGCCCCAGCGGTCGTCGCCCTGGTTCATGCGGCCCCAGGCGCGCTCACCCGTGAGGATCT
>Ga0210398_10005579_pt1 | contig 11676 bp, 11 predicted proteins | sample IncBWC4OmetaG_FD_161047 | JGI IMG/M metagenome (GOLD analysis project Ga0210398, IMG submission 161047) | Forest soil microbial communities from Barre Woods Harvard Forest LTER site, Petersham, Massachusetts, United States - Inc-BW-C-4-O | ecosystem: Environmental > Terrestrial > Soil >... | reverse complement strand
CGTAGAGCAGGCGGCCAGCGATGCGAAGGCGGCTGCGGATCGCGCAGAAGCGATCGCGTCCAAGACGATGTCGGGTGGCGAGCATCACGTCCACTTCCATCATCATCACCATGCAGCAGCAGCGGCTCCGGCCGATGCGGGCGCAGCGCCGGCTCCTGACGCGGGTGCTCCTCCGCCTCCGGCTCCTGCTACTCCGTAATATCGCTCAGGCTTGATAACAACGAGGGCGGTTGCGTCAGCAGCCGCCCTCGTTTGACTTTGTGCCGCCTGCACCCCGGACTGATTACTCAGTTCGGCGCTCGGCTCGCGAATGTGACTATCACTTTCAGCGCTTCGGGCTTTTGCGCGGTCGCGAATGCTTCGGTTATCTGCTCCAGTGGAAACCGATGCGTCACCAGTTCGGCTGCGTTAATCACGCCGCGCTCGACCAGCGACAACGCCTCGCGCGTTTCGTCGGGTCCGCATGAGTAGCTGGGGACCAGCCGCGTCTCGTTGAAGTAGAGATCGTGCGGCTTGATGAGCAGCTCGTCTTCGGGCGGCGTCGACGTGAACTGAATGACGGTTGCGCCCTTGCCCGCGGCCGCAATGCCCGCGGCGATTGCCTTCGAGGTGCCCGGTCCGACGATCACTACGTCAGCCATCGCGCCGTTGGTGATTTCGCGCACCTGCTCGACCAGGTTGTCGCCCTCGACCACGATTCCGCGATCGGCGCCCAGCTCGATTGCGCGTTGTGCGCGCGAATGGAACAGGTCCGCGCCGATGATGGTGCCGGCGCCCAGATCCCGGGCCATCTTAACGTGCATCATGCCCATGATGCCGAGACCGATGATCAGAATTGACTCGCCTTTCTTAAGCCCCGAGCGCTTGAGCGACTTGACGACGCAGGCCGCCGGCTCAATGAGTACGCCGTCTGCATCTCCGATCGAGTCGGGGAGCCGCAGCGTGTCGCGTTGATTGGCGGCGCTCACGAGAAAGAATTCCGCCATGCCGCCGGGCACGATGTTGGTCGCGCGCCAGGTTGCGCACTGAACGTACTCGCCGCGCCTGCACGCCGCGCACTGAAAGCATGGCGCATGATGGTGCACGAAGACGCGATCGCCGGCCTTGAACTCGCGCACCGCGGCGCCGGCCTGCTCGACGATGCCGACCGGTTCGTGGCCGAGCACGAGCGGCGCCTTGCGCTTGAGATACCAGGGCATGATGTCGCCCGAGCAGATGCCGCACGCGATCGATCGGATGAGAAGGTCGTCAGGGCCGACTTGCGGCCGGGTGCTTTCCTCGACGCGGATGTCGCCGAAATCGTAAAACCGGGCTACCTGCATAAAGTTACCGCCATGTTAGAATCGCATCATGCCACGGCCGAAATGTCCTCCGATAGCTGCTGACATAATCACGGAGATTGGCGACAAAGTCGTTTTGATCGAGCGGCGAAATTTTCCGTTGGGATGGGCGATTCCGGGCGGCTTCGTCGATTTCGGCGAGACGGTCGAGCAGGCTGCTGTGCGCGAAGCGCGCGAGGAAATCTCGCTCGAGGTCGAGCTGCGCGCGCTGCTTGGCGTCTATTCGCGGCCCGAACGCGATCCGCGCGGGCAGACGATCACGGTGGTATACGTCGCACGCGCATCGGGCACGCCGCGCGGCGACGACGATGCGAAGAACGCCACGCTGTGCGACCCGCGCAATCCGCCCTCGCCGCTCGCCTTCGATCACGCGGAGATTCTCGGCGACTATGTGCGCTGGCTCGACACCGGCGAATTCCCAGCGCCGTGGCGCAAGTCGTAACGGGATCGCGGCACAACTAGCGCTTGAGCTTGGCGACGGCGCGCTCGATGCGATCGAAAGCCTCGTTCAGATTCTTGGTCGACGTGGCGTAGGAAAGTCTGACGTGATTCGGCGCGCCGAAGTCGTTGCCGCCCACCAGCGAGACGTGCGCCTCGTCGAGCAGAAATGCCGCGAGTCCGTCGCCGTCAGTGATGGTCTTGTCGCCGAACCGGCTGCCAAGCAATCCCGACACGTTGGGGAAGGCGTAGAACGCACCATCCGGCACGTTGGGCAGCTTGAAGCCCGGAATACGACGCACGCGCTCGACGACCAGTGCGTTACGCTCGCGAAACGCCTCGAGCATCGGTTTGAGCTCGTCTTGCGGACCGGTCAGCGCCTCGATCGCGGCCACCTGCGTCATAGAATTGGGATTGCCGCTGTTCTGACTCTGCAAGCGGCCGGCAGCCGCGATCGCTTCTTTCGGCCCGGCCGCGAATCCGATGCGCCATCCGGTCATCGCGTAAGTTTTCGACAGCGAGTTGAACACGATGCCGTGCGATTTGAGCCGCGGCTCGACATGGAAAATATGCGGCGGCAGCCCGTTTTCGGTGTACACGATGTGCTCGTAAACGTCGTCGGACATCACCCAGATGTCGGTGTCGACCAGCACGCGCGCGATCGCCGCGAGCGATTCGGGTCCGTAGACGGCGCCGGTCGGGTTCGACGGCGAGTTGAGCATGATGCCGCGGGTGCGCGGCGTGATCGCGCGGCGCAAAGCCTCGGGCTCGAGGATGAAGCCGGACTCTTCGGAGCTCGGCACGAACTTCGCCTCGGCGCCCGCCAGCGAGACCATCGCGGCGAAACTCACCCACGCCGGCGTCGGTATGATCACCTCGTCGCCCTCGTCGAACAGCGCGGCGATCACGTTGGCCTCGGCCTGCTTGCATCCGGCCGACGCGATTATCTCGTTCGGCTCGTAGTCGAGATTGTTGTCCCGTTTGAGTTTGAGCTTGATCGCGTTTTTGAGTGCAGCGGTTCCGCCCACCGCCGTGTACTTGGTCTGGCCGGCGGCGAGCGCTTTGACCGCCGCCTGCTTGACGTGTTCGGGCGTGTCGAAGTCAGGTTCGCCGGCGGCCAGCGAGACGACGTCTATTCCGGCGGCCTTCATTTCCGTGGCGCGAGCGTCGGCAGCCAGCGTGGCGGAAGGTTTGATTGCGGCAATTCTGCGATTAACTTTCAGCATTTCCTAAATCCGGATCTGGAATGATGAGAACGACGACAGATTGTATCTGTCCCGCCAGTTTGAATGAACCGCTCAGCCGACTTTGAGTTTGGCGCGCAGTCTTTCGATCACGAGCTCGGGCACCAACTCCGGCAGTCGCTTGCCGTAGCCCGCGACTTCCTTGATCAGATGCGACGAGCTGAAGAACAGCCGCGGATTCGAGAACATGAACACGGTCTCGACGTTCGGGCTCATCTGCTTGTTCATCTGCGCCATCTGCAGCTCGTAATCGAAATCGGTCACGGCGCGCAGCGAGCGAATCAGCACCTTGGCGCCGATCCGTTCCGCGTAATCGACCGACAGGCCACTGAACTTGTCGACCCGCGCGCGCGGCTCGAGGTCGCGGATGACCTCGCGGATTATTTCGACGCGCTCGTCGCCGGTAAACAGCGCCGCATCCTTGTGCGGATTGTAGGTGACCGCGACGATCACCTCGTCGAAAATGGCGACGCTGCGCCGGATAACGTCGACATGTCCGTTGTGGATTGGGTCGAAGCTGCCGGGATAGACCGCGATCAGCGGGGTACGTTCTTTGGTTTTAGTCATTGGTCTAAAACTACTGTTCCGCACTCGGCGCCGAAGGCAGTCGCCGGTAAAAGGCGATTCGATGATCGCCGATGGTTGCAACGAACGCGCGCTCGTGGGCTTCAGGAGCGGGCGGTGCGACGGGCGCGCGCTTCGACTGTTCAACTACTACCCATCCGCCGGACGCGACCAACTGATGCTCGGCCAGCAGCGCCAGAACCTCCGCACTCATATCGTCCTTGAACGGCGCGTCGACAAATACCAAATCGAACGACTCGTGCGAGCGGCCGAGTTCACCCAATGCGCGACGCACGTCGGAGCCGACGATGCGCGCGCGATCGGAAAGTTCGAGCTGTGCCAGATTGGCGCGAATCGCGGCCGCCGCGTCGCGCGACGAATCGACAAACGTCACGTGCGCCGCGCCGCGTGAGAGCGATTCGATTCCCAGCGATCCGCTGCCGGCGAAAATGTCGAGCACGCGCACGCCGCCGAGATCCATCCGCACGGCGAGCCGCGAAAAAATCGACTCGCGCGCCCGCGCCGAGGTCGGCCGCGTCAGCAATCCGCGCGGCGCCTTGAGCCGCCGGCCGTGAGCATGTCCCGCAATAATTCGCATCGCGTCAGTTTTTCCGCCGTAATTCCAACGATTCGGCTTGCGCCTCTTGCCTCGAAGTCGCGGACGATAGATAACCCGTTCTGTTGGACCCCGCAAGTTCGCGGGTGGGTCGAACGGTCTAAACTTGCGCCACTGGCGAATTTGCGAGATTTTAGCTAGCAATCATTAGATTCTCGAACTCAAGAACGTCCAAGTTGAAGGTTCAGTAATACTCCGGCCATGCCTGAGAACCAGCAACCCAAGTTTTCTGACGCCGCGCTCGACGAGTACCGCCAAGTGCTGAGCCGCTACCCGACGCGCCAGGCCGCGCTGCTGCCAACTCTATGGATCGCGCAGCGCGAATTCGGCTGGCTCAGCGACGAGAGCCAGGACTACGTCGCGCAGCTGATGGAATTGCCGCCCGCGCACGTGCGCGCCGTCGTTTCATTCTACACGATGTTCCATCGCAAGCCGGTTGGCCGCTACCTGCTCGATGTCTGCACGAATCTCTCGTGTAAGTTGCGCGGCGCCGAAAAAATCGTCGACTGTATCCGGCGCAAACTGAAAATCGAGGTGGGCGAGACGACCCCCGACGGCAAATTCACGCTCGACGCGGTCGAATGCCTGGCCTCATGCGGCACGGCGCCGATGCTCCAGCTAAATCAGGACGCTTTCGTCGAGAATCTCACAGAAGAAAGCACCCTCAAACTTATCGACGAGCTTGCCTCACGTGACAATTGAACTAATCGCCGGCGCGATCAAAGCGATCCTGATGATCGTGCTCGGATTGAACCTGTCGCTGTTCCTGCTTTATTTCGAGCGCAAGGGCAGCGCCCTCATCCAGGACCGCATCGGCTCGAATCGCGTCACCATCACGGGCCTCGGCAAGCGGATGGGGATGCCGAACCTCGGCATCATCAACACCACCATCGCCGATCCGGTAAAAATGTTTACCAAGGAAGATTTCATCCCCGACGGCGCCGACAAATTCCTGCACACACTCGCGCCGTTCCTCGCGCTGTTCCCGGTGATGATCACGTTCGTCGTGATCCCGTTCGGCGACACGATTTCGATCGCCGGCCACCATATCGGACTCGAAGCCGCCAACCTCAACGCCGGCGCGCTCTATCTGCTCGCGACGCTGGGCCTCGGCGTATACGGCGTCGCGCTGGCGGGATGGGCATCGAACAGCCGCTGGTCTCTCCTCGGCGGGATTCGCGCGACGGCGCAGATGATTTCGTACGAGCTCGCGATGGGACTCGCGATCGTGTCCGTCATCATGACCTTCGGCACTTTGAACTTGCAGGAAATCGTGCGCGGACAGAGCGGTGTATGGTTCGGATTTTTGCCGCGCTGGGGAATTTTCATGCAGCCGCTCGCCTTCATTCTCCTGCTCGTCGCCGGCGCCGCCGAATCCAAGCGCATCCCGTTCGACCTGCCCGAGGGCGAGTCGGAGCTGATCCAGGGTTATTTCACCGAATACTCCGGCGGCAAGCAGGCCGTCTTCATGCTCACCGATTTCGCCGAGCAGGCGCTCCTCGCGATGCTGATAACCACGTTCTTTCTCGGCGGATGGCAGGTGCCGTGGCTGATGCGCGACGGTTTTCATCTGCCGGGCGGTTCATTTCTCGCCGTGCCCGCGCTGGCCGTTTCGATACTCGGGATCGTCGCGTTCCTGGTCAAAGTTGTCGCGCTGTGCATCTTTCTCGGCCTCGTGCGATGGACGCTGCCGCGCTTCCGCTACGACCAGTTGATGCGGCTCGGATGGAAAGGACTCGTGCCGCTCGGACTGTTCAACGTACTGCTGACCGCATTCGTCGTGGTGGCAACCGGGAGCGTCCACTGATGCCGCCGTTCGTCTATATATTTCTCGGCGCACTGGCGATCGTTTCGGCGCTCGGCGTCGTCGTCCAGCGCAATCCAATCCATTCGCTGCTGAGTTTGATCGCGACGCTGCTGACCGTCGCGCTCTTGTTCATTGCCGAGGACGCCGTCGTCGTCGGCTTTCTGCAAATCATCGTTTACGCCGGCGCGATCATGGTGCTGTTCCTGTTCGTGATTTGGCTGCTGAATCTGCAGGTCGAAACGGGTCCGACCGGTCATCTCATGCTCAAGATTTTCGGCTCGCTGGGAGCCGCGCTGCTGGTGACGGAGCTGTTTTTCATCCTCGCGCCGCCTCATCTGCAGGTGAAGTTCACTCACGAGCCGCTCGGCTACGGTTCGCTCGCCAGCCTCGCGGGCAAGCTGTTCACCGACTACCTGGTGGCATTCGAGGTGACCTCGGTGCTGCTGCTGGCCGCGGTGGTCGGCGCGGTCGCGCTCGCGCGCAGGATTCCGACGGCTGAAGAGTTCCGCGAAGTGAAGGAAGTAGAGAAGATCGCATCATGATTCCGCTCACCTACATGATGTCGCTGAGTGCGATCATTTTCGCGATCGGCGTTGCCGGTGTGATCATCCGCCGCAACATCCTCGTCATGTACATGTCGATCGAGCTGATGCTAAACGCCGTTAACCTCGCCTTCATCGCGATCGGCAGCCGGCTCGGTTCGATGGACGGCCAGGTGATTGTCTTCTTTGTAATGACGGTCGCGGCCGCCGAATCCGCCGTCGGCCTCGGCATTATCATCTCGAGTTTCCGCAATCGCGATACCGTCCACGCCGACGACCTGACGCTCATGAGATGGTGAGATACCAATGACGGTTCAGTTTCCAGCACTTGCGCTTATCCTGCTGTTCCCGCTGATCGGCGTCGTGTTCAATATGTTTTTCGGCTTCAGGAGCGGGCGCGGCGCCGTCGACGTCGTTGGACCGGGCGTGATGTTCGCCGCGTTCGCCGTTGCCACGTGGGCGTTTTTGACGCTACTCAAGCTGCCGCCCGGCAGCGCTCTCGCCGCGCCGCTGTGGGGATGGATCGAAGGCGGCCCATTTCACGTCGAGTTCGGACTGCGCGTCGACGCGCTCTCGGGCGTGATGGTGATGATAGTCACTGGGGTCGGCTCGCTAATCTTCCTTTACTCAGTTGGATACATGGCGCACGACGAGGACTTCGCGCGGTTCTTTGCCTACATGAACCTGTTCGCGCTCTCGATGTTGATACTCATTCTGGCGGACAACTTGCTAATGATGTTCGTCGGATGGGAAGGCGTCGGACTATGTTCCTACTTGCTAATCGCGTTTTGGTACACCGATCCTCAGTTCGCCTATAACGGCCGCAAAGCATTCGTCGTCAATCGCATTGGCGACGCGGGCTTTCTGCTGGCAATGTTCACGACCGTTGCGACGCTCGGCGCGCACGGCGTATGGACGCTTAACTTTGTCGAGCTGCACAACAACGCCGCCTTGTTCGGCCCAGCCGCCGCGACCGCGATCTGCGTCCTGATGTTCATCGGCGCGACCGGCAAGTCCGCGCAGATTCCGCTCTACGTGTGGCTGCCCGACGCGATGGTCGGCCCCACTCCCGTCAGCGCGCTAATCCACGCGGCGACGATGGTCACCGCGGGCGTGTACATGATCGCGCGGCTCGGCTTCCTCTTCACGATGGCTCCCAGCGTGCTCGATCTGGTTGCCACAGTTGGCGCTATCACAGCGCTGTTCGCCGCGACCATCGCGCTTGTCCAGCCGGACGTCAAGAAAGTTCTCGCCTATTCGACCATCAGCCAGCTTGGCTACATGTTTCTCGGCGTCGGCTCGGGCGCGTACGCGTCGGGTATCTTCCACGTTATGACGCATGCGTTCTTCAAAGGCTTGCTGTTCCTGTGCGCCGGCGCTGTCATGCACGCACTCGGCGGCGAGCAGGACATGAACAAGATGGGCGGTTTGTGGCGCAAGCTGCCAATCACTTTCTGGACGATGTTCATCGCGACGCTCGCGATCGCAGCCATACCGCCGTTCTCCGGCTATTTCTCAAAAGATCTGATTCTCGAAGCCGCCTACGAGTCTGGACACACGTGGCTTTGGATACTCGGCGTGATTACCGCCGGGCTCACGTCGTTCTACATGTTCCGTCTGATCTTCATGACCTTCTTCGGCGACTCGCGCGTCGATTCCGAAAAAGAGCATCACATCCACGAGTCGCCGGCTGTAATGACTATTCCTCTGATCGTTCTGGCTATTCTCGCGACCGTTGGCGGATGGGTTAATCTCCCCGATGGAATGTTGTGGGGAAATGCCTTCGTGCGATTTCTCACGCCTGCAGTCGGTACCTTCAAACCGATCGTCGAGGCGAATCTAGCTTCGACGTCGATGCCTCTGATCGCTTCAATCGTCGGAATCGTGCTTGCGTACGTTTTGTATATCCGCCTGCCGGGACTCCCATTCCTGCTCGCGTGGCGGCTGAAGGGTCCGTACGATTTGCTACTCAACAAGTACTACATCGACCAGATATATAATGTGGTCGTCACGCGTCCGCTGTTCTGGGTGTCGTACTACGTACTCGACCGCGCCGTCGACAGTTACATGATCGATGGAACCGCCGAGGGTGCTGGACTCGCCGTCCTGACTTCCGGCCAGGTAGCGCGTCGCGCCGAAACCGGCAACGTCCAGCACTATGCATTCGTTTACCTGCTGGGCGCGTTGGGGATCGTGGCCTACTACCTGTTCCTGGTGACCGGCCGATGAACGGCGGCGCGCTCACAGCTTTGATTTTTCTTCCTCTGATCGGCGCGATCTTCATCCTTATGCAGAGCGAGGAACGCGCGATTTGGAACTCGGCCTTCATCTTCTCGCTGCTGCCGCTCGCGCTCAGCTTCTACGTCTTCTTCGAATTCAACCCGCAGTCCGGCGATTACCAATTCGTCGAGCAGTACGACTGGATACCTAACTTCGGCATTACGTACCATATTGGTATCGATGGCATTAGCCTGTTCCTTGTACTACTGACTACTATCTTGATTACTCTGTCGATCCTCTACTCAGGCGGCGGCGACATCGAGGAACGTCCGCGCGAGTTTTGTTTCTTCATGCTCGTGCTCGAGACCGGGCTACTCGGCGCGCTGCTCTCGGTCGATCTGTTCCTGTTCTACATGTTCTGGGAAATCATGCTGATCCCGATGTACTTCCTCATCGGCATCTGGGGCCACGGCCGCAAGATTTACGCCGCCATCAAGTTCGTGCTGTTCACGATGGTCGGGTCACTGCTGATGCTGGTCGCGATCCTCTACCTCGTTTACCAGGCGCACATACATTTCAATCGCACCAGCTTCGATTTGCCGCTGCTCTACCAGGTGCCGCTCACTCCGACCCAGGCCCGCTGGCTGTTCGCGGCGTTCGCACTCGCCTTCGCGATCAAGGTCCCAATGTGGCCGGTGCACACATGGCTGCCCGACGCTCATACCAACGCGCCCACCGCCGGCTCCGTTATTCTGGCGGGCGTGATGCTCAAGATGGGCACCTACGGATTCCTGCGCTTCGCCATTCCGCTTTTCCCGGCCGTCGCCGTCGAGGCGATTCCGCTGTTCATGGCGCTCGCCGTGATCGGGATCATCTACGGCGCGCTGGTCGCGATGATGCAGTCTGACCTCAAACGCCTGGTTGCCTATTCGTCGGTTAGTCACCTGGGGTTCGTGATGCTCGGAATTTTCGCGCTCAACCCCCAGGGCATCGACGGCGCGATTTACCAGATGCTCAATCACGGAGTTTCCACCGGCGGCCTGTTTTTGCTGGTCGGGATGCTCTACGTGAGGCGCCACACGCACGAGATCTCCGAGTTCGGCGGCCTGTGGAAGCGCGTGCCCGTTTACGCCGCGATCTTCATGGCAGTGATGCTTTCTTCGATCGGATTACCGGGGCTCAACGGCTTCGTCGGCGAGTTCCTGATCATGCTCGGCGGGTTCCTGCGACTCCGGCTAGCTGTTGTTATCGCCGTCTTCGGTGTGATTCTCGAGGCGCTGTACATGCTCTGGACTTATGAGCGCGTGTGGTTCGGACCGATCACCAAGGCGGTCAACGAAACTATGCGCGAGCTAAGCGGCCGCGAGATTGCAGTGATGGTACCCGTGCTCGCGCTGATGCTGCTGATGGGACTATTCCCGCGCCCACTGATCAGCCGAATGGAACCGTCAGTGAATGCGATGCTCGCGCGCGGAAATTTCGCCCAGGCTCAACTGGACACCGAACATCCGCCGAATCGGTTGGTTGCTCTGCTGCCGGCATCAACCCACGAGCCCCTAATTGCGGCGGCAGCACGATGAGTCCTTTCAACCTCGCGGCGATAAATTTCGTCTGGCTGCCAATCCTGCCGATGGTCATCGTCGCGGTGGCGGCGATCGTCGTGCTGCTGGCCGGAGTGCACGTCGACGACAGCGAAAGCGAAGGGCTGGGCCTGGTGGCACTCGCGTCGCTGGGCGTGGCGTTCGTTTTCACCCTCGGAATCCTCGGACAAAACGGCGTCGCTTTTGCCGGCGCGATCTCGATCGACAGCTTCGCTGCATTTTTCGAGTTGGTCATTCTGATCGCCGCGATGTTCACCGTTATGATGTCGCTCGATTACGCCGCCGACAATAATATTTCCGGCGCTGAATACTATTCGCTGCTGCTGTTCTCCACCGTCGGCATGATGCTGATGGCGACAGCCGGCGACCTGATCGTCACCTTCCTTGGACTCGAGACGATGTCGATCCCCGTCTATGTGCTCGCCGGAATCATGCGCCGCAACGCCAAGTCGAACGAAGCGGCGATAAAATATTTCCTGCTGGGCGCGTTCTCGACCGGCTTCCTGCTCTACGGAATCGCGCTGGTGTACGGCGCCACCGGAACCATCAAGCTTGGCCCGATTCACGACGCCATTGCGTCGGGCTCGATGGGAGCGAATCCGCTGCTGCTGCTCGGCATCGGCATGATGCTGATCGGTTTCGGCTTCAAGGTCGCGGCGGTACCGTTTCACATGTGGACGCCGGACGTTTACGAAGGCGCGCCGACGCCGGTGACCGCGTTCATGGCAGTGGGCGTGAAGCTGGCCGCGTTCGCCGCCTTCGTCCGCGTCTTCCTGGTCGACTTCCCATTGATCGGCGCACATTGGCAGACAGTGCTCTGGGTAGTCGCGGCGCTGACGATGACCGGCGGAAATCTAATCGCCGCCGTCCAGACCAACATCAAACGGATGCTCGCGTACTCGGCGATTGCGCACGCCGGCTATCTCTTGCTCGGCATGGCGGCGGGAGTGCAATCCGGTCCGGCGATTCTCTACTACCTACTCGGCTACGCATTCACCAACCTGGGCGCGTTCGGAGTAGTCATTGCGCTCGAGCGGCGCGGCGAAGTAGGTAATCAGATCAGCGACTTTCGCGGCCTTGCCGAACGCCAGCCGCTGCTGGCCGGCGCTATGGCAGTCTTCCTGCTGTCATTGGCTGGAATACCGCCAATGGCCGGCTTCGTCGGCAAGTTCTATATTTTCAGCGAAGCTCTGCGCCAGGGCTACGTCGGACTGGTTATAATTGCAGTACTCAATACAGTAGTGTCTGCCTATTACTACTATTATGTATTAGTAGCGATGTATATGCAGGAAGGCGGCAGCGAA
>Ga0210398_10005578_pt1 | contig 11677 bp, 5 predicted proteins | sample IncBWC4OmetaG_FD_161047 | JGI IMG/M metagenome (GOLD analysis project Ga0210398, IMG submission 161047) | Forest soil microbial communities from Barre Woods Harvard Forest LTER site, Petersham, Massachusetts, United States - Inc-BW-C-4-O | ecosystem: Environmental > Terrestrial > Soil >... | reverse complement strand
CGGGCAACATCCAATCCGTTTTCGGCGGCGAATAAGCGAAAAGTTGAGCCGATCCGCGGATTTGCGTCCAGCAGTTTGTACTGGCCGTCGCGAGCATCAAAACGATAGCCGATATCCAAAGGTCCCCGGTAGGCAACGGCTTGCATTAAACGCTTGGTTTGAATTTCCACCGCGTCATTCCTGGCACAGATTCCGAGCGAGGTGCTGCCTCTGTGCGGCGGGAACTGGCGAAGCTTTCTCCCCGTGGCGCCAAACAAACACTGCGACTGATCGTTGAAGTAGCCGTTGAACATCCAGATCGCATCATCGCCGCCGGGGATGTACTCCTGCAGGATGATGCCGGGCCGGCCAGAGGCCGCATTCAAGTCGAAGAGTTCGAGCAACTCGTTCTCATCGGCCACGATCCCCACCCTCAGCCGTTTTCTGCGCCTCCCGAGAAATTCCCCGTCTTCACCCTTCACAACGACGGGAAAGCCCATGGCGCGCGCGAAATTCATCACCTCCTCGCGAGACTGAGGCGATGCCGTTGCGGCCGTGGGAATACCCAGCCTGTGGCAGAGATCGAAGGTTTGCCGCTTGCTGACAAAACAGCGCACTACATCCGTGCCGGGCGTGCAAAGGATATATTCCCGCGCAAGAATTTCAGCGTTTTCGGCGACGAATAGGGCGGTGATATCAGAAGTAGCAAGCAACAGAGGCTGCCGTTCGATCTGCCTCGCGACATCTCGAAGGAACGACAGTGAATCCGCCGCAGGAGCGGAAGAAAAATCCCAGCGGAAAACTCCCCTCAGGAAACGTGAACGCGCGGCCGGCTCTCGAAGATCCTGGTGGACTCCATAGACCGGAATTCCCTGCCGCCCCAGACTCCGAATAATTCCGACTCCGCCATGTTGGGACGATACGAGAACTACGACCGGCACTGAGTTGTTCTCAATCTGCATCGGACCTTCGTCTTGTATAGATGACGGCGTTCCGAAAAACTTGCGTCAAACCCACAGCGGTTCTTTCCATAACGGCAAGCTTACGCCAAGGTTCCGCGCGCGCGCGTTCTCATACACTGCCCAGGCCAGAGCAACATCATTTACGGCCATGCCCATATGGCAATAGTGGATTCGCTCGTCGCTTTCCCGGCCCGTCTTAGTTCCCAGAATTAATTCGCCAAGATTGGCGTAAACGTTTTCGTCGCGCAGCAATCCCTGCCGGTGCATAATGGCCGGAGTCATAATACCGCGCTGCTTTACTGTTTCCCAATCGTCGGCAACCACCTTTTTGCACTGCTGGATGACGCCGAACTCGCATTCATGGCCCGCCAGCTGTATGGTCAGCGCGCCTGGTTTGATGTGCTGCGCCCGAATCAGCGGTTCCTGGGCAGTGGTTATGGTCAGCGCCACGTCAGCATCATGGAGAGCGTCCTCAACAGTGCGGACTGCACGCACCGGGGCAGCCCATCGACAATAGCTATCATTGGCCACAGCCTCTGCCATCGAGATTTGCCTGCCGAAAAGAGCAATCTCCTCAACACCGGGGAGTTCGGTCCATAGTCCTAGGATCTGGGTCCGAGATTGCAAACCGGCGCCCACGATTCCGATTTTGCGGTGATGTTTCGGGGCGAGATAGCGGACTCCCAAACCTGTCATGGCACCCGTGCGCATTGCACTGACCAGCCCGGCCTCCATAACGGCCAGAGGAACCCCGGTTTGTGGGCAATTGAGTATGATCAGGCCACTGGCACGCGGCATACCCAACTGGCGGTTGGCTGGGAAGCTAGCGATCCATTTCATGCCAACGGCGGACCTCACAGGCGCGGCGATCGAGGCTGCTAGGCCGTTGAAGCGGCCTTTCTCTTCGCTTTCCGCGGTATCCGCGTTCCGCAGTACGATCTTTTGCGGTTCCCGAACCTCCCCTTTGGCGAACCGCTCCTGCGCCTCCCGGACCACATTTATTGCACGCCGCATATCAAGAACGTCGGCGGCGAGCACTGCCTCCTGGTCCAGATAGAGGAACATCGGTCCCAACGCGCCCCCTCGCGGGTCATCACCCGCTCGGCCCATGAGTTTACCCCGGACAACCCGGGAATCAATCCTAAGCCTGGTGTACCATGTCGCCGAAACCCAGATGTGCGGAATGGTTCAGGCTCAGGCGCGCACTTGTTTCTCGTTCATCGTTCGTTAATCAGGACTCAGCCCAGGGGCAGTCTCTGTTCGTTGACTTGCTTTCTGCCACAACCTAAGATGGGCGCCGAATGCCGGATTCGGCCGATGCGTTTCGACTCTAACGACAATGTCCGAGGCATCCGGCACATCGATGCGAGGTTGCATCCTAGCTGCAAGAAATTCGACGCGATGAGGAAACCGGTGCGACTCCTGCACGTTTAGCGGTTTCTTCGCGAGGTTAATTTATTGTCAGAGCGGCCATCCGGTTTGTTGTGGGTGATATTCCTTGCCTATTTCACGTTCGGCATGATCACGAACGTCCTGGGCGTAGTCATTCCTGAAGTGATCAAACAATATGATTTGAGTCTTTTCGCTGCCGGCCTGCTGGCTTTCAGTTTCTTCCTGGCTTACGGTCTGTGCTCGATTCCCACCGGCCTGCTGGTAGATCGCTTCGGAGCCAAGCCTTTGCTTCTGGTCGGCGTGGCGCTAATGGCACTCGGATGTCTGGCGATCGTTTGGGCGCAAAGTTACGCTGGAATGCTGGCCATGATCTTTGCCGTCGGGGTCGGAGTTACGATGGTACAGACTGCCGGAAATCCTCTGATCCAGAACTTGGACCGCGTGGAAAATTATCATCGCAACCTTACTCTGACGATCGGCTTCTGCGGGATTGGCGCTTTTCTTGGACCGTTTATCTTGGCTTTCATCCGCGGAACTGGTCGAAGTTGGCAGAGCCTTTATGTCGTTTTCGCGCTGCTATCCTTCGTGTTATTGGTGTGTCTTGCAGCAGCGCGATTTCCATCGACGGGGACAAGAACGACTGACGGATTTCGGATGGATCAACTGGGCAGACTCATCAGAAACCCTCTGGTGTTGGCATATGCCCTGGGCATTTTTTGCTATGTAGGGGCGGAAGTGGGAACAGCATCTTGGATTGTAGAGTTCTTCAAGCGCGTGCACGGCTTGAGTGGAGACGTTGCAAATCTCCGTGGTACGAACTTCCTGTCGAAAGTCTTACCTACATTACCTGCATTGATCGTCGCACTTTTTTGGGGCTTGCAGGGTACTGGGCGATTGTTAAGCGGCGCGGTTCTGAATCGATTTGGGAGCCGGAGGATTTTGCGTCTCTATTCATTCCTGGCTCTAAGTTTTCTGCTCTTTGCCGACTATGGGTCCAAAGATATGTCGGCGGTCGGATTTGCTGCATGCGGTTTTTTCACTTCGGTCCTGATCACCCTGCTCTTCAGCGGGACGATCAATAGTTTTTCGGAAAATCAGGGCACGATATCAGGGATTCTCTGCACGGCCATCCTTGGCGGGGCGCTGGTGCCTCCGGCGGTGGGATGGGTGGGAGATAACTTTGGAATGCACGCGGCGATGTTGGTGCCGGCGGTTTGTTTTGCGTATGTTCTTGGATTGTCGATCTTGGGAAGTGCGAAGTATGAGTAGGAAGCCGGAATGAAGGAAAAGGCTATGGCGGAACGGCCAACGCTCGGGGTCGATATCGGCGGCACGAAGGTTGCGGCAGGGCTTGTGGATGCCCGCGGCGCAATTCTTTTTCAGACGCGCGTTCCTATGATTGCGAACGGTTCCGCACAAGCCGGTTTCGGCTGCCTCGTCAACGCGGTCAACGCAGTCTTCGCCGCACGGCCTGATGTGCGGTCTTCGTTGGCGGGCATCGGGATTTGCTCGCCGGGGCCGCTGGATCCGCGCGCGGGCATTGTGATCAATCCGCCCAACATTTCTTGCTGGCGGAATTTTCCTCTGGCTGCCGAAGTGCAGCGGGTGTTTGGAGTTCGAGCGCGGATCGACAATGATGCCAATGCAGCCGGGCTGGCGGAAGCTGTTTGGGGAGCGGGCGTCGGATACCGCGATGTGTTTTATGCCACGCTGGGCACCGGAATCGGGACAGGGATTGCGTTCGATCAACGTATCTATCATGGCCGCACGGGGAGCGCGGCTGAAGGTGGCCACGTTACGATCGATTATCGCGGACCGCGCTGCGCGTGCGGAAAACTTGGCTGCATCGAGGTTCTGTGCTCGGGTCCCGCCATTGCGAGACGCGCGCGGGCGCGAATCGCGGAATCCGCCGAAGCTGGAACCAAGATACTTGAACTAGCTGGAGGAAATTTGGAAGCGGTAGAAGCAGAGACGGTGGCGGAAGCGTTTCGTCAAGGCGATCCACTCGCTACGGAAGTGCTCCAGACTAGCGCGGATCTGCTCACAGTCTGGATCGGAAACATCATTGATCTGCTTGAGCCGGAAATAATAATTTTGGGAGGTGGCGTGTCTGAGTTGATGAGCGCATTCTTTGGACGAATCCGGGAGCAACTTCCGAACTGGTCGATTAACCAGCGCGCTACCGAGATCCCAATCGTCCGGGCAAAATACGGCTCCGATGCGGGCATCGCCGGGGCTGCCGCTCTTTGCCGTGGGTAGTCGTCGCTCAGTGCGCCAATTTCGCAAGGATTACAGAGGAGAAGGGATGAACAGGAAAACTGCGTTGGCGCTGCCGATTTTTGTCGCGAGCCTCGTGCTGGCCGTGCCGTCGCGCGCGCAAGGAATCGATGGCGATTGGCAAGGCACCCTGCAGGACTCGGGGACCGAGCGGCGCATCGTTCTGCATATTTCATCTTCGGGAGGAACGCTGAAAGGTATTGTCGATCTGGTGGATGACTTTGACTTCGGCAAACCGCTCAGTTCCATTTCGTACGAGAACTCCGTGCTGAAATTCGCAACCGGGCCGTTTTTATATGAAGGGAGCCTTTCCTCGGACGGAAGCTCCATCGACGGCGTATTCATGCGCAACAACGAAAAAACGCCCACGATATTGAGGCGCGAAATAGGCGGCGCATCCCGAGCGGAAGACGTTGTGCGCGCGCTGCGACATTTAGCGAGTCTCCCTGCCGACGAGTGGAGATTCCATGCCGGGGACCTGCCTCACGGGGAGACGCTGAGCTTGGATGATTCGAGTTGGCCGGTGGTGCGGGCGAACACACAGGCTCCGAGCGATACGGTGTGGTACCGCCGCGTGGTCGAAGTACCGAAGAATCTGAACGGCTACGATTTGTCGGGCGCGAAGATTTGGTTTCAGTTTCAGGCTAATGCGAATGGGCCGATGCCGCAGATTATTTATTACAACGGACGACGTGTGGCAATGGGTGAAGACCTTGAGCCGATTGTTCTCTTCGACGATGCCAAGCCAGGAGACAAGATTCTCGTGGCGATAAAGCTGCTGCATACGGTGGACCAGAAAACTTTTGCGGGCGCTAATCTCAAGATCGATTTTTCAGAGGGGCGACCGAATCCGTCGGACTTGGTTCAAGGACTGGAGTCGGTCGCTCTACTGACGCGCGGCCTGTGGGTGAATTCGCCAGCCGTGAAGCAGCAATTCGACTCCGCTGCAGGAGCCGTGGATCTGAATGCGCTGAAACAGGCGAATCAGCAGGTTTTTGATGCGTCTTTGAGGGGGGCTCAGAGCGCACTGGAAAAAATCCGACCGGAATTGCAGGGAACGGAAGTTCGCCTGACGGGGAATTCCCATATTGATGCGGCATGGCTGTGGCCGTGGACAGAGACGGTGGATGTCGTGCGACGAACTTTTACGACGGCCTTGCAATTGATGGATGAATATCCGCAGTACACGTACACGCAGTCGGCGGCCGCCTACAGCGGATGGATTGCCGACAAATATCCGGATGAACTGAAACAGATTCAAGATCGCGTGAAGCAAGGACGTTGGGAAATGGTCGGCGGAATGTGGGTTGAGCCGGATTTGAATATGCCGGACGGAGAATCGCTCGTGCGGCAACTGCTGGTGGGGAAGCGGTATTTCAAAGACAAGTTTGGTGTGGATGTACGGATCGGCTGGAACCCCGATTCGTTCGGATATAACTGGCAATTGCCGCAAATTTACAAGAAATCCGGAATCGATTATTTCGTGACCCAGAAGATGGCCTGGAATGACACAACCAAACTGCCGATGAAACTTTTCTGGTGGCAGTCGCCGGATGGCAGCCGCGTTCTGGCGTATTTCCCGCATGACTACGCGAACGATATCGACCCGGTTCGAATCGCGGGAGACGTGGCGCAATCGCGTGAGTTGAATCCAGGGGTCACGCAAATGATGCATCTCTTTGGCGTGGGCGACCACGGCGGCGGCCCGACGCGCAGCATGCTGGACACGGGAATACATTGGTCGGACCCAAAAATGGTATTTCCGCCGACAACGTGGGGAGTGGCGCAAGGATTTTTCTCGGACATTGAGAGTAAGTTGGACACTGGACACTCGCCGGTGTGGAATTACAAAACGTTGGCATCGGGGAATACCAAGCTGCAGGATCCGCCTGCGGGCAAAATCAGCCTGCCGGTGTGGAATGACGAGATGTACTTCGAATATCACCGCGGCGTCTTCACCACGCAGTCGAACCACAAGCGCAGCATGCGCGAAGCCGAGGAACAGGTGCTGAACGCAGAGAAGATTTCATCGTTGGCTTGGGTTGACGGTGCCGCCTATCCGGCTGAACGGCTGACGGAAGCGTGGAAGAAAGTGCTCTTCAATCAATTTCACGATCTCGCCGCCGGATCGGGAATCGGCGTCATCTATCAGGACGCACAACGTGACTATGACGATGTGCGCTGGATATCGACCAATGCGAGCATGAGCGGGTTCCACAGAATCGCGAGCGAGGTGAAGACGAACGCAATCCCTGGAGTGCCGGTAATGGTCTGGAACCCGCTGGCGTGGGAGCGGACCGATCTAGTGGAAGTAAATGTGCAGATGCCCGAACCGCCGAAGGGCGGAATTGCCGTGGTTGACGCGAAAGGGAATGCGTTGCCGATGCAAATTCTGTCGAATAACCCCGCGACGAATAGTTACGAGCTGCTTCTGGAAGTGAGGAATGTGCCATCGATGGGATATGAGATTCTTCACGTTGTGCCGGAGATGCGCGAAGTGCCGACGGACTTAAAGATAGATGGCCTGACGCTCGAGAACGGATTTCTGCGCGTAACGGTGGATGCGCAAACCGGATGCATCAAGCGCTTGTACGACAAAGAGTCGAGCTTCGAGTCGATTGCGCCAGGCGGCTGCGGCAACCAACTGATTGGATTCAAAGACACTCCAAAGGATTACGATGCGTGGAATATCGATTCGGACTTCGAGAAAGTGTTTACCAACATCGACGAGGCGGATTCGGTGCAACTTATGGACAAAGGCCCGTCGCGTGCATCGATCCGTGTGACGCGGACGTGGCAGAGCTCGAAATTTGTGCAGGACATCACGCTGTACGCAGGCCTTGACCGCGTGGACGTGGTCAACGACATCGATTGGCATGAGACGCACATTCTTCTAAAAGCGGCGTTTCCGTTGGCGGCTTCCAGCGGCGAGGCAACGTACGAAATTCCGTATGGCTCGATCGAAAGGCCGACCACACGCAACAATAAGGTCGAGCAAGCGAAATTCGAGGTGCCTGCTCTGCGTTGGGCTGATTTGGGAGACGGAAAGCACGGCTTTAGCCTGATCAACGAATCGAAATACGGCTACGACGCGAAAGGAAATGTGCTGCGGATTTCGTTGCTGCGCTCGCCAACGTGGCCCGATCCGAATGCCGATCGCGGGCATCATCACTTCAGATATTCACTCTATCCGCACGCGGGTGATTGGAAGCAGGCGATGACAGTGCGGCGCGGGTACGATTTCAATTACGAACTGCAGTCGATGCAGCTCGAAGCGCATGAAGGCTTACTTCCGCCTGAGCAATCGTTTGTAAGCGTGAGCAATCCAAACGTGGTTCTGACGGCGATGAAGAAGGCCGAGGACAGGGACGGCTTGATTCTCCGGTTCTACGAGTGGGCCGGAACGACTGGCGATGTGCGAATCACAGTGCCGACTGGCGCTACATCGGCCATCCTGACAAATCTGATGGAACAGCCGGAGGGCGCTCCGCTCAGCATCACAAATCACCAAATCACCGTGACGGCTCACCCGTTTGAGATTGTGTCCGTTCGGGTGGATTACCCGCCGCACACCGTGAGCTCGAAATGAGATTACGGTTCAGCCCCTTCGCGATATTGCCAGAGTTATGTTGGACATCGGGACGCGCCCCGAAGAAGTATTTCGCATCGAAGCAGCCAATTTGGATTTTGTCCAGCGGACGGTTTTCAATCCATTTGGCAAGACGAAGGCCGCTAGGCGCAAACTCACCATGACGGACGAAGTTTTGTCGACCCTGAAGGAACGCACAGCGTCGTCGAAAAGTCCGTAGGCGTTCTCCTCTCCCGACAACTCCGAGAAGCCAATCGGTAGCGTACGAAGAGCCCACGTTGCTGCTGTTCGTCGGGCCAGGATAACGCCGAAATTCAGACTCTACGATCTCAGGCACACGTACGCGTCGCGCGCCGTCATGGTGGGTGTGGACCTTCCAACACTTGGGGCCCTACTGGGACACACTAGCATCCAGATGACGATGCGCTACGTCCATCCTGCAGAGGAACACAAACGCGAAGCGGCGAGCAAGATCGAGAAGTTCAAAACGGCTAGTGCGATTGAATTGGCGAGCGGAAGTCAGAGGGTACCTACAAGAGTCACTACAGTGGAGCGAGTGCAATAATGCGCAGCGTCGCTAACTTATTGAAAAGGTTGGTCGGGGCGTGGAGATTTGAACTCCAGACCTCCTGCGCCCAAGGCAGGCGCGCTACCAGGCTGCGCTACGCCCCGACATACTGAGTTTTGATTCTAGCTTACCTTGCGAGTTTGATTCTAGTTCGCCCCGCCACGCTGTGTCACATCGGTGCCGAATCATTCGATTTGATATTGGCACAGATATTCTCGAGATTCGTCCCGTTCAAGTAGAGAAAAGGGCGCAACACCAAAAATGTTGGCGGTCTTGCAGCGGATTTGTCTGCCTGCGACTCACCTGGGGAAGCGCAATCAGAAAAAACTAGAGTTCATTCATGCGCCGTTCGAGTTCCTTCGCAATCTCGCTCGGATCTTGATCGGGAGAAAAGCGAACCGGCTCTCCAATCGTGACTTTCACGTGTCCGGGACGCGTGAGTATGCGATTTTCATGTTTCAAGTCAAAGAGTCCTGCAAGCCGCATGGGAACAACTGGAAGGTTCAGTTGTTTCGCGAGAAGTCCGACGCCTGAGCGGAACGGAATCATAGCTCCATCTTCCGTGGTCTGACCTTCCGGGAATACTAGAATGTTCCAGCCACGGTCCACGAGATCGCCGGCGAACGAAAAGCTCTTCAAGAAGCCGGACTGTTTAGGGAGGGGAAAAACGTTGAAGAGCGATAAAGCAAGCACGTAGTCGAGGCGTTTGAGGCAACGTCCGAACAGATTCATATTTTTCGGTGGACGCCGCATTCTGGCGAGTCGTTCACCTCCCATGGCGGTGGCCAAGCAGTTTCGAAAACGCGCGGGTAACGCCGGAAGAATCCAGGCAATATCCAAATAAGTGACGTGGTTGGAGATCACCAGAACCGGGCCCTGCAGCCCGCGGAGATTCTCACGGCCGCGGATTTGAGGCGCGGCGAGCAGGTAAGTCGCGGGCCAAGCGAGCGTGTAATAGACCGCCAGGCGAATGCTCGTGACGAGCCAATGTTGCGGCCATCGAGGATAGACATTCCCTGCGATCGGCCCGGAAGATTCGGTGAGAAGTTTTTCAAGCTGGCCGAGAGTTGCAACTTCGCTGAAACGGACCTCGCTGAGATCCGTCTGGTAACGATCTTCGAGAGCGCTCATCAGCTCGACACGGTCGAGCGAAGTTATGTGCAAGTCGGCGTCCAGAGCGGTATTGCGCGAATCGAAAGTCACTGGGCGCCCGGTAATTTGGCTGATCAGAGCCGACAGGGAGCTTCCGGCGTCCTGTGCTGAACTCGGTGCATCGAGGCCGGCGTTGACGACTTCACGAATGCGCGGTAGGAGCGGTTTGAGAGTCGGCGTGCGCGGAAAATCGGGATCCGGCCACAGAAACCACTGGCGAATGTTCTGATATTCCGCGAGAGATCGATTGGCATTTTCAATCAGGAGCGCTTGATTCGTCTCCAGATTGTCGAGCAGTAGAACCGCACAAGGCTCAGCATTACCGTCCCGCTCGATCCCGATCACCACACAGTCCCGTACGCCTGGCTGAAGACGCACGGCTTTTTCGAGATCTTCGGGGTGAACGTTCATGCCGGCTGGCGTGACGATCACATTTTTCCTGCGGCCTTTGAAGTACAGACTGCCGTTCTCGCCGGTTTCAGCCATATCTCCGGTGTGAAACCATCCATCGGATTCGGCGACAGGTTGCGCCTGATCGTGCTGGCGATATGCCCTCGCAACGTTGTCGCCGCGCACGAGGATTTCGCCTTGCTCGTCAACGCGGACTTCCATCCCCGGGAAGACTTTGCCAATAGAACCTTTTGCCGAGCGGAAAGGGTGATTCAGACTGATGAGTGAAGTGGTTTCGGTCATGCCATAACCCTGGATTACCGCATACCCCAGCCTGTTCCAGAAGGCTTCCACCTGTTCAGGCAGAGCCGCTCCTCCGGAGATGAAGGCCCAGAACTTCCAGCCGAGACGCGAGTGGATTCGACGGAATCGCCACCAGCGCCAAAGAAAGTGTTCTTTCTCCGCGCGAGAAAAGTGTTCATTGAATTGCTGAATCAGGCTATCGCGTTCCAGTTGGCGTTGGATTTCGCGTTGCAGCGATTCGATAAATCGAGGAACAGCTACTAATACGGAGACACGCTCGCGACGAATTACGTCGATCAAATCGGACGGCTTCAGGGAGCCGGTAAAGACCACGGTGCCGGCCAGGAGCGGTGGAATAAATATCCCCAACATTTTTCCGAAGACGTGGCTCAGCGGAAGCAGATTCAGGAAACGCAAAGGATGAAATATGCGTTCGTAGCGAAGATATTTCTGGATTTCGCGCTCGAGCGGTTCGATGTTCGCAAGGACGTTGCCGTGAGAAATCACAACGCCACGAGGTTCCGCTGTAGTGCCGGAAGTGAAGATGATCTCCAGTGTGTCGGAGCGCGAGAGAGGAGGCGCCGCGTAGAACGATGAATCCCATCGCGCCGTAAGCTCCGAAAGGGATTCCAAGACGATGGAATCTACGGGGAGTGCAGTGTTCGGAAGAGCGCGGCTGCGAAAAATTAACTTCGCATTCACTTCGCGAGTTACGCGAGACGCAAATTCAGCTGTAGAGCCATGGTCGATGGGTACCGTCACGGCGCCGCGCAGCAGGCATCCGAAAAATGCAATGATCCATTCGGGTGAGCTTTCACCCCACAGCAGAACGGCGTCGCCTTTAGCTATGCCCCGAAATTCCAACTCGCGAGCGACGCGGTTAGCATCCTGAGCGATTCTGCCATAGGTCCATGTTTCCATCCGATAGCCGCGGCGGTAACGCACAGCGATCTCACTTCCGCGTGCGGCATATTGCGAAACGAAGTCGACTAACGACTGCACGGTCGTCCTCGAACGGGATTTCTCAGGCGTCTTGGCACTAGCATTTCGCGGGCTCCGGTAGCT
>Ga0210398_10005576_pt1 | contig 11680 bp, 11 predicted proteins | sample IncBWC4OmetaG_FD_161047 | JGI IMG/M metagenome (GOLD analysis project Ga0210398, IMG submission 161047) | Forest soil microbial communities from Barre Woods Harvard Forest LTER site, Petersham, Massachusetts, United States - Inc-BW-C-4-O | ecosystem: Environmental > Terrestrial > Soil >... | reverse complement strand
TGAACGCACCGCTCCCGCACCGAGCGGCAACAACCCGCTGTTTTTGAGCAGCACTGCGCTTTGTTCCTCAATCTTCCGCGCCGTTTCCAGTCCGCCCTCGATGTCCGCCACGCCCTTCTGCATCGGATGATCGACAATCCCGCACAGAAACTCCGACCGCAGCACGCGCCGCACGTGGTCATCGAGCTCCGCTGTCGAAACCTTTCCCGCCTCTACCGCCGCTTTCAGCTTGGCCCCAAAAAACTCATCGAGCGGTTCTTCATTGTCCAAACCCGCTGCCGATGCCTTCACGGTGCTGTGCGTTCCGCCCCAATCCGAAATCACAAACCCCTTGAATCCCCACTCCTTCTTCAAAACATCCGTCAGCAAATATTTATTTTCGCAGGCAAAATCCCCGTTCACCGAGTTATACGAGCACATCACCGCGCCGGGATTCGCAATCCCCACGCCAATTTCGAACGCCAGCAAATCGCTTTCCCGCAACGCCCGCTTGCCGATAATCGACTCCACTTCGTTCCGACCGCTCTCCTGGTCGTTCACCGCGTAGTGCTTGATGTCGCCAATCACGTGCTGCGCCTGCTCGCACTTCATCAAATTCCCGACCAGCGTTCCCGCCAGAACCGGATCCTCGCCCAAGTACTCGAACGTTCTGCCGTTCCTCGGCTCGCGCGTGATATTCACCCCGCCGCCCAGCGTCATGTTGTATCCCTGCGCACGCAACTCCTTCCCGATCACCGTCCCGAACGCGCACGCCGCTTCGGAATCCCAGCTGGCCGCGGCCGCAAGGTTCGACGGGAGCGCCGTCGAATATCGCCCATTCTCCGCGCTGCTCCGCACACCGTAGGCCGCATCGCTTATCTGAATGATCGGAATCCCCAGCCGCGGCACGCCAAGCACAAATCCTGCCCCGCCGTTTCCTAGTTCGGGCTCCGGATTCTGGACCTCCCTCGGCCAGCCGGGCATGCCCATTCCGTGCAACAGGTCAATTTTCTCGTCGAGCGTCATCTCCTTCAGCACCATGTCCGCGCGCTCGTCCGGCGAAAGGCTGGCGCTCATCCACGGATGGTTCCGATCTTCTTTTACCTGTTGCCCGTGCATCCGGTGCTGCGCAAAGACCGTTGTGGCCACTCCCAAGATTGCCGCCAGGCACGCGGCAAGTACACCAAAACCCATTGTTACGGAAGCTCTCCTCCGCACACGCCACAACTCATTCCTTTTCATCAGGACCATCCTCAACCATGAATTAAATGCCACTATAATATCGATATTTCTGATTAAAGCCACAACCAAAACGCCCTGGGCGGACGCTCGACAGCCGTCCCTCCCTGGTCCTCCCTCATCCTGGGGGGCCGCCACAGACTTCGCCGATCCTCCCTGTTAGGGTAGACTGCTCCTCGGCGGGGGTAGCACAGGCTCGAGCCTGTACGCCTTTCTCTGCCGCCGCCAGGATCTCACCTCATGGATAAACGCATCCGCTCGGCCGACGCAGCCATCGCTAATCTCACCGATGGCGCCACCATCCTAATGGGCGGCTTCGGCCTCTGCGGCATCCCGGAAAACCTAATCGCCGCCGTCCGCCGCAAAGGCACAAAAAATCTCACCGTCGTCAGCAACAACGCCGGCATCGACGATTTCGGCATCGGCATCCTCCTCGAAAATCGGCAGGTAAGGAAAATGGTCTCCACCTACGTCGGCGAAAACAAACTCTTCGAGCAATTAGTCCTCGGCGGGGCGCTCGAAGTCGAGCTGAATCCGCAAGGCACTCTGGCCGAACGCCTGCGTGCAGGCGGGGCCGGCATTCCCGCCTTCTACACGCCCACGGGCGTAGGGACCATGGTGGCCGAAGGCAAAGAAACGCGCGACTTCGACGGCCGCCAATACGTCCTCGAGCGCGCCATCCGTGGCAACTTCGCGTTCATCAAGGCCTGGAAAGGCGACCGCTGGGGCAATCTCGTCTACCGCAAAACCGCGCGCAACTTCAATCCCATGATGGCCACTGCCGCTGACTACGTTGTCGCCGAAGTCGAAGAACTAGTCGAGCTTGGCCAACTCGATCCGAACCAGGTGCACACCCCCGGCATCTTCGTAGACGCTATCCTCGAGGGCACCGCTTACGAGAAACGCATCGAGCGCCGCACCATGAGAAAAACCTAGAATGCGAGACGTTATTCCCGCCGCGACTCTCGTGCTCGCCGAAATCCTGACTGTCGCCCTCGGCGGCATGCTGATGTATCGATTGGTCTCCGGAAATATCATCAAGCGTACTGTGCTGGCGAAAGCGGTACGCCGGGAACGCCCTGGCGACCCCTGGCGGGCGATCGCATTTGCTCTGCACTTTTTCTGGTTTGAAGCCCTGAAGAAACGTTTGGCCACCAGCGACCACCGAAGACCTGAACGCAGCCCTTACGGAATTCCAGCGGCAATCGCTCTTCTTTCATTATTTCCAATACTGGTACCGCGTCTTTTCGCCGATTCGCCCGCCGCATTTGACGGCGCGCGCGCTTATGAACATGTGCGCCATCTCGTCGAGATTGGCCCGAGGCCGTCGGCGTCGGATGGAATTCGTCGTGCCCAGGCCTACATGATCGGCCAGCTCAAAAGTTACGGTTGCCCGGTCGAAGAACACGACTTTCATGGCCCGACTCCGCTCGGCAACCTCGCCATGAAAAATATCGTCGTCAAGATTCCCGGCACTAGCCAAGGTGTCGTCCTTTACGCAACGCACTACGACACTGTGCGCCTCCCCAACTTTGTCGGCGCCGACGACGGCGGCTCCGGCACAGGAACCATGCTCGAACTCGCGCGCTTGTTCTGCTCCCGAAAGAATTCTCTCAACGTGTGGATCGTCTTCTTCGACGGCGAAGAAGCCCAAGGCCACTGGACCGATAAAGCCAGCATTCAGTGGAAAAACGACGGCAGCAACAACACCTACGGCAGCCGCGAAATGGCCGCGCAAATGGCCCTTTCCGGCGACCTCCAGCGCACCAAAGCCATGATCCTGGCCGACATGATTGGTCCCGCAAAGGTCAGAATCAGGCGCGACACGGGCTCCACTCCCTGGCTCACAGATTTCATCTGGGACACCGCCGCTGAACTCGGCTACAAAAACAATTTCGTCAACGAAGCCTATGCCGTTGGCGGTGACGACCATTTCTCCTTCATTCGCCGGGGTGTCGCGGGCTGTGACCTGATCGACTTTTCCGTCCAGGACACCTACTGGCACACGCCCGAAGACACGCTCGACAAGGTCGACCCCCAGAGCCTGGCCATCGTCGGCCAAGTCCTGGCCCGAACCCTGCCGCGCTTCGAGAAAAAGTTTCATTGAGATTCTACTTCGCCATGACAAACGCGAATACCGAGCAAACCGTCAAGAGCATCGAGAGATGGAAATCCATGCTGTGGATCCTGATGCTGATATATGCCGCCTCGCGTCTACTGCAGGTTTTCCCCAGTGGGATTCCCATGCTGGCCATCGTCATCTTGCACGTGGTTCCTCCAGCCGTCTTCGCGTTGATTCACGGTGCCATGTTTTACCGGATCCGCGGAATTCTCTCTTTCGTTGCGATCTGTCTGCTGGTCGGAAACGCCTTTGAAAACCTGGGAGTTCGCACCGGTTTCCCCTTTGGCCGCTACTTCTTCACCGACGTGATGGGTCCGAAGATCCTCGTTGTTCCTGTATTTATCGGCCTTGCCTACGTCGGCATGGCCTACCTCTCGTGGACACTTGCCCGGCTAATCCTCGAGGAGACACAAGGGCCGCTGGCCGGGTCTCGCTTGGTTACGCTGGCGCTGCTGGCGAGCGCCATCATGGTCTCCTGGGACCTGTCCATGGATTCCGTCTGGTCAACGATTGTTCGCGCTTGGATTTGGCAGCAAGGAGGAATTTACTTCGGCGTCCCGCTGACAAATTTTCTGGGCTGGTTTGTGACCGGCTATGTTTTCTATCAGCTTTTCGCTCTGTACTTGCGAAACCGCGGTAGTGCCGGCAATGCGCTGCCCGCGGACTATTGGAATATGGCGGTCGCTTTTTACGCGATCTCGGCCGCAGGAAACCTCCTGCTGCTGATTCCCCAGCCGGGACCTGCGGTGGTTTCCGATCCCTCCGGCGTTCAATGGAAGGTAAGCTCGATCACGGCCGCTTCTGCCGTGGCTACCATTTCGACGATGGGGGCATTCGCTTTGCTGGCCTGGATCAAGCGCCCTGGCGCGGGCCGAGGAAGTAAAGCCACACGGCAATCTGGATTGGGCGCCAAGGAAATCGCATTGGGCTAATCGTCCCCAGCTTCGCCAAGTCTTGCTCGTCCCGCTGTTAGCTGGACGTTGTCGGCTTTAGCTGTAAACTGTGAACTTATTCCTATGCCGCTGACAGACGAACAAAAACGCGAACGTATCGCCCGCCGCATCGCTAGGGAACTGCAGGACGGTTACTACGTCAACCTCGGCATTGGCATGCCCACCGCCATCGCGAACTACGTTCCGACCGGCATGGACATTATTCTTCAATCGGAAAACGGCATGCTCGGCGTCGGTCCCTATCCGACAGAATCTGAAGTCGATCCCGACCTGATCAACGCCGGCAAAGAAACGGTCACCGAGTTGCCGGGCACATCCTACTTTTCTTCCGCCGACTCTTTCGCCATGATTCGTGGAGGGCACGTCGATCTAACGGTCCTCGGCGCGCTGCAAGTCGATGAAAAGGGAAGTCTCGCCAACTGGGCCATTCCCGGCAAAATGCTGAAAGGCATGGGCGGCGCGATGGATCTCGTCGCCGGCGCCAAACGCGTGTTCATCGCCATGGAACACGCCACGCGCGACAACAAGCCAAAAATCCTGAAAAAATGCACACTCCCGCTCACCGGCGTGGCGGTGGTTGATCACATTGTCACCGAACTAGCCTTCATCGACGTCACGCCCGCAGGCCTGGTCCTTCGCGAGCTCGCCCCCGACGCCACGCTAGAACAAGTCCAATCGCTCACCGAACCCAAACTCGTGCTCCCACCCGGCGGCCCCAAAGTTCTCGAGGTCTGATTCGAAGAACACGGGCTTCGCCGTGCCCTCGACGATCTTGGTGATCTCGGTATAGATGTTTTTTCTTAAGAAGAAGACGAACTGCTGAGGTGCCGGGCCGTGCTGAAGGAATAATGAAGAGCGGAACCGATGCTGAACAAGGTTACGCCATAAACAAGCAGATGGATGATCCTCGCAAGATGGAAGCTCGGATACGCAGCAGAAAAGACGACCGTGAACACCAGAATGATCTGAAAAGCCGTGGTCGTCTTGCCGTAAATGCTTGGCGGAAAAGGCCGATAACCGGAGATGAGCAGAATCACCACGGCCACCACCAGAATCAATATGTCGCGGCTGAAAACGATAATCGTGAGCCACCACGCGATCTGTTTCTTAAACGCCAGAATAATGAACGAAGAAGAGAGCAGCAGTTTATCGGCGATGGGATCGAGATAAGCGCCAAGCGAAGACCGCTGATTGAGGCTGCGCGCGAGCAGGCCATCAATGCCGTCCGAAAGCCCCGCGACAACCAGCACTAGCAGCGCCCATTTATACCGTTCGTAAGAAATAAGAATAAGAAAGAACGGCAGAAAGCCGAGGCGCAGCAAGGTGATTTGATTGGGAACCGTCCAGATGCGGCCATTCATTCTAGTTCAGAATAGCGCAGTTCAGGCGGCCCTGGTCTTCGAAATTGCGTCATGCGATTTTTGTCACGCGAATTGCGAGAGATACTCGGTCAGTGAGCGGCCAATTTTACGCGCGAAGAGCTCGTTCATCGAAGGGATCGAGCCGGCAGGCTCATCCAGAGACACGCGCTCGACCCGATTCATCGGAAAAAAGATGGTAGGCAACCCGATGCGCTCGCCGTCAGGCTCGTTGATCTGCCGGACAAAATGGTCGAACGAATTCAAATCGATACCCCGCAGCGTCACGCCGGAAGGATTAATGTCCAGTAGCTCACCCCAGACTTTTTCCCTGGGCGAGTGCAAACTCACAACGACAATCGAATGTGGATCCAAGATGGGCGCCTTGTGCTGCGAGTAGAGTAACGCACTTTTTCCTGCGGCGGGGGAGGATTGTGCTGACTCTCCCGGCAAAGGGTCACGATAGTGCTTAATCATCAGCGCAAAACTCCCAACCACAACCAGCCCCGCGACCCATCCGAGCGCATAAGCCCTGCGCCGTTCGCCAACATTCACGGGCTGCCGGTCCGCAAATATCTTGCCCAATACGAATCCGGCGGCCAGTCCTGCTCCGTGGGCGTAGTTGTCCATTCCCATGCGCATGAACCCTAGGGCAAAGAGAATGACGACGGAGCTGATCAGTCGCGATCGCAGCTCGCGCATTTGGGTGCCGCCGCGTTTCGTAGTGACCGCCAGCATCACACCGACGAGCCCAAGCAATGCGCCGCTCGCGCCCAGCGAAAAATTGCCGAATCTTGCGCTGATCAGGAAGCCAAACGCTCCCGTGAACACATAGATAAAAAGATATCTCGCCGAGCCGTAGAGCTCTTCAATCGCCGGCCCAAACTGCAAAAGCGCCATCATGTTGAAACCGATGTGAATCAATCCGCCGTGCAGAAACATTGCGGTGACTACTCTCCACCACTCGTCCATGTAAAAAATCGAATACGGAAAGCTAGCGCCCAGACGGTACTGCGTAGCCCCGCCCAGTCCCCACAGGATGCTTAGTCCTCCTCCCCCGCCCGTTGCGGCGAGCGCCATCCAACTTACGCCCAGCATGATGATGTTCGCGATCAACAGTACCGTGGTTACCGGCGCTTCGTGCTCGCCGAAGACTCCGGAAAATTTCTTGCTAAAAGCCGCTAGAGAAAAGCGCAAGCTCGTGCCGCAGACGTGGCACCTCGTGGCGCTGATACCGACCAGAGCTCCGCAAGCAGGACAGATTTGCGGCCGCGGCTGATTGCTACCCCCTTCACCGCCGAAAAGTCCGCGCATGCTGCTTTTCCAGCGTTCCAATCGCCGCTGCCACTCATAGGAAAGCGCCAATTCTCCTCCTTGCGAGCCACCGACCGCATTCCTATAATACAGAATCCGCAGCTTTTTACCGTGAAAGAGGAGCCGTGGGCACAACAATGGACAAATTCGAAGAGTTCGGCCGCCGCATCGACGAAGAGCTTACCCGCCTCCGCCGCTATATCGATGAAGAAGTCGCGCCCGAAACCGAGAAGCGCACAGCCCAATTCTTGCGCGAAGTTTCGGAAAAACTGACGCAAGCCGCTTCCAAACTCGAATCGCGCAATTCAGCCCGCGCCGAACGCGATTCGCAGAAACCGCCGTCCGAAACGTGATGCGAGCCAAATTGTGACCTACTTCCGGGCCACGCGCTGCCGATCGGACCTCTTCTATCCGCTGAACCTTTTGCTGAACTTCACCTGCTTCTCCGTGCTCGTTCTGATCGCCGGATGTGCTTCACGCCATGCGACAGCGGACCGTCAGCCAGTGCCGTCGGGCGCATCGCCAGGCACAACCGAATCCGCCAAGCGTTCAACCGATGCCGAACCAGCGCCAACACCGGCAAATCCTCCGGCCAAGCCTTCGCCAAGACGCGACAAGTCATCGCCGAGCCCGGCGCCCGCGGGTTACCTCGAAGAAGGCAACGCTTCCTGGTATGGGGTGCCCTTTAACGGTCGGCGGGCCTCGAATGGCGAAATCTACGACATGTACAAGCTGACCGCGGCGCACCGCACGCTGCCTTTTGAAACCATGGTGCGTGTGACAAATCTCAACAATGGAAAAGCAACGACCGTGCGCATCACGGATCGCGGGCCGTTTGTCGAGAATCGCATCATCGATCTGTCGCTGGCGGCGGCGCGTGAGATTGAATCCATAGGGCCGGGCGTTGTGCCCGTGCGCGTGGAGGTGCTTACGCCTGGGATTGATCCCACAGGTGGTTTTTTTACCGTGCAGGTTGGCGCTTTTCGCGATCAAGCGAACGCGCAGCGCTTGCGCGATCGTTTGAATCTTTCCTACTCGCCGATTTTCATTCAGCAGTACGATTCGCCTGACGGCACGTTCTACCGCGTGCGCGTCGGCAAGATTACGGGAGAAGACGCCGCCCGGCAATTGGGGGAACAGCTTCGCGGCCGCGAGGGGTTTACGCCGTTTGTTGTTCGTCTCGATGAAGGCGCGCCTCGAGGAGGGAATTGATGAGCGCTGACTGCCTGTTCTGCAAAATTTCTGCGAAACAGATTCCTTCCAAGATTGTTTATGAAGATCCAGACATTTTCGCGTTCGAGGACATCAGCCCGCAAGCGCCTACGCACATACTGCTATGCCCGCGAAAACATTTCGTTTCGCTGGATGACGCGACGGCGGAAGACCAGGCGGTGATTGGAAAGCTGCAACTGGTTGCCGCGAAACTGGCCCGCGAGCGCAACCTGCTGGATGGTTATCGTACGGTCTTCAACAATGGCGCTGGCGCAGGTCAGTCCGTATTTCATCTCCACCTGCACTTGCTCGGCGGTCGCCAATTCCGCTGGCCTCCTGGGTAGGGGTGGAGCTGAAGGCGGGGTTGCGGCTTGGCCGACTGGAGCCTGGCGGTGTTGCGCCCCTACAAGGCAATTCGCGCGCGGCAAACATGCGCTCCTACAATTAGGGGCTGGCGTAGGTCTGACCAGCTGGACGAATTCACGTTCGCGGCCCTTTTCGGGCACGAGCGCCAAGATGGCGCGATCCATTGTCGCGAGCCTTCCTTTCTCATTCATCGCAAGTCCCAGTAAATAGGCATCGGTCACTTGTTGATGGGCCCCGCCCTAAGACCCAACCTTGGCCATCTCGGGCACCGGTTCTGGGCGGATGAGCTCAGCTTATCCAGGCGCTTAAACCACTCACTCCGCCCTTCGCCTGCGCGGCGCGAAAGCCATTCCTGGACCTTCTCATGGGCGCGGTGGGGGAGCCAAGCCATGGCGATAAGAACCACGTCCTCGGTGCCAACCGGGGGCGAGCCAGGTGGCAACTTGACAACGTGAAAGCCGAGCAAGCCGTGCGTGCGTGTCGTGCGCGTTGACGTCCCGGGCGGAGCGGCGTAGGATTCGCGGCATCAACTTTCGAAGAAAGGTGCGCATGACGAACGGACGGACACGGCGCGAGTTTCTTGGCTCGATGGCTGCTTTGACGGTGTTCCCGTTGGAGCAGGAAAGGCCCGAGCTGATTTTGCACAACGGAAATATTTGGACAGTAAACGCGGCCGAACCGCGCTCGCAGGCGGTGGCTATCTCGCGGGGCAGGTTTCTCGCGGTCGGAAGCAACAGCGATGTGCTGAACCTCGCCGCGCCTGGCGTTCAGAAAATCGATCTTGGCGGAAAGACTGTGCTTCCTGGGTTTATCGACGCGCACTCCCATCCTTCGGAGGCGGGCAGGTTGCATCTCCGGATGGTGGACTGCGACCTGCGTTCCATCCAGGCGATTCAAGGTGCGCTGCGAGAACGGGCTGCGACGACGCCGGCCGGAGAATGGGTGCTTGGATTTAAGTACGACGATACGAAGACGGAAGAAAACCGGGCATTGACGATAGCGGATTTGGATGCCGCCGTGCCGGACCACCCAGTGCGTATCCAGCACCGCGGAGGGCATACGTCGTATGCGAATTCGCTGGCTTTTCGCAAGGCGGGTATTGATGAAAAGACCCCCGATCCTCCCGGCGGACAGATTAGTCACGATCCCGCAACGGGAAAATTGAGCGGACGGGTCGCCGAGAGCGCGAATAACTATTTCGATAAAGTGATTCCGCTGGATTTTACGCGGGAGGATTGCCGAGAGGGAGTGAAGCTGATTTCCAAGATGCTCGCCCGCTCGGGAATCACTTCGGCGACCGAAGCGCAGGGAGTGCCGGAGGATTTGCGCGCCTATCAGGATGCGCACGAGGCCGGCGAACTGCTGTACCGCGCGTACTGCTTCATCAATTACCACTTTCTCGATCAGATGCTTGAAGCTGGCGTGCGCACCGGGCTTGGGGACGAATGGGTGCGAGTAGGCGCGATAAAGCTTGTATGCGATGGATCGATTTCCGAGCGGACGGCGCGGCTTTCTGTTCCTTATGAGGGACGGCCGAACGACTACGGCATTCTGGTGATGACAGAAGAAGAGATGTACGCAGTCGGACGCAAGGCGCATCTTGCTGGCTGGCAGATTGGCACGCACGCGAATGGAGACGTGGGAATCGATACGACGCTGCGCGTTTACGAACGGCTTCAACGCGAATCACCGCGGCGCGACCCACGTTTCCGGTTGGAGCATTGCACGGTCGTGAATGACGAGTTGATCGCGCGCATGAAGGCGCTTGGCGCTATCCCCACTCCGTTCTCGACGTATGTCTACTATCACGGCGAAAAAATGCGTTACTACGGGGCGGACCGTCTGAATCGCATGTTTGCCTTGCGGAGCTTTATCGACGCGGGGATTCGCCCAACGCAAGCGTCGGATTACCCGCCGGGGCCGTTTGAACCAATGATGGCATTGCAATCCGAAGTGACACGCACGGATACCAAGGGGAACGTTTGGGGGCCGAAGCAACGCATCACCATTGAGGAAGCCATCCGCGTGGGCACGTTGTACGGGGCTTACGCCTCATACGAAGAGAACATCAAAGGCTCGATCGAAGCGGGGAAGCTGGCCGATTTGGTGGTGTTGGGCCGCGATCCGTTACGCGAGGATCCGTCGAACTTGATCACTATTCCAATCGAACGAACCATGACTGGCGGACGCTGGTCGTTCGAGGCCTAAGCCTTGGTCCGCAGAGGCAACTCGCCAAAGTGCCGAGAGTGATCCGCTTCTGATCTATGGCGCGGCGAGTTCCGCGACCAGTTCAATTTCGACGCAGGCCCCGAGGGGAATCTGCGCGACGCCGAAGGCGCTTCTTGCATGCTTTCCGAGGTCTCCGAAGATTTCGCCGAGGAGTTCGGAAGCGCCATTGGCGGCCAGATGCTGTTCGGTAAAGGTCGGGGCGCTGTTCACCAGCACCAGCAGTTTAACGATTCGTGCGATCTTGTTGAGATCACCTGTGGCCGCGTGGAGCGTTCCGAGCAGTTGGATGGCTACATCCCTGGCCGCCTCTTTCCCTTGTGCGGTGGTGAGACTGTCGCCAAGCTTGCCGGTCCAAGGCTGACCTTCTTTCTTCGCGATGTGCCCGGAGACAAAGATCAAATTGCCCGTGCGCACAAACGGTAAGAACGCCGCCGCTGGCGGTGCGACGGGAGGCAGAGAGATTCCTAAAGCTTTCAATTTGTCGTAGACGGACATCTCAGTCTCCTTTGATTGATTGGGAAGCAGCTTTGCTTGATGAAAACGCTGAGTTGTCTTTGGATTTAGCGCCAGACGCACGAGCAAAATCGACGGCCGTCGTATTTCCGCCACAAACGAGAACGCCCACAGATTCGGTGAGCTGCGGCTTATAACGGCCGGAGAGAATCGCCGCAAAAGCGGCGGCGCCACCGGGTTCCGCCACAAGACGAAGCACTTTCCAGAGCGCTTCCTGCGCTCGCTGAATTTCTGAGTCGGTGACGAGCAGCACCTTGTGGACATATTTCTGTGCGATGGGGAACATCAATTCGCCGACGCGTTTCGGAGCGAGCGAATCGGCGGCAATTCCTCCTGCAGGGCTGTCGATGGGATGTCCGGCTTCGAGGGCATTGTGCAATGTCGGCGCCGCCTCC
>Ga0210398_10005575_pt1 | contig 11681 bp, 14 predicted proteins | sample IncBWC4OmetaG_FD_161047 | JGI IMG/M metagenome (GOLD analysis project Ga0210398, IMG submission 161047) | Forest soil microbial communities from Barre Woods Harvard Forest LTER site, Petersham, Massachusetts, United States - Inc-BW-C-4-O | ecosystem: Environmental > Terrestrial > Soil >... | reverse complement strand
TCTGGGGCGAAGGGTCAAACTGCCCAACCTTCTCATTCTCATTTTGCGTGAGGGGCCCTAATCGCGTTCAGAACCAGCCGGAAACCAACAAACAGGGACACTGCCAAGAACAGCAATACAACCAGCCCCGTAATTAAGTTGCCAATCGTGCCTACAATCGGATGGACTGGGTCCCTCACTTGGAGCCTATCAAGATGCGTGAGCAGAACGCCCAAGGTCCCGAGCCCACCAGCCAAGACTGGAATGGCTAAGATGATAGTGCCGATGCGTTGAACCGTGGAGAGGGGACCTGTTCCCAACAATATCGTGCCCAGAAACCTCCCCTCATTTCGAGCGGCATCCAGCGGCAACACATTTTCTTGACCCTTGCAAACGTCGGCTTGCCAATCCTCATTTTTCGCCTGTCGGTGGGTCATTTGGAGCATCCAGGCCATCTTCGTTATGCACTCGCTGACGGGAGCCCGAGCGGTTTGAAAACGCCCCAAGGCTATACGCCAAACTGGTATATAGCGGCACAGTTCTCTCGTATTGATCCTGGCAAAGCGGATAACACCCAAGACCAAAGAAATGTTCAAAGGCATCGCGGACGTGGAACCCTGTATTTAACCAAAGCGCAATTCCCGCACCCAGATAGACGGCTGGTGGAATCCACACCCACAAGGCTTGGGGACCCTTCCAGCGGATTCGACCGATATAACCGACCAAAACGCCGAACGCTATAAGTATCGGGTACGGTGGCTCCAGCGAGCCTGCAGACAGATTCTTGCTGCCGATAATCGGAGAGAGGAGTGTCTCCCCCAAGATTTTTGCAGCGAACCAAGCTCCCAAAGTCGCTGCCGTCATGTTCAAGACGTAAATGCCGACCCATCGTATGGCAGGCACGAGTTTGTTCTTGGTGATCCACACTCGTCGCGGACCTCTTCAGTCCTTTTCAGCTCTCCATAGATAGAGGCCGGCGCACCCTTCACCAGGCGAAACGATACTACTTCGCGTTAGCAGCCATTTTCTTGACCATGGCCAGGACCAGCTTGCGATCGCTGTCGTTCAGGCTGACGGAATAGCGGCGGATCTGGCTGAGGAATCGGACTTCATCGTCGGAGAGTTGCGGCAGACCCTTGCCGCCGTTGGTGTGTCCAGCTTCGGAGAAGAACTGGGACAGCGGCAGCTCCATTGCACCGGCGATCTTGGAAAGCGTGTCGAGCGACGGGATGGTGTGGCCGTTTTCCACACGCGAAAGATAGCAACGCAGCAGCCCGGTGCGCTTCTCGATGTCGCCCTGAGACATTCCTTTTTGTAACCGGTAGTTCCGGATGGTCTCACCGATGTTCATTGAGAAGGAAGCCAAAGTTGGTTCTCCGCGATGCTGAATAGTAACCAGAGTAGTACGGTCTGGCAAGTGGAATTTCGTAGTTCCAAAAGCAGGCGGCTAAGCCTTGTGGCGACAATCAAACTCGGGCGTTGAGGAATCGATCGCTTCGAGTTTTTTCTACTTTAGCGTGGCGGCAAAGAACTTAACTGTACGCTTCCAGGCGTCGGCAGCATCGTCGGCGCGGTAACCGTCCTTGTTGATGGGGTTTTCGAAACCGTGCCCTGCATCGGGATAAATCGTGATGTCGACCTGCTTACCCAATTGTTTCAAAGCTTTCTCGAACTTGTGAACATCGTCGGGAGTGATTCCCCGATCCTGAGCGCCGAAAAGGCCAAGCACGGGAGCGTTGATGGCTTTCAGTGCGTTGGTGTCAGTGGCAAGATGGCCATAGTTGATCACGAGCGCGCGCAGCGTCGGTTCCTGCAAAGCAACATCGAGAGAGTAGCCTCCGCCCATGCACCAGCCGATGGAACCGATGCGGTCCTTCTTCACGTCGGGTTGCGAAGCCAGGAATTCGAAAGCCGCGTGCAGGTCACGTTTGGCTCGGTCCTCAGGCACTCCGCGCATAACTTCGTGCGCTTCGTCGGGAGTGGTCGCGACTTTACCGCGGTAGAGGTCAATTGCCAGCGTAACGTAACCCAGATCAGAAAGTTTCGTGGCCTGATCTTTGACCCAGTCGTTCAAACCCCACCATTCGTGAATCACAATAATGGCGGGGAACGGGCCTTTGCCGGCAGGCGTGTAAAGAATGCCTTGCACAGTTTCGTCGCCGCTTTTGTAAGAGACAGGCTTGGATGTGGCTGCGGCGGCAGAAAAAGTGAGCGACAGCATCAGCAGACAAAGAACTAGACTTTTCATAGGGTGGTTCCTCGGCGGAATATCTAGAATAACATCGCGAGCCATGCTTAGAGCGTCAACTCCAGGTAAAGTGTTCCAGCCATGGGATTCGCGCGATAGGGCGCGATCTCACGAAAGCCCAGTTTACGGTACATGGCTACTGCATCTTTCATCACGGGACCAACAGTGTCGAGGCGCATGCGCAAGTAGCCGATCTGGCGTGCCTGGGCAATGATCGCCTCGGCAAGAATCCGGCCCATGCCCTTGCCGCGAAACTTGGGACGGAGGTAGAGCCGCTTCATCTCGCAGATGTCGCCATCAAATTTGTGCAGGGCTACGCAACCTGCCAGCTGGTTGTCGAATTCGGCAAGAAGAAGACGGCCGCCAGGAGGCGCGTAGTCTCCGGGTAATCCCGCAAGCTCTAGGTCGAAGTTCTGGAAGCAGAGACTGAAGCCGAGCGATCTGGCGTATTCCAGAAAAAGCTCGCGAGCCTGGGCAATCTGCGCCGGAGTCACCGCCTGCAGAACGGCAACATCTTTAACCACAGAGGGCACGGGGTTCACAGAGGAAATTCGTTCGCCTGTTTTCGTCATGAATTGCCCTGTGTACTCTGTGCTCTCTGTGTTTCAGATTCACCCCATGAGCATGCCGCCGTTCACGCTCAACACGTGCCCTGTGATGTAGGCAGCTTCCTCGGAAGCTAGAAACGCAACTGCACTGGCCACATCGTCGGGAGAACCCACGCGTCCCAGAGGAATGTTCTTCACCGCCATCTGCTTGAAATCTTCACCCAGGGCCGAGGTCATAGCTGTTTCGATGAAGCCTGGCGCTACCGCGTTGCAGGTAATGTTGCGTGATCCCACTTCGCGCGCAATGGCCATGGTCAATCCAATAAGACCTGCCTTCGAAGCAGCGTAGTTGGCTTGCCCAGCCTGGCCCATCTGACCGAAAACAGATGTTATGTTGACGATCCGCCCCCAGCGCTGCTTGAGCATGGAACTCATGACCTGCTGAGTGCAGAGATAAGCCGAAGTCAGGTTGGTATTGAGGACGGCATCCCAGTCCGCGCGTTTCATGCGCATGACTAGTTGATCGCGGGTAATGCCGGCGTTGTTGATTAGGATGTCGATCTTGCCGAAGTGCGCGAGCGCAGCTTTGAATGCGGACTTGATCTGGTCTTCTTCGGCCACGTCCATGGGAAAAGCCGCAGCATTCCCGCCACTAGAGGTAATTTGCTGCACCAGTTCGTTTAACTTCTCTTGATTGCGGGCGGCCACAGCTAGACCGGCCCCAGCGGCGGCGAGTTTGAGAGCGCAGGCACGGCCAATGCCCTGCGAAGCGCCGGTTATCAATGCGATCCGGCCTGAGAGCGTCATGAGTCTCTCCTTAAGTGGTTGAAGCGGGAATTATAGCTGGGTGTGGGTCGTCGTGCGTGTGGGCAGAGTTGGAGAAGGCGAGGCTAATGGGAGGTCGCCAACTGCGCCGTCTGCGCGTCAGAAACCGGCTGGTAGTCGTAGTGGTAAATGTCGACGACCGCGCGTCCCACCAGGCGGGTCTGGGCCTCGGAGTGAATATGTACCGGGAAGGTGAAGGAACCTACTTCTTTGTAGTCCTGGACAAACTCAATTCTTTTGATGAATAGAGAGGGTGATTTTGCCACTCTACCCTCGGCTCGCACCATGCTCCCATTATGCGCGTCAAGAAAGATCTTCCCCTTGAACAGGCCCGGGCGATTGGATCGCGGTTTCAACTGGAACACGTGCACCAGCCGGTTCTGCAATTGGGTGCTGTTTTTGTAAGCGAACTTGTAATTGTCGTCGCTGAGCGCGGTTGCGGCGGGATCATCTTTCTGCACGTGGTCCACTTCAGATTGCAACAAGCGAAGGATCACGTTGCTTTTAACGAAGCCGTCTCCCACGAAGCGAACTGACTTGAACTCGAGCGTGTGCGGCGCGGAATAAAGGCGCTGCAAGTCGCATTCCCCAAACTGCTGAGTTGCGGGAAGCTGAGCCAGGATTACCGAATTTGCGGAATACGCAGACAGGTGCGCCGCTTGCCGTGCGACCCGGTCGCGATATGCCTGGAGGGTGAGCTCGGGCGACATGCGGGGCATGGACGCTGGCGCGATCAAGACCGCGGGAGTTCGGTCCTCCGTCTGCGCCGGTGGCGAAGCCTGAGAATCATCTTCTAAGAGAAGATAGGACGGAGGTAGAGTAACCTCCACGAAAGGCGCGCCAGACTGGGCGGCCGCCCATCCTGCCAGGCAGAAAAGCAGACCAAAGACCGTGGGAACAAAGCGCCTCATGCAGGAATCAAGTCCATACACTATCTGATTCCTTCCCGAAAAGGAAAGATTCAGTCGCTTGAACCACGCGGGTTAAACCCTGGATTCAGTGCTCCAACCTGTTAAGATTCCAAAACCGAAAAGTTCTGAGGGTCAGCGATGCCTGAGGCCAGCGAGACGATCAACCCTGCGAACGGAAATCAGGGGCTGACGAGCGAACCGTCTGTCGAAGTCTATGCCGTGTATGGCGCGGAGCCGGAAATCCAGGCTTATGCCATGGCCAAGTATTCCCGCTCGTCGCTTTCCATGAAGGAATCGCTTAGGGAAATCAGCCAGCAGAAGGCCGAAAAATTCCTCAACACTTTCTACTTTCAGTATGGACACCGCTCAATCGCGGATCTGGCACATGTCGCGCTTGCAATCGAGAAGCTTTCCATTCTGGCGGCGATTGCCGTGGCCGATGAGCAGCGCTGGGATGGCCAGGAGCGGTCCACTCGCTATCAGGATTTCAATAAGAGCGGTTATTTCACGCCCGACTTCGGCGACGATCAACTGGCGCGAACCTTATATAAGCAAACCATCCAGGATTTGTTCACGCAGTACGAATCGCTCTCAGACCGGATGGCGCTGTATCTCGCCAGCATCACTCCCAAGCCGGACGACATGAAGCAGGAGGCCTACGAGCGGACGCTGCGGGCCAGGGGCTTCGACATTTCCCGTTATCTACTGCCGCTCGCGACCAACACCTCGCTGGGAGAAATCGTCAATGCGAGAACGCTGGAGAGCCAGGTCTCACATTTGCTTTCGCATACTCATCGCGAAGTGCGTCGATTAGGAGAGCTGTTGAAGAGTGCCGCCACTTTGCCTGCATATAACGTGAATCAGGAAGCAATGCAGGAACTGGTGGGCCAGATCCGTGCGGTTTCGCCAGAACTCGGCGCGCGCGCGGAACAGGAATTACTGCACGAGGTCCGCGTAGCGCCCACGCTGGTGAAGTATGCCGACCCTAATCGTTACGAGATCGAGACTAGGTGGGAACTGAAGCAGATCGCGAAAGAGTTGATGGGAAGCCTGCCCGTGGCAACGGCCCCGATGGTGGATCTGCTGGACGATGAGCCTTTGGAAGTCGAGCTGGCGGCAACGCTGATTTATGAGCACAGCCATTATCCTTATCGGCAGATTCGCATGGCGGTGGAAGCTGCGGGGGAGCGCATTCGGCGGGAGATCATCGATGTGGGCCTGCGGCATCGCGGCAAACATGACGAGATGCAGCGCGCGTTCTGTGCCGGGCAGCAATTTCGCTTTGACATTCTGATGGATGTGGGTGGCTTCCGCGATATGCATCGCCATCGGCGCTGCATCCAGATTGGCCAGGAATTCACCACCCAACACGGTTACGACACGCCGCCCGAACTAGAGAGAGCGGGAACACGCGAAGCTTACGATGAGGCCATGCAGCGTACGGCGGAAGCGGTGGCACAGTTGTCACAGCAGCCTGGAGCCGAAGCCAAAGAGAATGCCCAGTACGCCATTCCGCTAGGCTTTCGCAAACGCACGTTGTTCAAGATGGATTTTGCCGAGGTGGTGTACATCTCGGAGTTGAGAACCACTCCGGCGGGGCACGCCTCCTATCGCAATGTGGCCTACGCGATGTTTGAAGCAGTGACGAAGGAGCATGCGGCGCTGACGAAGTATTTCCGGGTGACGGACGTACGGGAGCCAGTGGATTTGCTGAAACGCTGATACATAGGAGCGAACCTGAAAGCGTCATTCATGTCTAATCGGCACTCACAGTCAAGCTCGCCAGATTTTTTCTTGATTGCGGGGAGCATCTCATTTTGCGCGGCGATAATTTGGACCTGCACCGGAAAAGCGAGGACACGTTCTGGTTGGGTCTACCGCGTCCAAGAACCGATCGGATTTTGGTTGGTAGTCGCGACGTATTATCTCGGCGGTCTTTGTTTCGTTGAAATTTTCTTGTATAGCGTTTATGGACCTTGTAACTGAGCTGATCTTCTCATGGCCGGCACACATATACGATCTTTGTGCTCGGGGCATATCGACGGCCAGTCCATGCTTGGCGCGTCCAATGTGGGGCCCAAGACTGAGGCCCCTTATAGTTCTCAGCGCTGCAAGCTAGAAATGCAAAAATGAATGTAATTTACTCATTCCAATGTATTTGCACACGACATGCACATGCATGTTATAATTACCGCATGCGGACGACTGTCGAAATAAGAACCGAACATCGCAGCGCCCTTCTTGCCCTAGCGGCGCGGCGCGGGGAAAAGGGTTTTTCCAGTGTCTTGGCGGAGGCCATCGAAGAGTACCTGCGTGGCAACAAAGAACGAAGCCAGCGGCTCAAGGACTTTCTTTCTTTGGAGGGTTCTCTTTCCGCCGAAGAGGCGGACAACCTTCGTGAGGTCACGACCGCGCTGCGCGAGAGCTGGCGTTGATACTGGCTGACACTGATGTACTAATTGATTATCTCAAGGGAATTCAGCCGGCAGCCGAGCGCATCAGGTCCTACGCTGCTGCACAGTCCCTACGCACAAGCGCAGTGAGTTGTTTTGAGCTGCTGAGCGGGGCGGACCAGGGCAAGCAAGGTGAGGAAGTCCGGCGCCTTATCTCGACTTTGCCGGTACTTCCGCTGGATCTTGAGTCTGCTGCTCTGGCGGCCGGCGTCCGCAGAGACCTGGCTGCGAGAGGGTTGCCGATTGGGATGGGAGACAGCTTGATCGCTGGTATCGCCCTGGCAAATGGATTACAGCTACTGACCCGCAATCGGAAACACTTTCAACAAGTCGAGGGCCTGCACCTGGTTTCTTTAGGTCAATAGAGAGTGCTGAATAGCTCAACTACGTGTACATCACCTTCCTGTCGCCCTTCACAATCCTGCCCACGGTATAACCCTTCTCCCCGATCTTGTCGAGGACGCTTTGAGCCTTCTTAAACTTGGCCGAGGGAACCACCAGCAACATGCCGAGTCCCATATTGAAGGTTCGCAGCATTTCCTCCGGAGGAACGTTACCTAGCTTTTGCAGATGCTCGAAGATCGGCAACACCGGCCAGGTTCCCATCTCGATCACTGCCGCTACACCGCGAGGTAAGACGCGCGGGAGATTCTCCGTGATACCGCCGCCGGTAATGTGGGCCAATGCGGAGACACAATCGGCATTTACCAGCTTTTTGACGATGGGCCAGTAACTACGATGCATGTGCATCAGTTCGTTGCCGACTTTGCCCTTGAGTTCGTTCACATACGAATCGGGCGTGTAGTGAGCGATCTCAAACAGCAGCTTGCGGGCCAAGGAATAACCGTTGGTGTGCAGTCCATTTGATGCCAATCCCAGGATCACATCTCCAGGCTGAACCGTTTTTCCGGTGATGATGCGCTCGCGCTCCACCACTCCGACGATAAAGCCGGCCAAGTCATATTCGCCATCGGGATAAAAGCCGGGCATCTCGGCTGTTTCTCCGCCGATCAATGCGCATCCATTCTGTTTGCAGGCGTCGGCCAGGCCCTCGACGACTTTCTCCGCTGTTTCAGGTTCTAATTTGCCGGTTGCCAGGTAGTCCATGAAGAACAGTGGCGCCGCACCCTGTACGGCGATGTCATTCACACAATGGTTAACCAGGTCGGCGCCGATGGTGTGGTGCATCTTCATTTCGAAGGCGATCTTCAGCTTGGTGCCGACACCGTCCACGCTCGAAACCAGAACGGGATCGAGATACTTTTCGCGGTCGATGGAGAACAGTCCTCCGAATCCGCCGATTTCACTCAGCACTCCGCGAGTGAAAGTCTTGTGCGCGAGGTACTTGATACGCTTCTTGGTGCGATTGGCGCGGTCGATGTCCACGCCTGCATCAGCGTAAGTCACGGTGGCGGTAGTCGAGGGAGTTTGGGCCACAGTCAATCCGTCTCTTAATCCGTTTCTGGGACTGTCAGGAAACCGTCAGGTCTTGTCGCGTCCGGAAGAAAACTCGAACGTTGAGCGGGCCAATTCTAGCACGTTTGCAGACAGACCCGCGCCCGCGTGCGGACAAGGGAATCACCGGCGCGCGAGGGCCGGTTTATCGCGTCACGTAGACGGAGAAGTAATAGATAAGAACGCCGAACAGGGCGAGTCCAGAAATGCCGTAAGCCGTCAATACCCAAGTCCCACGACCCTCGTGATGCGGCGCTTGGGAAGTAACATCTCCCGGTGCGTCATTCGGGGAATTGCTTGCAATCCGTTGCTCCATCGAACCCTCCAGAATAAAGACGCCGCAAATGTTACTACAAAATGCGGCCGAGAGTGGCGGAGAATCGTCATGCCGCGGCCTGTGAACCGGTTCGAGCCAGGTTTTGTCTGGGTTATAATACCGATGCTTTGGGCTTTGGGCGTGGGATCCAACATGGCAGGTCGTCAAGCTTCCCTTTACACTCCAGACCAGACCGTTTTATTGACCTCCGTTCCTTGGCCAGTGCTCGGAGTGGTGGGCGCGGCGACGTGCTTTACCGTGGGAATGTATTGGGATATCTCGTGGCATCAATCGATTGGCCGTGACAGCTTTTGGACTCCAGCGCATATGGTGATCTACATGTGCGGAATCCTGGCAGGGATTTCCTGCGGATACATGATCCTGCGGACAACGTTCCTTCCGGTTGCATCCGAGCGTGCAGCGTCGGTTCGGGTTTGGGGATTCCATGCTCCCCTCGGAGCCTTCATAGCGGCTTGGGGCGGAATCGTGATGTTGAGCTCGGCCGGTTTCGACAATTGGTGGCATTCTGCCTACGGTCTGGACGCCAAGCTGAATAGTCCTCCACACTGGTCTCTGGTGCTCGGAGTCACCGGGGTACAGTTGGGCGGCATCGTCTTGCTGGCGGGGACGATGAACCGCAGCTCGGAGGCGGCGAGGAAGAAACTTGCATTTCTGTTCCTTTATCTGGGCGCGACCATCATCTTGTTGCATCTCATCCTCGCCAATCATCGTATTCTTGAGCACAGTGCCATCTGCTACGCCGCCGTGTGCGGGGCGGTTCCGGGAGTGATGATTGCGATGGCTGTCGCTTCAGGCCGTCGTTGGGCGTGTACCACCATCGGAGCGATGTATACGGCCTTTGCGATGGCAAACGTGTGGATCTTGCCCCTGTTTCCGGCCACACCCAAGTTGGGGCCGGTTTACCAGCACGTGACCCACCTTATTCCGCTGGATTTTCCGCTGCTGATCATCGTTCCTGCATTTCTTTGGGATTGTGTCCGCGCCAAACTACGGGATACAAACCGATGGGCGCTGGCCACAATCCTGGGAGCGGTGTTCCTCGCGGGCTTCATCGCTGTGCAGTGGCCCTTTGCAGATTTTCTGCTGTCGCCGTGGTCCCGCAACTGGTTTTTCGGCACTGGGTATTTGCCTTATTTCACGCAGCCGACATCCCATACAGCGATGAACGAGTTCTATCAGGCAGCGGCCAGCCGCACGCAGTTCTGGTTGGTGATGACAGCGGCATTGGGCCTTGCCATCCTGACTACGCGAATCGGATTGGCTGGTGGAGGTTGGTTGCGGAAGGTCCGCCGCTAAGGAAGATTGAGAATCGAAGCGCAAAAGCGAAGAGATCCCTTTCCCAGAGGTCGCGCCACGCGATGGTCTTATGCGCGATATGTTCTGCCATTGATTTTGCTGGCAGCTTTCCCGGTTGGCGCCCACGTCGGCAGCCCCGATGTCTACTATGAAGGGAATGCCGGTCCGTATCATCTTTTTGTTACGGTGAAGGTGCCTCCGGTCGTTCCCGGGGTTGCGCAAGTCGAGGTTCGAAGTCAGTTGAATGACGTTACTCAGGTGGGAATTTTGGCCCTCGGACTCACTGGCGCCGGAGCGAAATACCCGCCCTCGGCTGAGACCACCGAGCGCTCAAAACAAGACCCACAGTTTTTCACTGGCAATCTCTGGTTGATGGAGTTTGGCTCGCTTCAGGTCCGCGTTCAGGTGGATGGCGCCAAGGGAAAGGCTGAACTCTCTGTGCCCGTCCCGGCCATCTCTCAGCGCACCATGCGCATGCCTAGAGGTTTGGGCGGTGTACTTCTTAGTTTGGCTTTGCTTCTGGCGTTTGGGGCCGTTGCGATCGCCACGGCGGGCGCACGGGAAGCTGAGTTAGTTCCAGGAGCCATGCCAGCCGAGACTGACCGGCGCCGCGCACTTGTGGTGATGGCCCTGGCGGGTATTTGCGCCCTCGGCGTGCTTTACGGCGGCAAACGCTGGTGGGACTCCGAAGAAATGGTGGCGAATGCGAATGTCTACCAGATTCCGCAAGTGGCTGGCACTCTGGAATCTGGAGGCCGGATGGTCTTGAGCTTGTTGCCGACGAAGCAACGGACTAGTGAGCTTCCGCGGGGCTGGGTTCCTTCCGACTACTTGGCAGACCTTATTCTTGATCACAACCACCTGATGCACCTATTTCTGATCCGGGTTCCGCAGATGGATCACTTCCTGCATCTGCATCCGGACAGAACAGACGGCGGCCAGTTTGTGATCCAGTTGCCCAACCTGCCTGCCGGCCGATACCAGATTTTCGCGGACGTGGTCCACCAAACCGGGTTCCCCACAACGATGGTTGGGGAAGTCGAGCTCCCGGATATTTCAAGCAGGCCCGTAAGCGGCGACGATTCCGAGTGGGCCGGATCGGCGCTTTTGGCGAATGCAAACTCGGGCACAAAATCCTTGCTTCCCGATGGGGGGCAGATGATTTGGGAACGCTCGGCAGCGCCGCTGAAAGCTGGGACGCTCATCGACTTTCGCTTTCGCGTGGAAGATGCGGAAGGAAAACCGGTGCAAAATCTCGAGCCTTACATGGGGATGGCGGCCCACGCGGAATTCGTGCGTTCCGACCTCAGTGTGTTTGCTCACGTGCATCCCGCAGGCTCGGCACCCATGGCCGCGCTCGAGTTGGCTCAGGCAGGCTTGCCCTCATACGGGGAACAGACGCAGACCGGTATGGCGTCGGACATGGCCATGCCCATGGCATCGTTGTCGCCAGAGGTGTCTTTCCCGTATGGCTTTCCCAAGCCCGGTGATTACCGTCTATTTGTCCAGGTCAAGCGTGCAGGTCAGGTAGAGACGGGTGTGTTCGACGTGCATGTGGAGTGAGAGGTAGAGATCGCGCTTTGACTCCCGGTTTAGTTGTGAGTGACGGGAGTATTGGCGCCCGACGAT
>Ga0210398_10005573_pt1 | contig 11683 bp, 12 predicted proteins | sample IncBWC4OmetaG_FD_161047 | JGI IMG/M metagenome (GOLD analysis project Ga0210398, IMG submission 161047) | Forest soil microbial communities from Barre Woods Harvard Forest LTER site, Petersham, Massachusetts, United States - Inc-BW-C-4-O | ecosystem: Environmental > Terrestrial > Soil >... | reverse complement strand
CGTAGATGTTAAAGCCCTCGGGTACGACCACGGTGCGGGCATACACATCTCCGCGAATCAGGCGGTCGCGTACTTCCAGGGCGCTCGCCGGCTGGTCAAACTTGTATTCCCCAGCTTTGAGCGTGCTGGGGCCCTTGATGTAGTGCAGAGCCAGGAAAGCGTAGGAGTTGCGAATCACGCCTTCCCGTTGCAATTCCCGGGCGATGTGGCGAGTGCTCCAGCCGGGACGAAGCAGGACAAAGGTTTGAGCCGGTTGCACAGGCAGCAGCGCTGCCCAGGCAAACCACAGGGCCGACACGAGTACGGCGACAATCACGAGAGTAAAGAGAATTCGCACGAATATAGCAGTTTAGATGAAGAGCGGAGGTCCGGCGCTGCACACCGTGGCTAAGGGCTTCAAGTTGAGCTATCCGGCTGTGCCGAAGATTTCCGAAATTGAAGGAACGATTGCAAAATAAGCACGGCGGCCAACTGGTCTACTACTGCGGCTCGCCGGCGAATGCCCATGTCAGTTTCGCGCAGCAGACGATTGGCCTCGACCGAGGTGAGCCGCTCGTCGAACAGGTGTACCGGCAGTTTGAACCGGCGCCGCAGTTCCTCGGCAAAGACGTGTACTTTCTCCGACTGGATGCCTTCGTCACCGCTCATGCGCAGGGGAAGTCCCATCACCAATTCGCCAATGCCATACTGCTTAATGAGGCGGCGCATGTGGTCGAAGTCATTGCGCTTGTTGCTTCGCCGATAGGTGGGCAAGCCCTGCGCTGTCACGCCGAGTTCATCGCTGACGGCTAGGCCGACATTACGGGCGCCGAAGTCCAGTGCCAGAATTCGGTGGCGTCGCGGCGGAGCTGTCGTAGAATCATTTTCCATTCTGGATACAGCAAAACTATCATGTTCGGAATCTTATGGTTGCGAGTACCATAGGCAAAATGCCAGATCAGTTGGTCGACAACCCGAAGCCGACGCATGAGCCCGCACAAGATCCTGACATAGCAGCGAACGCGGCCGGCGGCCCAGTCTCAGTTCCTGAGGTCACCATCAACCGCTCTACCCTGGCGGAGCGAGAGCGGCGTCGTGTTCATCACTTGCAGGCTACTGCGCTGCTAATTCTGGCGACCGGTACCGTCCTGACGCTTGTCTACGTCGCTAAATTACTGTTGGTTGTCATTTTGCTGTCGATACTGTTTTCGTTTGTTCTGGCCCCCCTTGTCGACCTGCTGGCGCAACTCAATATACCGCGCCCCGTGGGAGCTCTGGTGTCGGTTTCGTTGATGGTCTTCGCACTTGTGGCGGCCAGCTATCTGTCCTACAACCGTGCCCTGGAGTTCATGCACGAGGTTCCCAAATATAAGGCCAGAATTCAGGGAATGGGAGCGAAGTTCCGCGAGCAAGCCGAGCAGATCCAGCGAACCACCGATACGGTGCTGCCGCCTTCGCCGCAGGATCGGAACACAGTTACGGTGAAGGAGTCGAGCAGTTGGACCGACATGGTGAGCAAGAATGCCAGTTCGGTCTCGGAGCTGGTGCTAGCGATCACGTTTATCCCGTTTCTGGTTTTTTTCATGCTGAGTTGGCAGGACCACGTGCGATCTTCGTCGGTCATGTTGTTCAGCATGGAGCATCGCAACACGGCCTATGTGATGCTGGGCTTGATCGCCCGAATGATCCGATCGTTCATCGTGGGAAACTTTATTATTGGCGTCTTTCTCAGCGCCTGCAGCATCGCGTTGTTTGGGTTGATGGGGCTTCCCTATTTCTATTTCCTGGGAGTCATCAGCGGATTTCTCAGCCTGATCCCCTACCTGGGCGTCATTCTGGCGGTGATTCCGCCAGTGATCGCCGACCTCGGACATCTGACGACTGGAGTATTCCTGCTGGTGGTCGGCCTGGTGATGGGCTTGCACTTGATCGCGATGAACGTGCTCTATCCCAAGATCTTGGGCAAGCGCCTACAGTTGAATCCGCTGGCGGTAACGTTGGCGCTGCTGTTCTGGGGATGGCTGTGGGGCGCGATGGGCCTGATCCTGGCTGTGCCGATCACCGGTGCCTGCAAGATCATCTGCGATCATATCGAGCGGCTGCGGCCGTACGGGGCGTGGCTGGGGGAATAAGGCCGTTCTTCGCTACTCGCTTTTCGCCAGACTTCAGCCGACTGAGGGTGAGGTAGTAGCAGATCTGGGAAGACCTTGGTTGTGATGGGCGTCTTGAAAAGCAAACCTAATTTGGCCAAGAAGTTCCGTTGCATCAGGGCTTAAGCAAAGAGCGAAAGGCGAATAGCGAACAGCGAAAATGGCGAGAAACACTCGTTCGCCAGTAAAATCATGGTGGCAATCATTCTCCCTTGACGGGAAATTGGAGCTCTTAATGGCACACATGGTGAAGTGCATCAAGATGGGACGTGAAATGGAAGGGCTGGACGAGCCGCCTTTCGACGGCGAACTGGGTCAGAAGATTTACAACAATGTCTCTAAGCTGGCTTGGGAGCAGTGGCAGGAGCACATGAAAATGCTGCTCAACGAATACCGCCTGCAACCCTGGAAAAAAGATCATCAGGAATTCATCGTGCAGCAGATGGATGCGTATTTCTTTGGCGAAGGTGCGGAGAAGCCGAAGGAATATGTCCCGCCGACGCAGTAAGTGAAATCCGCCCCATGATCGTGGCGATCGAAGGACCAAGTGCCGCCGGAAAAACGACTTGGTGCCGGTCGCACTTTCCCCACAACTGCGTATCAGAGGCGCCGGCAGAGATCGCCGCGCCCGATCTCTTCGACGACCCGACGGAAGTCGCCCGATTCTGGGTCAACTACGCCGCGCAGAATTGGCAAGTGGCGCTGGCGATTGAACAAGAACATGGTAGCTCAGGAATCTTGCCGGCTACAAAGTTCCACCAGGTGCCGTCTTGATTTTCTTGCGAAGGGCAGCTCCAATAGAAAGTCTGAAACAAGACTCCCATGGCGTGCTCTTTTGTGTGTGCGGATGCAAGGAGGATAGCGCAAAGGCGGGCTGACGCAAGCGATTTGGCGATGAAAAATCGATGAACAACGAACGATCTGCAGCCACGGTGCCGGCCGAACAGTTTGCTGAAAAACTCAAGAGACCTGATCCCAAGCGCTGAAGCCGGCCCGTGACGAAAAGTAAAGAACTTGGACGCGACACTGAAGCGCCGCACTACCCGAACGATGGATCAAACGAGTTTTTCAGCAAACTGTAAAGCCGAGTCGCATACCAGCAGCTTTCGACGCACGCCTGAAGGCGCGCTCCACCCCATCTCAAGGAAGGTCCCATGCCATCCAAGATCCGCAAGCCCAAGCCGTTCAGGGCCGCGTCGGCGGTGAAGGCTGCCGCGCGTAAAGCGATCGGGACACCCCCTCCGACCCGCGCCAAACCATCCACCAAGAAGCCCCAGAAAAAATCTGAAAAGCACAAGCCGACGCTGGGCAAACTTTTGCGCGACGCTGGGGAATAATTTCTCGCAACCCTTCGCGATCGCTTAGCAGGTGGCTGACAACCGGGAAAGCAGATCCCTCGCGGACTGAACTTCACCCCAACAAGCGCGAAGTCGGCGCTTGCCGGAGACCCCGATTCGCCCGCTCGTGATGACAAAATAAGGGGCCCACTATGGCGCACCTAAAGTTCGCCCCTTCGAAAGCGATACGACCAAGACTTGGCGCCACGTTCCCCTCATTGAGCGTGCAAGTCAGACTTTTTCAGTAGCCTGTCAGAAATTCGGCTTGTCCAGCGGCGGCTGCCAGGCGAAGAAATCCTGCCGCATGCGTTGGGCATAGTTCTGAAGCAACTGCTCGATTCGCGCTGGATCCGGCGACTTCACAATCAAGCCGACATGATGTTTCTTGTCGACCATGCGCCAGACAATTTCCGGATCGTTGTAGGCGGATGTGTCGGGACGCTCCTGCTTGGCCAGCGAGATCAGGAGTCCGGCAGAACCGTTGCGAGGAGTTGGCGGCTGGTAGGGAGCCTTGCCTCCGGCGATTTCGACTTTCGCCCATTCCGCCCACAAGTTGATACCTGTAGCCGCTTGGATCAGGTCGACGATGTGGGCGCCCCCGACGCGGGCTGAAGTTTCCAGGAAGTAGAGCTTGCCATCGTCGCGGCCGCGGATGAATTCGCTATGCGATACGCCGCGCACCAGTCCGAAAGCCTGTACCACTTTTTCGTTCAGCGCGATTAGCGGCGCCGCTTCTTTCGACCCAAACGGTAGAGTACGGGTGGTGAAGATATCGCCTTCCTGCGAGACGTCCATGGGAGGGCGGCCATACCGGCTGGCGATAGAGAACAGCAATTCCCGCTCGTAGAAGATGGCATCCACGTGATAGATGTCGCCGGGAACGTAGCGCTCCAACAAATAGAACGACTGCTGATCGCCCAGCAGTTCGAGCGACGCCCACAGTTCTTCGGCGGAGCGGATTTTCTTGATGCCCATGGATCCGGCCATCGAACGTGGCTTCAGCACCCAGGGTGGGGGCACGCGGTCCATAAATTCACGCAGCCGGGCATAGTTCAGAACGTGAATGAAGTCGGGTACTTCGAGTCCCTCATCGCGTGCCTTGGTGCGCATGGCGAGTTTGTCGCGAAAGTAGCGGGCGGTGGTGTCGCCCATGCCGGGCACGCGCAGATGCTCGCGTAGAGTGGCGGCGGTCTCCACATCGAAGTCATCCAGCGCTACCAGGCGATCGATGTTTTCGTTGCGCGCCATGTAGCTGACGCCGAGAATCGCGTCTTCCAGCTTCCATTGCTTCTGCACATCGGGCATGTAGAAGACTTCGTCGATGCTCTCACGGGGCCAGTCCTCGTGTTCCAGACTGTGGGATGTGAGCAGGAGCGTGCGGCAACCCTGGCGATGACATTCGCAAATGAACTCGGCGCCTTTGTAATAGCTGGCCAGACAGAGCACGGTGATCCGACGGTCAGACGAATTGGGCGAAGTGGCTGAGGACGACATAAAACTCCTACGCCAGCGGGCGGTTCGAACCCTGGGGCGCTTCGCCGCAACACTATAGCAGGCTGCCTGGTGCCAACCTATGAGATGCACCCGGCAAGCTGGTTCCAGGCGCGATGGCTTATCGGATTCCTTCGCGCAAGGAAAGAAAAAAGCCGGAGGGAATCCTCCGGCCTCGCTCACACGCAGGGAGCAATACTAGATTCTCAGCTTGCGTCTCGCGATACCCGCAACGGCAACAACGCCTGTCCCGAACAGCGCCAGGCTGCCCGGCTCCGGAGTAGAACCGCCGCCTCCGGAACTGAACGTGAAGTTGTCCATAACGTAGTATCCCTCGTAGCCCACAATCCCGATCTCATTCACCTGCCCGGTATAGCCCGAAGCCAGAAATACGGGGGTAGTGGGACTAGGAGTCAACTGCGCCGACGTCCATACTTTGGTGCCGTCGTCATAGAGGTTGAAGTAAATGGGACCGCCCATAGTCGGACCCGAAAAGTAGGCGCCCAGAAACTCGACCGTTCCACTCAGAGTGAAGACATCCTCCTCACCGTAGCCGAAAGCCCCGTTGTTGTTAAACAGCACGACGTTGGGCGGAGACACATAAGGATAATCCCCCTGGCCCTCCCAGACTCCCATGCTATTTGACCACGAGAAGCCGCCATAGCCAGCCGGCAGATCCACTACCCCGCCGTTGGTTTGGATGTCGTCGAAGCCCAAGACCGTTTGACCCCAAGCTGATACCGCAAAAGTCAGCGAGCAGGCCATTAACAAACAGATCCAAGCGACGCGTCTTTTCACTAACGGACCTCCTTGCACCCCTAGGGGTTAGCAAAAGTGACGCAATTTAAGTTCCAGTTTTTGAAGTTGTAGCACAAGCACTTAGGTGGGAACGAACCCATGTGTCGTGCAAGCATTTGCAATTTAGTTCGCTGGATTTTCTCCCGGCCAGCGCTCAGCAAGCACGTTCGTGAGGGCCGATCGCGCTGGTGGCCCGGTCTTAGCAGGGCCGACTACGGACCTCGATGGGCGGGCGAAGTCGCGGCGGAAATAGCTCCAGCTACGGTCTCGAGCAATCGTGCCGCGCCGAATCAACCTGTCTGATGCCGTTCCTCGTCGACGTCGATAGGCCGAAGTTGGTCAACCACGATAACGATCACCAGCACGGCAACTGGAAGGTAGAGGGACCGCAATTCCCACCTCTGTTTGAGCACGATCCCCAGCGTCGCTCCTACCACATAGCAGCTCCAGGTCGAGGCCAGCATCGCCCCTTCTCGAACATCCCGCTGTTTGGGGGCTAGTCTGACAACGTCAGACATCCTGCCAAGGCGCTGCAGCTGATCGTAGGCCCAGAACAGAGCCCGGGTGAAGGACTCGGTGAGCTTGGTGAGGGTTCCGGTAACGAAGGTTGTGTAGAGGGTGAGCGCGCCAATGTGAGTGAGGGTGGCAGTCTGGACTCCCATGGCCAATGCCAGCAGAGCGACTAGGCTGAAGTAAGCTGGCGAATGCAGATCGACGATCTGGCCCAGATGCATGGCCGGGGTGGCGCGGGCGAACAGAACCAGAAGCAGCGCTTCAACCGCCAGGGTGAAGGAGGCTATGCGCTTCAGGCCCTGGCGGCCGGCGATCTGCACCGCGATGCGGGTCAGCGTCATTCCCACAACGTAGGATATTACGGCGCAAAGCGGCCGCAGCAAGTTAGGCAAATCCTGCCGGGCCAGATAGATGCCCACGTGCACGCTGTTACCGCTCATGTTTGCAGTGAACACCTCGAACAGCGCGACATAACCGACCGCATCAACGTATCCGCCAACGCAGGTGAGGCAAAGCGCGGTCGCAAGCTTTCCGCCGGCTCCGAGTTCAGGCTCGTTACTCACAATCGCTTAAGGGCCATTTTGGCTGCGTTGTAACCGCACATCCCGTGGACACCGCCTCCCGGCGGGGTCGACGACGAACAGAGGTAAATGTCTTTGGCCGAAGTCGCATAGTACTTACGCGTGGGCCGAAAGAGAAACTGCCGCAGGTCGGCTGCGCCGCCCCCGATGTCGCCGCCGATGAGATTAGCGTCCATCGCCTCCAAAGCCGCAGGAGAAAAAATCCGGCGCTCCATAACACAATCGCTGAAGCCCGGCGCGAAGCGCTCGATCTGGGCGTCGATGCGCGGCAGCATATCGACATCGCAACCATTGGGGACGTGGCAATACGCCCAAGCCACGTGGCGTCCCTGGGGGGCGCGCGTGGGATCGAACAAGCTGGGCTGGGCCAGCAGAACAAATGGCCGCTCGGCAATTCGCCCGTGCCGCATGGCATCTTCCGAGGCGGCGATTTCCTCAATCGTTCCGCCCAGATGAGCCGTGGCTGCGCGCAAGCACTCTGCCGCCTTCCAGGGAATTGGTTCTGACAAAGCGTAGTCAACCTTGAAAATCCCCGGCCCGTAGCGGTATTTCTGCAACTGGTGCTTGTAACCTGTCGCCAGCTGATCGCCAGCGATGCGGAGCAACTGCCGCGGGGTGACATCGCAGAGCGCGACATCGTACTCTCCCAGCGACGCCAGACTCTCGACCCGCGTTGACACATGCACCTTGCCGCCGAGGCTGGCCAGATATTCGCACAGCGCGGTAGTGATCGATTTCGCGCCGCCACGGGGAATGGGCCATCCCACAGCGTGGGCAGTCGCAGCGAAGATAATGCTGAACGCGGAAGTCAAAGGCTCGTCCAGGGAGAGTACGGAATGCGCTGCCAGGCCGGCAAACAATGCCTTGGTCCTGGCATTCTTGAACCAGAACCCGGCTAGCGCCGTTGCCGAGGGAAACCCCAGCACTCCAAGCCGGGCGAGCAAGAACGGGTGGCGCGGAAAGAGCGACACGGGTCGCAGGATTTCGGGAGCCAGTTCCGTCCAGTGCTTGGCGAATGGTCCGAACAGCCGACGCCACTGCTTGCCGTCTTCGCCGAATGCCTTAACGGCCTGGTCGAGGTCGCGTTCCAGAATTACAGCGGTGCCATCATCCAAAGGATGGGCGAGGGGCGCGGAGGGCTGAATCCACTCCAGGCCGTAGTCCCGCAGAGGCAGCGTGGAGAAAAACGGCGAGGCCACCGCCATGGGATGCACGGCCGAACCGAAGTCGTGCAGAAAGCCAGGAAGAGTTAGGGGCAGAGTGCGGGCTGCGCCGCCCGGTTGCGGCTCGGCTTCAAAGACGTCGACCTGCAATTCCGCTTGCGCCAGAACGATGGCTGCGGCCAGACCGTTCGGGCCGGAACCGATCACTACGGCTCGTCGCTGGAGTGCGGGCATAGCGACTAGTTTATAGGCGTTTTCGCGATTAGGGTAAGGTCCGAAGTGAGCGCAGACGACAGAACGAGCGTATACTCGCTGCCGTTTGTGAAGGCAGAAGGAAGAGCTAATGAGCTACCCATACTTTCGCATTTGCGTTTTGCTTATAGCCGTGGCCACATCTGTTGCGTGCGGAATGCATCATGATTCGGCTGACAATTCGCAGTCTCTACCGCCGGAGCGCAGGGCCGCAGTCGAAGACGGTGTGCGAACTTTTGTTTCTAACGTGGCTCACGATGTCACTCAAGACGGCCCGGCGGCGTGGAGCAAATATTTCGCTGACGAACCGGCCTTTTTTATGGCCGACGAGGGCCAGCTTGTGTTTCCCGACAGCCAGTCTGCAAAGCAGGCAATTCAGAATCTCTGGCGCGCGTGTTTAAGAGTATCGACCTGCGTTGGGGAGACCAGCTGCGCATCGACCCGCTGACGCCAAACTTAGCCATGGTGGCTGTCCCATACACAGAAGTCCGGATTGATACCGGAGGACATCTCGTTACAGAGAGCGGTTACTTTACCGGCCTGGCAGAATATCGAAACGGCCGCTGGCTTCGAGATGCTCACTGGTCGGTTGTCGCTCCAATTGCGAAGGCCCCGTCGTAAACCGGACAAGCGAATGCAGAGTCGGAGCGCTGTCCAATCAGCCGTGGGGAGGGCGCTGTCAGACGGTTTTATTATTCCGCGTTAGGGTGACAAAGAAGTCGCGGCTGATGGGCTCGATCTTGGCGGTAGCTTCGGGAAATTTCGCGACCAGCTGCCGCAACTGGTTCTCGGTGTAAAGAAACAGATCGCAACGTTTCTGGTAGCGCAGCTTTCGCTGCCAGCCCAGAATGCCACCGGCCACCGGGAAGGAAAAAAAAGCCTTGTTCCGGGTGAGCGACAAAACTTTCGCTACTACTTTTTCCGGATCGGGCATGTAGTCCATGAAGCCCATCACGATGACGTAGTCGAAAGGATCCTGCGGTGTGTACTCATAAAAATCGGCGATCTTAAAGTTGCAGCGCTCGGCTACGCCGACCTTGCGCGCATGCTCGGACGCAATTGCCAACATGCCTTCCGCGAAGTCGATTCCCTCCACGCGCGCGGCGCCACGCTGCGCCAGCGTAATCGAGTAGTGACCGGGCCCGCATCCGATGTCGAGCACGCTCTTGCCTTGCACCGGCTCGCAGCCTTCAATCGACTTCTCGTAGCGCAACCGCATGCTTTTACGGAAAAGGCGATTGACGATGCTATCGACAACGCCATTCTGATTGCCATAAATGGCGTCGAAATCGTTGGCGTATTGATGAAAAAATGTTTGGGTACGATCAGGCGACATGAGCATTTACCAATTGGGGATAGTTCTTAATTACATTCTGAAAGGTGGTGACGGGAAAGTCGCGGAGAACCTGCCGTACCTTCCGTTCCGTGGTATCCAGATTAACGTAGGTCTTAAATTCCCGCTTACGATTCATGGGCAGCCGGGGGTGACCAGGATCAATCTCGCGCGGATGAATATAGAACACTACCGGACGGCCCTCGGCCAGCACCTGGCGCGCCATTTTGCGAACCAGCCAGTAGGGAAACAGGCGCAAGTAGCCGCCGCCAAAAAAACACATTGGCTTCCCCATGCAATTCGCCACGGTGATTGGCACCTCGAGGATGCCATCGCCGTCGCCAATGCGATGAGGATCGCGGCGTCCATCGCGCATTCCGCCATGCCCACGCGCAGCCGGGAAGACCGAGGAATCGTACCGATAACCCGCTTCTGCGAGGGTATCGAAAAACCAGGGAGTGTCCTCGGTTGTCGAGAAGCCTGGGGCCCGGTAGCCCGACACCGGCACGCCGGCTATGTCTTCCAGCAGCAGTCGGGCGTGGCGAACATCTTCGTAGAAATCGTCGCGGCCCTGCTCATAAACCAGGCGATGGCCATAGCCGTGCGACGCGATCTCGTGTCCCCGCGCCGCCGCCTCTTTCACCAAGTGCGGAAAGCGTTCGCCAATCCATCCCAGGACGAAACATGTCACCTGGACATTCTCTTCGCTGAAGAGGTCCAGCAGCGTAGCGAAGTTTTTCTCCACTCGCGATGGCAGAGCGCTCCATTCCTCCAGCGCAGGCGCGCTGGGAACGTCCAGGATATGGAACCAGTCTTCAACATCGACGGAGAAGATAGAGGTCTGCATCGTGGGCCCGCAGGTTCTTTAGATATATAACGTCCCGCTCCTGGACACAAGAGAGACAATGCCTTTGGCGGTATCGTAATCTTGCAGGTCAGAACACGCTGTTGTTTCAGTTCGGCGAAAAATCTAGTGCCTCCAGCTATTGATGCAGGCAGAAGTTGACTCTCGCAAAGGCCGTGGACTAGCCTCAATTCTCACGACCTCAACGTAAACTATTGTTCCAGAATATTTTGAGCGACTCGGCCTTTGATCATGAAATTGCGCTTTCCATTGCCCATGCTTCTTGTCGTGGCTTTCTCGATTCAGGCCATGGGCAGCAGTGCCATCCGTCCGGTCCACGGATCCAAAGCCATGGTGGCGACGGTTCATCCTGAGGCCTCCAAGGTTGGAGTCGCCATCATGCAACAGGGCGGCAACGCAGTCGACGCGGCCGTTGCAATCGGCTTCGCGCTGACGGTTGTTTATCCCGAAGCCGGCAACATCGGCGGCGGTGGATTCATGCTCTTCCGGCGGCCTGGCGGCGAGGTCCGTTTCCTCGACTACCGCGAGAAAGCTCCGGCCAAAGCTACCGCCAACATGTATCTTGACAGCCACGGTAATGTCGTTCCCGACATGAGCGTTATGGGCTATAAGGCGATCGGAGTACCCGGCTCGGTCGCTGGGCTGGTTTACGCCCAAAAGCATTGGGGCAAACTGACGCTGAAGCGGGTGATGGAGCCGGCCATCCAGTTGGCCCGCGACGGCTTTGCGCTCGACTACGATGAAGCCCGCGCCTTTCGCGATCCTCAAATGGTACAGTTTCCCGAGTCGCATCGTATCTTTCAGCGCGACGGCGACTACTACCAGGCGGGCGACGTGTTTAAGCAGCCGGAGTTGGCCAGAACTCTGGAGCGCATTGCCGACAATCCTGATGACTTCTATCACGGGTCGATGGCTCACGAACTTGCCGCATCCATCCAAAAAGGTGGAGGCCTGATCACAGCCGACGATCTGGCGCAGTACGAGGTGAAGGAGCGGCAGCCGATTCGCGGCACGTATCGCGGCTACGAAATCATCAGCGCTCCGCCGCCGTCGTCGGGTGGAATTGCCCTGGTCGAGGCCCTCAACATCCTGGAAGGTTACGATCTGGCCAAGCAGGGCGACCGATCCGCCCAGAGTATTCATCTCACCGCCGAGGCTTTTCAGCGAGCCTTCTTCGATCGTGCCGAATTTCTCGGCGATCCCGACTTCGCCAAGATTCCG
>Ga0210398_10005572_pt1 | contig 11683 bp, 9 predicted proteins | sample IncBWC4OmetaG_FD_161047 | JGI IMG/M metagenome (GOLD analysis project Ga0210398, IMG submission 161047) | Forest soil microbial communities from Barre Woods Harvard Forest LTER site, Petersham, Massachusetts, United States - Inc-BW-C-4-O | ecosystem: Environmental > Terrestrial > Soil >... | reverse complement strand
GCCTCCGACGGTGGTGCTGCCGGGGCGGATACTCAGGTAGCGGCGCTGCACCAGCTGGACCTTGTAACAGCAGCTTTTGTACTCGAAACCCGCCACTTGCTCGATGGTTTGACGATCCTGGAGCGAATAGACCCAGCGCCCCACGGTGTTCCAGTGTTCTGCGATCGGCCAGGCAAAAGAGCCATCCCATTGCTTGAGAATACCCTCCTGGAACCGGTAGCCGAGGTTGATCACGTGGCTCTGATCCGGCCGGTACTGGACGGAGATTTCCGATTTTTCGGTTTGGGAAGTATAGGGGTTCCACTGGTAGTCCAGATTGACCCCGAGGTGCTTGTAACCTGTCAAAGCCACTTCCGCGACGATGTCCGAGGCCGGGAACGCGCCGGGAGTCTGCGAGGTCAGTTGCAGGGGCTGCGCGAGGCCGTTGCGATTGAGACCGTAGGCGTACAGTCCCGGATAGTAGGGGACGAAGGGCTGACCGCGCGCCACCAGCAGCGCATCACCGGGTAACTCCAAGGGGTTCACGATAGGCACGTTCTGGGCGATCTGCGCGCCCGGCGTCAAGGAATCGGTCGGTAGCCCCACCCTTGGGATGGAAAAATAGCGAATCTGCCCGATAGTCGCGGACAAGTACTGCGTTCCCGAGACGGTATCGAATAGCCGCGTGGTCACCGCCAGAGCCAGTTGGTTGGCATCGCCAATCCGATCCGACCCGACATAACGATTGGTGCGAAATAATTCGGTCAAGTTAAGATCGGGCAGTCCGCTGTCGAACACCGGCAATTCGTCTTGATTGCGATAGGGGACGTAGCTGTATACCAGCCGCGGTTCCAAGGTTTGAGTGCGCTGTCCCTGAGCGCCGGCCGCGCGCTCGAATACGAGACCCGTGTCCAAGCGCGCATAGGGTAGCGATCGCGTCGGCGTGCTCGGGAGGCCAAGACCGGGATCCTGCAAATCGTACTGGGTGAAGTCGTAGCCGACCGCGGGCTCGAAAAAATAGCCAGGCCCGCGGCTCGACCAGCGTATTTCCGGCGACAAGTTCAATCTCACACCCGTGGGCCCGACCCCACGCAGGAAATTGACCGCTTCACTGTCGAAGGCGAATTCAAAATTGCTGTTGTCGATTGGATACAGGGCGCTCGCCTGGATGCGCGGTACGCGCGAGTAGGGCCGCTCCGAATCGGGGACCGAGATATCGATGGTTTGGTAGTTTTGCAGCTGCCCGCGGATGCGCCACGCATCATCGTAATAAAGCACATCCGCACGCCGCTCCAGGTAAGTCACGCTGGTTTGCTCCGTTCCCACCGCGAAACTCTCAAAGTAGTTGCTGTCGCTGACGCTCGCGATGTCGGCATCGAAACGCAGGCCATGCTGGATGTCGGTAATGTCGGTGAAGCGCACGTAGCTGCGATCGTCGTGCTGCTGCTTATCGTTGGGCAGAAAAGTCGCGTCGAGCTGGCCATGCGAGCTCGCGGTCAAGTAGCGAAAATCCTCCGCCAATTGCACGCCGCGCGCAGTCAGCACCCCGGGTGTGACGGTCAGGTCATAGTTGGGCGCAAGGTTGAAGTAGTAGGGCACTTCCAGCTCAAAGCCGTTGCTCCCGGAGTGTCCTAAGCTCGGAAACAGCAAGCCGCTCTTGCGCTCATCGCCCAACGGAAATGAGATATAGGGCGTGTAGAAAACCGGCACATCCTTGAAACGCATGACGACGTCGCGCGCGACGCCCTCTTGCAGCTTGGTGTCGAGACTGATCTTCGAGGCGTTCAAGCTCCAATCCTCGTTTCCGACCGGGCAACTCGTGTAGTGGACATGATCCAATGCCACTTTGCCGTCGGGATGCACATCGACGTCCTTGGCAAAGCCGCGGCCATTGCGGTCCATGAGCTCGAAAAAGGCTTGGTCGAAATTGGCGCCCCCCGCGGTTTCGTAGCTGCCGGAGTCGCTGCGCACGCGCAGCCTCGGGTCCAGAAAATCGACCTTGCCTTTGACGTTCACTTTATCGGTGTTGTAGTCGTAGGTGACCGAATCAGCCGAGACGCTGCGTTGGTCCTGGGTCAGGGTGACACGGCCGGTGAGCACGGCGTTGAGGTCGGCGCCGAGCTGCACCTCGGCATTGTTGGTGTCGATGTGAATGCGATGATCGTCGGCCGCAATGTCGGGGGGCCGCGTGTAGGTGAACTTCGGCGGGGCGGGGCAGACGTCTGCGGCGTAGCCTGCGGTGCTGGCGAGGCTGAAGAAAACCCATGCGGCTTGAAACTGAGAAGCGCTGGCCAAAATGCGTCGCCTTAGTCGGTATACTTAAATCGCCGCATTTGCGGTCTGCGAATGGTCAAGCATGGATGTATCGGATGCAAGCGATTCCCGCCTGGCGAACTTGACGCGATGGGTGATCGAGGATTTGGGGTTTGCGGGCGCATCGATCGCGCCCGCGTCCGTGGATGCGAGCTTTCGCCGATATTTTCGCGTAACCGGGGGCGAGGATTCCTACATTGTCATGGATGCGCCGCCCGATAAGGAAGATTCGGGCCCGTTTCTGCAGGTGGCAAGAATTTTGGGTGGCCTCGATCTGAATGTGCCGCTCATACTGGCGCGGGACATGGAGCGCGGATTCCTACTGCTGTCGGATCTAGGTTCGCGCCAATACCTCGATGCCTTGAGGCTGGACGGTGCCGCCGATGAGTTGTACACCGATGCGCTCAACAGCCTGCGCATCATGCAAACCGCCGATGCCGGCATCTCGCGAGGTCTGCCTCGATATGATCGCGCGATGCTGTTGCGTGAAATGGAGCTTTTGCCGGAATGGTTTCTCATGCGCCACTTGGGTTTGACCATTGACGCGCGCGATCGCGCAGTGCTCACGCGCCTGTTCGAGAGCCTGGTGGAAGCTGCGGTTTCGCAGCCCGCCTGTTTCGTGCATCGCGACTATCATTCGCGCAATCTTTTGATCACGCCTGAAAGGAACCCCGGCATATTGGATTTTCAAGATGCCGTGTGGGGTCCGGTGACCTATGATTTGGCATCGCTGTTGAAGGACTGCTACATCGCTTGGCCGCCGGGGCGCGTGCGTCAGTGGGCGCTCCAGTATCGCGAGAGTCTGCTCGAGGCCGGATTTAAATTGGACGCCGATGCCGCGGCGTTCATGCGCTCGTTTGATCTGATGGGCCTGCAACGGCACATCAAGGTGCTGGGCATTTTCGCGCGCCTGTTCTATCGGGACGGCAAGTCGCAATACCTGAAGGATCTGCCGCGCGTGCTCGCGTATGTTCGCGATACGGCCCTTCAGTACCCAGAGTCCGCAGCCTTTGCTGAGTTCATCGTCAGCCGTGTCGATGGCGGTTTCCAGGCCGCGCAGCAGCGCGCGCGGGCCTAAAGCGTGGCGAGCGAGCGTCCGCGGGCGGCGATGATCATGGCGGCGGGGCGCGGCGAGCGCATGCGGCCGTTGACCGACACGACGCCGAAGCCGTTGCTGAGGGTGCACGGACAACCGCTGATCGAACGGCATGTGCAGCGCTTAGTGCAGGCCGGCATCCAGCGCATCGTCATCAATCTGGCTTGGCTGGGCGGTCAGATCCGCGACTATCTGGGAGACGGCGCCAGCTATGGCGCCGCGATCACCTACAGCGAGGAAGAGCCGCGCGCGCTGGATGCCGGTGGCGGCGTGTTTCGCGCGCTGCCGTACCTAACGCCCGGGCCGTTCGCCGTGGTCAACGGCGATATCTACACGGATTTTCCCTTTCAGACGCTGGCGATCGACGCCAAGTACGATTCGCACTTGGTGCTGGTGCCAAATCCCAGTTATATGAAAGGGGATTTTGGCTTCAGGCACGGCGAAGCGCTGGCCAGCGCCGACGAGCTATTTACGTTCGGCAGCATTGCGGTTTATCGCAACGCCTTCTTCGCCGGTGCCCAAGACGGCGTGTTTCCCATCATGCCGCTGTGGCGGCGCTCCATGGCGGCGGGGCGGTGTTCCGCCCAGCTCTATACGGGACTGTGGGAGGACGTCGGAACGCCGCAGCGGCTTGCCGCTCTGAACGCACTTTGAAATTGATCGGCTCGGATGGGCTAGGGTGATAGGAAGCTTCGAGGCACGGAAGAGAGCAGTGCCTCGGAGCTTCCTATCGCCCTAGACCTTTTCATGCAGGACGCTCTCGCCCCCAACACCCGCCGTAGTACCGGCATGTATTATTGACTGGCTCGAGTTCCCGTCAGGGAACGTGAGAAGAATCTAGGCACTGCTGCCTTCGTGCCTAGATTCTTCTCGCCCTCCCTGACGAGCGCTACACCAGTCAAATTCACAATGCCGAAGTACTACAGCACCTGGCTCAAGCGACGCACGCCTTCGCGGATGTCGCTCTCTTGCATGCGCGAGTAGCCCAGCATGAATCCATATCTGCTCGGTGACGATAGGAAATACGGCGATATGCCATAGACGGCGACGCCGAGCGCGGCCGCCTTGGCGATCACTTCGGTCTCGGAAACGCGTGCGACGGGCCACATCGCGATGTGCGCGCCGGCGCCAAAGCCGGTCACTTCCACTCGATCGCCCAGGTACTTGCCAATGGCTTCGCGCAGCGCCTCCCGGCGCGCGGCGTTCCTGCGCCGAACTCGCCGCAGATGCCGCTCGTATAAACCACTGGTGATGAACTCCGCCAAAGTTTCTTGCTCCAGCGTCGCGGTATGACGATCGCACAGCCACTTTGCCGACGTGAACACGGAGATCAGGGGCTTTGGCACGATGAGGTAACCGATGCGCAACGAGGAGAACACCGTGCGCGAGAAGGTGCCGATGTATATCACGCGGCCTTCCGCATCCAGGCCCTGCAAGGATTGCAGCGACTGATCCTCATAGCGGTATTCGCCGTCATAGTCGTCCTCGACCACCAAGGCATCCGTGCGTCTGGCCCAGTCGACCAGATTCAGGCGGCGGGGGAGGGAGAGAATGGCGCCGGTCGGAAACTGGTGCGAAGGCGTGACGAACACCATGCGCGTCCCGTCCGGCAGCTTGGCGGGATTCAAACCGTCGCGATCGACGGGTGCCCTCAAGAGGCGCGCGCCGCTGGCGCGCAGTATTTCTCGGGTGCCCTGATAGCAGGGGTCTTCGATGGCGATGCGGTCGCCCCGATCGATCAGCACGCGTGCGACGAGATCCAGAGCCTGCTGCGAGCCTGAGACGACGATGACTTGCGAGGCGTCGCAAAGCACCGCGCGCGAGCGGCGCAAGTGCACGCAAATCGCTTCGCGCAACGCGACGCTGCCGCCGGTCGGCCCATAATCCAGGGCGCGCACCGAAGCCTTGCGCGCCTGGCGCAACAACATGCGGCGCCACATTTCGAAGGGGAACACCTCGATATCGCTGCGGCCATAGGCAAAATCGAAGCGCGGGCGCGGCGATTGCTTACCGAGAAAATTGGCCTCCGGCAGGGCGCCCACGGCACGCCCGAAGCGCGACAGTCGAACTTTGACACGGCTGGCGCGCGGGCCGCTTCGGCCGGCGGCCAAAACGTCGGCGACGTAAGTTCCAGAGCCCCCCCGGCCCACCACGAATCCTTCCGCCAGCAATTGTTCGTAGGCCAGCACCACCACCGTTCTGGAAACGTGCAGCTGCTCCGCCAACTCGCGCGTCGAGGGCAGCCGTTCGGCGCTACTCATGACGCGCCGCAGAATCGCCTGGCGAAACCAAAGGTAGATCTGGCGCGAAAGCGGCTCGTGGGCCTTCAAGAGTGGTATTACGAATGACATGAATAGTGGGTCTTTCGCAAGACCATAGCATCCCGCGCTGTCCGAGGACGAATTTTAAATAGGTAGAGTACAATTGGGCCATGTCCGAGCAACGCCCGACGCGCAGCGGCGAAAAATACACGACCGCGCAAGGTTTTACCGCCATCAAGGATGGCATCAAGCAAGCGCATGTAGGCGCCTCGAATCCGCGTAAGCCTACTTGGCTGCGCGCGCCCTTGGCCGCGGGCGCGGCATTCGGCGCCGTCAAGCAAATCGTTCGCGAGCATCGCTTGAGCACGGTGTGCGAAGAGGCGAAGTGTCCCAATATCGGCGAATGCTGGAACGCGGGCACCGCAACCATCATGTTGATGGGGGCAGTCTGCACGCGCGCTTGCCGATTTTGTGCCGTGGACACCGGCAACCCGCGCGGCTGGCTGGATGCGGAAGAGCCGCAAAACGTGGCGAAGTCGGTGCAGCTCATGCGTCTCAAATACGTCGTGCTGACTTCGGTGAATCGTGACGACCTGCCGGACGGCGGCGCCGCGCACTACGCGGCCGCGATTCGCGCCATCAAGAGTCTCAATCCCGACACGGCGGTGGAGGCCCTGACGCCGGATTTCCAAGGCGTCATGGCGGATGTGCGTACCGTACTCGACTCAGGATTGGACGTGTTTGCGCAGAATGTGGAAACCGTGCGGCGCTTGACTCACCCGGTGCGCGACCCTCGGGCGGGGTACGAACAAAGCATCGAGGTCCTGCGCGCCGCGAAAGTCTACAAACCCAACGTGCTCACAAAAACCAGCCTGATGCTGGGTTTGGGCGAGACGGATGCGGAGATTGGCGAGACTCTGGCGGATCTGCGCACGGCGCAGGTCGATTTGCTGACGTTGGGCCAGTATCTGCGCCCGACGCCAAATCACTTGAATGTGGAGCGATTCGTTACCCCGCAACAATTCAACGAGTACCGCGAATGGGCTCTTGAGCTGGGGTTTCTTGAATGCGTCTCGGGTCCCTTGGTGCGCTCGAGCTATCGCGCCGAGCAAGCGTTGGCACGCAATAATGCGGGCCTCGATAACGCAAAGCTTGCGGTGAAAGCCGCCGGTGCTTGAGCGTTCATGATCGAGTCGCCGCTGATTCGCCGGCTCGGGCTGGCGCCCTACGAACCGACCTGGCGGGCGATGCAGAAGTTTACTGACGAGCGAGACGATGCCACGCGCGATGAGATCTGGTTCGTCGAACATCCGCCCGTATTCACCTTAGGATTGAACGCCGGCCGCGAACACTTGCTGGCTCCAGGTGATATCCCGGTGGTGCAAATCGATCGCGGCGGCCAAGTGACCTATCACGGACCGGGCCAGCTGATGATTTATCCGCTACTGAACTTACGAAGGCTCAAGCTGGGTGTTCGTGATCTGGTCGTGGCGCTGGAGAACGCCGTGATCGCCTACGCCGCGCAAGTCGGAATAACGGCTTCGGGCTCGAGGAAAGCGCCCGGGGTCTATGTTGAGGGCGCGAAGCTTGCCAGCGTCGGACTGCGCATTCGCCGCGGCGCCTGCTATCACGGCATGGCCTTGAACGTGTCGCTCGACCTCGAGCCCTTCCAACGCATCGATGTGTGCGGTTACAAGGATTTGCGCGTCACGCGATTGGCGGATCTCGGAGTTAAGCGAAGCGTGGAATCCGCGGCGCAAGACTTGCTGCCGCATTTGCTGCGGCATTTGGGTTACGAAGCGCCGCTTCCCGCCTCCTACAGCGCCATCAACACGGACTTGCAGGCGGTCAATTCCCGATAGATCTTGTCGAGCTGCTCGCGGCTCGTGGCGTGCACGGTATAGGTCAAGGCCAGGAAATTGCCATCCGCGCTGGTGCGAGTCTTGACACGCGATTCAGGCATCGGCCCGGCGTGGCGCTCGACGATGGCCTGCGTGAGCGCACGCAGATCGCTGTCATGGCGGCCCATGACTTTGATGGGAAAGTCACTGGGAAAATCCTGCGGCGTGCTGCTCATAGCGCCGGCGTCTTGGCCAATTCGCGGATGTAATTGGCAAAGGCAAGATGGATGCGCTTGAACAGGGGTCCCGGAACGCCGCTGCCCACGGGCGCGCCATCGAGCTTGGTCACGGGCAATACACCGCGAGTCGAAAATGCCAGCCAGACCTCATCAGCGCCGCGCAGCGCCGATTCGGAGACCGCGGTGCTCGAGTTGCGTACCGACAAGAGATCCGCGAGTTCCGTGACCACATCACGCGTGGTTCCCGGAAGAATGTGGTGGCTGTTCGGCGGCGTCTGAATGACGCCATTCTTCACCACATGCACGGTCGTCGACGATCCTTCGGTGAGCTCGCCATTTTCCAACATGATGGTTTCAAATGCGCCGGCATCGGCCGCCAGTTTTTTCAGCAGGATGTTGGCCAGCAGTGCGGTCGACTTGATATCGCGCCGCGCCCAACGGGTCTCTTTTGCGGTGATGGCGGCGACGCCGTTTTCGAGCAGAGCGTCCGGCAGCGGATCTAGCTCGGTGCAGTAGGCGAATACAGTCGGTTTCAGTCCTTCGGGCCAAGCATGATTGCGGCCGAACTCAGCGCCGCGGCTCACTTGCATATATAGATGCCCCTGATCCGCCGAGTTTCGCGAAATCAGCTCCTGACACACGTGCGCCCAGTCGCCATGCGACATCGCGGACGGCATGCGAATCGCGGATAAACTACGATTCAACCTGTCCAAGTGCTGGCGCAACCGAAACGGCCGCGATGCGTAAACGGGTACCACTTCGTACACCGCGTCGCCAAATAGAAAGGCGCGATCGAAGGGCGACACCTTGGCCTCATACAGAGGCAGGTACGCGCCGTTCAAGTAGCAGACGGGCAACGGACCGCTCATGCAAACCACAGCCGGATGGTATCGATGAGGCGCCGCCACCAGCCGCCGGCCGCCACCGGTTTCAAGGGATGCAACGCCACGGTTGCCCAGGCCTCTTTGCCGTTGAAAACATGCAGGGTACCGACACTCGAATCCAACCCCAACGGCGCGATCAGTTTCGGCTGAACCTCGACGGTTGTTTTCACATCGGATTGGCCGCGCGCCAGCGTCATGTACAAATCATCCTTGACGCCCAACTCGGCCGATGGGTTGGCCGCCTTCCACACGTGCGTCGTGGCCAACGCCGTGCCGCCCTTGACGATGAGTTTGGTGTCGTAAAAAGTGAAGCCGTAGCTCAAAAGCGCGGCGCTGGCATTTTCGCGCGCCTTCATGCTGGTGGAGCCGAGCACCACCGATACCAGGCGCATGCCTTCGCGATGCGCCGAGGTGACGAGACAGAAGCCAGCCGAATCGGTGTGCCCGGTCTTCAATCCATCGACGCTCGGATCCTTCTCGAGCAGCCCGTTGCGATTCTGCTGCTTGATGCCGTTGTGCTCGAACTCGCGCACCGAATAATATTTATAGTACTGCGGATAATCGCGCATCATGGCGATCGCCAGCAACGACATGTCGCGCGCAGTGGTGTAGTGCTGCGGCGAGGGAAGCCCCGAGCTGTTTTCGAAATGCGACCCAACCATGTTCAAGCTCTTGGCGGTCGAATTCATGAGTTGTGCAAAGGTGTCTTCGGTTCCGGCGATGCGTTCGGCCAACGCGATGGTCGCATCGTTCCCCGACTGCACGATCATGCCCAGAATGAGATCGTTCACCGACACCGGCTTACCGAGTTCAATGAAGGTGCGCGAGCCCTCGGAGCGCCAGGCGTGTTCGCTAACCGTGACCATGTCTTCGAGCTTGAGCTTGCCCACGCTAAGCTCATGAAAGACGATGTAGGCCGTCATCAGCTTGGTGAGACTGGCCGGCTCCATGCGTTCCGTCGCGCTGTTCGCGGCGAGGACTTTGCCGGTCTGATAATCCGCGAGAATGTAAGCGCGGGCATCAACTTGCGGAGGACCTGGAATGGTCATCCCCGCCACCAGCGGCGCGGTCACGGCGGGGGTGGACGCGGCCGGTGCGGCCGTCGAGGCTGCGGCAGCGTGTTTGTGATGAGGTTTCGCCGCCCAAGAAGTTGCGGTGAAGGCTACGGCTAGAACTAAGCTGACAAGAACGGAACGAACCATGGTTAGTGCATACCCTAATAAAGGCCGGCTAGTTTACGGGAGTATCGCTGCCCGGCAATAGCAATTAGTCGAGCGCAAGATGCGCGTCGTTGATGCCGACACGCTCGAGCGCCGCGACGACGCGATCGAATTCAGCCACATCCGGAACAGGTCCGATACGCACCCGGTACATCCTGCGCCCCGCAATTTCATTGTCGCGTACGAACACTTTGCCATAGCCGCCGCCGCGCAATTTTTCCATGAGGCGCTCGGCGTTCTTCGGATCGCTGAAGGCGCCTGCTTGGATAAAGAGCGCGCGGGGGACGGGAACTGTGGAGGTGACGCCGCCGCTCAAGTCCGAAGTGCCTTCAGGCGGCGGCGCATCCGCCGCTGCCGGTGCCGGCGGCGGTGCTTCGGTTGCGGCGGTGAGGGGCGTTGCGGTGGGGGGCGTTGCGGTGAGGGGTGTTGCGGTGAGGGGTGCGGCAACGGGTGCCGCGTTGGGCGCGGCAGTGGACGCCGTGCCCTGCGCCACCAGCGGTGCGCCGCCAAAGACAGGCTCGAGGCTGCGTACCTCTACCATGGCCGTGCCGTTGCGCAACATGTCGAGCTTGGATGCCGCGGTATAGGAAAGATCGATGATGCGATTGCCCACGAATGGTCCGCGATCGTTGACTCGAACCACAATGCTGCGTCCGTTTTGCAGATTGGTCACGCGAACATAGGCGGGTAAGGGTAGCGTCTTGTGAGCGGCGGTCATGGCATACATGTCGTAGGGCTCGCCGGTGGAGGTTCGGACCTTGTGGAAGCCAGGTCCATACCAAGACGCGACGCCGCGTTCCACGTAGCCCACGCTCGAGGAAAGCACGAAGTAGCGTTTGCCCATCACATCGTAGAACGGCGGATTGCCATTTCGGGAGCGCGGTTCGTAGCGCGGCACCATGTCGGGCACCGACTCCGGTGGCGGCGGCCGCTCCGTCGGTGGCAGGGGCGCCGGCGGGGCGCTTGGGCTCTCGCGCCGCGGCGGCGCGCTGAAACAGGCCGTCATTCCGACCGCGATCGCGACGCACAGCGGCAGCGCCAGTGCGCGCGAGAATCTCACGGCGGTGTCGCGGTTGTGGCTAGGGGTGCGGCGTCGTTAGCCAGCATGCGCTGCTTCACCGCCGCCGCGAGTTCATAGACGGCCATGGCATAGAGCGCGCTGTGGTTGTAGCGGGTGATCACGAAGAAATTGTTGTAACCGACGCGCCAGTGAACGCCGTCCGGCTCATCGGCGGCAATTAAAATCGCCGGCGCCTCGGGCGGCAACAGCGTATCGAAGCTGACCCCTTTCGCCGTGAGCGAGCCGACCGTCTCGGACAGCGCCAATTTGCGGCCATCCAAGTCGCCGGCCTTCTCCGGCAGGACCGTGGCTTCTTCCAAGACGGGCTCGCCGGCATTCCAGCCGTGCTCCTTCAAGTAGTTGCCCACGCTGGCGCACACATCCGGCCAGTCATTCCATAGGTCGATGCGGCCGTTCGCATCCGCGTCTACCGCGTAACGCCGGTAATTCGAGGGCATGAACTGCGGCGCACCCATGGCGCCGGCGTAGGACCCCTTTAAGGTCTTGGGATCGAGATGCGCATCGCGCGTCAGAAGTAGAAACTGCTCGAGCTCATCGCGAAAGAATTTCTCGCGCGGCGGATAGTCGAATGACAGCGTGACCAGGGCGTCAAGAACCCGGTAGGTCCCGGTCAGGCGTCCATAGTAAGTTTCAACGCCGAGGATGGCCGCAAGATATTCCGGTGCGACACCGCTCTTGATGCTGGCTTCATCGAGTGCCTGGCGGTGTGCGATCCAAAATTCCGTGCCTTCGCGGATGCGCCGTTCATTGAGGAAAATCGGGCGATATT
>Ga0210398_10005571_pt1 | contig 11684 bp, 11 predicted proteins | sample IncBWC4OmetaG_FD_161047 | JGI IMG/M metagenome (GOLD analysis project Ga0210398, IMG submission 161047) | Forest soil microbial communities from Barre Woods Harvard Forest LTER site, Petersham, Massachusetts, United States - Inc-BW-C-4-O | ecosystem: Environmental > Terrestrial > Soil >... | reverse complement strand
AAAAGCAGCTTTGAACGGTTTCGCCAGCGCATTTAAACGGCTTCAGCCCGTGACGGGGCCGAGTGCTACCGCTGAAAGAATATTCATAGCATGGTCGGAAGTTTTGTGGTGGGCAGTTTCTGTAGACGATGGCTTTGAGGATCTAGCACGTAACGATCAAAGCTATCGGCCAAATCTTGGAGATTACCGAGCAGCGCGAAACAGTGATAGTGAAGGTCAAATCCTTCGAGCTCTACGTTATGCACGTGACAGATGCGGGCATCAGCGTGCCTTGGTGACATCATCTTGGGGGCCGGCGCTACTAGCGTGTCTGGATGAGGACGACGAGCTTCCTGTCTCTTGGCGAAAATCTGCCGATCTTCCCCCACCTGACCCGCGCTTTGACAGCGAAACGCTTCGTGCCGAATACGACCGACTACTCGCGGGATGGCCAGCGGACGAGGCACTGTGGATGGTGAAGATCTGGTTTGAACGAGAGCAAGCACGTGCTCGGCTGTAACACGGCAAAGCTACCGTTCCGAGCCACGTCCCTGAGCCAACTGTCCCCGAGTCGGCCCGCCCTGAGTCGGCCTGCCTAGCTTCACTTGAACCTGCCCGAATTGGCCTCACCTGAAGCTTTACACGCCTTAGACGTTCGCTTCGTCAGAAGGACGATCGATGCGGCCTCGACGATGAACGCAACCATACCGACGATCACGGCCACCCATCGCAGAACCGGAACGTGGCCGTGAGCCGGCGCTGGGACCATGAGCGTAGTGAGTGCGGCACGGAGTATGAGCAGGGCCTAGGTTGCAGATGCGGCGAGCTTGTTCGTCTTGTATGTACGCGCCCACCACGTAGCCTGAAGGCTGATAATGAACAGCACTGCGGCGAGTAAGAAGAGCAGCAGTGTGGCATCAAGCCACCTCAGATCGTCTGGCTTCAGCGTGAGCGTCTGAATGGCGGCGGCCAATGAGAACCCGCCGAGCACTGGGACGGAGATACCTCCGATGGCTGTTACTACCGCGTCTTGCGCGCCGTAAGGGGCAGGGACTGCTTGAGGGGTAGATTCACCGCTACTGCTCTGATTTATGGACGAAATCCTTCGCTATCACAAGCGGGACCAGCATGTCTATCGTCGCCCTTTGCGCCAGTTAAGTACAACGACCGCCGCATCCCATGCGACCTTCGCTCGACAGCAAGCGACCTGGCCCGCTACCTGGCCGCCGTCGACCAAGCGGTGTCGCGTGCAAGCCGGTAAAGCGATGTCCTCCGGTTGCCTTTCAACGTGCCTGTGTCTGCCGCCCCGGCCTGAGTCGGCCTGAGTCGGTCTGCCTGGCTTCACTTGATCCTTTACGGGGCGGCCGGTTGATCCTTTACACGCCCCAGACGTTTGCTCCACATCGTCACACGTGAGGCGACGCTCGATGTACCCGGATCCGACGCGAGTCAGGCCGTCCGGCGTGCCGAACCGGAGGAATCTCCACACCAATCACACACCGTCTCTAGGCCCGGCGATTAAGGTTGGCCGGGCCAGTGGTTCAAAGTAACCAAGCTGTCGGTGTCAACTCAGGGGGAGCGTTCGATGACGGAATACAACACCACCGATCAGGCGCCCGGTGGGGCGCAAGGCGCCGCAGGCGCCGAGTCGATCGACCTCCTTATCCGTCACCTCGAGGCGGCGAGGCGGGCCTTCTCCAGCCCGGAGGAGACGCCGAGCCATGACGAAGGGGAGCTCAAAGCTTTCCCGAACACGATCTGCAGCCTAATCTACGCCCAGCCGGGCACGTTCTGTCCGCTGCTGTACCTTCACTTCCCCGCAGTAACCGAGTCGGACACCGAGAGTGCGTGAGTCAGACCGGCGACGTGAGCGTGCCCTTCGGGTCCGTGGGGACCGCGAGCTTGGCGGCCACTGAGTCGGAGTTGTCCGACGGCACACCGTTCGGGAGCTACGACCACCTCTCACGAAACACCTCGGCTGAGTACGCGAGGCTGCTCGCGCTGGTCGCCGAGAGGTCCCCGGCGGCCGAAACGCTGTTCGCCGCTGTCGAGGGCCGCGAGGGTGGTGAGCTCCTGTTCCAGGACCCGCTGGTCAGGCGCACGCTCGAAGACGGTGTCTTGACCCTTCTCTGTGGTCTGGATGCGATCGACGCGGCGACGCTGAGCGAGGTGCTTCTCTGCACGGCAGCGCATGCCGAGGCAGGGGAGAGGTCGATGCTCGACGCCACCACGAGGTGCGTTCCCCTCGGCTCAGCGCCTGGTCATGCCTTCGTCTGGGCCGATGATCGGCCAGCCACGGTGCCGGGGCGCCGTTTCGTCGAGGAGGTGCTCAAACGGCTGCCTGGGTTCGGCATCGAGGTGCCGACCGACGAGCAGGTTCAGCTGCTCGATCAGGGAGTACACCTGGCCCTCCAGATCACGCCGACTCTCGCCCGAAGCGCGCTGTCGCACCTCCGCACGGTGGTCGTCGGCGACTTCGAGGGCGGGGGCCCGCCGATTAACGCACTCACTGCGCCTGGCCTCCCCGGCGTCGTCTTCCTGTCTCCCCACACCTTGTCAGATCGCGCTGCGGTAGCGGAGACGCTCATGCACGAGTCGATCCACCTAAAGTTCCTGGACATCGAGTACGTCCACACACTGTTCCCCGTCGGTTTCAGGCCCTACAGCTCGCCACGGATTACCCCGGCCTGGCACCAGAACGATGAACGGTACGGCGGATGGCCGCTCGACAGGTTGCTGACGTCCATGCAGGTCTACCTGTCCCTCGCGGTGTTCTTCGGTCTGGCCGCCGAGCGCCGCGGTGACGACTTCCACGCTCCGGACGACTGTGTGGCGCGTGCCGACCGGTGTACGACGAGGGCGACGTGGTTGTTCACGGCCGCTCAGGACTACCTGGACCATCTCTCTCCCGCCGGACGGGAGTTCGTCACCTGGATGGGCGGGATGCTGGCCCTGCTGCCGGGGACTTAGGCAGCGGCCGCGGTGCCCTGGCAGACATCGAAGGCGACTGGATCATCGAGATCAAGGCCTACGGCCGCTCCGCACGCGGAGGGTGTCCCGCGTCTCCCGCTGGGCAGGAAGCGAATAGTCCTGGTTGCCTACTTGCCCGTGTCCCGTGTCCCGATGTCAGTCGGCTGTCGGTCGGGGGGACTTGGTGGTGTGTGTCCTCAGTGTGCGTCCTCGGGCTGGGTCGGCTGGGTCGGCCTGCCTAGGTTCAACTGATGGTTGACGAATCGGCATCAGCTGATGGTTGACGTTTTCTAGGGTCCGGCGATGCCGTCAGTGTTTGCGACCGGCGCCGCCACATCTGGCGCTGCTTCTTCATCTGGGTATGGAGAGAAACTCACCAGCAAGCGGATGCAAGCCATAAGTGAGTCACTGCGACGCAGGTATTCCAGGAGGCTGGGCTCCAGCCCAGTGATCCCAATACCGGTTTCGATCGCCGTAAGCTGCTCAGGCCGGAGGGCCTGATGAGCCGTGTCTCGCGCAGCGTCCTCAAGCCTCTCGAGCAGCGTGGGATCACCGGTTATGGCTGCCGCCACGGCTGGCCATCGCTCGGTAAGCGCGACCCATTCGGCGAGCTGGCGAGCCCGCAGCCCCGGCTGCGTGGCGAAGATGCCTCGTTCGACGCCGATGTCGAGCAGGAGGTGAGCGTGGTTGAACATGCGCTTGGCCGCGCGAGGGGAAGCTGGCAGGACTTCGAGCACGGCGTGATCGAGCTCGGTGCGCAGCTCGTTGTTCGAAATGATGCGCTGCCTCATGCGCCTGCGGATTTCCCTCTCATCGGTGTTGCTGACCTGTTGTGCCAGTTCCTCGACCGCTTCTGGCCTCAACTCGGTCTCCGTTGGCTTCACCGCGCTGGATACCGCCTTATCGAGCGCCTCCCGGGTTTCCTCCTTCTGGCGCTGCTTCCGGCGCTGCGCGAGGGCCTGCCGGAGTCCTACGATGGCGGCCATCACAGCCACCGCAAACCCAATGCCGGCAATCACGGGAACCCAGGAGGTCGCGATCGTCACACCCAACGCGGCAAAGGTCCAGCGCCACGGGTGCGCGAGCAACGAGCCCGTTACCGCCCTCGCCGCGGATCTACGTTTTGGCTTGCTGGGTTTTGGCTTGCTGGCATTCGGCGGGAAGGCTGGCCGTTCACCAGCGACGGGCACGAGCATCTTGCGCAAGTCCTTGAGCAGCGGAGGCGGCAGCCTGAGTTGAATCTGGATGAGCTTCTCCAGGTATGCCCGCCCATACGCGCCAGCCGGTCCCCCGCCGACCGTTCCCGGGGTTCCGCCCGGCCCCGATGTCCCGGTTGTGCCAGGAGATAGGGACTCCAGCGCCGCGTACTTGATCTCCGCGGACAAAGCGATCGTGTCCATGTCACCGATTAGTACGGTGACGACCTCGGGGTGCCCGATGAGCTGACTTACGACCTCGCACACCTCGACGGCGCGGGGCGGTCGGCATCGCTCCAGGTTGTCCACGAAGATCATGAGACGTCGCCTGCCGCGCAGGGCCTGATCAATCAACCGGCGAAGTTGCCGGTTGGCGTCTTGCATCGAGCCGCGCGCAGCCTCTGACCCCGGGTTATCGATCCAGCGCGCCACCCCCTGGATGCTCGGTGCCAGCCGTTGCGCCAGGACGATCACGGCAACCGCTATCAGCGGCCACGCGAGACGGGCGGCAGCCGCGCCGCGACCCAGACCAGAGACCGTATTCCCCGCGTGCAGGAAGGGCGCGAGCAGGGAGCCACCGGTCGGCCAGAAGACCGCGGCAGCAGCCAGCACGACCGCGACGACTCCGAGCCACAGTCCGCGCCGCCAGCGCTGCTCCGGGGAGAGCATGGCGGACGGCAGGGGCATTGCCAGGCGCACCCACCAGGGGCGTTGCCTGTTCACGCCCTTAGCCACAGCCGCAGCGAACGCAGCACCGAGATATGGCGCGTCGTCGTTGGCCCATGCGTCGAACCAGCAAATGACGTGCGGCGCGTCCCAATCGCTGCCGATCGGGAGGCGGGCCTCTGCCATCTTGGCCAGCGAGGTCTTTCCCGATCCCCACGGCCCGTTGATAGCGATGGTCAGCGGGGTGCTGGTGTCCTTCCAATCCATCAGTAGCGCAAGGGCGTCAGCGTACGCGCCGAAGCCCAGGGCGTCTTGGTTGCCCGGCTCCAGGGGCTTGTCGGCGTAGAGCCAAGGCTCGGTTGGGCGCTCGGCTTGCTGAGCCGTTTCAGGGACCGGTGGCGCTGAGCCTGCTGTTATTGCCGGTGTCTCGCTGCCCTGAAGCGGGCTGGCATCCGGGATGTCGGCGTGCGGATTTGCGACAGCCATAGCTGGCTCCCTCCCCTGAGCCCGTCACCGTCCGGTCTCCTCACGGCCATCCGCGGCGGCATGCTCGTACTGCGAGTTAACACCATCTAGCAGGCAGCCACCAGGCGAGTACGAAACAAGGCAGCTGCGCAGCTACGAACCGCTGTAGCCAAAGCTCTAGGCCTACCGCGCGTGTCAACCCTCAGTCGGAGCTATGTCAAGCATGAAGCGGGACGGCACGGCGTGACCCGGCACAGCCTGTCGCCTGTCGCCTGTGATCCGACAACAGATGTGCGACGCATGTCTGCCAGTTTATGTGCGACACATGGTCTAGGAAATGGGAGCAGCGGTCCGCGGCCACCGGCCTTTGATGCTACGCACCGGCTGGGTGGTTGTGCGGCGGATCACCTGGGTGTAGCCGTCGGTGGGCAGACACCCGGCCGCGTTCCCATCTGTCCTGGGCTTTCCCGTTCCTGACGAATGCCCTCCTGGCTTTCCCTGACCTGACGGGCCCGGGAACGCTGCGGCTGAGCGGCTCGTTGCACCGCAAGGAAGTACCCCTGGAGCCGGGGCAGGCTATCGGGAGTGGCAGGCGAGGCAAGGCTAGGCGCGGCACGCCCTGGCGGCGGATGACAGCAGGCGGGGTTCGGCTTGGTATGGCTAGGGCTAGTTACCCCGAAACGAATCAGGACCAGCCCGGCAAGCATCTGGATAGCAGTAGAGGGGCACATCATCGCCCATCAAAGCAGGAAGAGAGCGGTGACCATATGAAGCTCTGGAAGTGCGGTCCCTATGTGCTGGACAACAAAGGGCTCGTGTCGGTCGTTGTCATGGCGGAGACGCGGCAGCAGGCGATCGAGAAGGCCAGCGCCAAGCTCAGCGCCAAGCTCCCGGAGATGCTGGGGGCGCTGGGCCAGGTGTTCCCAGATGACGACTACCGGCGATTTGCTCAGTTGGGGTCGGACAACCTCGACAACACCTTGGAGGAGGCGCCCGATGAGGTGGTGATCACCATTGTCGAGCCACCAAACGTGATCAAGCCCGTTACCTAGCGTCAAACATAAGTTGCGGCGGGCCTGTTGCCTGCGATCAATTAAGCGGGCACTACGTCGCCGGGCTGGACCAGGCGTGGCAGGTCTTAGCTGGCCGTGGCCACGCCGCCCGCGTCACACCCCCCTGTCGATGGGCATTAAATTGGCTAACCCAGAAAAAGCCGAGCTGCTCCAGGCACTAGCCGAGCTGAACCACGCCCGTGTGGATCTGAACCAGGCGCGAGCCGAGCTAGACCAAGCACGAGCCGAGCTGGACCAGGCGCGAGCCAAGGTAGAGGAAAAAGCGGCAGAGCTGGACCAAGCACACGCCAAGCTGGAAGAAAAAGCGGCAGAGCTGGACCAAGTACACGCCAAGCTAGAAAAAAGGACAGATCCTGACACTTAAGCGTCAACGTATGCTCTAGCCATGATTCCTGGTACTGTCAACGTTTTGTTGACAGTGAAACGACGAAACCCGTTGGCCGGTACGTACCCCTTAGGCTTGTGTCTCACCCGCTAAAACGGACTGACATTTAATCGTCAAAGCAAGCCATCTCGCTTCTCCTTGCCACGGATTGACTATTAAGCGTCAGACACGCGACGGCAGCAGCAAACGGCAGCAACCGCATCGCCCTCAGGTATCTGCGATTGCCCGACATCAACACTCTGACCTGCTGGAATGATTTTTATTGACCTTCCTGCCACCAGTTCGCATCGAGAGGATCATTATTCATCAGACTATCCATGGCACATCATTCCAATTTTCCCAATGAGAAATAAAAGGTGAATTCCACAAATGTATCAATATGCCCTTGATATGCTTTGGCGTTTCCGGGAAAATTGACACGCCTGAAGCTGATATGTCACGTAGAAACTGAAAAATAATTTGATCAGCCGGGCATGTGTAACCCTTCTCGTCAATTAGAGCGCAAGTAACCAAGAGAATGTCATTCCCGGGCTTATCTTTTGCTGCGACGCGTGCCCCTAGCGCCGCGATTGCCTCCGACTGCCGGACTTGGACCTGACCGAATGCCGATACAACAATATCGGTATTCCCGGCACCAGGATTTACGATCACATTAAAAGGGCCGTGATCGCCGTATATGCCACTCGTCCCAAGCTGTTGTGGCAGTCCCTGACTAAGGTCAGAATCCTGGCCACAGAAACCATGGTCAACAGCCAACGCTGCTTCTAGATCAGCAAGCAACAGATTATCGTCTTTGGGCATTGGAGAGTCATCAAGCTTGGCAAGGGTCACCAAGCGACCATTCAGGTGAGTAAAATCAAAAGGTCGTGCACGGAGGCGTTCTTGCAAGTTTCGGCCAAACCGACGTATAGGCCACAAGTTACGACGTACATCCTGAACTGTTAGTTCAGTTAGTTCAGTTCCCCAAATGCGTTCCCTGTGAATAAGATATCGATCAGGGGGATCTTCACCAATTCGCACTCCAAGCGGATGACGGGCTACGCCAGAAGCTCCCAAAGCCTCCAAGGCGGCCCAGAGCTGAAGATCCTCTCGCCTCTCCTTACTTATAGGGCCAAGCATCAAGGGCTGGTCTAGCACTGAACCGAGTATCACAAACGGATCATCTGGGGCATCAGGTGAATGCCCACCTATCCCCAAGGTGCATCACGTCTACATTCTGGTATAAGAGTGTTTGTGCCGTGATCGTAGCATCAGTAAGGAGGGAAGAAGTCCCTGTTGGACGAGTTGACGCTTAAATGTCAGTGGCCGAACGCTGGTACAGCAGGTTAATACAGCAACCCGTCCGCCTAGCATCGACCTCATGCGACCGAAGCAGACTTGTGAACTGCACCAGCGACCGATAACGACCTCTATGCCACTCGTTCACACAGAGGAGGTCACAAGATTTCGGCCGGTCGGATGGCGGTGCCCATCACTCGGGCCCGCGGAGTTTCGTTTACGATCGTTGCTGGCCGGGAGCCTGATAAGCCTGGCTGGCTTCTTGCGCCTGTGTCAGCATCTGGCCGAGCTGGTCTTGGTCGAACAGCTCATGCGTTTCCAGATGTTTGAAGGCACCAGTACTCCCTACCGCGACGCTCAGCGCAGCAGCGCCGACCGAGTCGGGCACGTCAGCGATGAGGATCCCGTCGTAGGGGCCGAACATCCAGTAGATGGACTCAACCGAGCCGCCCAGCGCGCTGGCGAGCTGGCGGACCGCGGCGGTCCGGTCGCCTGGGTTTTGGATCATGCGCGTCCATGTTTCGCTGGAATAGGTGAAGAAGAACGCATACTTCGCCATGGGTGTCCCTCCCCAATTGTTGAGAACCCGCAGCTTACAGCCAGCGATCGGTGGCGTCTACCCCTGCTAGTCATGCGACAGGATGCCGTCTCGTGTACGCGTAGTTGTCCCTTAATCCTCCAGCGACACCGACACTTCGTGAACTCGTATGCGATATCGCCTGATGACGATTAAGTGTCAAATCCGTAGCTCCAGATCAGCCCTTGTTCCGTCTCTGTTCCGTGAGAGCAGGAAAGATGACGAAAGATGACCATCGGCTATCACATACTTCTTGCCAGGCTAGGTGCATGATCGTCAGCATGCGCGCCCTGCTCGGCTCCAGCCACGCCTGACAACTTCACGATCTTCGAGGGCACCTCGGAGATCCAGCGCCTCATCATCGGCCGCGCCATCACCGGGCTTGACGTGCGGTAATACGGGACGGCGGCCCGTTGTCTATTAGGTGAAGCCGACGTCGAGGACGAAGTGTCCGAGCCTGAGATCGAGCTGTCCACCGCCGGCCCAGTGCACGATGAACGCGAGCAGGATGATGGCCAGGATGACGACCACCAACCAGAAGAAGAACACGATGATGCCGGGGATTGCGTACCCGCCCACGCTTCTTGTTCTAGCCACGGCCGCCAGCTACCCGCCGCTGCCCAACTTATTCCGCGGCAGGGCGCCGTCGCGCTACTCGCTCTCGATTCCGGATCTGATCCAGGCCTCAGAGGAACTGGCCGGGCGAGCTCTCCGCGTCGCCGTTCCACACCACGGCCATGACGTCGCTCGGATCGATCACGGCCCAGCCGCTCTCGCGCTCCAGGCGGAGCAGGCCGTCCGGGCGGATCTCCACGCCGGTCAGCTTCTTATTCTCACCCGTGGCGAATCCGATCGGGCCGGTCCTGCTGACCACCATGAAAATCGAGCCACGCTTGCCGATGAGAGGGTCGAGCAGGTCGCGCATCGTCTCGCCCGTCATACGTCACCACCTTCTGGTATCGGTAGGGCAAGCATGTCAGGCCGGGGGCCAGGACGCCTCGATGAGGTGCTGGAGGTCCTCGCCGAACGGCCGGTCGCCATCGATCGGGGCGATGATGCCCGCCAGCCAGTCCAGCAGCGCCCGGGCCGGGTCTGTCGGCGGACGTTCGGGAAACCCGGACAGCGCCGCCGCCTGGTAGCCGGCCAGCAACTCGCAGGCCGCGACCGCGCGGGCGTGCCGCAACGCGGCGGCCAGCTTCTCGGTGGCCTCCCAGGCGAACGACTGCACGTCCTCCTGGCCGCCGGAGGTCTCGATCAGGCCGACCGGGGTCGCGGTGGCCAGGCGCCGCATGGCGTGGACCTCCCCGGCGGCCCGCTTGTGGACCGGGCTCAGGCCGGCCTGCGGCCCGGGCTCGCGGGCCAGCTGCGCGGGCAGGCCGGTGACCGCCGGATCCAGCAGCCGATGGGTCCGGGCCGCCGCGACCTCGGCCGCGTGGCAGAACGCCGCGGTGAGCTGGTCGCAGTGCGCGGCCAGGTCGATGCCGTGGAACCCGGCGGTCCCGGTGAACTGCCCGTCGAGGTAGGCGGGGGAGTCGGTGACCCCGGTCAGGGCGCGCCGTACCGCGGCCTCCAGCAGGCCGGCCGCCCGGAGGACCTGGGTCAGCACCGGGCCGGCCACCCGGAACGAGATCGGCGCCTGCAGCGACCGCGGCGAGGGCTCGTCGCCGGCGGCCGCGCGGAGCCGACCGAGGACCGCGGCGAGCAGATCGTCGCCGCGGGCGCAGGCCGGGCCGTAGGGATCGCGCGAGGCCCGGACGGCGGCGATGGACAGCGCCGCCGATCTCTCCATGAGCGAGGCGAGCGCGGCGGCCTCGCCGAGGCGCAGCGCGCACAACGCGGTTGCTCCGGGCACGCCCTCGATCAGCGCGATGCCCTCCTTCGGGCCCAGGACGAACTCGGCCAGCCCCTGCTCGCCAAGCGCCTGGCCCGCCGGGACCGTGGTGCCGTCCGGCCGCAGGACCCGGCCGATCCCGGCGACGGGCCCGAACGCGTGGGCCAGCTGGATGATCTCGCCCGCCGCCCCGGCGCCGGCCCGGGGCACGGCGGGTACCACGCCGCGGTTGAGGAGGTCGGCGAGCCGCTGGCACAGCTCGGCCGACACGGCGGCGTCGCCGGACAGGAAGGTCAGCAACCGGACGGCGAGGACCGCCCGGGCCTCGGGCACCTCCAGCCACGGCGGGCCGCCCGTCGCCCGGGCCAGCAGCAGGTTGCGCTGGTGGGAACGCTGCTGCTGCTCGGTCAGGCGCACCGAGGACAACGCTCCCATGCCCGTATTCACCCCGTAGACCAGCCGCCCGTCAGCGAGCGCAGCCACGGCCTCGGCGCGCTGCCGTCGTACCGCCGCGAGCAACTCCGGCACGATGCTGACCCCGGACCCGGCGGCCACCGAACGGATCAGCCCGAGATCTGCGTCGCCGCCGAAGGCGATCTCACGGGCGGGCGTCATGAGCGGTAGCGGAGCATCGTCCCGGCGTCCAGCTGCTCGGCCCGGCGCAAGATGGCCAGGCCCACGGCGATGTCGAGAATGGCCAGGCCGCGGTGCCAGAACAAGATCCGCTCGTCGTCGCGTTCCCGGCCGGGGCGCACGCCGGTCACGATCTGGCCCAGCTCGGCGTGCAGCGACGCGGCCGACAGCCGGCCGCTGTCCACGTGACGGCGCAGCGCGCCGAACCGTCCCGACTGTGCCTCCCGCCAGTCGTCCACCACCACCTTGTCCATCACGTCGAGCAGGTCTAGCTCGACGGCGCTGATCGTGCCGTAGGGCACGACGAACGCGCCGGGCTTGACCCAGGCGGTGCGCAGCAGCGGCTCGGGCGTGGTCAGCCTGGACGCCTCGACCAGGATGTCGGCGTCCTCGAAGACCTCCTCGGCGGAGGACGCCACCCGGATGCGGGTGTCGGTGACGACGGCCAGCTCGCGCGCGAAGGCCTCCCGGGACTCGGGCCGCCGGCTGGTGATCCGGATCTCGTCGAGGTCGAACAGCTCGTCCAGCAGCACCACGTTCCAGAACGCGGTGCCGCGGGCGCCGACGTGGCCGAGCACCCGGGCGTCCGGCCGGGCCAGGTAGCGGGCTCCCACCGCGGTCATGGCGCCGG
>Ga0210398_10005568_pt1 | contig 11686 bp, 14 predicted proteins | sample IncBWC4OmetaG_FD_161047 | JGI IMG/M metagenome (GOLD analysis project Ga0210398, IMG submission 161047) | Forest soil microbial communities from Barre Woods Harvard Forest LTER site, Petersham, Massachusetts, United States - Inc-BW-C-4-O | ecosystem: Environmental > Terrestrial > Soil >... | reverse complement strand
GCACGGAAAAATGCGTCGTGTTCATGCCCTTTGGCTCCGACTCGATGCCCGGCAACAAGTCGGAGGGCATGGCCTTGTCGGCGCGAATGCTGCTGCGCTGGCCGGCTGCGTAGTCGACACTCATCAATTGCTGCAGCGGCATCTTGATGAAATCCGGATCACCCAGGAAAATCGCGCGGTCGCGATAGGCGCGGCGCATGGCCTCGATGATGAGATGCTTGTGCGTGGCGGAATCCCCGTCATGCAAATCGAAACCGGCCAGGATGTTGAGCGAATCCAGCACCGCGATGCCGCCCGATGATGGCGGTGGCGCCGTCACGATGCGCGCGCCGTGATATTCACCGACCAGTGGTTTGCGTTCGACGACGCGGTAATTTTTGAGATCCTCGAGCGTCCAGATGCCGCCGCCCGCGCGCACGCCGGCGACCAGATCCTCGGCTACTCGTCCTTCGTAAAATCCCTTGGCGCCTTGGGCTGCAATTGCCTCGAGGGTGTTGGCCAGTTCCGGCTGCTTGATGACGGCGCCGATCTCAGGCACCTCGCCGGCGGCCGTCAAAAACGCCTTCGCGGCGTCCGCTGAGCGCGCCAAAGTATCGCGTTTCGCCTTGATGCCGAATTGCAGCCGCGCATACAAGGGAAACCCGTCGCGCGCCAGGCGGATCGCCGGCTGCAAGCTCTGTTTGAGGGATAGTTTGCCGTATTTGCGCGCCAGGTACTCGAATGCCGCAGGCTCGCCCGGAATTGCCGAAGAAATCGGACCGTTGGTCGAGGCATTCGGTATTTCATTGCCCGCCTTGTCCAAATACATGTCGCGCGTAGCGGCACCCGGCGCTTTCTCGCGCGCATCGACCATGGTTTCGAATCCATCGGCCTGCCGATGCAGCAGAAAAAATCCGCCTCCGCCCAGACCAGAGCTGCTGGGTTCAACCACTGCGAGCGCCGCGGCCACCGCCACGGCGGCATCGAATGCATTGCCACCTTCGCTCAAGATCTCCTGGCCCGCCTTGCTCGCGAGCGGATAGGCGCTGGCGATGGCGCCTTTGTGCGCAATCGCAGGCCGTGCCGCCGGCCGCGCTGCATCGGCTCGTGCGCCGGTCCCTGCACTGAAGAACAGCGCGACCGCGATAATCGACCACAGGGGCCGAACACTTTTGCGAGATGGGGTGCGCGGAATCAAAGCTTGCGATGCCGTTTCAGTTCAATCTCCACCAGGGGATGCACGAATTCTGACACATTGCCACCCAACACCGCGATCTCGCGCACCAGCGTCGAGGAGATGAACGTGTACTGCTCTTGCGGCGTCATGAATACCGATTCGATGTCGGGCATCAGGTGCCGCATCATATTAGCCAATTGAAATTCAAATTCGAAATCGGACACCGCGCGCAGACCGCGCACGATCACGGACAAGCCATTTTGGTGTGCGAAGTCAGTGGTCAGGCCCGCATAGCCCATGACCTCGACGTTGGGCACATCGGCAAGGACGCGCCGGGCCATGTCGACGCGCTGGTCGAGCGAGAACATCGGGGCCTTGTTGGGGTTGGCCGCAATCGCGATCACCAAGCGATCGAAAATCGAGGCGGCGCGCCGCACCAGGTCGTGATGGCCGTTGGTGATGGGATCGAAGGTGCCTGGATAGACGGCGTTTCTTTTGTGCATGAATCAGACTCGCGCTTTGATGCGCGCCAGATGATACCCCACCTCGCCCGCCGACTTCGATTTGAGCATCTCCCAGTGAGGCGGCAATGCCGGAACACCGGCGGCGCGCTCGTTCTCCAGATAGATGAGACCACCCGGCTTGATCCAGTTGCCGGCGTCGAGCATGGGTACGTACTCCGCCAAGGCATTGGTCCCGAAAGGCGGGTCGAGAAAGGCGATGTCGAAGGCTTTTGCGGGAGTTCGCAAGTATCGGGCGGCACCCATTTGCAAGAGCCGCCCTTTGCTTGCCGCTCCCAAGCGGACCAGTTGCTCCTGCAAGCCGCGCGCAGCGGCAGGATCCTGTTCGACAAAGTCCACTTCGATCGCGCCCCGGGACAGCGCTTCGAGCCCAAGAGCGCCGGAGCCTGCGAACAGATCCAGGCAACGGGTGTCTGCAATCGAGTGCTGCAGCCAATTGAACAGGGTCTCGCGCACCCGATCGGGCGTCGGACGCAACCCGGGAACGTCGGGAAAATGGACGCGCCGGCCGCGCCAGATTCCGGCAATGATGCGCACCGAATTGCGGCCGGGCGACGCCGGTAAATCCATCTTAGGGTTAGCCACAGCCGGTATCATACCCACCCATGACCAATGAAACCGAACGCCCCGGCGCACGCGGGTTTTTCAAGCGCCTGCGCGCCAAGTTGAACCAGGGTCCCGCATGGCTGACCACCGACATCGGCGAACTGCTGCCGGGGCGCAAGATCGACGCCGAAATCCTCGACGAGCTCGAAACGCGGCTGATCACGGCGGATGTGGGTGTTGCGGCCGCGGCGCGGATTCTCGAGGATTTGCGCCGGCGCGTATCAAGCAAGGAGCTCAACGATGTGGACGCGCTGCGCACGGCTTTGCAGGATGCCATGCAGGAGATCCTGCGGCCCGTCGAGCAGGCGCTCGCGATCGACCCTGAGCACAAGCCGTTCGTGATCCTGGTGGTGGGAATCAACGGGGCGGGCAAAACCACGACCATCGGCAAATTGGCGCACCGCCTGCTCGCCGAAGGCCGCAGCGTCATGCTGGCGGCAGGTGATACCTTTCGCGCGGCGGCTCGCGAGCAATTGGAGGTTTGGGCACAGCGCAACGGAGTGCCCATCATCGCCCAGCAAAGCGGCGCCGAACCCGCCGCCGTCATCTTCGACGCCATGAATGCCGCGCGCGCGCGCAACATCGACGTGCTGATCGCGGATACCGCGGGGCGGCTGCACACGCAGACCCACCTCATGGACGAACTCAAGAAGGTCAAGCGGGTGCTCGCGCGCTTGGACGCCAGCGCGCCGCACGAAGTGCTGTTGGTGCTCGATGGTACGATCGGCCAGAATGCCGTCGCCCAGGCGGAACAATTCAACGCAGGCTTGGGCGTGACTGGTTTGGTCATCACCAAGCTGGACGGCACCGCAAAAGGCGGAGTGGTGCTCGCAATTGCACAGAAGCTGAAGATCCCCATTCGCTTCATCGGCGTGGGCGAGCAAGCGGAAGATTTCGGCGTGTTCAATGCCTCGGAATTCGTATCGGCCCTGCTCAAATCCCCGCCCCGCGAGGCGGCGGCATGATTCGCTTCGAACAGGTATACAAGCGTTACGCCAACGGACGCGAGGCGCTCGCCGGCGTCTCGCTCAATATCGAGCCCGGGGCGCTGACATTTCTAACCGGCCCCTCGGGGGCGGGCAAGAGCAGCATTCTCAAATTGATTGCTCTCATCGAGCGGCCAACTCGCGGCGGGGTCTATGTCAACGGCCAGAACACGGCGGTCGTGAAGCCGCGCGGCATCCCGCAATTTCGCAGAAATCTCGGCGTAGTGTTTCAGGATCACAAATTGCTGCACGACCGGCCGGTTGCGGACAACGTCGCCTTGCCCTTGGTGATTGCCGGCCATTCCAAACGCGAGATTGATAAGCGCGTGAGAGCGGCGCTGGATCAGGTCGGCCTGCTCGGCAAGGAGAAATCGCTGCCCTTGGAGCTCTCGACCGGCGAGCAGCAGCGGGTGGGCATTGCGCGGGCGGTGGTCGCGAAACCGGCGCTGCTGATTGCCGATGAGCCCACCGGCAACCTCGACCCGGAACTTGCGCTCGAGATCATGAAATTGTTCAAGCGCTTCAGCGAGGTCGGCGTGACGGTGGTGGTCGCGAGCCACGATGTGCACCTGATCGATCAAGTGGGTGCGCGGCGCATCAGCTTGCGCGCAGGAAGGGTCGCCGACCCAATGCCAAGTTCACCGTGAATATTCGCGCGTACTTTGCGCGGCATCTCCAAGTCCTGATCGGATCGCTGGGCCGCATCACGCAGCAGCCGACAGCCACGCTGATGACCATGGCGGTCATCGCAGTGGCGCTGGCCCTGCCGCTGTTTCTTTACCTGCTCCTGCAGAATGCGCGCAATGCCACTGCGAACTGGAACGACGCCTACAACTTGTCGGTGTATATGGACAAGAAGGCGGGCGCAGCGCGCGTGTCCGCCCTCGCCAAGCAGTTGCAGAAGCGCGGCGACATCGCCGCGGTACGCATCATCACGGCGGATCAGGCGCTGGCGGAGTTTCGCAAGGATTCGGGTTTTGGAAGTGCGCTGGATGCGCTTACCGACAATCCCCTGCCGGACACCCTCATCGTCACGCCAACGTTGACCGCCAGCACGCCGCAGGGCACCGATGCGCTGAAAGCAGCCATTGCCTCCCTGCCCGACGTGCAAACGGTTCAGCTGGACACCGAATGGGTGAGGCGCCTGTATGCGATGCTCGATCTACTGCGCACCGTCGTGCTGCTGACCGGCGGCCTCTTGGGCGTAGGCGTAGTGCTCATCGTCAGCAACACCATTCGCCTCGACATATTGAACCGGCGCGCCGAAATCGAGGTCATGAAATTGGTGGGAGCCTCGGACCGGTTTGCGCGCCGGCCATTTCTGTACAGTGGGATTTGGTATGGGCTGGGCGGGGGCGTCCTGGCCCTGGTGCTGGTCGCGATCGCATCCTGGGTGCTTGCTCGACCGGTCGATCAGCTGGCCCTTCTGTATGGCAGCGCCTTCAAGCTCGAGGGCCTGGGGTGGCTCTTGAGCGCCGATGTTATCGGCCTGGCCGTGAGCTTGGCCTGGGTGGGTTCCTGGCTTGCTGCAACGCGGCACATCCGAGCCATAGAACCGACATAAGTATATGTTTTTAAATGATAAGGCGGGGCCTGGAACTGTCGCCGCCGTTAGCACTCTAAGCTCATGAGTGCTATTATTGCGTCATGGATTTATCCGAAGATTTGATCAGGAGGTCGGGTGGAAATGTCCGCTGCTTTGGTCGCTAAACAAACCGGAATGGTGTTCGCAGGTCCCGTCGGGAGCTTGGACTCCTATATAGACCGCGTGTCCCAGATTCCGGTTCTCTCCAAGGAAGACGAGGTCGCCCTCGCCGTCCGTTTCCGTTCGGAGGCCGATTTGGACGCGGCCCGGCAGCTGGTGCTGTCGCACTTGAGATTTGTGGTGCACATTGCGCGCGGCTACTTGGGCTACGGATTACCGATGGGCGATCTGGTCCAGGAAGGCAATGTGGGCCTCATGAAGGCCGTGAAGCGCTTCGACCCGAACGTCGGCGTGCGCTTGGTATCGTTTGCCGTGCATTGGATCCGCGCCGAGATTCACGAGTATGTGCTGCGCAATTGGCGGCTGGTCAAGGTGGCCACCACCAAGTCGCAGCGCAAGCTGTTCTTCAATCTGCGCAGGATGAAGAAGAATCTGGCGTGGCTGTCGGAGGCGGAAACCGCGGCGGTTGCCAAGGATCTCGGCGTCGAGGTCGCGGACGTGCGGGAAATGGAGCAGCGGCTCTCCGCTCGCGACATGTCGTTTGATCCGGCGCCGGAAAGCGATGAGGAAGAGGCGTATTCGCCGGCGCTGTATTTGCCGGCAAGCAATGCGGATCCTGCCGTCGAAGTGGAGCGCGCCGAGTGGGAAGAGGATTCCACCGACCGCCTCAGCATCGCACTCGAGAAGCTGGACGAGCGCAGCCGCAGTATTTTGAAGCGGCGCTGGATGACCGATGACAAGGCAACGCTGCATGAGTTGGCCGATGAATACGGCATCTCGGCGGAGCGCGTGCGTCAGGTCGAATCGAATGCCATCAACAAGCTCAAGGGTTTGATGGCGGCGTAAGGCGAACTCATTCGCTGGACTCAACACGCCCCCGCGATACCAAGCGGGGGCGTTTTCGTTTTGCGTGGCCTGTTGCCGGCAATTCGACGACAATACCGGTTGCGCCGCGCGTCGCTATTGCGGTTTGAATCGTTCAAGGCGGGAGATGCGAATTGTCGAAGTGTGCTTTGATCACCGGTATCACCGGCCAGGACGGATCGTATCTGGCCGAGTTCCTGCTGGGTAAGGGCTACGTCGTTCACGGTATCAAGAGGCGCTCCTCGCTGTTCAACACCGAGCGCATCGACCATCTTTACCAAGACCCGCATGAGCAGCATATCCGGCTCAAGTTGCACTATGGAGATTTGACCGACGCCACCAATCTCATCCGCATCATTCAAGAAGCGCAGCCCGACGAAATATACAATCTGGGTGCGCAAAGCCACGTGCAGGTTTCCTTTGAGACCCCGGAGTACACCGCCAACTCCGATGCGGTCGGGACACTTCGAGTTCTGGAAGCGATTCGAATTCTCGGACTCGAAAAGAAGACGCGTTTTTATCAGGCATCCACCTCCGAGATGTTTGGCAAGGTGCAGGAAATCCCGCAAAAGGAAACCACGCCGTTTTATCCCCGCTCGCCTTACGGCGTCGCCAAGCTGTATGGCCATTGGATCACCGTGAATTATCGCGAGTCCTATGGACTGTTCGCCTGCAGCGGCATCCTGTTCAACCATGAATCGCCGCTGCGCGGCGAGACCTTTGTATCGAGAAAGATCACCCGGGCCCTGACCCGCATCAGCGTCGGGCTGCAGGACACCTTGCATCTCGGCAATTTAAATGCGCGCCGCGACTGGGGCCATGCGCGCGACTACGTGCGGGCGCAGTGGCTGATGTTGCAGCAGGATGTGCCGGAGGATTTCGTCATTGCCACCGGCAAACAAAGCTCGGTCCGAGACTTTGTGGTTGCGGCCGGGAAACTGTTGGGCATGAAAATCGACTGGCGCGGCGCGGGGGTGGATGAGGTGGGCGTCGACTTAGGTACAGGGCGCACGCTGGTGCGCATCGACCCGCGCTACTTCAGACCGGCCGAGGTGGAGACGCTGGTCGGAGACCCAACAAAGGCGCGGCAAAAGCTCGGCTGGTCCGCGGAGTGCAGTTTCGAGGAACTGGTCGAAGAAATGATCCGCTCGGATTTGGAAGTCGCGAAGCGCGATGCGTTGGTGGCCAAAGAGGGCTTCAAGGTCTACAGCCACCATGAGTGAGCCGTAAGTGACACCGGATCGGCGCGCGCGGATTTTCATCGCCGGTCATCGCGGCCTGGTGGGCTCGGCCATCACCAGAGCCTTGAAAAAAGAGGGCTACGACAACCTCATTGTCCGCACGCACCAGGAACTCGATCTCACCGAGCAAAGTGCGGTTAGAACATTTTTCCGGGACGCGAGGCCTGAGGTCGTCATCATGGCGGCGGCACGCGTTGGCGGAATTCACGCCAACAATTCGCGTCCGGCGGAGTTTCTCCGCGATAATCTCTTGATGCAGGACAATGTCATCGATGCGGCATACCGCGCGGGCGCCGGCAAATTTGTTTTTCTCGGCTCGAGCTGCATATACCCAAGAATGGCGCCGCAGCCGATCACGGAAGACTCGCTTCTGACCGGCCCGCTCGAACCCACGAATGAGTGGTATGCCGTTGCCAAGATTGCCGGCCTGAAAATGTGCCAGGCCTACCGGCGTGAGTATGGATTCAATGCCATCGCTTTGATGCCGACCAACCTTTATGGCCCCGGCGATAATTTCGATCTCAATAACTCCCATGTGCTGCCCGCATTGCTTCGCAAATTCCACGAGGCGCAGCGCCGCGGCGATGAGCAGGTCGAGATCTGGGGCACCGGCACACCGCGCCGGGAATTCCTGCATGTGGATGACCTGGCGGACGCCGTGATTTTCATGCTGCAGAACTACGATGATGAAAAGATCGTCAATGTGGGCTGGGGCGAGGATGTGACGATTCGTGAGCTGGCGCAGATGATCAAATCGGCGGTCGGTTACCGCGGCGGCTTGACGTTCGATCCCTCCAAGCCCGATGGCACGCCGCGCAAGCTGCTCGATGTGACGCGCATGAATGGTCTCGGTTGGCGGCCGCGCATCCCCCTCAAAGCGGGCATCGACAGCACGTATGCATGGTTCAAAGAGCATGCCGCGGAGGCGCGGCTGTAGCGATCCGCAGGGCGTTGCACTCCTGGGTGTAGGTATTTGAATTGCTGCGCGCACTGGCGTAGGTTTGCGGCATCATGCGCACCGCGACTCAGTGGTTGAACGAATACGGCGACAGCCACCGCAACCCGACCAACAAGTCATTGCACTGGGTTTGCGTCCCGGTGATTCTGTGGTGCGTCCTCGGGCTGCTGTGGATCACCCCCTTTCCCAGCAGCCTAAGGGCGGCTTATCCCGCGGTTAATTGGGCCAGCGTCGTGGTGTTCGCCGCCGTCATTTATTATGCATTTCTCTCCCTGCCCCTCGCGCTCGGGGTACTGCCGGTGCTGCTGCTCATGCTGTGGTCGATCGATGCCTTGAATCGCGGCGGCATGGCACCGCTGTGGCTGGTGTGCGTGGTGTTGTTCGTCGCGGCATGGATAGGCCAATTCATCGGCCACGCCGTCGAAGGCAAACGGCCGTCCTTTTTCAAGGATGTGCAGTTTCTGATGATCGGACCGCTGTGGCTGCTGGCGGATGTGTATCGGCGGATGGGGATTCGTTTCTAGCAGACTCTATTACTGGGCCGCAGGCGCTGTGCGCCCGGCTCAAGCGGCGGACAGCTCCCCGGGCTCAGCCGGCTCGAGCAGGCCTTCTTCCTTCTGTCCATCCACTTCCGCGAGCTCATCGCCCAATGCGTCGCGCAGCGTTTCCAGTTTGACGAGGCGATTGCGTGCTTCATTCCAGGCGGCCTGGGTCATATTGAGCGCTTCTACCAGAGCCTCGCATTCGGCGCGGGCGACGGAAGCGGCTTTGAAGGCCGCAAACCAGCGGCGCTCCAGCATTTCGGCGGCGGCGCCGCCTTCCATGTAGCGATTCATGAGTCGCGCCCCAGAAAGCTGTCTTCCAAGCGCTCGATCTTGGCCATGATGCGGGCTTTGAGGGCCTCGCTGCGACTCAAACGCTCGCGCGCTTGTTCGATCATGATCGCTTTGACCGTGGGGCTGGCGGCGAGTGCTTTGAGTTCGGCACGCGCGTCATTGCCGGCATCGTAGGCCTGCCGCCATTCCGATTCCAGACGGCTCATTTGGCTGTCGAGCTCGAAATCGAGACTGCTCATGGCTACTGCTCCCTACCAATGATGTCTCGATGCTGCCTTGGCAACATGACGATTGGTGGACAGTCGTACGGCAGTTTCTTTAAATCTCGCGAATCAAATGACCTTGCAGGGCACTGTGGCGCGCACGAACCAGCCAGCTGGCAGCCGACGAACCGCTCCCCTGCAAATTCAGAGGTTTTTCCGTGGCTCGCGAAACCAAGTCAGCTTCCGCACCGCACGTTTCTGCCAAGCGGCGCTGCAGCGTTTGCCAACGCAGGCTGCAATTCTCGAACATTTCCTGCACGACTTTTCTACGCCGCTTGTACCACGGGCTCTTCGACCGGCACGTATTTGCTCCGCTCGCGCATTTTCGGCCAATCGATCAAGCGCAGGCGTCCGTCCATGTCTTCGACCAGCGAGGTGCAGCTCTCCACCCAATCGCCATCATTGCAGTACAGGATGTCGTCGATTTCCCGCATTTCAGCCTGATGAATGTGGCCGCAAACCACCGTGTCGACGCCGCGCTTGCGAGCTGCTTTGGCTACCGATTCCTCGAAGCTGCCGATGTATTGCACCGCCGTCTTGGCCTTGTGTTTGAGATACATCGATAAGGACCAGTGCGGCAGGTCGAATTTGCGTCGTATCCAATTGATATACGGATTCGCGGCCAACAGTATGTCGTAGAGGGTGCAGCCCAGCTTGGCGAGCCAGGGGCTGCATTTGACGACACTGTCAAATTCATCGCCGTGCATCACGAGCATGCGCCGGCCATCGGCGCCTTCGTGGATATATTCGCAATGAATTTCCAGATTGCCGAACACGGCGCCGTCAAAATCACGAAACACCTCGTCGTGATTGCCGGGGATGAATATGACTTTGGTGCCGCGTTTGGCTTTGCCCAAGATCGTGCGCAGCACATTGTTGTGCGATTGCGGCCAAAACATGCTCTTTTGCATGCTCCACACATCAATGATGTCGCCGACCAGGAACAGCGTGTCCATTTCAACCCGGTGCAGGAAATCGAGCAGCAATTCCGCGCTGCAGCCTTTGAAACCCAGATGGATGTCCGAGATGAAGACTGTTCGCAATCGAAGCGGTGAGGGGGCGTTGCGCTCCACCATGTCCTGTCCTCCTGACGTCTTCCGTCGCGTAGCAATATCGCGATCCGTTATTACGAATGGATGACTCAGGGAAGAAGATTTGCTTACAAAAAAGGAGCTTAGGCGTGGAACATAACGTGGAACAGTAGAAACGTGATGCAACGCTCACTCGGCCGGAGCATCGGACGGCGGCGCGAACCGGTAGCCAAAGCCACGCACTGTTTGGATGTATCCCTCGTATCCCGCGCGACTCAAGATTTTGCGCAATCTTTGTACGTTCACGTCAACCGTGCGCACGTCGACCTCGCAATCGCCGCCCCACACCTGGCCGAGCAGCTGAGTGCGATTGAACGTTCTGCCGGGATGCGCCATGAGAAATTCCAGCAGCCGATATTCGACGCCGCGCAGATTCATCAATTTGCCTTGAGCAGTTACCCTGTTGGCCGCGCCATCGAGCACGAGTTCATCGCACTCGAGGGCCACCTGGTTGGCGCGTGCGACATGGCAACGCAGCAGCGCGCTGACCCGAGCGACGACTTCCCGCAATGAAAACGGCTTGGCAATGTAGTCATCAGCGCCGAGATTCAAGCCCTCCACCACATCCTGTTCCCGCGACCGCGCCGAAAGAATGATCAGCCTCACGGGTTGAGGCAGTCGTCCGCTGCGTACAAGTTCAATTGCCTCGAGGGCGCCGAACCCCGGCATATTCCAGTCGATGATGACCAGTTGGGGCGGTCGCTCCTGCAGCGCGGCGACCGCCGCATACCCATCGGTGATCGCACGCACAGCGAAACCGCTATCTTGAAGTTTCTGACGCAGCGGCTCCACGGCCGCAATGTCCCTATCGACGAGAAGTATCTGTTTTTGGGTTTCGGCGGCAAGCATGCGGCATGCCATTTGACGCGGCAGCCATTACAGTACTGTGACATCCGAAATATCCCAGTCTAATGACCGGTGGCCATCCGCTGCATTGCGCGCACCGACACATAGTCATAGTGGCGCAACACTTCCGGCCTGCGCCGCGCGCTGTCACCGGCATCGTTATCCGACGCATTCCACGCGGCGAGCAGCAGTCCCAGCGCCAGCCAGTTCAATGCCGCTTCGCGCGTGCCGCCGGCCGACATTCTCGATTCGTACATGAAAGAGTTCGGCATGGGAGTCTCCTCGTTGACTTGAGGAGCAGTGTGATGAGCGAAGCGACATTCCTGAGGGCGAACTTGAGGCAATCCGCGGGCCAAATATGGCAAATGATGGCGAGATTCAGCCGTCAATGGCCTGCATACATTCAGCTATGATTGAGGCGTGAAAAAACAGATCGCCATCGTCGAGGACGAGCCGGCTTTGCGCGAGAATTACGCCGCGGCGCTTGCGCGCCACGGCTATTCGGTCAAGACCTACGGCAATCGAAACACCGCCATGCAGGCCTTCCATACCCGCATGCCGGATCTTGCCATCATCGACATCTCCTTGGAGGACGAGGCGGAGGGCGGCTACG
>Ga0210398_10005567_pt1 | contig 11687 bp, 13 predicted proteins | sample IncBWC4OmetaG_FD_161047 | JGI IMG/M metagenome (GOLD analysis project Ga0210398, IMG submission 161047) | Forest soil microbial communities from Barre Woods Harvard Forest LTER site, Petersham, Massachusetts, United States - Inc-BW-C-4-O | ecosystem: Environmental > Terrestrial > Soil >... | reverse complement strand
CTGCTAGGAACTGGGCCGTGGTTGCAGTCCACCTACTACAGCGTCCGATCAAAAGCGAGGTGCGTTGCTGGATAAACTCCGTGCGCTTCGCTGCGATTGTGATGCCGCCAAGAATGCGTGCTCGAAATGTCGCGAGCCGATAATCATTCAGCACTAATTTCCAACAGCCGCGCAGATTTCCAACAGCATCGGAACCAGTGACTCGCAGTCTCGCGAGCCAAGAGCGCAGTGGGCGATGAACTTCATTCCAATAATTTGTCATGTCCCGGAGGATGACCCGCGCCCGCGAGTACAAAACTGCGAAATTTGGGATTCTCCGTTCGCGAGGCGTCCCGTGCGCCTGCCGCGGATTCAGGGGCGTGGCGGCAGCAACTGCCGCCCTCGGCACCGCCGTTCCAGGTCTTCCCGCGCTTTCGGCCGGTGGCTCTGCGACCCTCTGAACGCCGGTGGAAGGCCAAACGAATGGCGATGAGACTGCTCTCAGCTGGTTCGGAACTGTGCCTCGCAGAGTCGGATCGCGCTGAGCTTCTTGTAGCGAGAGGTCGACCATTTTTACAGAAAGGCGGGAAAACTCCGCGAATCGCGCTGCCCCGCTGTTGGATCGACGGACCTTTTCAGATTCGGTGGCCTGCCAAGCCGGCAAATGCGGTACCAGCTGCTCGTCGCCATTAGCCTTCTGTTTGCGCCACAGCAACATATGACCGTTGGATGCTCAAAAGATGGTTGACATCATAACTCGGGAAAATTGCCCGCGCATCAAAAATCGAGAATGCGACGCTTGCCAAGGCTCCCCCCCTCGCGAAGGCCCTTCCACAAAACGGGGGTCGGGGGACGGCGCAGTTGGTGGTGGTCACACTTGACTACGGCTTGGTTGCTCGATGTCGTTGATGACTGTGTATCATGGTTCCGAAATGTCTGCAAATGGTGTCGGACTAACCTACGAAGACGGCCAAAGAGATTCTGCGGAGGCTTTCCACTGGTATTTGGAGGCAGCGGAGATGAGGTTTGGTGAAGCGTCGTACAACGTCTGTAGGATGGCGGCACAGGGACTCGGTATTGCGGCTGACTATCCAGAGGCTATCAAGTGGTGCTCCAAGCTGGCAGACAGCGGGGACGAGTGGGGACAATTCGGGATGGGGCGGATTTATGAAGATGGCACTGGCGTTCCGCCCGATCCTGTGAAGGCATTTCAGGTAGCGGAAGTCAGCCGAACAGGGGAACCCCGCTTGCACAACTTGGCTTGGGAGCTATGTACTCGGATGGCAAAGGCGTTCGACGCGATCTGATTAAGGCGTACATGTGGGTGGCCGTGGCGGGCTCCGGGAAACACCCGGATGCGCAGGCCGCTCTTGAGACCCTGACCGCCAACATGAATAAACGCCAAAATATCTGCGGCCCAAGCCCTTGCTCTAAAATGGAAGCGGGAACCCCCGCGCGATCCTGAGAAGAGTGTGGATCACAAAGGGTACGAACCACAATAGTGTTGGAGACTAGCCAGTCGGATGAGTGGCACCCAGACCCTCGCGTCATCCACTACTCCACTTCAGAAACCGGAATTTTGCGGATTCAATTATCGTACATCTCGTAGTGCGTGGAGCATGGCTCCAGCTCCAGCAGAAAATCCTTGTCGAACTCGAAGTATTTCGCCATGCCGATTTCGTCTCCAGCGAAGGCTCGGATCGCCTCCTCGGACACCCAGAACGTGACCATCAAAAATGCGCGAGGCTGCTTCGGTCGTATTTCAACGCTGTGGGGGTGGGGCTGCGGCACGAACTCCCGACGGCGGTGCAGCAACACTTGTGTCGGAGTTGACCAGGGGTCCCGCAAGGGGAGCATCACTTTTTGCCAAGTCAGTCTTTATTTCAACCTTCTGATTCGCGAGCAACGTGATGCCCGTCTCAAAAGTTTGGTAGCCGGGAAGGGCGATCCTGATCTGATGTGTTCCCGGAGCAACTAGCATCCCTCGACCCAAGCCTTCAAACTCCCCTACGTGTCCCACGAAAAGACCATCCAAGAAAACTGCCGCCCTCGATGGATTGACCGCGATCTTAACCGTGGCGCTCACACTAGGGAGGGGTCCGATCGGCGCCTTCTCCATGGCTACGCGAACGACCTCCTTCTGTCCCGGTTGGACAAGAATCTTTTGTGTGAAATCTTGGTAGCCGTCCTGCCGCACAGCAATTACGTGTTCACCGGGTAGAAGAAGAACTTTTTTCGATCCCTTGAGTTCTTTCAGATACCCTACGTATGCTCCGTCCACCCAGACCCCAGAAGTCTTTTCGACATGGGATTTTCCTTCAAATTGAATCTCTCCCATCACATCGTTTCCAGCGTACATAAGGGCAGGCAGGAGAGCAGAAACCAACAGCAATACCCACAGCAAGGAGTCCACGATGCGGAGTGCTTTTTTCATAATTCCCTTCATAGTCAGTTCAGGCAGCGAACCACCACTCTGTAGACCGCAAGACCTGGAGCAGCGATTCAACACAGCTTTCTCGCAACGACTAATGCCACACTAGTCTCTGAAACGCCGTCAAAACTGATCAATTGTGAGCAGATTTCTTTGCAAAAAGACAAGGATTCTGTCCGCGATAAAGAAAGGAAGTCAGCCCGAAACAGATAGCAGACGATACCGTACGACATCCTCGTGTTTTTTCGCCCCCGGCAGATGCTCGCCAGACTGGGGTATCGGCTGTCGCGGTTCCTTCAAAAGAGATTTGCCGAGGGTTCAAAGGCGGCGATGGTTAAAGCCGCAGGCGGCAAATAGACGTTGCAGGGCAACCGTTCTAGACGTGCGAAACGATCAACAAGCTTCCTGCGATTGCAATCACGTCTTCCCCTATCGCTACGGCGTAGTCTGGGATATGTGCTCGCAACACCAGAGCATGGCGGGTTTTGTAACCCACGAATGTCCCAATCAGAGCCCCGCCGACGCCGACGATTGCAGGAACCAGCACGTTTCCACCAGCGTTTGTCGCAAGTGCGACAGCGCACAAACAACCAAGGACAACCCGGGCGATCAGTCCCGGAGGCGCTGTACGCGCCGGGGTCTTCGGCAGCTTATCTGCGATCAGTTCTGCTACCGCTAAGATCGTTAAAACAATGAGCGCGACTGGGCGGTCCACGAAGGCGAGCTTCGTACCCGCAAAATTCAACCATCCAAAGTGCGCAGCCCAACAGACTGCCGCTGGCGAGGTCAGGCTACGCAACCCAGTAAGGCATCCGAGTAGGAGGCAAAAGACAAGTAATGACATGAGCGTTGCAATTTGCGATTATTTGGGCGCAAGTAGCTTAACCTACTATTAAGGTTAATTCGCATTCAATTCCTCATCGAGCGCTCTTTCTTCGCCTGAGTGAAGGCGCCCGGAGCATGAACAAAGACCAACAGGTCCTTGTCAAGTAAAACAGATGCCTCTTTCCGGCTGGTTCGGGTCGGATGCATAAAAAATGTCGTCAACCACCACCTGGCGCCCTACTGCCGAGGTTACCGCCGCTTTGCCAGTATTCTTGTCGCTGATATTAAAGGTCAAATGAGCCGGGCTTACCCCAAGCCTGACAACTACGTGAGCAACGGGATTTTCGTGGCTTAGTTTAATTTGTATGCCCGAGTCCGACTTCTTGCCTTCGTGCACCATGGCGTCGCGCCAATAGCCCCCTTCGGTTTTCTCTGCGTAAATGCAATTTGTTTCCAAAGACGGCACGCGAATATCAAGTTGTCGTCACTTTCAGGACCGCAGTTGGTGATGGACGAATGGGAAAGGACGACGCTTGGACTGAGCCCCCAGTATATTGGTTTCTCGTAACTGTGCAAACGAGAATCCTTCAGTCTGCTCGATCGCGATCTCAAACTGGTCCCCAGTGAGAGTAGGACCGAGTCGCTGTTAATACTCGCGTTGTAAATCCGGGTCGGGATTCCGGAACTGAACCGCGCGGTCGAACCGTCCGGGTCGCTTGGGGATCGCGGCGTGGAGGCAGGTGGGGGCACTCGATGGGCGCAAGGGCAACGCACAACAACGACAATCCAACAAGTCGGTTCATTTTGTTTTCTCTCCAGCGCCGGGCATCCTTCGCCGTGCACATACTTTGACGCGGATCACTGAACCTTAATTTGAGGAGGTTCGTAAGCGACGACTTCAGGAACACCTTTGTAATCGCTGATCTTTCCGGTAATGCAGATGTGCTTGTTCCGATACAGCTCTTCGGGATCGCCAAACTTCGGGCGGTCAGTGCCCCAAATCAGCACCGTAAAAATCTGGTTCGGATATGGCTTGTCGAGATTGATGAACGTCGGATTTCCCCGAGTCCTCGCAGCGTAGCGCGTACTGGCTACTTCGCCGCAAACCGTTGCCCTCTCCCCGACATGGCTCTTGGCCTCTGCTGCCGAAATCGAAGTTTGGGCATAGCCTACCCCAGCCAACAAGACTAAGACGGTCGGAATCAGGATCGCCCTAGTCTTGCGGGAAATCATGTCATCCTCCTTAACAATTTGCCCTCAGCAAATCTCTCACGATGCTGAGCCATTCCGCATCGAGTGGCTCTCGGCACGCGGGGGGTCACCCAGTCTTCTTCTCGTAAACCGATACGGATGCGAACCACATCTCCAGCAACTTGCCGGGATTAAGTTCAACCGCAGGGCCGCTCCCGGGCTTCTTGTTTGCACTGCCCGCAGACCGCAATCCGTAGTTTTCTCCCCGGACGGTGAATTCTGTCACCGAAACCATAGTGTGTCCACCGTTCACTGTGCCCCACCCGATCAGTTCCGTGCCTTGATCAAGTGAAACGGAATCTGTAAGGGTGATTGGCTGCAATAGGGCTCCCCGGAAACCAAAGCTTCCATCGGGCTGACGCCTGATCGAGTTCACTCGAATCCACAGTTGAACACCAGCTTTAAACTGGAGAAGAAGGGGATGGTCTGCGGCCTGCGTCGTAACGGAGGCTTTAGGTTGTGAGCCGCCCGCGCTTACTGCGCCGTTGTTGGTCTCCTCGTTTTTGGTCTGGGCTGGGCTGGCAACCTGAGCCGAGGAGTCGTTATGAGGCTTTACGGTGCGCGGCAAATCTTCGGGCATCTGTTTTATGGCGGGCGATGGCTTCTCGCCATATGCCATAATCGGCTTCGCGTCCTGCCGAGAATCTGTCGTCGGGCTACTGTTGGACGGTGAACTCCGATTTGCGAAGATTACTAGGATTCCGAGCAAGCCAAAGGCCGCCACTGCGAGAGCGAAACGAACTCGCCGTCGTTTGTCAGCTTCAATCGTCCCTGACACGGCTCCCCTAGGGGGAACGCCGAGTTCGTTGGGAGCAACCTCCGAATCAATGGAAGTTCCGCAAGCCCCGCAAGTCCCTTTCGCATCCACTAGAACAGTCCCGCACTTATCGCAAACCCTGTGCATCGAGAGATACCTTGGCGACAGCCGCAACCGGAGCGATGCTCGATTCCTGTTGATTTCCGTTCCGAGTTGCTAACAGGATACAAGAGTAGGACTCGATCCCAAGGAGATATGAACCCGGTGAGGCTGTTTTACTTGCAATGTGTTATTTATCTTTTCTGATGATCCACCCTACCCACTCAACAGCGCTAATCATGGATGCCGTTCTCGGGCATCTTGATCCGTCGCCCGTTCTCCGATTCAGGAACAGATCATTCCCATCCTATACAATGCAGCCCGATTTTAATCTTGCGTGGGATCGTGGCAATTCTAGAGAATGCGCTTCAGCAGCTTCGCGTGGAGCGTAGAGAAGCGCAGTTGCACCGGATCAAGCAATTTCAGTGATGGCGTCGCTAAATGGTTCCGGAACATCCCGGAACGCAAGCCGATCAACCCGAACAATATCGGCTGCTTCACGCCGGAAAATGGCGGCAGCCCAAAGAGCACGATGGGCAGCGGTTCGAAAGGGACTTAAGCGCACAACCAAGGTGGCGAAAGCAACTGGCTCGGCATCTATGAAGCGCACGATGTCAGCGGCAGCCCGCAGGAAGATTCTAGCGGCGCAGCGGGCGAGATGGACGAAAGTAAAGGGCCAAACGCCTACGGCAAAACTCACTTGAACAATCTCGGCGGCCGGCAAAAAAAGAATCGCCGCTGCCGCACGTGCACGCTGGGCGAAGTTCCGGGCGGCGAAGAACGAGGCAGCTTAGAGCCAGCGGCTAAGTTTTCCTGACAAATGAATCTCCAACACTGGGTTGACGGGCATCCCTCCGTTTTTGTTGCGATCTTTCCCATCTACTTGCTCTGTTTGTCGTGTCTGGTAGGAGCAAACATCAGCTTCGTCGGCGGCTGGTGCTCGCTGGCGAAGGTCCATCGCATACGGGTGCCATTCCATGGTGCGAAATGGGGAATCCAAAGCGGACGGATGCGGTGGCTGGCAAACTACAAAAACGTGTTGACGCTTGGAGCCAGTCAGCAGGGTTTGTATTTGGCCAGCATGTTTATATTTCGCTTCATGCACCCTCCGCTGCTGGTTCCTTGGAGCAACATCAAGCTGCGGAGGAGCAAGGGCTGGTTCTTTGAGTACGTGATCTTAACGATGGGGCACGAACTGGCAATCCCTTTGAGGATTCGAGAGGAGCTGGCGGCCAAGTTGCGAGAGGCGGCTGGAAACTGTTGGCCTGTTGAGGAGACGTAAGTGGTAGCCGCCAGAAAACATGACGGCCCGCTGCATCGCTCCCGGGACGTGCGTAGAGTGAGGGTAGATTGCATTGGCACCGCTCGATAACTCGTTGCGGCGTGTCAAAGTTTTTCGGAGGGGCGCTTTCCGTTTCGGGAGTGGGATACAGAGTATGAAGCTGATCCCACACCGGCGGAACAACGACAAGAGAGCAGAGTGTGAGCAACAGGGCAGAGAGACCGATCAAGACCCTATGAGAGTTCACAGCAAGCCTCGGTGTTGCACCAGGTCAGAACGCTTTCTGAGCCCATAGTCCCGGCAATTTAATTTCGGTTGAATTCAGAGCCTAGACCGCCTAAGGACTGTGGACAGACTGGCCCTAAAAGGCTGAAATGCCTGTGAGACGCCTGATCCGAACTGAACCCCTCCGGGCAGCCAAATCGCCGCAGGATCGCCTTCCTGCCCGGTGACCCGCCAGAGCCGTTCGTGGGAAGAAAGCTTCGCTGATATCACGACTACTGCGCCCTGTGGAACAGGTAGAAGAACACAGCCACGCTGAAGCAACCAAACGCATAAATGAATGACGAGAACAGAGTCACCACAGGAACCAAGTCCCGCAGCACATTGAGGAATGTGAGGAAGAATGTCCACATTAAGAGAGCCGTCATCAGAATCGTACCGATCAGAGCCAGCAATGCCGCGGTTTTGAGTGTCATGGTCGGAGTATGAACTCTGGCCGTTTCAGCCGCAACTCCAGCTTTTGCCTTGGGGCTCGTCGCGAGTCTGAAAAGGCGACAAACGGAGTGGTTAGCTTCGAACTCCGCACTGCGATAGTATGTTCGCGAGAAGTGAAGGACAGGGGAACAAAGGGGAACCGCCGTGACTTGCTTTCTCCCGTTGACGCTCATTTTCGCTGGATTGTTAACCGCAGCTTTCGCCGCTCCTTCATCTCCATCGAAGGGCCTGCTGCTCGTCGCCAACAAAGGCGACCAGACTCTGGGTCTGATTGATCCAACCGCCGGACGGCAGATTGCGAAGGTCGCCGAGGGTGGCGTGACTGGGCATGAGGTTGCCGCATCTCCCGACGGCAAGCGGGCATTCGTGCCGATCTACGGCAACTCTGGAGTCGGCATGCCCGGCACGGACGGGAGCACACTGGCCGTGATCGACCTCGGTGAACGCAAGGTAATCCATACCATCGACTTTGGACACGGCGTTCGTCCCCATTGCGCCGTCTTTGGACCGAAGGACGGTCTGCTCTATGTGACGACGGAGCTAGACAAGTCTGTAACCATCATTGACCCGCAGACCCTAAAGATTGTCGGGAACATCCCAACCGGGCAGGCTGAATCCCACATGCTGGCGATAAGTACGGACGGGCGCTATGGCTACACTGCGAACGTTGGACCGGGGACGGTATCGGTGCTCGATCTTGCGGCGCGAAAAACCCTTACGGTGATCTCCGTGGCGGCACACGTGCAGCGCATCTCGATCACGCCCAACAACCGCTGGGTGCTTACCTCCGATGAGGAGAAGCCCCGGTTGGCGGTAATCGATGCCGCGACGAATAAAGTTGATCACTGGATTGCATTGCCCGGAACAGGATACGGCACTGCGTCCACACCAGACGGAAAATGGCTACTGGTAGCGTTGCGGGATGCAAATGCCGTGGCGGTCGTCAATCTCGCGACGTTGCAGGTCGTCAAGACCATCATTGTGCCTTCGGCCCCTCAAGAGGTAGTGATCCGACCGGACGGTCAGGTCGCCTATGTGTCCTGCGACCACAGCCAACAGGTGGCGGCGATGGAGATCAACAACTGGGGTGTGAAACTGATCGACGCCGGGAGCGGAGCAGATGGTCTGGCGTGGGCTAAGTGACTAGTTTTTTCATCGGGGAGGGGCGACGGAGATAAGACCGGAGGTTCCCGATTCCCACCCCCTGGGTCGAAGGCATCATCACCCGGTGGAATCTGGCAGCCGCCGGCACATTCGGACTCCCTCGGGCGGAAATCGTGGGTAGAAAACTGACAGACTGCGGTGTGAGTTGGTTTGGCCCCCACGTGGAAAGCGAAATTCGATCCTGTGGTCCGCTGAGGACTCCCGGTGCTGCGATCTTCCATTTGAGAGGAACGGAGCAACCCGTTTGCTGGGAATGACCATTACACCGTTTGGCGGTACCCCTGTAAACTTGCAGTATCAGGTCAACGACTGCTATGAGATTTTGCGAAAGTTAGCCGTTTTTCCGCGTCACTGGTAGCTTCCTGGTGTAGGCGCACCGGCTGTCGGGGTGAGATGGAAGCATCTGAAGTCCGACTTCAAGTTGTTTCTGACCCGGTTCTGCCATCCTTCCCTCGCCTCAGCGCAAACGCAGGGGGCAATCCAAATCAGTTTCCAGGGACTAGGCTTCATCCGTGTTCCCTTCCGCGGGCTGGGCGAACAACGGATCATCGAGAGCATCCGGGGCACGGTAGCCAAAAAGCTGGCGATGTTTGACCATTTCGGCAACTTCCGCAGGCACCATGTCCTCCCACGAAGCGTCGCTCTCATTGATTCGTTTCAATACATTGCGCGAGAAGATGTGCAGGACGCTTTCATCGAAATTGTCAAGCGGCTTGATTCTGCCGCGTTCCACCAAGTGCCGGAACAGATTGCGTTGGGCGCTTGGTATTTCCACCGTCTCTACTGTCTTGATCAGGCCGGTGGCGCGGTCCTGCAGGGGATACACGTAAAGCCGCAAGTCTTTGGTGAAAAGCTTCCCAAACGCCTCAAGGATACCGCCTTCAAGTTGCGTGTAGTATTTCTCGTCAAAAAGGTCCAGGAGACTGGACACCCCCATCGTGATGGCGATCGGTTTTTCAGTATATCGCGTCAAGTACGCTGCCAGACGATAGTATTCGAAGTAGTCTGAGATCAGCACCGTCTTACCCACGGCACCCAGTGCATCAGCCCGCGCTAGAAAGTCGTTGAGATCGATCTCACCGGCCGAAAGCAAATTTCTCATGGTGATCTCCATGAGCTCGACAACCGGCTGGTGTTTGACCTCCGGCTCCGCAGCAAAGTGCTCGTGCGCGCAACGCACCATGTCCATGTTGACCTTGGTCACGGGGCGGAAGCTGCCCCTCTCCACCAAGATTGAGCGTTTGCGCAAAAACTCCGACGGCTGAAGTACCTCCCCCGTGGGCCCGAAAATTGCTGCCCCACTAAGCCCAAGCTGCACCAACTTGAGGCTCATCACACGGTTATCGACGTGACGGAACTCAATGCCGGAAAATTCGACCATATCGATTTCAATGCGCTCGGTAGTAAGGTTGTCCAACAGGGATTCCAGCATCAAGTGCGGCTTGTGGTGCAGGAAAAAAGTGGCGTAGAGCAGATTGACGCCGACGATCCCGAGGGCCTCCTGTTGCAGGCTGTTCTCATGATCAAGCATCCGAACATGGATCAAGACCTGGTTGTCTTCGTCCCGCGGGTGGGCCTGGAACTTCACACCCAGCCAGCCATGGCACTCGTTCGTGCCTAGATAGTTACGGGCCGCGACGGTGTCAGCAAAGGCGAAGAAAGCGGTGCTGCCACCGCGCGATGGATGCAGTCTCTCGATGTTCAATCGATGTTCATGGTCGAGCATGCTCTGCAGGCGTTCGCGGGACACGTAGCGCTTGCAGCGCCCGTAGATGGCATCGCTCACGGCCATGTCATACGCTGACATCGACTTGGAAATGGTCCCCGCTGCGCCCCCCACTTTGAAAAACCAGCGGGCAACTTCCTGTCCCGCGCCGATCTCGGCAAACGTGCCGTAACGGATCGGATCGAGGTTGATCTTAAGCGCCTTTTGGTTGGTGCTCAGCTTCGGGCGCTCGTCTCGCGGCAGAGATTCGATTCGGTTCGTCAAGTTCGCACTCACACACACCTTCCCATTCGAGATCGACTGCTTAATCGGCACAATTGTCCAAAGGCTTCAGGGCCGAAGGTCGCAGGAGGCCCAAAGTTCGCTCACGGTCCGACGGCCGCCCCTTAAACCGGGCCGCAAACGCGGCAAACCGAAGTAACTGCAAGAAGTTGCGCTCTGGTTATAATGCGTGACGGGAGGTGCCGATGTAAGTCCAGCCAGTCCCTGGCTATCGAGACATCAACCTGAGCTCCCGAGAACGGTTATGACTGCGGAACTTCTTCGGCTAGCAGAATCTCGCGATCGTCAGCGGCACTGGAAGCGTTGGGGCCCCTACCTTAGCGAGCGCGCCTGGGGTACGGTGCGGGAAGACTACAGCCAGGATGGCACCGCCTGGGAACATTTTTCCCACGATCAGGCTCGATCCCGTGTCTACCGCTGGAACGAAGACGGACTGGCGGGCATCTCCGACCGTCATCAGCTCATCTGCTTCGCCCTGGCGCTATGGAACGGCTCTGATCCAATCCTGAAAGAAAGACCTTTTGGCCTGACCGGCAAACAGGGAAACCACGGCGAAGACATAAAAGAGTACTACTTCTACCTCGATAACACGCCGACCCATTCCTACATGAAATACCTCTATAAGTACCCCCAGGCCGCGTTTCCTTACGCAGACTTGGTGGAGGAAAACGGTCGCCGCGGCAAGGGCGAGGCAGAATACGAGTTGCTCGATACCGGCATATTCGACGGGGACCGCTATTTCGATGTGCTCGTCGAGTATGCCAAGGCTGACATTGAGGACATGCTCATCAAAGTATCGGTCACGAACCGTGGCCCGGAATCGGCTCCTGTATGGGTGCTGCCTACGGCTTGGTTTCGCAATACTTGGGCGTGGAACCGAGACGGTGTCCGTCCTGAACTCCGTAAAGTCGATTCCAGCGGAGGCCCTACGATCGAGATTAACCATCCACGTCTGCATCGACGCTGGCTGTATTCGGAAGGCCCGTCCGAATTGCTTTTCACAGACAACGAAACCAATTCTCAAAAGATTTTTGGAGTGCCGAATCGCACGCCTTTCGTGAAGGACGGAATCAACGACTTCGTGGTGAGTGGAGCGAAGGGAACAGTGAATCCGGAACGCTCAGGCACAAAAGCAGCAGCGAACTACAAGTTCACACTCGCTGCCGGGGAGACG
>Ga0210398_10005565_pt1 | contig 11688 bp, 12 predicted proteins | sample IncBWC4OmetaG_FD_161047 | JGI IMG/M metagenome (GOLD analysis project Ga0210398, IMG submission 161047) | Forest soil microbial communities from Barre Woods Harvard Forest LTER site, Petersham, Massachusetts, United States - Inc-BW-C-4-O | ecosystem: Environmental > Terrestrial > Soil >... | reverse complement strand
TCCAATTCGCAGCGAAAGAAGCTAGCCTCTTTCTGGCGCGTCTTTGTGCCTGAGGAGGCACCGGCTGCAAAGGCTCTTTTCCAGCTTCCCTGAGGGTTGGCCAGGCATCGGCCTCGTCTTTCTGCGGCTTATTGTTGCTGTCAATGCAATCATTTGCGCAATTGACGCGCTCGGTGGACCCAACCGTCATGCGATTAGCGCCTGGGCCGTTGGATCGCTAGCAATCGCTGTCGGAGCGGCGATTTTCGTCGGCTTTCTCACGCCCGCTGCAAGTGCCGCGGCAACAATCGGTTATTTCATGACAGGCGTTTCACCGTCTTTGATGACTGAAGCGAACGACCACATCGGTGCGTTGACTGCATTCAATCTGGCTGCGATATCCGCCGCGCTTGCCTTGCTTGGCCCGGGCGCTTTTTCATTGGATGCGCGTCTCTTCGGTCGTCGCGAAATCATTATTCCTGAAGGCCGGGTTCAAGTCGTCGATGATTCTCAGGAAAATTCCGCACTTCACTGAGATTGAACGCAGGCAGTTGTCCCCATGCCTGGCATCAAAGCCCCCTAAATAGTGGTATCCGATACCTATCCGTCACTAGCGTTGAAAATAGCTTCCTTAGCGGGATGCAATCTTCCGAGTCTTCCTTCATAGTCACTTCAGCATTATCGAGCACGCAGGACAGATCAGAGAATCACGAATCATCGATTCTCTCTCGGGTCATGCTTCAATTGGAGGTTCGCTTTTCGCGATGTTCCATTTGGATTATCTCTCTCGTTTCCTCACCGCCCTGGCGACAATACTGCTCGCACGAAAAGCCTGGGTCGGACTGCTCGTCGCAATAGCGAACAGCTTGATCGTCTGTGTAATTGGATTGCGAACGTCACAGCTTGGCTTTTTTCCCGCGAACCTGTTTTGCATCGGCGTATACGCCTTCAGCGTGCGATCGTGGCTCAAGGAACGACACACGCCAATCGAGATCAGACGCAGCGACAGAAATCGCTGGTCATACCTACCGATAATGGGTGCGCCTCAAAAAGGGCTGCCATCCTCACACAGCAGATCATCAATCCTGACATTAACCTTTGCCACTAAGATCGGGCTTCCGGAGGAACACCATGCGTGCTGACTTAACATCTATGGCTCTCGCCCATGAATCGAATCGCTATTTACTTACTCGGCTGATAGCGAAGGCAACCCGCAAACTGCATCGCCCTAACACCCGGGTGCAGGATACGATGAACGACGTTTTCGAGTGGTTCGGCTGCTCAAAACCAGGAGCAGATCGCCGTGCTGCGGAGGAGGCCAGCAGTTCGGAAGGCCGTTCTGCATGACGTCTCCGCCGTCAATTTCAGCCCTCCCCCTTACGAAGCTAGGAGCGACCACCATGGCAACTTCATTCACATCCGTATCATTTAATCCTTTACCTACCTCATCACCGAAAAGCGCATCATGGTGCTTCCTGCTGCTCGAGCACCTGGATGAATTCGCGACGCTGGTTTGGTATCTCGTAGCAGATGGCAGGCTCGTCGAAGACACATTCGCGCGCACGATGGCAAAGCTCGATCTAATTGCATTTGAATCTTCCATTCCAGCACTCGCTTACAGCCAGGCTCGAGACGTTCTCATCACTCAGGCGGTTGCTGTACTGTCGGACGCGCGCAGAGAGGAAAATGAAAATCAGTTTTTTCAGCCGGGGTCTCTTGGTAGTTTGCCCGATCTCCCCCGCCTGGCATTCATGCTGAGATTCATCATCCGTGCATCTGAAACAGAGGTTGCGAAGTTTCTCGGCCTGTCGCCACCTGAGGTGCAAGGACTCTTAACTTGTGCGATTGATCGGCTTAGCATAGTTCCGCCAGTTTCCGCATCGACAGGTTGTCACGACGCATAGGTGGCCTTTAGTTTCAGACTCACCATGAATAGGTACAAAGACCTGCGAATTTCACGGCGGCCCAGCCATGGGTACGATTGCAGGATTGTTTGTAGCCGATCTTCCTGCTGAACTGGCCACCATATCGCACGATCGCAGCTATTCAACGCAGTCGACAATGTCAAAGCCGTGGCGGCGAAAAAGAGATAGAACGATCAACCCCCGACCTCGAACGGTGGTATGCCGCACGAGCCGGGAACCACACTCGAAATCGCAGGCGCCAGTCATTCGATCTATGTCTCCAGATCACAAGGGGAAACAGTGAGCACACACCCTGGGAAAACCGAGGTTTCAGGCGGAGGCAATATCCTTATGTTTGATAAGGGCGCTGATCTGGATCTGCGAAGGGAGCCGCAGCCGCGTGCACAAAGCCAACTGATAGATGCAGAGAGGATGTCGGCGATCGGCAGGATGGCATGCTCGATATCCCACGATATGCGCCATTCGCTCACGGCGATCTATGCGAACGCCGAGTTTCTCGAGCGCCGCGACATATGCGCAAGCGTGCGGGCTGGTCTGCTGCTCGAAATTCAGGAAGCGGTGCTCGCGATGACGGAGCGCGTTGATTCACTTTTGCAGTTCGGTTGTAGCGGACGGAAAAAGCCGCTTGTCCGTAAGCGGGTTTCCTCGGTGGTTGAGAGAGCCGTTGCGGCTGTGAAGTTTCATCCAGACGGGCAGAACGTGCCCGTCACAGTTGGGAAGTCATCGCCAGCCGAGGTTGTTAGCGATGCCAGGAATCTTGAAAGCGCGATATATAACTTGCTGCTCAATGCCTGCCAGGCGTCGATACGCTCAACTCGCGCGCCTGAGGTGAAGGTCCAGCTTACGGAAGTCGATGAACGGATCTACGTCACCATCCAGGACAATGGTCCCGGGATACCTCCCTCTATTCGGAAAACGTTGTTCGAGCCGTTCGTGACGGCAGGAAAACCCAACGGAACAGGTCTTGGGCTCACCCTGGCTCGGCAAATCGCTGAAGAGCACGGTGGAAGCGTCTGGCTCGAGGAATCGAATCAAGAATGGACGGTATTCACGCTGAGTCTGTCGAAGAACAGATGAATTAGCTTGAGAAGCCCTGACCGTCGGAGCGCCTCTGTAGCTTTTTGATCGCTATTGGGCTCTGGCGCACATTTGGTGAAGCGGTGGAGTGCGCTTGCGTTGCGTTCGGAGCACCGGCTGATCAGGCCCGATTGAGGAATCCGAGTGAACGCCGTCGCACCATGAGCAACAGTAACTCCCCTCAATGCATCCTGGACCGAAAACCCCCGAAACTCGAATTCAGAAGGCGGTCATCGAAACTCATGCACTTATGCTAATCGGTTATAAGTGAAATGCCGCGAAAATTAGTTCCGAATCAATCCCCGTGAGTCAGATAGTTGGAAGCACTGAGAGGGAAAGGTAAGGAGCATGGTGATTCGTAGAACATGGGCGGGGCTGCTCGCGGCAGCAATATTCGGCATGAACGGTCATGCGCAGGTGACGGCACATCAGGGACTGATGTTCAACGGGGACGGCGCATTGCGTAACAACCAGATTCATTGGCCCAAGGGCTTCGAGCCCGAGCAGGCGGACCTCTTTGCGCACAATGAGATCGACATCCAAGCCGGATGCGAGACCGCATTCTCGAATCTCGTCGATGCGGAGGCCTGGCCCTCCTGGTACTCGAACTCGAAGGACGTCAAGGTTCTGAATACTCCGGATCATAGGCTCCGGAAGAACGCACGAATCTCTTGGGACACCTTCGGATTCCACATCGAAAGCCGCGTGTGGGAGTTTGAGTTGAATAGCCGCCTCGGATGGTTCGGAGATGGTAAGGACGTCCATGCTTATCACACGTTCCTTCTGACCAAGGTCCCTGAGGGGTGCCACATCGTCACGGAGGAGGTTGTGAAGGGACCTGGTGCCATTCAGTTCCGTGAGCAGCAACCGAACGCCATGCACGAGGGGCATCAGCTTTGGCTAACGAGCTTGAAGGACCGTTCGGAGAAGCACTGACAGTAGCAACAAATCATTTCCAGATATGGAGGAGCAAAACTATGGCACGCATATTTATCACCGGATCTGCTGATGGCCTCGGCAGGATGGCAGGAGAGCTGCTGATTGAGCAGGGTCACAGGGTCGTCCTGCACGCCCGAAGCCAGGCCCGAGCCGACGAGACAAAGAGGAACGTCCCGGAGGCGGAGGCAGTCGTTATCGGCGATCTCGGCACAATTACCCAGACTCGAAAGGTAGCAGACCAGGTCAATGCGCTCGGCGCGTTCGACGCCGTCATCCACAATGCCGCGGTCGGCTACAAGGAGCCGAAGCGAATCGAGACGGAAGATGGTCTCTCGCATGTGCTGGCAATCAATACGATTGCTCCTTACATCCTGACAGCCCAGATCGCGAAGCCCAAGCGACTCGTTTATCTCAGCTCCATGCTTCACCAGAACGGTGATCCGACACTTGAGGACCTGGCATGGAAGGCTCGCGCATGGGACGGAGAACAAGCCTACTCCGACACGAAGCTACATGACGTGCTTCTCGCCTTTGGAATCGCACGACGTTGGCCAGGAGTTCTCTCGAATGCACTCGAGCCGGGCTGGGTCCAAACGAAGATGGGTGGTACCGAGGCAACGGATGATCTGGACGAGGCACATCGCACCCAGGTTTGGCTTGCTGCAAGCGATCAACCTGAGGCACTCGTCACTGGAGAGTACTTCTATCACCTAAGGAAGAAGGGCACCCTTCCAGCTGCCCACAACCTTGCTATGCAAGATCGGCTTCTCGCGATCTGCGAGCGCCTGAGCGGTATCGCTCTGCCCGAGTAGCAAGCTTGATACGAATCTTTTGGTGACTGACGCCGCTTCGGTTGGCCGATGTCACCCATAACGACGATAGAAACAGGAGGCAATATGTACGCAGTCATGGGAATCACAGGGAATGTAGGCGGTGCCGTTGCGCGCACGCTTCTTGCAAAGGGCGAGAAGGTTCGAGGCGTCGTAAGGAATCTCGAGAAAGCGGCAGATTGGCAGAAGCAAGGTGTGGAGCTCTTCCAAGCCGACTATGACGACGTGGATGCGCTTACGGCTGCTTTCACCGGTGTCGTTGGTGTGTTCGTAATGGTTCCTCCAAACTTTGCGCCGGCACCGGGCTTCGCCGAGACCAAGGCAACTTTGAAGGTCTTGCATGTGGCATTATCAAGAGCCCTACCGTCGAAGGCGGTTTACCTGTCTTCCATAGGAGCGGAACAGGCCAGCGGATTGGGTTTGATCACGAGTTCACATCTCCTCGAAGAGACGTTGGGCGATCTCCCGTTCTCTCATGCATTTCTGCGCGCTGGTTGGTTCTTTGAGAACTCAGCTGGTGATGTAGTGAGCGCACGGAATGAAGGCAAGATCCGGTTTCAGCTCCATCCGCTTGACCGGAAGTTTCCCCTGGTCGCGACCGCAGACATCGGCATGGTGGGTGCTGAGACGCTCACCCAGAGCTGGATCGGAATTCGCCACATCGAAGTTGCAGGGCCGGATGGTTACAGCCCCCTCGACATAGCAAATGCTTTCGCGGAGGCTATTGGGCGCCCCGTCGAGGCGATTGCCGTTCCCAGAACGGAATGGGAGACGCTATGGGTCTCACAGGGGATGCCGGAGGGGCGGACGGCGCCTCGAGCGGAGATGGTCGATGGATTCAATTCCAGTTGGATTCACTTCGGCGTACCTAGAACAGAGCATGTGAATGGGGCGACGCCGCTTCGTGAGGTGATAACTCAGCTCGTGACTCGCGGCTAACTTCACTGCTGGATGAGAGCCCACGAAGACGCTTTTCGCCGGCTCTCGTCACCACCGCTGATTAGCTCCGAGGCAGCTTGCCACGAGCGACAAGAAAAGGGATCACAAGGGAGGAACAGTGAGAACACACCTTAGGGAACCAAAGATTTCAGGCCGTGGCAATATTCTCATCTTTGATAAGGGCGTTGGTCTGGATCTGCGAAACGAAGCACAGCGGCCTGGGTCACGCCAACTGATAGAGACAGAGAGGATGTCGGCAATCGGCAGGATGGCATGCTCGATATCCCACGATATGCGTCACTCGCTCACCGCCATCTATGCGAACGCCGAGTTCCTCGAGCGCGACGATATATGTGCGTGCGTGCGGGCTGATCTGCTGCTGCTCGAAATTCAAGAAGCAGTGGTCGCGATGACGGAGCGCATTGATTCATTACAGGGATTCGGTAGTAACGGACGGAAGAGCCCGCTTGTCCATGCGCGCGTTTCCTTGGTTGTTGAGAAAGCCGTTACGGCAGTGAAGTTTCATCCAGACGGACGGAACGTGTCCATCACAGTCGGCAAGTTCCCGCCGACGGAAGCAGACATCGATGCGAGGAATCTTGAAACTGCCATATATAACTTGCGCTCAATGCTTGCCAAGCTGCGGCACGCTCGACTTACGTGCCTGAGGTGAAGGTCGACCTTACGGAGGTCGATGAACGGATCTACCTCACAATCCTGGACAATGGTCCTGGCATACCTGCCTCTGTACGGAGGACGTTGTTCGATCCGTTCGTGACCGCAGGAAAACCCAACGGAACAGGCCTTGGGCTTACCCTGGCTCGTCGAATAGCTGAAGAGCACGGTGGCAGCGTCTGCCTCGAGAAATCGAATCGAGAGACAACAGTATTCACGCTGAGCCTAACGAAGAACAGATCTCTAGCTTTAGGAGACCTAAAGAGTGGTAGAGCCGGCTTCGAGATCTGCGGCAATGGATCTGCGAACCGCGCATAAGGAATCAACAACCGAGATGGGCGCTCATAAAATGTCAGGAGGCAGAAATATCCAGCAATCAGGAGGCTCTATGCCCTTGTTTACCGTAACGATGAAGTCCAACGGGTCAACCTACGAGAAAGACCGGCTTTCCAGAGCTATCCATGCTGCAAGCATTGCTGCTGGATATTCAGAGAATGACCTTTTCCAACGTTTCCTTTCTTTGGGGCCAAGCGACTTCAGGGTTGATCTGTTCTATCCCGCACTGCCCAAGCCGCGCACCGACCAGCTGTTGATGATTGAAGTGCTGGTGTCTTCAGGGACTGACACCAATCGAAAAAAAGGTCTTGTTGCCGCCCTGGTCGAGCAGCTTGGCAAAGCAGGCATCGACCCAAACGACATAATGGTGTTCTTTTTGGAGACCGATCGCGCGAGCGGATCATTCGGGGGCGGCCAGTTCGCACCACCTGTTGCCTTCGCCTGATCACCGCGAATACCTGACTGATGGAGCGAGTGTCCCTGGACATGATCGGAGGCAACCGTCTCTAAAGCTTGTGTGCAGATTGGGATAGCAATGTCGAAACGAGTCGGATCAAAGGTTGTTGAGGTCAAGGAAGCCATGCTGTGTCGATCGTGTGCGCACGTCTCGACTGGTTACGGTCGCGATCTGTCAGCAGCAATACCGAAGGGCATTCGGTATCGCAATTTGCCTTAAGTGCACGACAATCATCCGTCAAGAAACGCCATCTGTAAGTCGGCGCCGAATGAGGAACAAGTTAGAGGAGTGTTGCGCAAGAGAATGCGAAACAACCTGGAATTTGCTGGAAAAGTGGCACTCATCACCGGTGGAAACAGTGGCATTGACGCTGCGGCCGCAAGACGTGTCGCTGAGCTAGGTGCTCAGGTAGTCGTCACAGGAAGGCGGCAAAGCGAGGGGCGACTGCTCGTCAATGACATCAAACGGGACAGCGGATCTGCGGCGTTCATCGAGGCAGACCTCAGGCAACCCGAGCAGGTGAAGCGGATCGTACCATTCACTCTCAAAACCTTCGGACGGCTCGACTACGCATTTAACAATGCCGGGATCTCCGGTGAAAACCGGCTGCTCACAGATCAGACCGAGAAAACCTTTGACCGCGTCTTCGCTGTGAACGTAAAAGCCCTATTTCTTCTGCTTCAGGACAAGGTCAGACAGATGATGGCGCAAGGGCAGGGGGGCTCAATCGTCAATACTGCCTCAGTCGGCGGCCTGCTATCATTTCCAACCGCCGGCCCTACCCGGAGCAAGCCCGCTCACCTTATCCAGCTTCCAGACCTGCCTAGCTTGATGTACAGCGCATGTCGTCTGCTATTGCTCAACCCCATGCAGCTTGCTCAAGTAGAGCAACGTCAGCGGGTCGCCGGGCTTGAGCTGCAGAACCTTCCTATAAAATGCCAAAGCGTCTTGGTCTTGCCCCCGCTGCTGAAACATCACGCCCAAATCGAAGTAAGCTGTGGCATCGTTGGAGTTGACCGCAATAGCCTGCTTGTACATGGCAATGGCCTCATCGAGCCTACCTTCTTCGATGTACAAGCTTTCCAGATCAACATAGGCTCTGCTGTCATGCGGCAGGAGTGTCATCACGCGTTTGTATTGTGTCTCGGCGTGTGCCCCGTTGCCCGTTGCCTGAAGAGCGGCAGCATAGTTCAGGATTGTGTTCGGATCGTCGCGAGTACTAGACAATGATTTCGTGTACTCCGCGAGAGCCTGCTGGAATTCGCCCTGATCTGCATAAACATCCCCAAGGTTCTTTTCCAGATAAGCACTTCGAGGAGTTGCTTTCAGAGAGTTGCGATAGAGGGCAATCGGTTCTCGCCAGTCTTGGACTCGCGTAGTCAAACGCCACGCTCCCCATGCGGCCCATATTGCGAGACAACCCAGCAGCACTCGCTTCTCCAATGGCCTGGCGAGCATACCCGCAGTGACAATAGCTAGCACGAATCCAATGGCGGGAAGATATGCAAAGCGCTCCGCCATACCCTGATAGATATAAACGAAGCCACAGTAAGGCAGCAGCCCGAGAAGGAGCACTGTCAGGCCAGCGGCAACTGAAGGCGCATGCTTACGAAGTAGAAGGGTCGTGCCGATTAGGCCGACCAAAGCAGCCCACGCGATGAAGGCAATCGGCGAAAGAGCATTAGTCGGAACCACAGAGGAGCGCTCGGGACTCATGTGAACCGGAAACGAGATGAGTTGGATGTATTTCCAGAATTTCAGGCCGACCGAACAAGGCGTGCGATCTCCATTTCCAGCATGGGCACCGACAGAGAATTTGCAGATGCTGTAGATCACGTCGGTCAGAAGTGAGATAACTCCCAACACGATCCAATCTTTCGGTTCTCTCTCCGTCTCCGCCAGATAGATGAAAGCAATAAAGGCAACCAGGAGAATGCCCTGCTCATGGCTAAAGTTTGCCATGATAGCGAACACAGTGAAGGCGATCAGCGAGGGCCAGCGACGGCTGCGCACGTATGCCAAACTAGCCACACCTTTTGTTCGCGCCTCGCCCAGGCTGGCAAAAGTTTGAAGGTCATCCAAGAAGCAGCAGGACATAAGAGCATTTCGATGTCCGCCAGGTATGCACACATGGATCAGACAACGCTCAGAAATGCGATGTCGGTGCTCAATCGCGATTAATCACAGCGCTATCGCAACAGATGTCCGTCGAAGAGCGGGTGGTCGCCTACTGCGCGGGCAAAGGACAGACGGTCGGCAAAACCCCATGCACTATCCAGAAACTCAAAAATCGATGAATATCAAAAGCGAAAGGGCGATTTCTCTTGCGAGACCTCGCCCTCTAGCAGTCCGATTTCTCGAAGATCCGGTTCGGCGACCGGGCCACGACATCGTCATCCCGGAATTCGTCGGGACCTGCGAACTCGCGCCCGCTCTCCCGTGCTCTTCCGTTATCACATCAGCCGCAAAAGCTTTCTCGGTTCCATCCCAGCATCCGGTTTCCCGAATGCCCGAGTCCCGTTGCCGGAGCCTCTCGATTTTCCCGTTTCTGCTTTCTCCGTCTGGAAGATTGCTCTTCCGTTGGTTTTGATAATAGCCCGGAAACCCTCCAATACAAGGCACTTCCAAACATTTTCCAGTGTGGAAATGGAGGACTGATTGTGGAAATGCTGTCCGGGGAATATAGGCTTGATAGATGTGCGGCCGTTACCAGAGACGAAGCGACAAACAGAGGCTTGTGGAGGCCTTCCATTTGGGGAATGTCGACGGGCTTGCCCTCGATTTTCCTCCTGATTACAACGCCGCACCGCAGTCCACACAGTCCGTCATCGTCTGGGACGAGACGACCGGCACGCGGTTACTCCATATGATGTTTTGGGTGAAGTCCGATGCCACGACAGGCTCCTGCCCCGATGGACGAGGCCACCCTGTTCGCCACCGGCGCCCCCCAATACGACGATATGACACTCCTCGTCTTCAAGTTCAGCGCTGTCGAAAATCAGGAATGAAACATTCCCGTGCGGTACTGGGTGCCCCACATCTCGCGACATCGACCTTATAAGCGCGGCGCGTTTTGGGATTGGTGATGTTGGGGAGCCATTCCACTTCGGGAGGAACATCGGAGGGGGCGTTGCACTCGGCAGGAAGTTAACGATTCTTTACCAATAGGAACGAGGTCACCTGTTACCCCCGCCATGCTTATCGTTTAAGCGCGATAATGGATTTATCGGGATAGAAGTCAAGCAGGATTAAGGAAGAATCTAATACCTACCCGCCTCAAACAAGCCCATCCCGTTCCAGAAGTGATCGCGAGGGGATGGGTGAGTGCGTTGTCGATTGTTCACTCAATAACAGCCGCCACGCGGCATCGAGGGATTTCGTACTGACCACTGTGGCCGGGCAGGCCTACGAAAGAAATAGTTTGTCCGGCTGATAGAGTTTTCCTCTCATTGTCGCTTTTCTGGTTGTAAGAGCTTTACACCACGACATCGGAGGACATCATGCCTTGTTTCGAAGCCAGTCGCTCTACCGCCACGTCAATGGCCGCAAACTCTGACCATAGGCCTTCGCGTTCCTATAGGGCTCTCACGTTCAGCCTTATTTCCGCAGTCGCTCTTGTTCTCGGTTCAGGAGTCGCGCATGCGTCTACCATAGCGCACTTCAGTTGCCTGAATTACTCAAGTCTGCCTGGAGCGGCTCAAGCGATCGCCCCAACCGACGTCACGGTCAATGTAAGTGCATTCGACGTTCCCCTAGTGAATTTAGAAACTTCAGGTTCGCAATCGACGGGCGCCGGTGCAGGCAAGATAACCTTTCAGACCGCGCAATTAACCGTTGGATTCTCCAACTTCCGTGAGCTCTCTCTGCGAGTTGCAGATGGCGGTACTTTTCAGGCTTGTATTCTCTCTGCCAAACTCGATAACGGAGATAGCGTTCAATGCGCTTTCAACTCAGTCATTTTCACTTCCGTAACCGCAGTTGCGAGCAGCGCGGTGAATCAATCCCAGCCTGACGTCGCTTACGCGACTCTTACACTGAGCCATGGTGGCCTTTTCATCAGACGCAGCACCGGGAGCGACGATGGCGGTACCGGAGCACAGCCGACGTCCCCCAGCGGTAGTCAATCAGGGACCAGTGCACCACCACAGCCGAGTTCCTCCAGCGGCAGTCAATCAACATCGACCGGCTCGGCTGTACCCCAATAAATCATCCGGCTACCTGGCAGGCAGTCCTGCCTGCCAGGCATATCGGGCCTTTGGGTAGCGTCGATGAGGCGTACAAACTAAGCTATCGGATTTCCTGGTCTGAGCTGCGAAGACCGCCTTCGGGATGGACTTCGTGGTTCGGATCCAGTTCTCGTCTCAACCAGGCTTTACCGATCTTGAGACTGCGATTGACCGTGGCAGGCGAGACACCGAGAAAAGACGCCACATCTTCACAGACAACTCCACCGAAATAGACCATTTCAAGAATTTTCGCGCAGCGCGCGTCCTGTTGCGAAAGGCGGGTTAAAGCCATATCAAGATCCAGC
>Ga0210398_10005560_pt1 | contig 11692 bp, 9 predicted proteins | sample IncBWC4OmetaG_FD_161047 | JGI IMG/M metagenome (GOLD analysis project Ga0210398, IMG submission 161047) | Forest soil microbial communities from Barre Woods Harvard Forest LTER site, Petersham, Massachusetts, United States - Inc-BW-C-4-O | ecosystem: Environmental > Terrestrial > Soil >... | reverse complement strand
CACCAAAGGCGCGTCGTTCCCATTTACGATTTCCACGCGAAGGTAGTGCATCTGCGGCGCGCCATGAGGAACCGTAACCGACAGCTGCTCCAACTGCGCGTCGTCGCGACGATAGCGATAAATTTCACCGCCGCCGATGCTGATCCATTCTTTGTCGTCTCCGCTCACGGAAATTCTCACAGTGCGAATGAACTCCGCGGGCGCCGTCACGTCAAATCGCACCTCCAGCCCGAGTTCCGCAGCCGCGCCCACATCGGCGCGCCAAAGGCTGCTGCCCACCGGCTGATTCGCCTCCGACGACAAAACAATCTCCAGCGGTACGCGTTCGGCGAATTGCACTACTTCATGCAACACGTCCGCGCCGAACACCGTGAATTTCGCATCGCCATCCAGGATGCGCACGCGCAAATACTGCGCGTTATTTTCGGAGTAGTGCACCACCTGCGTGCCTTCGTGCGCATTCTTGCGGAAGCGAAAAATCGGCGCGCGCTCCTGCACCATCCTCCAGACGTGTCCGTCGTCGCTGGCCTCCACCTGCACCCATTCGATGAAGTCTGGCGCGGTGGTCTGAATGCGCACAGCATTGTGAAATGGCGCGTGCGGCCCGGCATCCACGACCAATTGCGTGAATTGCCCGGCGGTAAAACTGTTTTCGCGCAAAGTGGCGGGCAGCGACGCGGTGTTCGACGTTCCCTCGCTTCGGAAACTCACGTACGGCACTTCCGCGCCCTGATCGTCAATCACGCGCACGTCGGCCAGCCAGGGGACTGCGTGGGGATAGATTTCCAGCGGCGTGATAACACTCACCAACTGCGGCGCGTTCGTCGGGGTAAGTTCAATCGCGCGCGAATAGTGCCAGTTCTTCCACGCGGCAGGCAGCCGCGAGTCCGCGAGCGCGGCCAAAGTCGCCAGCTGCGCCACGCCAATCACGCCAACCACCAATACGACCCGCCGTAATCGCGCAGGTGAAGGCAAAGGCAGGCGCAATTGCGCGCTCACGCTTTCTTCTCGTCCTTCCGGCCGAGCAATTGCCGTTGGTAGTAGAACGAAATCAGCATCAGCGCGAGGCCCAGCAGCAGGAACGAAACGATGCGGTAGAATTTTTCCAGGAAGGAAAGGTCGAAAAGAAAGACCTTCACAATTACTACGCCCAGCAGCACCAGCGCCTGCCAGCGAATCGCCTGCGATTTCTTCCAGAATCCCGCGCCCAGCAATCCGAGTGCCCACAGCAGCCACAGCATCGAAAGCGCCAGCTCCTGCGCGTGCCCGCGGTCAATTCCCAGCGAAGGCATGCGCCCGAACGCGTCCCACACTTCGAGCGACAATGCCGCGATCGCCAAAATATTCGCCACAATCGCGGTTACCATAAATGCGCCGCTTTCCTGCTCGCCCAACTCTTCGTCGCTGGCCGCCGCAAAATAGCAGCTCAGCGCCATGCAAACCACGGAAATCGCAAACGTCGCAAACCGCGCGTTCAACAGAAATGTGTCGGCGGGAATCGAAATCAGCGCCAAGCGCCCGGCCACAATCGCAAACAGCACGAGCCCGGCCCAGCGCAGGGCCGCGAACTGCGCCCGCAATCCGCTCCAGATCAGCACCGCGCCCTGCACCGCCCAGGCGATCGTGATCCAATTCCCGTCCAGCCGGATTGGAATCGCCAGCGTCACAAAAGTTAGCGCCAGCCCGGCGTACAAAATCCGCGCCAGGCGCACTTCTGTGCCGCGTTTTTCCGGAAGCATGCGTTCGGCTGCCAGATGCACCGCGGCCAGCGCAAGCACGGCGCCCGTCAAAGCCCAGCGATTTTCGGGCCACAACATCTCGCGCAGTGCGACCAGATAAGCCAGCGAATTCACCAGCACGATCGCAGCTTCCAATCCTGAAAGTTCGCCATCGCGCCGACTGCGCACCACCGGCAACGCCGCAAACAAAATAAAAAACACCGTCGCGAACATGACCGTAGTCCCCAGCTCATACGGCCGGTAAAAATCGCTGTACCATCCCCAGAAATAAACCAGTGTCGCCAGAAATTGCACCGGCGGCAGCGATTTCCAATCACGCACCCAGGCGATTCCCAGCACTCCCGCGCCCAGAATCGTCAGATACGTGAACAGCGAAACTTCGTGGTTCTGCCCGGTGCTAACCAGTATTGGCGTAATCACTCCGCCGAGCAGCGCCAGGAACGCAATCCGCTCGGAGTTGCGCCCTACCGCGACAACCAGAGTTACCGCGGTCACCGCGATCATCGCCATGAACGCAATGTCCTGCGAAAAAATGTGGTAATAATGCCAGCCCGCCCACAACGACAAATACAGCACCGCAGCGCCCAGCCCCGCGATTCCCTCGGAAAAATATTTGTAGCCGCGATCCAGCAGGTGGTGACTCCACGGATACAGAATGCTGCCCGCGAGAAGTCCGATTCCCACTCTGCCGCGCGGCCCCACCCAATTATTGTCGAACGCGTATTTCAGGAAGAACGTCACAGCAAACAGCAGCGCCAGAATTCCCACGTAATTCAGCCAGCGCCCCGCGACCACCTCCTCAAAGTTTCCGCCCGCCGCGTCGCTCTTCATGTTGCCGCGGGACATCGGCTGCGAAATTGCCGGCGCGTGGTCCCGGCTAGGCACAGGCGTATGTGGGCCTGAAGCAGGTGCTGAAACTACGGATGGCCGTGCAGGTTGCGAAGGTAAAGGTACGGACGGAGGAGGCGTCGCCGGGATGGGCGGATGCGCAACAGCCGCAGCCGGATCAGCAGTTTCACGCGGAGGGATCGCGCTCGCCGCAGCGTTCAACGCCGAGAGGCCCTTCTCGATCTGGGCGAGCCGTTGCTCCAGCGCATAAATCCGGCGGATCAACTGAGCTTCTCCCGCCGCGACGTTGTGCTTCAGCGTCCTAACATTCACATATGCGGCGATAGCCAGTACCGGCACACCAATTACGCAGAGGGCGGCAATCAGTATGAACGGCGCAGCGCCTAGTCCCATATTTGAGAGGGTTTGCGAAAACTGAGGGTATTACAGCACAGCAAGGCAATGCGGACAATCCACTTGCCTGGGACGAGCGTCCAAGGTGCCAACACAAAAAAAGAGGGGGCCCCGTCGGGCCCCCGTCATGCTCTACCCCTAGTTCCGGTCTCAGCGCGGCGAAACCGGCCCACCCCGGGATAAGAGACAGCCGCTGTATAGTTTGCACGCCAGTTGCCAGCTCAGCGGCTTTTCCCGCGAAGACCTATCTGTTGTGCCCGAAGGATTTAGCTTCCGCGAAAACGGAATCGCCTATGGTATTGCGGTAGCAACCTCCAGTTTCTGAAAGCGCGCCGCCATTTTTCTATGTTCTTTGGAAGAAAATGGGCGCTAGCTCCGCGCGCGAACTCCGAATCTCTTCCAGATCAACCACCCGGGCACCAGCAAAATCGCCAGCCAGAACAAGAGCGACGGCCCAACCGCAAATACGAAAACAACGAGAGCCACCGCTCCCTCTTCGAGGTTGGTGAAGCCCTCCACCGCCGCGTTCCGGATCTTTGTGCGGGTGGAAATCGGCCCCGAGCCCAATACCTGCCGGTATTCTTCGCTCAGGTCAACCTGCACCGTCGCGTAATTCACCCGGTGAACCAGGATTGCGCTCTGGCCCTGCATGCCCTCGATTTCGCCGCGAATGCGCGCCAGTTCGCGTTCGGCTTCCAGTACCTCTTCGAGCTTCCCGGTGCGCGTCCCCAGCAGTTCAATGAGCCGCTGTTCGGTGGCCCGTGCGCTCTTCAGCCTAGCTTGCAGGTCCACGTACTGGTCGCTTACTTCCTCGTTGGAGCGCGTTTCCTCTTCCACGTGGCCCAGCTTGCGCACGTCGGACAGAAAGCCATCGAGCTGCTTCGTCGGAATGCGCAGCGCCGCCGAGAGTTCCCGCGCATTGCCGGTCTGCGCCTTGGCGTCCAGCTTTTCCACGTAACCGCCGTGCGCCGCAGCGAGTTTTTCGATTGCTCCGCTGGCCTCGTCATAGTTCGTCGCCAAGATATTCAGCGACGCCGTCTGCACGATCATTGGCCCGACACTTTCGGGAGCGTGAAGTTCATCGTTCGCAGCTTGCCCTTCAATCGAAAATCTGGCTACCGAGCCGTTGCGGATGCCGCTGTCACCAGTCGCGGGTGGCGGCGCAGCTTCCGGGACTAGTGTGTTCAATCCTCCCGACGCAGGAGGTGCATTTGCCGGGCTTTGCGCTTCTTCGGACGCCCGGAACGCCGAACCCTCGTGTTCCAATGTCACAAGGTTCGTGAAATTTCGGCCGTTGAGTGGCGCGGACCGCTCCCTTCGCAGGATCGGTATCCCAATGAACGCAATCGCCGCTACAGTCACAGCGCACACAATCGCCCAATTACGCGGACGCGCAAACATACGCGGCCAATTCCAAGCGCGTAGATTCTGAGCGCGCCCCGCAGCGGGCGCCTTCGCAGACTTGCCAGAATCCAGCACAGCCAGCACCGTTTCGTTCATGCTTGCCGAGGGATGCTCAACTTCAAAACTCAGCATCCTCTCTGAAAGCGCGCGAAAACCCTGCGCCACTTCCTGGCACTCGCTGCAACTCACCAGATGTGCGGCCAGCGCCGCAGCTCGCCGCGCTTCCAGCTCGCCGTCGAGATACGCCATCACCTCTTCGGCTTCAAACGCGTGTTGTGCATTTCGTTCCATAAAATTCCTCGGCCCTAAGCCTTCACTTCACCGGCAGCAATTGATTTTTCAGCGCCGCGCGCGCCCGGAATAAACGCGAGCGCACCGTATTCACCGGCATGCGCAGTACCGCTGCAATTTCGCCGTAACTGAGTTGTTCGTACTCGCGCAACATCAAAATCTCCCGCTCACTGTGTTCCAGATGTCCCAGCGCGTTGCGCACCCATATTCCCGCATCATTATTTTCCGTAGCGTTGCCTTCCACCGCCCGGCTATCGAGCTTTTCGTTTTCCGCCACTTCGCGCCCGGCCTTGCGCCGTTCCGCAGCCACCAGATGGATCGCGATCCCATACAAATAGCTGCGAAAACTAGCCCGCGGCTCGTAGCGCTGCACGTTCTGCAGCAGCGCCAGAAAACATTCCTGCGCCAATTCCTCCGCACGCGCCGGATGTTCCAGGCGCCGCCGGAAAAACCCGTAGATAGGCTCGCGATAGCGTTCGAACAGCTCGACGAACGCGTCGCGCGAGCCTTGCTGGAACTCCAATATCAGCTGGTCGTCGCTATTCATAAATGAATGCCGCACCGCATCCGGTACCGGGTTTAGACGTTGACTTGGCCGTGGTAGCGGCGTCCGCCGCGGCGGACGGCATCGCCGTCGCGCCACCGACCGATGACGGTCCCGCGAAGCGGGATCGCCGCTGCAAAAGCTTCAATGGGTCCGCCCCGCGGCTTTCACTACTTAGAATGTCGCCACTCGTGAAATAGTTCCCGGAAGATTCTTCTTTATTTGGAAACAATGTGAGGAAGAGCTGCGCAGCGCCGCACACCACGGACGCAAAAAGTCAGTCTAGCGTGAATATCACGGTTATTGTGGTGTCCATCTCAACCGGTTCGCCGTTCAATAAAGTCGTCGAGTAGCGTCAGTTCTTCACTGCAGCCAGGGCCGCGGCCCCGGTACCGGTCGCCCAGAGGCGGGCCTGCGAGCATCATTTTCTGGCACCGCGCACACACAGCGCACGCTTGCCGTAGGAGTAACCGCCCTGATCATCATCCGGTTTACCGGAGTTGAAGTCGAAGTAGTACGCATACCCAATCGGGCGTCCGCGATCATCCATTCTGTAATTGCTGCTCCATTGGTCACCTGTCAAGAACAGATTGCCCTTCACATGCCAAGTGACGGTGTTTGGCTTCTTGCGGGGGCCTGCCAGGCCGGGAACATTGGCGGTGCTGTCATAGGTGCCTTGCAACTCCGCCATATTCGGGAGCCTCCAGTCAGAATACCCCGCCAATCGCAGATCGCGGCAGTACTTCATCGCGTGCTTCCAGCTTACGTCTCTACCGTTGTCCCTCCCCGTCCACATCAGGCCGGTGGATGGATCGGTCCAGAGCCTGGGCGCCGGAGATTCCTGCGCGCTACCTTGGCCTTCCGGTGCTGACTGAGCACTTGCCGGGATGGCAGCGGCAGAGAGTAGCAGCACAGCGAACGATGCCCAACATCTCACGATGCACACTCCTGATGAACGAAGGGCATGGCCCGCGCCAACGCTAAGCTCCAATCGCCTCGCGCAGCGCGTCCGCCAGTGCTTGCGTCCAACGCGTTACGTCATCGTCGTGCTCGGCTTCCACCATCACTCGTGCCAGCGGCTCGGTCCCCGAGTAGCGCAGCACCACGCGGCCCGACTTGCCCAGGGCCTTTTCCGCCTCTGCCAATCCGCGTGCCACTGCGGGCAGAGACTCCAGCGGCGGTTTCGACCGCACGCGCACATTCACAATCTTCTGCGGGAAGATTTTCAGATCGGAGATCAATTCATCCAGCGGGCCCTGCAGCGCGATGATGGACGCGAGCTTTATAGCCGTCAACATTCCATCGCCGGTGGTGGCGTCGTCCAAAAACAGAATGTGCCCGGACTGTTCGCCGCCCAGGTTCGCCCCGGTGCGCAGCATTTCTTCCAGCACGTAACGGTCTCCCACGGCCGTGCGCGTCAATTTCAACCCGGATTTTTCCAGCGCGCGCTCCAGCCCGAGATTCGCCATCGTGGTCCCGACGATCACGTCGCCCTTCAGCTTTTCCGTGGATTTCAGGTAACGCCCCGCCACCAGCAGCACGCCATCGCCATCCACCAGCCGGCCCGAACCGCTCGCGAAAATCGCGCGGTCTGCATCGCCATCAAACGCCACGCCCAGCGACGCGCCCGATTGCGCCATGCGTTTCTGCATCTCCTCGGGATGCAGCGAGCCGCAGTCTGCATTGATGTTCCGTCCGTTGGGGCTGTCGTTGATCGCGGTGACGTCGGCGCCCAGCGAACGGAATAATTTCGGCGCGAGCTTGCTGGCCGCGCCATTCGCGCAGTCCATTACGATCTTCATCCCCGCAAAATTCGCTCCCGGCAGCACCGCCGCGCGCAAGCCATCGAGATAATCGTCGTCAATTTTTTCGTTGTCGTGCAGCTGCATTTCGCCGCGCGATTCCGGCGATTCGCTGGAAGCCAGAATAAATCGCTCCAGCTCGGCCTCCACCGCGTCTGGAAATTTCATCCCCGTGGCGGAGATCAGCTTCACGCCGTTGTCATGGTAAGGATTGTGCGAAGCGGAAATCACCACGCCCGCCGCGAATCCCTCGTGATGCACCAGCCAGGCTACCCCCGGCGTGGTCAACACTCCGGCGGAAACGGCTTCCACGCCCGCTGCCGCCAATCCGCGCGCGATGCGATCCGCGATGTGCGGCCCGGATTCGCGCGTGTCCCGCCCGATCAAAACGCGCGCGCGCGCATCCGGCGAACGCCCGTGCGAGCTGACGTATTCGCCCAGCGCCAGGCCCACGCGATCGAGTGTGGCGTCGTCCAAAGGAACTTCGCCCGGCACACCGCGAATTCCGTCGGTTCCGAAAAGTTGTTTGGTCATGAATTGGTCATCGAATTATTATTGCACGCCAAAAAATCAGGCACGCGATTCTATCATCGCACCACGCGCCCAGTCCTGTCGCAGCCGCATTCGCCTTTAACACTCAGCAAATGGCCAGTACCGCCGCCCCGTCCCCAAGGCCAGTGCACGCGGAGGCACACCATTATTTGCGCGGCGCTGGCTGTGTTATCGTACCGCCATGCCTCTTGAGGAAGAGAAAATCGTCTCGGCGAGTACCGCCAGCGGAAAGATCATTGCCGCCGGAATCGTGATCGCCTTCTGCTACTGGGCGTCTTCGATTCTGGTCACGCTGCTGGTCGCGGTGCTGCTCGCGTATTTTCTCGACCCGGTGGTCAACTTTCTCGAAGATTGGCACGTGCCGCGTGCTCTGGGCTCGCTCCTGGTGGTTCTGTTCACCATCGCGGCAGTGCTGGTTGTCGCGTGGAGCATGATCGAGCGCGTGGACCAGTTCGGCCGCGACTGGCCTCTGTACCGCAAGCCGTTGCATCAAGTAGCGAGCGTCATCGAGCAAAGGATGGCGACCTTTGAAGAACACGTTTCCGAAATTGAGCCTGGGACAACTCCCGGCGAGCACGTCGTCTCCGTCGGAGAGTCACATCCGGTGCGCGCCGCTCTGCTCGCGCGGTTGAGCTCTTTGTACGAAGTGGTAGTGGCCGCGACGTTCGTGCCGTTCCTGCTTTTCTTCATGCTCGCCGCCAAACGCCAGGTGTGGCACGCCACGATGCAGTTATTTCCCGCCACGCGGCGCACGGAAGTGAAGGAAACTCTGGCGGACGTAACTATGGTGCTGCGCAGCTACGTGGTAGGCACCGCGCTGGTGGGCCTGATTCTCGTGGTTTTCAGTTGGCTATTTTTCTGGGGGATGGGACTGGACTTTCCATTTCTGCTCGGCTTGCTTTCCGGTCTGCTGAATCTGATTCCCTATCTCGGCGTAGTTCTTTCGTGGGTGCCGCCGATTCTCATCGGCATCAAACAGTTTCACACGCCTGGCCCATTCATCGGCATCTTCACGATCCTCACGCTATTTCACTTCATCGCGAACAACTTGCTGGTTCCTGCGCTGGTGGGCTGGCGCGTCCGTTTGAACGCATTGGCATTGACGGTATCCTTGCTCTTCTTCGGCTTTCTGTGGGGAGCGATGGGCCTGCTGCTGGCGATCCCCGTTACTGCGGTGATCAAAGTAATCTGCGACCACATCGAAGAGCTGCAACCCGTCGGCCGCTGGCTCAGCGGCTAGCGCATCGCGCCTTGTGCGTGTAATCGTGTGACCGCTTGCTTTAACGTTTCCGCATCGCGCGCATCCTGAAACATTCGAATCGCCGCAATTCCCGCCGCGCCTGCGCGAATGCACTCTCCCGCGTTCTCTTCGCTCACTCCGCCAATCGCCAGGACTGGAATCTTAACAACGCGGCAAATCTCGCCCAACCGCGCGAGGCCCTGCGGCTCACCCATCCCGCGCTTGGACGGCGTATCGAATACCGGTCCGAAAAAAATGTACCCAGCGCCCGCACGTTCCGCCTCGCGCGCCTCCGCCAGACTGTGGCACGAAACCCCAACCAAAAACTCCGCCGGAGCATGCCCGCCCCGACACCAACTCACCACTTCCCGCGCCCCCAGCGATTCCCGCCCGAGATGCACGCCCGCAGCTCCCGCGGCAAGCGCCACGTCCAACCGGTCGTTCACAATCACCCGCGCGCCGCCTGCTGCAGTGACGGACTCCCGCGCCAGCCCGAGCAGCTCTTGCGCCGACAAATCCTTCTCGCGTATCTGCACCCAATCCACGCCGGCCGCGATCGCCGCGCGAATTTTCCCGAGTACACCCGCGCCGGCCTCGCCCGCCGCGAGCGATTTCCGGTCGGTCACGTAGCAAATGATCGGCTGCTTAGGTGTGGGTAACAACGGTGGCGGTCCGGCGGCGAAATGCTTCGAGGGCAAACAGCACGTTCAGCACTCCCAGCCCTGAAATCATGCCGCGCAAATACGGGTTCATCACGAAAAGCGCCAGGCTGGGATACTGAAACATAAAATAGTTCACGTCCCAAACTTCGGACCACGGCATCAGGATCAACAGCAGCCCCAGTTCCAGCCACAACAACAGCAATATGACGCGCAGAATCCGATTGAACATGATTAGCTTTCAATTATGGGAGATTATCGCCAGACTCGCAACTGCGCCGCGCATTAATCCCGCGTCAACGGACAGAAAATCGCACTGCTGCGCCGCGGCCTGTTGTCATTTTCGTGCCCAGCAGCGCACAAACGCTCAACCGCGCCCTGCCAGCCGCGCCGAAACCCGATAAAATTATCGCGCCATGAAAATTAGCGCCAACTTCGCGAACGCCCGCCGGCTGCCGTGCGCACGCGTCGCGCTGCTGGCAGCCATGCTCTACGCGATCATTGCCTCGCCGGCGGGTGCGCAGAAATGCACCGTAAAACCCGCGGTAATCTCACTGGGCCAAACCGTCCGTCTCTCTTGCGCGGTCCCGGCAGTCACCGCCAAGCTAAACGACCGCACCGTCCGCCTGTTCCCGCAATCAAGTGGCGGCTCGCAAGGGCTGATGCCGATCGCCGTAGCAGACACACCGGGCGCCTACGACATCAAATTTCTAGCCGAAGACGGCGCGGCGCTGGCCTCCGCGAAACTCACGATCCGTCCGACCAAGTTCCCAACGCAAAATGTCGTGCTCGCTCCGCAAATCGAAGCTCTGCACTCAACGCCCGAAGACATCGCCACACTCACCGAATTTCGCAACACCGTATCCGACGTAAAATATTGGGAAGATCCTCTCACCGCTCCGGTTCCCGGCTGCGTCCTCTCCCCCTTTGGAGTGAAGCGCCTGCACAATGGCAAGCCCACCGGCGAATTTCACGCCGGCATTGACCAGCGCTCGCCCGCCGGCCGGCCCGTTCACGCTGTAGCAGCTGGCACAGTGAAAATCGCGCAGCCTTTCGCAGTCCTCGGCGGCACGGTAGCCATTGATCACGGCCAGGGCCTCGAAACCATGTATCTGCACATGTCAAAATTATTGGTGGAACCCGACGCGCACGTAAAAAAAGGCGAAGTAATCGGCTACGTAGGCGCGACAGGCCGCGCCAACGGCCCACACTTACATTGGGTGGTCGATGTGAACGGCGTCCCCGTAAATCCCCAGCAATGGGTCGCGCTGAAATCCTGCGGCTCCGAAAAAGCTAAGCCAAGCACAGAGTAAGCACACACGCTTTCGTAAACTTCGGCTCAGGGCGGGCGAGAGTCAGATTGACGATATGGTTGCTAGGCGAACGGATGGATTCGCATTAGAACTTCATGAAACAACCGCACACCGGCACTACATTCCTTGCGCGAAATGCCGTTCACCGTTGAACAATTTCAAACGCGAGCTGACCACCTGTTTTACCGCATCCACGGCGGACGGCAGAATCTTATACGGCACGACTTCGTCAGGTTGTTTGGCCAAGCCCTGCTCCAAACCATGTCTCCATGCGACCCGAAGTTCAGTGTTGATGTGGACAATGTTGATTCCCGCTGCGATGGCCTTGCGCAAGTCTTCATCGTCGGTTCCGGATCCTCCGTGAAGCGTCAGGAAAGTCCCGGACGCTCTTTTAATGCTGGCTATCCTCTCGATATCCAACCGCTTCTTCGTTTCGCCGCGCACCATGCTGCGGAGCATGCCGTGCATGTTGCCCACCGCGGGAGCCAGGACGTCCACTCCAGTACTTTCGACGAACTGTTTTGCCTGTTCCGGTGTGGAGAGTCCCTTCGAGAGATCCGGGGCCTGGTCGTGAATTTCAGAGCCGCTTCCAATGTCACCGATTTCTCCCTCGACGAGCATCGCAGGATTTATCGCTTTCAGCGCTTCGACGGCCTGCTTCGTTTCCCGCACATTTTGGTCAAAAGGCAACGCCGACATATCGAAGACGATGGAGTCAAACCCAGCTTTCGCAGCCTCCACCGCCTTCGCAAGGGAGTGGGTATGATCCGCGTTAAGATAAATCGGGTAGTCGAATTCCTCGCGCAGACTTCGCACGAATGCCGCAATCGGGCGAGCTCCCACAAACTCGCGCTCCCCCTCGGATAGACCAACCAGGACTGGCACGTTCAGTTCGCGGGCAGCTGC
>Ga0210398_10005559_pt1 | contig 11693 bp, 13 predicted proteins | sample IncBWC4OmetaG_FD_161047 | JGI IMG/M metagenome (GOLD analysis project Ga0210398, IMG submission 161047) | Forest soil microbial communities from Barre Woods Harvard Forest LTER site, Petersham, Massachusetts, United States - Inc-BW-C-4-O | ecosystem: Environmental > Terrestrial > Soil >... | reverse complement strand
CGCCGTCACCGTAGGCCGTGCCGGAGACGATCACGGCTCCGCGCATGCCCTTCGCGGCGAGGACCCGGCGTTCGATCGGCTCTTTCCATGCCACCAGCGCGGGCGCGTTGAACGGAGACGCCTCGCTGATGGATGTGTTGTCACCGTATACCCACAGGCCGCTGATCGGGAGGTATGGCTTGCCGGTGCCATCGAAAGCACCGATTACCGCGTCGGCCACCGCGGAGTCCAGGTCGGCGCTGGTGGCGTCACCGGGACTCGCTGTGTGGATGGCCCCGTCGGCCTGGCTCAGCAGGCTCGTGACCGCCGGCCGGTCGTAAAGATCGACCACGGCCGGGGTGGCGCCGCGGGCCGCGACGATGTCCGCCTGGGCGTCGTCGCGGACGAGCGCGGTCACCTCGTGGCCGCGGGATTGCAGTTCCGACAGCACATGAGACCCGATGAATCCGGTGGGACCTGTGAGTGCGACTTTCATGATCGGACACCCTCCTTCACTTTTTCACTCAAGTGCACCTTAGGCATGCATGACTTGAATAGTCAAGTGATGCTGTTGAGCTTGTGGCGGTCCTCTTGGCTCAAGTCCCCAGTTCAGTGGTTGTCCGATACGTGACTTTTGAGTAGCAATCAGCCAGTCAGTCACTTGAATCATCGATTGATGATACCCTGATCCAGTGACCGAAGGAGCGCAGCGCGGCAGCGAAGAGCCGCCGGTGAAGTGGCTGACCGACGCGGAAGTAGACTCCTGGCTCTCCCTAGTGCGGTTGATGACCTGGCTTCCCTGGTCGATCGATCAGCAGCTGCGGCGCGACTCGAACCTAGGGATGCTGGAGTACCAGGTTCTGGCCATGCTCTCCACGAGCCAGGGGCGAACCATGCGGATGAGCTCGCTGGCCGAGGTCACCAACGCGTCGCTGTCCCGGCTGTCGCACCTGTTCAAGCGCCTCGAGCAGCGGGGCTTCGTGCGCCGGGAGCCCGATCCCGCGGATGGACGATTCACCAATGCCATCCTGACGGAAAAGGGCTTCCAGGCACTCGCCGACGCGGCGCCCCGGCACGTGGCGCACGTGCGCTCGCTCGTCATCGACGTCCTGTCGCCAGAGCAGCTGCGGCGCCTCGGCCGCGACGCGGACCGCATAATGTCGCGCATCGACACCTCCGGAATCAACTAGTGCTCGCGCAGACGCTTGCGGCCTCATTTTTCGGCCCCGAATACCCGCCCCGGGTATGGCGCGGGGCGAAATTCTATTACTACGTAAAGAAAAGGTCCGTATAAGAGACTTTTCTTACATCAGGAAAAAAGTCTTCGTGATCATGGTCGTCTGACTGGCATGATTTATGCTATTAAATCGTGAAATTTCGGACGGTATGCCGCCGACTCGACCCGGCCCGACCTGCCTTAGCGGCTCCAGGGCCGCCGGCCGCCGCGTGAATAAGCTCCGGTACCCTCGGGGCCATGAAGCTCCACGTCGGATGTGCGATGTGGACGTACGCACCCTGGCAGGGCCGGTACCTGCCTCACCCGCTGTCACCGCGGGACCGCCTCCGCGCCTACGCGACCTGGTGCAACGCCGTCGAGGGCAATACGACCTTCTATGCGACACCCGCCGTCGATACGGTGAAATCGTGGGCCGGGCAGACGGCCCCTGAATTTCGGTTCGTCCTCAAAGTGCCGAAACAGATCACCCATGAGCGCCGCTTCGCTGACGTCGGCGAGCCGCTCCGGGCCTTCCTGGCCGCGATCGAGCCCCTCGGGCGGCGCGCGCACGCCCTCTGGATTCAGTTGCCACCGTCCTTCGCCCCAGCCGACCTCGGCACTCTCGCCGGTTTCCTGCACCGCCTCCCGCCCGAGCACCGGTACTGCGTCGAGGTACGGCACCGCGCGTTTTTCGAGGACCCGCGATCGGAACAACAGCTGGAGAAGGCTCTCGATGACGCGGGCGCCGAATGGGTCACCTTCGACACCACCGTCCTGTTCGAGGGCTCCCCCGTGAGCGACGCCGAACGGGAGGCGCGGAGGAAAAAGCCGCGGCTGCCCCGACGGTCACGGGCGCTCACGTCCCATCCCGTCGTCCGCTACATCGGCCGGGACGACACGGCACGGACAGCCGCGGGATGGCAGCACTGGCTCGACGCGGTCGCCGGCTGGCTGCGTGAGGGGCGGTCCCCGACCGTGTTCATCCATACGCCCGACAACGTCGACGCGCTTGAGCTGGCACGGCGATTCCACGATGACGTGCGAGCCCGGGTGCCCGAGGTCGAGCCGCTGCCGGAGCCGATCTCCACCGGGCCGCCGACGCTCTTCTGAGCGGCGCAGAGCCGCTCGACCCTCACTGCCGGGTGAACACGGCGTGGACGATCACCACGTTGTCCATCGCCGCTATGCCTATGAAGTTCCAGGTCAGGCCGAAGTCTGCGCGGTTGACCCGCAGCTCGCCATCCAGCCGCACCTCGCCATCATCGAAGCTGGAGACCGCGGCGTCCAGGGACACCGGCAGGGTACGGCCGCGGACCGTCAGCTGGCCGTCTACCGCGACCCCGTCCCCCGAGGACCTGACTCGCTCGGCCGTGAAAGTGATGTCCGGGTGGTTGGCGACGTCGAAGAAGTCCGCCGAGCGCAGGTGCTTGTCACGCTGGCTGTTCTTCGTGTCAATGGACTGGGCGGCCACCGTGACCGTCCCCGTCACGTCTCCGGACGGCGACACCGTGCCGCTTCCAGTGACCTGGCGGAACACGCCATTGAGCGGACGGAGGCCCCACGTGTGCCTGGTCTTCAGCCGGACTTCGGACCTGGACGGGTCCAGCGTCCAGGAGCCGGCGGCCTTCCCGTCGCGCAGCGCCTGCAGCGCCGATGACGTCGGCTGTCCCGACGGGGCCATGCGGCCTCCCATTTGATTTGGTTCCTACATCAAAACTATTTTGTTGTGGGAACCGTATGTTCTGAGGTATTTATCTGTCAAGGCGAGTCCCGGTGCCCGGAGGGAGGACCATGGCCGACGGAACGGGCGACTCCGCGGAGTCCGACCTGTGCCTGCGCCTCATGCGGCTGTTTCCCCGCGTGGTGCGCGGGATGCGGCGCTGGCAGAACCGCGCCACACCCGCGACGCCGGGGCCGCTGAGCCCGCGGCACGTCGCCGCTCTCGAGCAGTTGCGCGGTGGCCCGGTCACCGTGGGCGAGCTGGCCGCACGGCTCGGACTGACCCTTTCTACCGTCAGCGGCGTCCTAACCGACCTCGACCGGGCGGGCTTGATCGAACGCCGCCCCGACCCGGGCGACCGGCGCCGCACGATCGTCCAGATCGCACCCGGCCAGGCCGTCGTGATCGGCCAGTGGCTGGACGGCGCCGCCACCCCGCTGGCCCGGGTACTCGACAAGCTATCCCCCGGCGAGCAGCAAGCCTTCCTCAAGGCCATGGACCTGCTCGAAACCGAGCTGCACGGCAACGACGCCCAGCCCTGACAAGCAGGGAGCGCGGAAACGGCGTTCGGCCCCGGCGGTGTAGGCAAGACCCGGCTGGCGACCCGCGAGCGCGGCGAGCAAGGGCAGGGTCGGTCCCGTAGAGTCATCTGGTGCCTACGCGCTTGCTGGGATGGGGCGCTGCCGTCCTGGCGACGGTGATCACGCTGGCGATTGTCGTCGGCGAACTCACGGACGCCCGGCAGCGACGCTGGTGGGCGGCCCGCCCGCTGACGACGGACACAGTGTCAGGGCTGCTGGTCCTGCTGGTCACGGTCCTCGTCGTCAATCAGCTGCTCAACAGGCGCCAGGCCCGGCAACGCGGCCACGCGGTCGCGGCGCAGGCCGCCATCATGGTGGCCCAGGGCGCTCGTTCGGCCAAGGCCGTGTCGTCCCTGATCGACGGGTCGGGCGACCGCGACGCCGCGTCCGATGGGTTCAGGTCGTACATGATGATGCTCCTCACCGGCGCGCCCGTGCTCATCAACGACCCGATCGCGCGGCATTTCCTCGAGCAGGCTCAGTACCTCGGCGGGATCATGGCCCGCACGCTCACGCTGATAGACAGGTCGCCGCACGGCCCCGCGGTGTCAGCCGACGGACTGAATGACGCCATGCAACGGCTCCAGAGCGCCGCGGCCCCGCTTCTTCAGCAGCTCAATCCCGAGATGCGCGATGCCATCCAGCGCATCGGCGGGACGGCCGAAGAGTAGGGCTGGCGCCAGCCTGTGCCCGCGGGGCGGCCGGGTCACCAGGGACGTGACCAGGGAGTCCCCCGGGTGCGCGGGACCTGCCGAAGTGACACGGTGGTGGAGACGCCAAACCGATTCGACGGAGGTCCCCATGGCCGGCACCGACGAGACCATCGATGTGAAGCTCGAGGTAGTGACGCTGCCCGTTGACGATGTCGATCGGTCCAAGAGCTTCTACCTGAGCCTCGGATGGCGGCTAGACGCCGACATCGCCGTCGGGGACGCCTTCCGGGTGGTCCAGCTGACGCCGCCGCACTCGCCGTGCTCGGTCGCGTTCGGGACGGGCCTCACCGCAGGCGAGCCTGGCTCCGTCAAGCGGCTGATCCTGGCCGTCTCCGACATCGACGCGGCGCGCGGGGACCTCATCGGCCGCGGCGCCGACGTCAGCGGGCTGTTCCACCTGGCCGGGGGACGAGTTCCCGGCCGGGATCCGGAAAATCGCACCTACCAGACGTACGCCGCCTTCAGCGACCCCGATGGCAATGAGTGGCTGCTCCAGGAGATCACGGCGCGGATTCCCGGCCGGGTGTGGGAAGACCAGACAGCGGAGATCGCTTCCCGGGCCGACCTGCTCCATGAGACATCCGAGCACCACGACGCGTACGAGAAGACCCACGCCGCGCACAACTGGTGGGACTGGTACTCCGCTTATATGGGCGCGCGCCAGCAGGGCAGCACGCCGGACCAGGCAGCGGAGGCCGCCGGTCACTACATGGACGAAGTCCTGCACGTCGCGGCGCTGTAGGCCATGGCGCACTGGCCGGTGCCCGCCGGGCTGCACGCGTCCTCGGCCCCGCTGCCGGTCGAGGGCAGCCTCCCGTCCTTCGGCGGCGCGACCGGGTGGCTCAACTCACCGCCGCTGACCGCGGACGGCCTGCGCGGGAAGGTCACCCTCGCGGGCTTCTGGACCTACACCTGCATCAACTGGCTCCGCCAGCTTCCCTACCTGCGTGCCTGGGCCGGGAAGTACGCCGGGGACGGGCTGGTCGTCATCGGAGTACACACTCCCGAGTTCCCGTTCGAGCACGACCTCGGCAATGTCTGCCGCGCCGCGGCGGACATGCGGGTCGATTACCCCGTCGCGGTCGACAACAACTACGCGCTGTGGAACGCCTTCGCCAACCACTACTGGCCCGCCCTGTACTTCGCCGACGCGGAGGGGCGCATCCGGCATCACTACTTCGGCGAAGGCGAGTACCAGCAGTCGGAAATGGTCATCCAGCGATTGCTCGCCGAGGCCGGATCAGCCGGCGCGGGCCAGGAGCCGGTGTCGGTCGACGCCCGGGGCGTGGAGGCGCCGGCCGACTGGGCCAGCCTGAGATCACCGGAGAACTACACCGGCTACGAGCGCACCGAGAACTTCGCGTCCCCTGGAGGCGCCGTCCCCCGGGAACGTCACGTCTACCAGGCGCCGGCCGAGCTGAGGCGCAACCACTGGGGTCTGTCGGGAGACTGGACCATCGGGGAACAGGCCGCAACGCTGAACGAGTCCGGCGGCCAGATCGCGTACCGCTTCCACGCCCGCGATCTCCACCTGGTCACGGGCCCGGCGGTACGGGGCACCTCGGTGCCGTTCCACGTGCGCATCGACGGACAGCCGCCCGGTCCGGCCCACGGGGCCGATGTCGACGGCGAAGGCAACGGAACGGTGACCGAGCAGCGGCTCTACCAGCTCATCCGGCAGCCGGGTACCATCACCGACCGCACCTTCGAGATCACATTCCTCGCTCCCGGCGCCCAGGCCTACGTGTTCACCTTCGGCTAGATCAGGCCCGGCCCCACGGCGGGTCGGGGAAGGACGTCCGCAGCACGGGCAGCACGTCGGACGCGAACAGTTCCGCCGACGCCACGAAGTCCTCCTGCGGCAGGTGCCCCCGGTGCCCGCCGATCGAGATCAGCGAGTTCCCGAACGCCTCGTGGTATCTCCCGATCTTCTCGATCACCTCGTCCGGCGACCCGATCAGGGCGGATCCGCGGGCGAGGAAGTCGTCGTACCCGTCGTAGACGGTGAACGTGCCGGGCAGCTGCCCGGAATTCGCCACCATCGCCGCGAACTTCTCATACACCGGCGCGTACGCCGCCCGGGCATCCTGCGACCGCTTCGTCACGTACGTCTGCCCGTGACCGGCGCCGACGAGCGCCTGGGATTCGGGAAAGCCGCGCGAGGCGAGCAAGGACCGGTAATGCCGGACAAGCTCCGCGTACCGGGTCACGGGGTTCATCCCGTTCGCGCTGAAGACCGGGTCCCCGAACTCGGCCGCGAGCTCCACGGACCGTTCCGACGTCGCCGACCCGTGCCACACGCGGATCGGCCGCTGCAGCGGCGCGGGCGAGATCACGGCGTCGCGCAGCGGTGACGTGCGGATCGTCGGCACCCCTGGCGCCGGCGTCCAGGTCACCTGGCGGCGAGGAGGACAGGAACGGCGGGTGGTGCCGCTCCCCCACCGCGAACCCGTCGAACCCCAGCTGCTCGAACAGCACCGCGTTCGACGTCAGCTCGCGCAGTCGCTCCGTCGCCGTCTCCGGTCCGCCGCCCGGTGTACCCGCGATCAGGTCGATCCCGATGACCCGCATGAACCCCTCCCGGTAATACCTATCGGTAAACGAGGCTATATCGGGCAGTCCCGGGGCGCCATGCCGGGCCGGCCCACCGCGGGCCGGCCGGAGGGAGGACGGGCCGGGCTGCTACCAGGTCTGTTCGCTGGCGCGGACGAGGATCTCGTTGATCGCGATCCGGCGGTCGCGGGTGACGATGTAGGCGATCGCGTCGGCGATGTCGTCGGGCACCAGCGGCTCCGTCGATCCCACCTGGCGCCGCGCGGCCTCCCGGATTTCCTCGCGCAGGTGCGTGGCCAGCTCGGTGTCGACCGTGCCCGGCTCGACCACGCTGACCCGCACCCGCTTGGCGAGCAGTTCCTGGCGGAGCGCTTCGGAGAAGGCGGTCACGCCGAACTTCGTGAGGTTGTAGACGGTGCTGCCCGGCCGGGCGACGCGCCCGGCCGTGGAGCTGATCGTGACCAGGTCCGCGACGCCCCGCGGCGAGTCCGCGGCGGCGCTCACCAGGTGCGGCAGGGCGGCGTGGGTGACGTTGAGCACGCCGCGAACGTTGACGTCCACCATCTGCTCCCACTCGGCGAGGGGAGCATCCAGGGCGGGGCCGAGCAGCATGACGCCGGCGTTGTTGACCAGGGTGTCGAGCCTGCCCAGCTCGGCGACGGCCCGGTCGACGGCGGCGGCCGCCTCGGGCTGACTGGTCACGTCCGCCCGGAGCACGAGGGCGGTCTTGGAGTCACCGCCTATCGTTCGGGCTAGATCTTCCAGTCTGTCGCGACGGCGCGCCACCAGCGCGACCGCCGCGCCCTCCGCGGAGAGCCTGCGGGCGGTCGCGGCGCCGATGCCGCTGCTCGCGCCGGTGATGAGGGCGACCGTGCCTTGCAGCGGCCTGCTCATGGTGCTGACTCCACGTGACTCACCCTAACGGGGAGCCTGATCAGGTCCGCGCGGGGCCAGCGCACAGCGACCGGCCGCACTCCCCGGTCACGAGGCGCGATATCGTGCTGACGGACGGTGCCTGGCCGCGGCCAGGAAGGTGGTGCGGGTGCGGGGGAACCGCGCGTACGTTCGGACTGATGTTTTTGATGTTTCCGAACGTAAGCCGGCGACTGCCGCAGCGATCACGTGAACGCGGTTCCGGGCCGACGATGAGAGGACATCAGGTGACATCAGCCACCGAAGGCGAGGCGCTTAGCTTCGCGCGGGACATCCAGCCACTGTTCCGGGAGAAAGACCGCGACTCGATGCGGCGTGCCTTCGATCTCTACGATTACTCGGACGTCGCCGCTCATGCCGATGCCATCGTCGGCGCGCTGCGGAGCGGGAAGATGCCTTGCGACGGCGCGTGGCCCGCCTCCCAGGTGGAGACGTTCCAGCGATGGATCGACCTGGGGAAGCCCGCCTGAGCACGCCCGGCCTCCGGCGATGCGAATGTTAGGGCCAGTCCTGGGCAAGAATCCGCCGTACCTGTCAGCACCTAGTGCGGAAGGACAGCGTGATGGCTACCGACAAGCAGAAGGACGCGGCCCGGCGCAACATCGTCAAGGCCAGGGAGGCGCAAAGTGCCCGGGCACACGGCGAGAACGTTCCGCGTGAGACCGAGGGCCTGAGCACCGCAGAAAAGGACGACCTGGCGACCAACGAGTTCGCCTTCCCGAAGGAGCGCAAGGAGCCGCTGACCGACGCGCGGCACGTGCGCAACGCGATCGCCCGCTTCGACCAGGTGGAAGGCGTGAGCGACGCCGAGCGGGACCAGGCGTGGAAGCGCATCCTGGCCGCCGCGAAGCGCTACGACGTCGAGGTGTCCGAATCCGACTGGCGGGACCTGGCCCACGGCGGCAACGACCGCCGACGCTAGCCGCGGCGGCCCAGACCAGCACGGTGGGCGGCGGCCCTGCCCCACGTTAGGCGGATCCGTGATAGAGGAACTCGCGCGGGAGCGGCTGGGCTTTGAGCGGCTCCGTCCCGGGCAGCGGCCGGCGGTGGAGGCGCTGGCCGCCGACCGTGACGCGCTGGCGGTGCTGCCGACCGGCGGCGGGAAATCGGCGATCTACGAGCTGGCGGGGCTGCTGCGGCCGGGGCCGACCGTGGTCGTCTCGCCGCTGATCGCGCTGCAGGACGATCAGCTCGCTCACCTTCGTTCGGCTGGCTTGCGGGCGATCGTCCTCAACTCTCAGCTGTCCGCGGGCGCACGCGCGGCGGCGCTGCTGGCCTCGTGCGATTCCGATACGTTCGTGTTCCTCTCCCCGGAGCAACTGGCCAACGAGGAGACCCGCCAGACGCTGCGCCGCGCGCGGCCGGGGCTCTTCGCGGTCGACGAGGCGCACCTGATCAGCCAGTGGGGCCACGACTTCCGCCCTGACTACATGCTGCTTGGAGCACAGGCCGAGGCGGTCGGCGCCCCGGTCCGCCTGGCCCTGACCGCGACCGCCGCGCCGCCGGTACGGCAGGAAATCGTCCGCCGGCTCGGCCTGCGCGATCCCGTGGTCGTGGTCGGCGACTTCGACCGGCCGAACATCAACCTGTCGGTGCACCGCGTCCGCACCGCAGCCGACAAGCAGCGCGAACTCGCGCGGGCGGTGGCGGAGCTCGCGGGCCCGGGGATTGTCTACGCGGCGACGCACGCCAGCGCCCAGGCGGCGCATGACACGCTCGCGTCGGCAGGCGAGCACGTGACGCTGTACCACGCAGGGTTGCCCGCCCGCGCCCGCCACGACGCGATGACGGCGTTCCTGGACGGCTCGGCCCGGGTCATCGCGGCGACGGTCGCGTTCGGCATGGGGATCGACAAGCCGGACGTGCGCTGGATCGTGCACGTCGACCCGACCCCTTCGCTCGACGCGTACTACCAGGAGTTCGGGCGCGCCGGGCGGGACGGCGAGCCGTCGCGAACGCGGCTGCTCTACCGGTACGAGGACTTCGAGACGGCACGTCACCTGACCGCGCGCAGCGTCTCGGGCGCGGCGGTCGAGCAGGCCGCGGCCGCGCTCGCCAGCGGGGAGCGGATCAAGCCCGGGGCGCCGGCGGAAACCGGCGCGCGACAGCAGACGGCCGCGTTCGTCCGGCTCGCCGATCTCGGCGCGGCGGCCTGGCAGGCGGACGGCGAGGTCCGCTGGACCGGGGCGATGACCGTCGCGGCGGTCTTCAAGGCCTCAGAGGCAGCGACCGGACGCGAGGACGAGGTGGAGCGCTCGCGGCTGACCATGATGCGCCGCTACGCCGAACACACCGGCTGCCGGCGCTCGTTCCTGCTCACGTACTTCGGACAGGACTTCCCCGGACCCTGCGGGAACTGCGACAACGATCTCGCGTCCGCCGAGCCGGCGCCCGCCGGGGTCCCGTTCGCCGTGGGCACGCGGGTCGTGAGCGAGCGCTGGGGCGAGGGCACGGTGCAGCGGTACGACGGCGATCAGGTCACGGTGCTGTTCGACGAACACGGCTACCGCGAGCTGTACGTCCCGGTCGTGATCGAACGCGGCCTGCTGCGGCCCGGGCCGGCGGCTCCCCCGGAGCCGGGCGATCGGCGACGGTAAGCCCGGGGGTCAGAGCACGGCCGGTGCGAGCTGTTCCAGCTGCCTGACACCGGCCAGCAGGTCAACGGTGGTAGCGCTGCCCGAAGACATGAGGATCACGTGATCCGCGCCGGCGCCGCGATGCGCGGCGACCGCGGCGGCGATCGAGTCCGGATCTCCGTAGGCGACGATCGCGCTGACAAGCTCGTCGCTCACCGCGGCGATCTCCCGGTCTGTGTAGCCCAGCCGGGCGATGGTCGCCGCGTACCACGACCGGCTGAGCGCGGTCGTGACCGCGTTCCTCGCCGTTGCCCGCGCCGTGTCGCGGTCGGCGGTATCCGTGATCACGGACAGTCCGACCACCAGCAGCTGGTCCGGGCCGAGCGCCTGCCTGACGTGCGCGGTGAAGGCCGGCGGCAACCCGGCCGGCAGCACCCCGTCGGCCATCTCGCCGGCCAGCGCGGTCATCTTCGGGCCGTTCGCGGCGAGGATCCGGGGATAAGACGCCTCCGGCGCGGGAGTCATGGTTCGGGCGTGCATGCGCTCGAGGTAGTCGCGCATCGTGGCCAGCGGACGGCCGAACTCCCGGCCGACGGCGGCCGCCTGCTCGGGGTAGCCGACTCCCAGCCCGAGCACGAGCCGGCCAGGGTAGGCCTGAGCCAGCTGGGCCGCGGCGCCATGCGCGGTTTGCGGCGCCCGGGCCCAGACATTGGCGATTCCGATGCCGAACGTCATCCGGTCGGTGGCGGGAAGCAGCAGGGCCAGCTGCACGAAGGGGTCCTTGCCGCCGACGGTCTCGTTGGTCCAGGCGGTACGGTAGCCGGCGCGCTCGAGCCGGCCGGCGGCCTCGCGCTGGAGGTCGACCGGCGGCGCGCTGGTGAACGGTATCGGCAGGTACGCGCCGACCGATCCCAGGGACTGCCGGGCCGCCTCGACCACGCTGGTAGACGCCATGGTCTCACCGTACGTCGGTCAGGCGGATCCCGGCGGCCTGCGGCGCGCTTGGCAGCCGGCTGGCGCGGGCGGCCAGGCCGGCCGTCCGGACCAGCACCATCGCGATGGCCATGAAGATCAGGCCGTCGGTGATGGCCGCGACGGTGACCTGGTGGGTCGCGCACCACTGGGTGAGCTGCGCGGGGAACCAGTGGACGGCGCCGACGGAGAAGGCCGCGCGAGCGGCCACGACGAGGGTCCACGCGATCGCGTACGGCAGGCCGGCCGCGCTGGTCGGCTTGCCGGTCCTCGGGCTGCGGTAGACCCGCATCAGCGTGGTGACGACCAGGCCGCCCAGCAGGCCGGCCGCGATGCCGGCCAGCTCGACCAGCAGCCCGTTCCCGTGGGTGACCGGCCGGTCAAGGAACAGCGGGATGACCGCGGCGATGACCAGCGGCGTCCGCAGAATCCGGATCGCCCCGATCTTGC
>Ga0210398_10005557_pt1 | contig 11695 bp, 8 predicted proteins | sample IncBWC4OmetaG_FD_161047 | JGI IMG/M metagenome (GOLD analysis project Ga0210398, IMG submission 161047) | Forest soil microbial communities from Barre Woods Harvard Forest LTER site, Petersham, Massachusetts, United States - Inc-BW-C-4-O | ecosystem: Environmental > Terrestrial > Soil >... | reverse complement strand
AACAAGGCCAGAGCCCCAAATGTGATTCCCAGCCAGTAGCTCCCGCTCTCGATGGCGCACAAGATACTCGCCTTCTTGCTTTGGGTTCCCGTGGATTCCGCCGCTGTGCTGCCTGCATTCTTTAGCGTTCCGACATCCGTAGCCATTTTGCGATTCCTCCTTTAGCGTCGCAAATCGATTGCCAGTCCTCGGAAGGGGTAGACAGAAAATCAAGATGGCCCTTGCCTGGAGTCCACCCTTTTCTTACGCGAACAACCCGTTCGCTACTCGATGAAGGGGGTATCCTGGCGGCATCTTCAAAAACAAAAGGGGGGAGAGGAATCCGCAGCGTGGCGAACTGACCCCGACGCAAATGTGCCCGCGATCTGTGTTTCGAAACTCCATGGAAACGGCGATCTGTCCAATCCCATGGCCCCGGACGAGGCCGACAAGACAGGGCGGGCTCTTTGGGACGACATCGCCGGCCCATGAATGTATAAGGCCGAAATTCTGTGGCCGGCGCTGCCGGGCGGGTTGATCGCGGGGGGATCGGGAATCGTATCCACGGCGGCGATAAACAGCAGCACGCACGTCAGAAGCACCAGGTACTTGCCTATGGCATTGCCCTTCATCAAGAGAAGCCTGCCTGATCCGGTTCACGCCCGAGGGCGATGTTTTTGCAAGAGCAATTCAGGGACCGTCTTGGGTGACCTTGTCGTCCGACAAATCAGGGTGGAACGATGGAATTAGCTTAGCATTTCGCCGCGCTCAGGGAGGCGCCACAGACAACCAGGTGTGCCCTAAGCGTCGATGGCTCCATGGCGCGTCTCATGTCGGGCTCCTCGCGTGCCCTTCCCGTAACCGCCCCAGTATCCGATTGTGATCATCGCACTTGCTTGGCCTGCGCCCTTTGGTATAGTCGTTGCGTTGCTCGTGACTTCCTGGATGGGCTTCGCGCGCCAGCGCCCGCGCACCCCTCTTCGGACGAGCGCCTTCCCTCATTGGCAAGGAGACTTGCGTGCGCGTTCTGACTCCAACTGAGAATCATCGTCTCAATGAATTGATCGGCTTTGTGGGCATGACCATCGCCGTGCTGGTGGCCCTGGCGCTGATTTCCTATAGCCCTCACGATCCCTCGCTCAACGTGTCCGCCGATGCGCCGGAGGTGCATGCCGCGCGCAACTGGATCGGGCCGGTGGGCGCCTATGGCGCGGACCTGCTCTTCCAGGGCTTTGGCTACGCCGCGTTTCTGCTGCCGGTGGGGATCTTCGTGGTCGGCTCGCGCTGGTTCCGTAGCGAACAGCTGGTGGAATCCCAGATCGTCAAAATTGTCGGCTATTCCCTGCTGGTGCTGATGCTGCCCGCGCTGCTCGCCCTGTGGCATGTTCCCGAAGTGCGCAGCGCAATTCCTCCCGGTGGGCTGCTAGGCCATTTGGTTTCGGCGGGCTTGCGCGCCGGATTCAACACCGTGGGCGCCAATCTCGTCGCCGTGGCGATCTTCGTCGTGGCGCTTTTCCTCACCACCAAATTCTCGCTCATCGAAACGCATGACACGCTGCGCGGCCCGCTCGGCAAGCTGAACTTCATCCCCGCGATCAAGGAGCGCATCGCCCTGTGGCGCGACGAGCGCGAGGAGCGGCGCATGCAGCAGCGCCTGGCCGAAATCAAGTCGCAGGGACGCCCTCCCATTCCCTCGCAATCCGTGGCCGAAGTGGACGCCAGCGCGGTGACCGAGCAGGAGGAGCAAGAACGGGATTCGGCGGAAGAAGCCGAGCGGGCACACTCGATCATTTTTCATAGCGTCGAGGAAAAGCGTCCGTCCTCCAAGCACTCCAACACGCCGAAGATCGCCAAGGGCGCGACCAGCTTCCGCCTTCCCTCCCCCGACTTGCTGCGCCCGGCGCCGCGCAGCGAGCGCATCGAAGAGGACGAGCTCAAGGAGTGCGCGCATGCCATCGAGCAGAAGTTTCAGGAGTTTGACGTCAGCGGCCGCGTGACCCAGATCAATCCCGGCCCGGTCGTGACCACCTACGAATTCAAGCCCGAAGCCGGAATCAAATACAGCCGCATTACGGGTCTCGCCGATGATCTGTGCCTGGCGCTCAAGGCCGAGTCCATTTTGATCGAGCGCATCCCCGGAAAATCAACGGTGGGCATCGAAGTACCGAACGTCAACCGCCAGACCATCGCCCTGCGCGAACAGATCGAGTCCGCCGAGTTCGTCAATTCGCCTTCGAAATTGACCCTGGCCCTCGGCAAAGACCTCATCGGCCGCAACCGCGTCTCCGACTTGTGCCAGATGCCGCACCTGCTCATCGCCGGCTCGACCGGCACGGGCAAGAGCGTCTTCCTCAACTCCCTGATTCTCTCCATGCTCTTCAAAGGCACACCGGAAGAACTGAAGCTGGTGCTGATCGATCCGAAGCGCCTCGAGTTGGGCCTGTACGAAGACACGCCGCACCTGCTCGCGCCGGTGGTCACGGATCCCAAAGTGGCGTCCAACGTCTTGCGCAACGCCACGCGCGAGATGGAATCACGCCTCAAACTCCTGGCCGCGCGCGGCGTTCGAAACATCGAGCAGTACAACCGCACCTTCCAGAAGGGCCAGTCGCTTTCGCTCTTTGAAGAATCCGATACCGCCGAACACAAGCCGCTTCCCTACATCGTGATCGTCATCGACGAACTGGCCGACCTGATGATGGTGGACACCAACAATGTCGAGGAATCCATCACGCGCCTGGCGCAGATGGCACGCGCCGTCGGCATCCATTTGATTCTCGCCACGCAGCGCCCGTCGGTGGACGTCATCACCGGCCTCATCAAGGCCAACTTCCCCGCGCGCATCTCCTTCCGCGTGGCCAGCAAAGTGGACTCGCGCACCATTCTCGACGCCAACGGCTCGGAATCGCTCCTCGGCCGCGGGGACATGCTCTACTTGCCGGCCGGCTCCGCGCGCCTCAACCGCATGCACGGCCCATTCGTCACCGAAGAAGAAATTACCGCCGTGTGCGATCACTGGCGCGCCCAGGCCAAGGCCGTCTACAACGAGCGTCTGCTGGAAGCTCCGAAGGATGAGAACGCCGCGGAGGCTGAAGGCGAGCCCACAGGCGACGAAATCAACGATGATCTTTACCAGGAAGCCGTACGCGTGGTCTGCGAAGCGGGACGCGCCTCCACTTCCACGCTGCAGCGCCGCCTGCGCATCGGCTACGGCCGCGCCGCGCGCCTCATCGACATCATGGAAAAGGACGGCATCGTCGGGCCGCCCGACGGCACCAAGCCTCGCGAAGTCCTCAAGGCCAAAGACTGGATCCGCGAAGTCGATCAATCACTGCGCTAGGTTTTACAACAGAAATTTTCGGTTAGAGAATAGGGCTACGGTTGGGGTTTGTCTGCCGCGCTCTTACCCAGGCCGCCGCGCTCACGACGTGCGCCGCGATCGGCACTGTTTGCCAAACGAACCAGGTATCCCGTAGCGCGCGGTGGGGCGAATGCCTCATATTGTTCGCGACAACCGCAAACGCCGTGACCTCGACCGCCCCTGCTGCAATCATCGCCGCGTTGTCGTGAACAAACGGTCTGCTAAGCGGGTCCGCCTCGGCCCATCCGGAATTGAGCCCCTGGCGCGTTTCAATCCCATCCCACGTCGCCACCGCTGCGTGCATCCCGGCCAGCGCCATCACCGGGCGATCCCGCAGCATGCCGCAGAGCGAGAGCACCGCTAACAGGCAGTGAAAACTCATGTTGTGAATCGAGGGGCATCTTGCGTGCCAAGCGTTGCTCTTCTGTAACTGCCAGTTCTGCACGTGGTTAATCCAAACCGAAAGGAGCCATATCGTTTCTTTGTGAAGGCGCGCTCCACTTACGTGCAAAGTGGTGCGCTGTAATTTAGCGAGAGGGACAAGCCGCGCAATCCGCACTTCCGGCGTGGTTCCGGTACTCCTAAGCAGCGGGTACGCGGTAAAGCAGACCTTTCGGACTATCGCCGAGGCTCATTCCACTTCCTAAAGTGGTAACCGGGCCTCACAGTGCGCGGACAACATAAAAGAACACTCTCTGCAATTACTCTGGGCGTAGTCGGATTTGCTCTGCTCCTTTGTGCATTCCAGGTGGGGTGGCACGCCGTTGAAGCCAGTGCCCCGATGTCCGCGGCTCTCTGCCAAATCGTATATCCACTCGATCAGTTTCCTGGCGCAAAGGAATTTCACTACACCTTCTTCGGGAACGCGTTCTTCATCAACGAAGAAGGTTACTTGATCACTGCGGCCCACGTGGTATCGGCCTTCCACGACGGAGGCCGGCCGCACATTCTGGTGGGCTCACCCAACGGCCCTCGCCAGTTGCTGGAAGCGCCCATTGTCGCTGCGGACTGGGATCACGATGTCGCCATCTTGAAGGCGGAGCCAAATCCGTTCGCCGCGGATAGCAAGCTTGCGTACCTGCGCTTGTCGGTGGATACGCCTCCCAAGGGCGAATCCGTGATGGCGGCTTCTCTGATGTCTTCCGACGTCGAAAACGCCTCCAGCCTCACCGCGCCGCTGGAACAGTCCACTCGGGGCGAAGTGCTCGACTACCAATTTCACCAGGAAACCGGGGTACCTAGTAGCGAGGTTCTGCTCGTCAGCCAGCACATTTCGCCGGGCCAAAGCGGATCGCCGCTCGTCTCGGCAAACTCGCAGGCGGTCGTCGGGATCGTGGTGGGCCAATGGCTGCTTCCGGTCGTGGTCCCGTCGTCGGCAACGAGCCGCAGCCAGTTATTTCTATCTCCGGGTGCAGCGCTCCGCGTGCACTATGCCATCAGCTTGCTGGAGAAAAATCACATTTCCTGGCACGCCGCCGAACAGCCCGAATGGCGCAAGGAAGCTCCCGCGCCGGAGGACGGGCTCACCCCTCCCTTTCCGCTTTCTGTGGTCGGCACGAATTATCCCCCGCAAGCGCTTTTTGGCGGGGACGTTTTACTGGACGCGCTGGTCGATACCAACGGGAAGGCCACGGACATTCGCGTCCTCTCCGGCGGAGAGGGCCCGTTTCTCGAACCCGCCCTGAGCGCCGTGCGCACCTGGAGCTTCACGCCGGCCCGCGCGGACGGTCGCGACGTCGAAGCCAGAATCGGAATCGTGTTTCAGTTTCCGCAATCGTTCCTGCCGCCGCTGGGGTCGAAAGAGCGCAAGCACCCTGGGCCTTTGGCGGACTCCGACGAGCACAGCGCGCTGCCCGTGTATACCATCGAGCCCAATTACCCTGTGAACACCTCCACCGAGGGCAGCGTGGTGCTGTATAACTTGCTGGACTCGGAGGGCCACATCACGTCCACCAGCACCTTGGTCGACGTGCAGCCGCTGACCGCACCCACCGTGGCCGCGCTGCGCCGCTGGCAATTCGCGCCGGCCGTGCACGGTGGAGCAGCGTCCGACTCCGTGGTAATCGTAGTGGAAACGTTCCGCCGCCCAACCTGAGCCGGCCCGCGCCAAGTCCCGCACGAATCCTGTTCAAAAACCCGTTGAAAACCAAGAGCCCGGCATGTTGTAGGACCACAACTTCCCAAGCTGCTGAAAAACTCCAGTCCTGTCATCCCGAACTCACTCGCGTCTTCGCGAGTGGGTGAGGGATCTGCTCTTCTCTTGCTCTTCTCTTGTGGCGCACGACTGCCCGTCGGGCGGGCTTCAGAGGCGCGAAAACTGGCGAGTCTTTGTAGGGCACGGCTTCAGCCGTGGCGTCACGGACACCGTAACGGGCTTTAGCCCCTGAAGAATTACGGAATGAGCGGCGCCGCAACTGGTTGCTGCGGCGAGTCGTAGAACATCCAACGCGGCGCCTTCGGAAAAACCGTTCGCATCGCGACCGTCCGCACATTCCCCTCCGTCGAAATCTCCATCTGCCACTGCTGCAACTGCGGGTGTGCGCCCTCCGTGGTGACCACGCGGTTCAACGTGACGCGGTAACGTCCATCCGCTTCCATTTCCGCCTTGGGGTTTAGTTCTGGAACGTTCTCCCCGTCCAGAAAACGGTGCCACCATTGCGCATACGCATCGATGGACCGGTAAGCGTCGTCGTACGCCGCGTAGTAATGCCGCCCCACCGTCTCGCGAAGCGCGTCCTGGTCGAGCACCAGTTCGCCCGGCCGGATGGGAATGGCCGTCTCCAGAAAAAAGGCAGCGAAATTCGGCAGATCGTCTTTCGACAGCGACAACGAAAGCTGCGACGCGAAGCGGTTGAAATCGCCCGCGATGTCGCCGCGTTTCCCCGTGCTTTCAAAGCTGTACAGCTCGTAGGCCCCCGCCTTTCGAGCGACCGCGGCTACGGTCCACGTCCACTGCCCGTCAAAACTGGCCTGCGTCGGCATCTCCACCTGGAAGAGACTAAGGCCGTGGATTCCCTTCGCTTCCGCGATGGAGGAAAGCAATTCCTCGAGGTCGCTTCTGCGCGTCACTTTGAGCAGCCGCGAATCGGCACTCAAGCCCAGGCTGGGAATGGCAAGCACGGCGGCGTCTCGCACCTGGTCAATGCTCAGCGGCGCCGGCGCCCGCGACGCGTCGAGAGATGCATCGAAGCTCAACTCGGCGGTGGCTGTTGGCTGCTGTGCTCCGGCAGGCCGGCAGCAGACCAGAAAGCAAGCGAGACTCAGGAAGAAAATGCAAACCGCACGGCGCGGGCGGGAGCTTCTGCGAACGGCCCCACACAAGCACGAAAGTTCAGGGCGCATAACGCCCTCCTTCGCTTCTTCGCCTGGCGGGGACGCGCTCGATTCGAAGAGAGAGGGCGGGATGCTACTGCCGTTGCAACATGGCGTCAAGGCCAAGGCTTGTGCATTTCATATATTTTACGAGCCCGTAACATCTCGTTGACATTCGAACGCCGGGAGCATGGCTTCCGGCTGCCGGGTACTAGGACCGTCCGTGCCGCACATCACTCGGCCCACGCGACTAACCGCAGCTTGCTTGTAGCGCCCGCCTTTCTTTTCAGGCGGGCACCGCGGCGACGGCAACAAATGCCCGCCTGAAAAGAAAGGCGGGCGCTACAACTTCTCGGTCTCCGGGCATCGGTTCCCCAAAACGAGTCTCTGCCGTCCGATGGAGGGTCCTTGACAGCAACGAGCAGTTGGCGAGAATTCAAGCTGGCCAGTCCACGGAGCGTAGACCATGCCGGCGGCTCGAAAAAAAATGAACGGTCCAGCGCGCGTGAACGCCGAAACATTCCGCTTCTTCCGCGATCTTCACCGCAACAACCACAAAGCGTGGATGGACGAAAACCGCGACCGCTACCAGAGCGCCGTCGTCCAGCCTCTTCACGCGCTGCTCGACGAACTCGCTCCGGCAGTGCTGAAGTTGAATCCCGCCATGGACGTCAGCGGCCGCACCGGCGCAAATTTCTCGCGCATCAACCGCGACATCCGCTTCGCCAACGACAAGACGCCCTACCGCCCGCAGATGTACCTGAAGTTCCCGTTGCAAGCGGGTCCTTTCTACGGAGGCCCCCTGCAAAGAGGAAAGAACCGAAAGCCCGGCGAGCTCTACTTGGGCTTCAGCCGCGATCAGGTGACCGCCGGCTTCCGCGTCTATTTCGACCGCGACACAAAAGCCGCGGCGCTCGCGAAGCGACTCCCGCAAGCGCCCCAGTGGTGCGCTCGCCAGAAACGCCGCCTCGCGCGCCAGTTCGAAAGCTACTGGTATTCGATGGAAAAAGGCGAATGGGCCAAGAATGTAGGCTGGCCGGTCACGCCCGAGGAATGGAAAAAACTCAAAGCCTGGGTGGTTCGCAAAAAGGTCTCGCCAAGCGCAGCCGTAAAGCCAACTTTCCTAAAGAAAGCCGGGGCTATCTTCCGCCAAGTCTACCCGCTGTTCCGATTCATCTCCCCGCCCAACTGAGCATCGCGAGTGGAAGCGTTGATCGGCGTGCCCGTGTGCCAAAGCGCAGACTTCACGGACTCCGAAAAACTGCTCATTGTCATCCCGAACTCACTCGCGTCTTCGCGAGTGGGTGAGGGATCTGCTTTTCCGCCGTCACAGCAAAAAAGCAGATTCCTCGGGCAAACCCCGCCCTTCGGAATGACAGTTTTGCGCTTTTGTTCCAATTGAAAACGGATTGAGTACCGCGCTGCGACCCACCATTGACGGAGCCCTAAGGCTGGGTGCCCCATCCTTCGCGCCTTTTGCGAAGGGCTTGCCCTGAGTCCAAACGAAGGGTGGGTCCGGCCCACCAAAAGGCAAAGCCCCACCCTTCCAAAAACCGGAAGGATGGGGCACCCAAAGAATTCATTTTTGTCATTCCGAGGCGCGTCTTTCGCCGAGGAATCTCTCTGTCGCTGGACTTAGACCGAAGAGAGATTCCTCGCTTCGCCTCGGCGCGAGCCTCGGTGCGAGCGCTCGGAATGACAAAACAGATAGTTGGTCCGCGTCTGCTAAGGCTGCAGTCCGAGCGCCAGCGCCGGATTCGTCTTCACCATAAGATTGATATCCGCCACCGAGATTCCCTCTTTGTGCAGCGCCGTCATGAAATCAAGCAAGCCCTGCGGCTCAAGGGGACGCTGCGGCTCCGGCGGTTTCTGGACGGCGCCGAAGTCCGTGGCGAGAATGCACGATTTCGGTCCGATCGCGCGAATCGCATTGGCATAGTCGCGAATGCTGGCCGCGGCGCTCGGCCCGAGCGTAGCGCCGTACACGAACTCGATAAAGGCGCCGTCCCGCGCCGCCGCTTGCATTTGCGGGATGGTCATGTGGACAACGCTGGCCATCGCATGCGTCACCACGATGTGCGCGACGCCGTGCTGGTGCGCCTCATGCACCACCAGGTCGCCTTCCTCGGCGGAGACGTGGCCGGTTTCCAGCACCAGTTGAGGATGTTTCGCAATGAAATCGATCAACTCCAGCACGCCCGGCAGCAGATGGCCGTTTTCGGAGACGCGCACAAACGGGCCGGTTCCCTTCGCCGACTTCACGGCATTTTCCGCGTCAAAGGTAGGCAGCCAAACCACTCTTCCTAAGCCGCCCTCCATCGCCGCCATATGTTTCACGGCCTCCAGATTGATTCCGCCAACCGCCAGATCCTGCGTGATGCCTCCAAACAGCTCGATGCCCGGCACTTCCTTTCGAACGATATAGACGAGCGCAGCGGTGTCCTCCCAGTGATTCTTCATCACCATCCCGCGCATGCCCATTTTCTTGGCCAGCCGCGCCAGATCGTCCGCATCGGTCACCCGGTCCACGCTGTCCGGTCCTTGATGCACGTGAAAATCAATCGCGCCTTTCAGATTGAGCTCCGGCTCCGGCTGCGCGGGCGACTGCGCGCGCGTTTCGAACGGCGCGCTAGCGAGGAGACCAAGGCCCAGCGCGCCGACGGCAAGCCCGACCAGGGCCATCACGCTTGGGGATAGACCACAGCGTCTGCGTTGTTCGCCGTTCATGTTCGCTCCTCTCGCCAGCACCGCCGGGAATGCCCGTCGCCATTGCCCGCCAGGAATGTTTGTCTTGGACTCGTGTGGGCGGACTTATACACCCAAGCGAAGAGCGAGTAAATCGAAACCGATTTTCGGTCCTGTTTCCCGCGCTGAAAGCGCGGAGGATGCTAGCCCGGGGCAGCGCCCCGGGTAAAGTGTTGAGCCGCAAGCGCCCGCCCTGAAAGGGCGGAAGGACCCAGCGCCCCTTCAGGGCGCATCCAGCAGATTGGGCTTCGAATCCCAGGGCGTTGCCCTGGGCTTACTTCCTGCGGCGCTTTCAGCGCCGTCGGTGGAAGGCGTTGGCAGGCGCCAGCGCGCCGTCGTGCCTCTAGAACCCCTTGTATCCAGCCGTGGTCACCCGTAAAATGACGGACTGCCCCGTGCCGGGGTAGCTCACCGGTAGAGCGCGGCCCTGAAAAGGCCGGCGTAGGGAGTTCAACTCTCCCCCCCGGCACCACCATTTCGATCAACAAGTCAGCGCCTTCCGGTCGGTTAACCAAACTAAGGTGGCATGCGTGGACCTGACTTAAGAATTGAAGAACATAGAGGACTACCTAATCCCTCAGCTTCGACTCGACCGCGTCGAGAGGTCGCTCTATTACCATTTGCTCCGCCACACGAGGATAGTGGGAAAGGAAGTATCCTTGTTCGGAATACTTAGCCTATCGGAAGCCAGCGGAATTTCGGAAACCACTGTTCGGGAGCGGATTCGGATCCTAGACGAAAAGGGATGTATCAAGATCGAAAATCGTTCCGGAAAGGGACATTTCCTACGCGTCTTGCTGCCAGGGGAAATTGACGGTCTCGTGCCAACGCGGTCCGAAGTCCCGGCGGTTGATATCAATAGTGTTGACTTTTTCGCAGGAAGAACCTTTGCGAGGGCGTTGGTCGAGCGAGAAAACGGCCAATGCTTTTACTGTTTGCGGAGCATCGATTCAGAGACCTGCGTCTTGGACCATGTAATTCCGCAAGCTGCCAGGGGAGACCACTCCTTTCGGAATATCGTCGTGTGTTGTCATGAGTGCAACTCCTCAAAACAGGGGCAGGACGCAGCCGAGTTCCTCAGAGCGAAGTATCGGACGGGCTTACTATCCCAAGCGGAACTCCTAGAGCGTCTTGCAACACTGGAGAAGCTCCAATTGGGTCAGCTGATTCCAGAGATTTAAGACGCGCGGGCATCGCTACCGGCTCTAAGACTGCGCTTGCTGTGTCCGCAACGGGAAATCCAGCAACGCTTTCACGTACGGGAATCACTCGATCAGCTTCAGTCGGCGCAGGTCTTCGCGAGTCTTTGTAAATGCGATGACTTCCGCGGGACCGCTGTAGGACGAAGCCGTCCGCTTCCAGCGCGCGAACGAGGATTCGCGCTGTGACTCCACGCGGGGTTTGCGTCACACGTTTACCGCAACGGCGGGCTCAGCGAGTTCGATAGTTCCCTGGTCAACCGGGATTTTGTCACCCGCGACGAGATCCTGGACGTACAGCTTGACGGCCTCGCGCACATTTGCGAGCGCCTCATCTCGAGTGTGCCCCCAGGTGTGGCAACCCTGGAGCGCGGGGCACCAGGCGTGCCACGCCGGGCGCCCATCCTCGAACTTATCTTCCTCGACGGCGAGCGTAAATACGTAGGATTTCATTGAACTTCCCGGACGTCAGCGTAACAAAAAATTCTGCTGTGGGCTAGCTGGCGAGCTTCTTGCGGGCCTTCTTCGGAGGCGCAGGGACCGCCTGTGGCCCTGCCCCTGACACCCTTTGCGCAGGAGCCTCGGCTGCTGGCTTTTGCGGTTGCGGAGCCGCTTTCTTGTCCGCGAGACTCTTCTTCAGGGCTTCCATCAGATCGACTACCGGCGCGAGGTGCGGCGTCGGCACTTCGGTGACCTGCTTGCCCTGAAGCTTGGCGTCGATGAGGGCGCGGACGTTGTCCTGGTAGGTGTCGCGGTACTTCTCCGGCTGGAAGGGGCCGGCCAGGCTGGTGATCAGCTGCTGCGCCAGGGCTTTCTCCTGGTCTTTCAGCTCCACCTTGTTCGTGGGGAGGGCCTCGGCGGCGCGAATTTCGTTCGAAAAGAACATCGTGTGCAGCGTCAAGCCCTTGCTTCCCGGGCGCACGATCACGATGTGCTCACGCTGGTGCATATACACCTTGGCGATGGCCGCGTAGCCCGAGTCCTGCATCGCTTGCATCAGCAGCGTGTAGGCCTTCACGCCGGCGTCCTCCGGCGAGACGTAGTAGGACGCGTCAAAATACAGAGGATCAATCTCGTCCACCTTGACGAATTCCAGAAT
>Ga0210398_10005554_pt1 | contig 11697 bp, 12 predicted proteins | sample IncBWC4OmetaG_FD_161047 | JGI IMG/M metagenome (GOLD analysis project Ga0210398, IMG submission 161047) | Forest soil microbial communities from Barre Woods Harvard Forest LTER site, Petersham, Massachusetts, United States - Inc-BW-C-4-O | ecosystem: Environmental > Terrestrial > Soil >... | reverse complement strand
GGAACGCTCCGCCGAGAGCGAAACGAAATCTGCCACCACCGATGCGCCAACTGGGCCGATGAAAGCCCAGCCGGAGCAATCGGGAGCCACACCGTCCGCACCCATGGCGCCCACTCCGGGGACAGCGGCTCCATCCTCATCGGCTGCCGCTGGCGATGGGACGGGAGGCAAGATCGGGATCGAAGATTTCCTGAAGGTCGAGTTGCGGGTCGGCGAAGTGAAGGTTGCGGAGAAGGTGAAGGGTGCCGACAAGCTGCTGCGCCTGGAAGTCGATATCGGCACTGAAGTCCGGCAGATCGTTGCCGGAATCGCCAAGGCTTACGATCCGGAAAAGCTGGTCGGACGCAAAGTAGTGATCGTAGCCAATCTGCAGCCGCGCAAACTTCGCGGGCTGGAGTCGAATGGAATGATCGTTGCGGCGTCGCTGGGCGATGAAGGCCTGCCTGTACTGGCGGGCTTTCTGGAAGATGTCCCCGTGGGAGCGAAACTGAAGTAGGACCTCTTGCATGGAACTGCCCCACTCAAGCTGCTTTTGCCTGTGAGTGGGTGTTTAGTCAAGAGCGTCGACAATTCTCAGAATTTCAGCAAGATCAGTTGGCCAGCAGGCGGGCGATGGTATCGAGCAGCACGGTCGTGGCTTCGCCTTTCTCCAGAAAAACATCCGCAAACTCCAGGCCCTCAGGTTTCTCCATGGCCGCCGAGACGATAAGGATGGGAACTTCCGGCTTCAGTCCCTTCATTTCTCTGGCGATTTCTACCCCCGTCTTGCCAGTCAAGAAATGGTCCGAGATCACCAGTTGGACGGGATTCTGCTTGAAGAGTTCCAGACCGTCTTCGCCTGAGTTGGCGGTCAGCACGTTGTAGCCTTCGTGTCCCAGCAGGAGCTTTCGGACACGCAGTGCGACGTCAGCATCGTCAATACACAATATGAGTGGAGGCGTGGCAGCTGGAATTGATTGAGCCGAGTTCATGACCGGTTCCTTATCTGCTCGCAAAAAAGCTGCGGGCGTATCGGTGTCGGACTATTCTCCGGCTAGGTGGTGAATGGCAGCCATATTCTGGATCAGCAAAGTGGAACCCTGAAGCTCCGCAATGTTTTGCTTGCGCAGAGTTGCCAGGGTGCGCGTGACTGTCTCGCGCGACATGCCGATGATCTGTGCGATCTCATCGTGGGTCAAGGCCACCTTGATGCCGTGAGACGTGGCCATGCCGGACTCATCGTGCGACCAATCCAGCATCAGGCGGGCGACTCGCTGCGAGGCTGAGCTCATGGTGAACGAGCGCAGTTGCTGGTAGGCCTGCTGGCACTCGCGGCTTACCTGTATTGCGGCGTGCATGCAGGCGTCGCCGTGTTGCGTCAGAAACCTCAGGAAGGCGTCTTGTTTAACAAAGTTCAATTGGCACGGCTGGCCGGTTTCCGCAGTCGTGTCGTGGGGAATACCAGCCAGGGTTGCGTTCAGCCCTAATACCTCTCCTGCCTGAGCAACCTTCAAGATGATGGTCTTGCCGTCGCTGGAATTGGCTGATAACTTTACCCGGCCGCGACAAAGAATGTAAATGCCTCGGCATGTCTGTCCTTCCACAAACAGAGTTGCGCCCGCTGGAAAAGCCAGCGTGAACTTCAGCGGTTGGAACGCTTCCATCACGGCTCTCGGCAAATGACAGAAAAAGCCCTCGCTGCACAATTTGCAGGAGAGACAATCGTCCACCAGTGCCATCCCGTAAGGTGAATGCATGGTCACCCTCCCAGTCGCAGCTCTATGTAGCGCAGAGACAGCAATTGGATTCGCTCTTCCGAATGCTGTGAGTGTCCCGGGGACGACTCGTGTCTAGTGCGCCAGTTCTCTTCGATGGGGCAAGCAGCTCAACCAGAAGTGGCAGCGTTGCTTGCTTAGGTTCAGACTGCGCGCGAGCAGGCGTCTTTATGGTTTAAGGAAGGAGAACTTCAGATGAGCTGACTTAGTTCAGAGGATCTGAAAGAGGAGAAAAAACTGCTCACTCAGTCTTCACCCTAGGCTCTAGCCGTCAGCTTGTCAAATCCGGCACAGTCCTTGGCGTGCCGGCGAATGCATTCCACGCTTCCCAGTCGGACCCCATATTGCAGAGCCGGTCGCAGGGGATGAAGGGAAACCCTCTGCTCTGGCGAGCCTGCTGCCACCGGCTCCCGCATATTATTGAGCGAGCATATCGAGCTCACAGGTTAACGTCTGTTCACAATTGCTCATTAATAGTAGATATTTCTTGGCAGGGACCCGCTGCTGGCACATCCGAATTCAGCGCTTGCCGGTCCGCACGAATAACATCGTACCAACCGTTCGAAGTGCGCTTCTGACGCTCCGTCTGAACCAAGTTGCGGATGAGATGTATGGTAGTCTGCCGCTTCTGGAAAATCTGGAGCGGGAGACGGGGATCGAACCCGCGACCAACGGCTTGGGAAGCCGTGACTCTACCACTGAGTTACTCCCGCTCGCTCCAGTGGTGAGCAGAGTTTAACACTGCGCAAAACATGCCGCAATTTCTATAAGCGACCGTCTTCACTTGAGGTTTATTTCACCAGACGCGCCGAGCGGCCATCACCAGCGTTGTTGAAAAGATTAGATGACAACACACGAACGGGCGCAGCGTCACCTGGGGATCACAATTCAAACACGCTCGGCACGATACCAAAGGATTCGCTGCGACTCTCCGCCTTGTCGTAGCATCTTCTAAACAACCGACAGGCCTAAAGGACGAAGCATGTATCACTACGATCCGACGACCGCTCTGGAAGAGTTGAATGAAGAGGCTGTGCTGCCTAACCCCGTGCATCTTCGCGACATGATGCTCCGTGCCCACCTCGATGCCGATCACTCGTTGGAGTACAACCGTATCTTCGTCGAGTATCAGAAGAGGTTTGGTGAGCTGCAGCAACTGGGAAGGCAATTGCTAAATGGCCTGGGTACAGGATAAAACAGACGTAATGTTTTGGCGCCAACGAGACTGAGCTCCCGGAGGGTAGTTTGAAAGTCTGGCTATTGTCTGCACTGATCTGCCTGTTCGCAGGCACGACATTCGCGGCAGAGGGGCGTCCTGTTTCTTACCGCAGTGGCGACGAGACTGTACATGGCATCCTCTACCTGCCTCAGGGCAAGGGCCCGTTTCCTGCGCTGGTTGTTGTCCACGAATGGTGGGGATTGAACGATTGGGTGGAGCAGAAGGCGTCTGACCTTGCCCACATGGGTTATGCCGCCTTGGCCATCGATTTGTATCGCGGCAAAGTGGCGACTACGCCTGACGAGGCCCACGAGATTATGCGTGGTGTCCCGGAAGACCGCGCTAATCGCGACCTGCTGGCGGCCGCCGCGTATCTTAGCTCCTTGCACTCGGTCGACTCCAAGCGCATGGGCTCGATCGGCTGGTGCATGGGTGGTGGCTACGCATTTGACCTCGCTGTCCTTGATCCGAGGCTGAAAGTCGCCGTTATCAACTACGGTCATCTGGCGGCCGATAACTCGACCCTGGAGAAAATTCATGCCTCGATTCTCGGTATCTTCGGCGGCAAAGACCAGGGAATTCCAGTGGCTGACGTCAACAAGTTTCAGCAGCAGATGCAGGCGCTCGGCAAGAAGGTTGAAATTCACATCTTTCCCGACGCCGGACACGCTTTCGAGAATAAGAACAATGAAAAGGGATACCGCGAGCAAGACGCTACCATGGCCTGGAAATACACGATCGACTTCCTGGCAAAGAACCTGAAGCGTCAGTAGCCGCCCAGGGAGGAATCTTGCGCAATCGTGCTCGCCTAGCGTGGATCGTGCTGGCGTTAGTTTTGTTGCCGGCGCTGTGGGTGTTGAAAGTCGAAGTCACCTACGAGCGCAATGTGCGGCATATCCCCGCCGCCTTCCGCTGGCAACACCACGCGCCTACCCATCTTTGGAAAGCCTGAGCGCTTCCTGGTTCCGGGGGCAACGCTAGAGCCGGTCTGATTGCTATGGCCGTCAGATAGGGGTCCTTCGACCCCGCCGCGCAACAGAAGCGCGCCTACGCTCAGGATGACAGATTCGATGATGGTTGCAGCCTTACACGCGCTCCAGAATCATCGCAATCCCTTGCCCAACGCCGATACACATCGTGCACAGCGCATAACGCCCGCCCGTCCGCTGGAGCTGTAAGGTGGCGCTGATTGCCAGTCGCGCTCCGCTGGCGCCCAGCGGATGGCCCAACGCAATCGCTCCTCCGTTGGGATTAACGTGCGCTGCATCGTCGGGAATCTCTAACTGGCGAAGTACGGCCAGCGCCTGCGAGGCAAACGCTTCGTTTAGTTCGATAACGTCCATGTCGGCAATCGTGAGGCGTGCGAGCGCCAGAACCTTGCGGGTGGCTGGAGTTGGACCAATGCCCATGACGCGGGGCGCAACCCCCGCCGTGGCAGCGGCTACCACGCGCGCCTTCGGCTTCAGACCAAATCGCTGGGCCGCGTCTTCTGAAGCCAGCAGCAGCGCACATGCGCCATCGTTGACGCCCGACGCATTGCCGGCGGTGATAGTGCCGTTGGCTCGAACCACCGGTTTCAACGCGGCGAGCGCTTCCAGCGTCGTGTCGGGCCGCGGATGCTCGTCCTTCTCAACCACTAGCGGAGGGCCTTTGCGCGATAGAACGGTGACCGGTGTGATCTCGGTGGCCAACATGCAGTTCCGCTCGGCAAATGCAGTGCGCTGTTGGCTGCGATAGGCGAAGGCGTCCTGATCTTGTCGCGAGATGCCGAATTCCTCGGCGACATTTTCCCCAGTCTCAGGCATGGAATCCACACCGTACTGCGCCTTCATCAGCGGATTAACGAAGCGCCATCCCAAAGTTGTGTCTTCCAGCTTCATGCCGCGCGACCAGGGTGCGTCGGCCTTGCCCATGACGAACGGGGCTCGCGACATGCTTTCTACGCCGCCGGCAATGAGCAGTGACGTCTCGCCGGTCTTGATGGCCCGGGCCGCAATGGAAACGGCGTCCAGGCTGGACCCGCACAGGCGATTCACGGTCGTTCCCGATACAGACTGCGGGAGCCCTGCGAGCAGCAAGGCCATGCGTGCTACGTTGCGGTTATCTTCGCCCGCCTGATTGGCGCAGCCCAGGATGACGTCGTCAGCCGCGCTCCAATCGATGGACGGGTTGCGCTCGACCAGCGCCTTGATCGGAATGGCCGCAAGATCATCGGTGCGGACCGACGAAAGGGAACCACCATAACGGCCGAAAGGAGTTCGGATGACATCACAGATAAAAGCGTCAGACATTTCGAGAAAATTCACCCCAGCCATCGTGCAAAAGTATCGCGGGAAAATTCACGCGAATCGAAGTCGTGTTTCCATCATAACTGAGGGATTCGGCAGATCAGAACCGCCTTCACGGCGCGCCAACGTCCGCAACCAGGCTTAGCTGGTCAGGGAATGCAGCAGCAATCCTACCGTGACCCAGAAAGGCGTAACCAGTAGAAGGGAGAACAACAGTCCTTGGCAAAACTGCAAACTGGCGGCGGCATCACTTGAAGTCCACGTCACCTCGGTGGAGTGGTACGCCCTGTTGAATTCCGGAAGCCGGGTGAGAGAAAACATAACGTCCTACTGTATAGGAAGAACTCCCGCGCCGCAGGGTTGGCTTCGCATTCCGGCAATTTGGGGTCACAGACGCCCGGTACCCTGAGGAATCTCGAAGCGCTTCATTTTATTGTAAAGAGAGCTGCGCGGAATTCCCAGGCGTCGAGCCGCTCGCTCAATGGAGCCGGCTTCGTCCTGCAGGACATGGTTTATATACGCGCGCTCCATTTGCTTGAGCGTCCCGGATGTTGCGATCAGACGAACCGGTTCGTGGATTGAGGGCCCCTGGAAATGCAGATGCTGCAAGGTCAGCAGGTTGCCCTCCGCCATCAGCACCGCTCTTTCCAACACATTGCGCAGCTCGCGGATATTGCCGGGCCACGGGTATCGCTGCAGCCTCAGCATGGCCGGATTGGTAATCATCATCTCGGCCCGACCGCAGTTTCTAGTTAGGTTGCTCAGCAATTGTCGCGCCAGCGGCGCAATGTCTTCAACGCGTTCCCGCAGGGGTGGAACCTGCATGTAGACGATGTTGACGCGGAAATAGAGATCGCTGCGAAACCTCTGCTGCCGGACCAACTCCAGCAGTTCGCGGTGGGTCGCGGAAATCAGCCGCACATCGACGGAGCGGTCGCGAACATCTCCCAGGCGACGAAACATGCGATCCTCCAGCACCTTCAGCAGCTTTGGCTGCACCTGCAAGTCAATGTCGCCGATCTCGTCGAGAAATACCGTGCCGTGATTAGCAACTTCCAGCAGACCCTGCTTGGCGCTTACTGCGCTAGTGAACGCTCCCCTCTCGTGGCCGAACAGTTCTGACTCCAGCAACTCGCGTGACAGGCCGGCACAGTTCAGATCGAGAAAAGCTTCTTCCGATCGTGGCCCATTGCGGTGGATCCAGTTGGCCAAAACACCCTTCCCGGCGCCGGTTTCGCCTTGCAACAGAATCGGGCTCTCGCTGCTCAAGACGCGGCTGGCAATTTCTTGCAGGCGGCGGATTGCCGGGCTCGATCCGACAAACGGGTTTATGCGTTCCCGTTTGGATTTCACCGCTGCCGGCAGCAACGGTTGGCAGGATCCGCTGACGCCCAACATCCGCAGCAAAGCCGCATGCAGCGCCGAAAGGTCTACCGGCTTCACCAGAAAGTGTCCGGCCGCTTGTCGAATGGCTCCGGCGCCAGCGGCGAGGCTTGCCTGGCTCAGTAGCACCAGGACGGGAACGGCGGGGTCGAAGGCTTTCATGTACTGCAATAATTGTGAGGCGTCGCCATTCGGAAGGGAACAGTCCAGGACAGCGGCGTCTGGCCGGATGCGTTGAAACTGCGCCTGCGCATCCTGGCAACTGGCGGCTTCAGACACGATGTGGCCGTGCGTCGTAAGGAAGTTAGTAATGCCGGAACGAATGACGGGATCAGTCTCGATGACCAGAATGCGGTGTTGGCCCAAGCACTCACCTGCCTGATGACATGAAGAGTCGCTCGAGGGCCGACGCGACGATATATGGCACTAGTTCGACTTAGGGAGAAGGAAAATCTACCACGTTTAAGATCGGCATCCTCGTTCCTGTCCGCTGGCGCTGGAGTGCGGGCAAGACGAAGTGGCGTTGGCCAACCTCGAAAGCAATCCTCTGCGAAATTCTGAAAAGTAGCTGTGACCGCGGTCACTGTGAAATGGTTGAGTAATAAAAAAGGCGGACCGATTAACTTGGTCCGCCTGAAAAAACAGTTGAGGAGTTTAGATTTGTTTTTGAAAGACTGCTGTTTGAAGGAGACTGTATCCGCCAGCCTTACTTTCGCACGTGGCAAGGGAAGTGGCCGCAACAACTCTTTCCAGGCAACGGCACCGGATCCCTGCGGACAGCCGACGCCAAGCGGTGGTTTAGTAGCAGAAAATCCGTCTTTACAGTGGATACTTATGAATGCCTGCCAACTGCAGCCCGATGCTCCACAGAAATCGCGGATTATTCGAGAGGTAACGTCGCCAGAGCCGGCGAGGTTCTTTCAGCAGCCGGAACAGCCATTGCAGTCCGCAGTTCTTCATCCACTGGGGAGCGTCGGCCAACAGTCCGGCGTGAATATCGAAAGCCGCTCCCACTCCCACCATCAACACAGTATCGAGCCGGCTTAGATATTGAGCCATGAAGCGCTCCTGTTTGGGAGTGCTCAGTCCAACCCAGAAGATATCGGGCTGGGCATGACTCACAATCGCGACTAGTTCGTCTTCTTCCGCAGGCATAAGCGGGCGGAAGGGAGGAGTGTATGTTCCCACGATGTCGATGCCCGGGAATTTCTGCTCCAGGCGATGTTGAAGTTTCTGCGCAACCCCGGGGTTTCCACCATACAAGAAGTGACGGTACCCAAGCTTCACCGACAGGTGGCACATCCCTAGCATGTAGTCGGGCCCATAGACCCGGCGCATCTTACGATGTCCCTGTAGATGTCCGACCCAGACGGTTGGCATGCCGTCGGGTGCGCACAGAAATGCGCGGTTCAGGATGGCACGGAGATCCTCGTCCCTTTGCGCCTCCATGACTCCGTGTATGCCGGTGAGGCAGACGTATCCCTTGCCGTGTTCGCGAAGCAACCGCTCAGAGAGACCTAGCGCGTCTTGCAGGTTTATGGCACCGATGCCGACGCCAAGCACATTGGCACGGGGCAAATCTGCTTCGCTAGTCGGAGGCATAGGCGAGAGACGCTTCTTCCACGCGCCCAGCCTTCCGCAGTTCATCTTCAATCCAGCGGTAGGTTATCTCCAAGCCGTGGCGAAGCGGCGTTTTCGGCTCCCAACCCAGCACTGTCCGCAAACGCGAATTGTCGCTGTTGCGGCCTCGCACACCCTGTGGCTTGCTCCGATCATGGAGTCTCATCAGCTTCTTGCCGGCAATCTCGCAGACCATATCTACCAGTTGGTCGACGCTCACCATTTCTTCCGTGCCCAGGTTGAGCGGTTCGCGATAGCTGCTGGCCATGAGCCGCAACAGCCCCTCCACGCAATCGTCGATATACATGAACGAGCGCGTCTGCAAACCGTCGCCCCACACTTCGATGGTGTCGCCATCGGATGCCAGGGAGACTTTACGCGATATTGCCGCCGGAGCCTTCTCCTTGTTGCCATCGTACGTTCCCAGCGGGCCGTAGACATTGTGGAAGCGAACAATCCGCGTCTCCATACCGAAGTCATGAAAATAGTATTTACAAAGCTGCTCGGTAAATAGCTTTTCCCATCCGTAGCCCGCCTCGGGATCGGCCGGATGAGCGTCTTCTTCGCGCAGGGGAATTACGTCGGCGGTATTTTGTTTGTAGCCGGCATAGACGCAAGCCGATGAAGAAAACAGGTAGCGCTTGATTCCGTTCAGCCGGCAAGCTTCCAACATGTGAGCATTGATCAGGATATTGTTGCGAGCAATATCGGCCAGTTTGGCCGTGATGTATCCAATACCTCCCATGTCCGCAGCGAGATTATAAACCTGGCTCATGTGATTGGTCGCCTGAAGCGTATTGTGCCAATAGCGAAGATCGAGGAGTTCAAATTCATCCGCCAGGCTAGGTTCGAATTCCGGCTCTTTAATGTCTACTCCCCGGACCCAATACCCTTCTGCCTTGAGCCGCTTGACCAGATGATGACCAATAAAGCCTCCGGCTCCGGTGACTAGAACACGAGTTGCTGATTTCATTTGGATACGCCCCTTATAAACGAAAACAGGTAGATGACAAATGCTGGGTTGGGTAGCTTCGCGGGCATGCGTGCTCCATCCGCTGCCAAGCGATTATTATGCGACTCTACTCGCGAGCCTGGGCCGACGGGGGTCAGTCCAAGCTCGCGATGAATGGTTATTACTAGTATTGCAGCAGTGCATTGACCGCTTGCGTTACCGGCGCCGTGAAATGCTGCCAGGCTGGTGTCCACTGATTAGGCAGGTCGGGATGGACCAGGCAGCCGCCCTTGATGTACTGCGGATTGCCGAATCCGCTGGGAAGCGCATTGGGTGTCCATACGTCCACCAGCGTGACGGTGCCTGCGGGCAATCCCTGGTTCCAGTTGGTGGTAGCGTAAGCCTGGTTGTACTGGGCGATCACGGCTCGCGCGTCGAAATAGCCCGCACATAAAACGCCGTCGTCCCCACGTTGATACCATTGCCCATTCAGCAGAAATCCTTGCCCCCAGGGAAGTTGGTTGGTGATCACGATCTTGACTGATGGATTGCGTTCGTAGAAATCCTGGATGGTCTGCTGCATGCAAGCGATATGAGTTTGTACAGGAACTCCGGTATGGATGTCATTGCCAACGTCGTATAAAACAATTACTTGGGAAGATGCCGGCGCCATAGCCAAAATCAAGGGAAGGCCGGTTGGCCCTTGTTGCAACAATTCATTGCAGGTCATGCTGTACTGGCCAAAAATGCTGATATCGCCGCCGGGCAACAACGGCCACATATCTGTCTGAAAACCGCCTTGCATCTGGGCGACGGAGTTGCCGGTGATGGAGATCATGGTATTTATGTTCGAAGTAGAAACTAGAAGGAAAGTACTGATTAGAACGGATAATAGTGTCATGAGTTGTCCTCGGGTGGATTAGAGATTGGAAGTTGTTGCGGTTTAATTTATGGCGCTCATCTCGGTTACCTACTTGCTCAGACGAGCGAGCCCAATAATGTCAAGAGACTGTCGATAGGATGGACGGCGGTTATTTCGGTGTTGAGCAAGTTGTGAATCTTGCAGCGCTCCGGTGCGATCTTTGAGACTTGCAATGACTGCTTTATAGATCGAGGACGAGACCGTCACTGCCCGATTGAAGGAGCGCTGTGTGGAATGGCGGGGTTTGCTTTATCAAGCTTTAATCGGCACTCCGTCTCGCCCGAGCGTAACTGACTACATTGCCGGTCTGAGCTCTTCTGCAGTATCCGAGCCTGGCGCTTAGACCGGTCTCGCTGCTCGATTTGGGCGCGCGACAGCTTTGCCGGGCGGCTAGAGTTCGTGCCTGAGTCGCTAACGCCTGAGTCCAACGTACGGTTGCCTGGATCGGCAGCGATGACCTCAACTGGTGAGAGCATCGGTTTTTCTGCGCCCTGTTCTGGCGCATCGAACAACGCTGATTTTCCCCGGGCCAAGGGCGCAACAGTTTGGATAGCACCCCAGGAAGTCGCTGTGGGTATCATCGGCCGCGACCTGACTTGACCGTCACCCGACGATATCGAAGAGCCTTTCACTCTTGCATCCGGCTCGCCCGTGTCTAAGCCTGTAAGGCTCGGATCTCGGAATGTTTTCTGCACATCGGCCTGGACCCGCATGTCAAGCGATTCGTCTACCGATGCCGGGATGGCGTCCAGGCTTGACGCTTGTGACGTCTCGATGTCGCGAAGTGCTTGGGTTCGGGCGCTCGGCGCGGAAGCCGCCGTAGATTGACCGTGGCCCGGGCAGGACGCCAGTACAGCCAGCGTCAGCAGCCACGAGCTAATGCCACTCATTGACCGGTGCATCAATTGCATGCCACCTTGCGATAGATGTTCATCAGCGCCCGGTAGTTCTTTTCCGCCGTAAACTCTCGCTCGTAGAGCTGGCGAGCCGCACTACCCATGGCCTCCATCTCCGCCGGATGGGTCCACGCCCATTGCGCCTTGTCGATCAACTCACTCAAGTTTTCCGGATCGAACAGCATTCCGGTCTGGCTGTCGATGACCAACTCCGGAATTGCGCCAATCCGCGAAGCGATGGCGGGGACGCCGCATGCGGCTGCCTCGATCAAACTCAGACCGAACGGCTCGTACCAGCGACTGGGAAAGACCAGCAGGCGCGCACCTTTCATGTACGTAATGATTTGTCGCGGATCGAGCCGGCCCAGCAACTTGACGTGCCCGATGGCTGAGCGTTCGACCAGGCGGCGTGCTTCGTCATACAGCGGACCATCGCCGGCGACCAGCAAAGGTATGTGAGGAAGGCACTGCCAGACGTTAAGCATCTCCAATACGCCCTTTTCCGGGCTCAGCCTGCCGGCAAACAAAGCGTACTCACCGCGATTGGTACGTTGGCCGGGATCGCGGTCCAGAAAATTATGCTTGAGGTAGACTTTTGCCCCAGGTAGTCCGGCGGCGATGAAGTAATCACGGCAAAATCTACTAGGGGCCAGATAAGCATCG
>Ga0210398_10005552_pt1 | contig 11700 bp, 6 predicted proteins | sample IncBWC4OmetaG_FD_161047 | JGI IMG/M metagenome (GOLD analysis project Ga0210398, IMG submission 161047) | Forest soil microbial communities from Barre Woods Harvard Forest LTER site, Petersham, Massachusetts, United States - Inc-BW-C-4-O | ecosystem: Environmental > Terrestrial > Soil >... | reverse complement strand
CGGTATGGTCTGCGGATTAAAGCTCACTGTCGTCCCTGCCGGCACCCCTGCAGCCGACAGGCTGATCCCGCTGTTAAACCCGCCGCTGATCGTTGTCGTGATGGTCGAGTTGCCTCGATTGCCCTGCTGGATGCTGAGCGCGGCCGGCGAAGCCGATAACGCGAAGTTGGCCTGCCCTTGTTGTGCCGACACGGTCAGCGTCACTGTGGTGGTCTGCTGGGTACCGCCGCCGATGCCGGTCACCGTGATGGGATATGTCCCCACTGGCGTACCCGAACCCACCGTAATGCTCAGGGTCGAGTTGCCCGCACCCGGCGCCGGTATCGTCACCGGATTGAAGCTCACCGTCGTCCCTGTCGGCGCCCCTGAAGCCGTAAAACTGATAGGACGGCTGAAGCCACCGCTGACGGTGGTGGTGATTGTGGACGTGCCTTGGTTGCCTTGCTGAACCGTGAGGGATGCCGGCGATGCCGTGACGGTGAAGCCAGGCTGTGGCGTCGTCACCGTCAAGGTGACGGTAGTGGAGCTCTGCACGCCACCGCCGTTGCCGGTGACGCTAATGGGATAGGTCCCGGGAGGTGTACTCACCCCCACGATGATGCTTACCGTTGAGTTCCCTGATCCAGGCGCGAGAATCGTCTGCGGACTAAAGCTCACCGTCGTCCCTGCCGGCGTACCCGCAGCCGAAAGGCTGACAGCCGCGTTGAAACCGCCTCCGATAATGCTGGTGATCGTGGACGTGCCCTGATTGCCTTGCTGAATCGAGAGCGCAACCGGTGACGCGAAGAGGCTGAAGCTTTGCGCGGCGGTCACCGTGAGCATCACAGTGGTAGTGTTCTGCACACCGCCGGCGTTACCGGTAATGGTGATGGGATAGGTTCCCGGCGGCGTGCTCGAGCTCACCGTAATGTTCATCGCCGAGCTGCCCGACCCCGGAGCCGGTATAGGATTGGGATTGAAGCTTACCGTCGACCCCGGCGGCGCGCCCGCGGCCGACAGACTGATCGCTGCGTTGAAGGTTCCGCTGATGGCGCTGGTGATCGTCGATGAGCCCTGACTGCCTTCTGGAACCGAGAGCGAAGCTGGCGAGGCCGAGAGCACGAAGTTTGGCTGGCCCGAAGCAGTCACCGTCAAGTTGACAATTGGGTTGTGTGTATCGCCGCCCCCAAACGCGCTCAGCACGATGGCGTACGTTCCTGCCGGTGTGCTCGCACCGACACTAAAGGTCATGGTCGAGCTGCCGGCGCCCGGAGCCCCGATGGTACTGGGTGCAAAGCTGACTGTAGTACCGGCGGGTGCACCCGCGGCCGACAGCGCAACAGAATTGTTGAAGCCGTTGGAAACTGTGGTCGTAACAACCAACGTGCCCTGCGATCCTTCCGGCACCGTCAACGACGGCGCAACCGAAACCGCGAAGTTCGGAGCCGGACTGCCTCCCGTCAGCTGGACTGTCCACGCATTTTTGGTTCGATCATTGACCATCGCGAACGTATCGAGTGACGGAAAATATCCGAACCGCCCAAAGATGCCAATGTTAGCGCCGGATAATGTGCCCTCAGGATCCTGGGGATAGTCAACGCCCTTGACTGGCGAAGGATTAAAGCTGATCGGAACGTCCAGACACTTTTGCGGCGGAACTACGCCGAAGGGAGTAATGACTGCCTGTGCGCCAGTGTTGAGAAAGTAGACTTGATTGCCGCCCCCCGGATATCCCACCACTAATCCGAGTGCTGAATCCCAGGTCAGTCCGCTGTTCCGGTAAATCAAATCGCAACTCGGATCTGACCATGTCTGCATGGCATACGGCGCCATCAACGGAAATACCTGAATGGTGCGAGTGGTCGGCACACTGGGATATCCCAGGTTGTTAGCGGTTCCATCCGCGCCCACCACTACGAAAAGGTTGTTGACCGGGTCAACAACTGCCGTTGTGCCGTCGTCCACATGGTATTGGTTGGTTAGAGTAGTCCAGGTATTGTTAGCGGGATTAAAGTCCAACAGACTCCAAATCTTGTCGTGCATTACGATGTGGCCTGTGTTGGGATTGTAGGCACCAGTCGGCATTCCGGGCGCCAGCGAGTAGGGTGGACCTAACAATGTCCAGCTGGCTGAGCCCAGGTCGAGTGTCCAGGTTTCGGACGAGAGAAAACCCACGTTGGCCAGCGAGCCGCCAAAGGAATAGAGCTTGTTCTGAGTAGGAACGTACTGAACCCCGTTGTAGGTATGGCGGGACGCGGGAGTAGCTCCGGGCTCGTATTGGCCGCCGTCCGCCGCCCGTACGAAGTACGGCTGCAGACCCTCCCAGTTATTGCCATCACCTGTAAATGGAATCGGCATGGTGGGACTGGTAATGGCTTGCCAGGAAGGAGTACCACCCAAGTTCAGGGCTGACACCTCATCGCCCGCATAATCGACGTGTCCGCCACCCCAAACAATAAGTTGCTGACTGTTATCATCCGTTGCCCCACCACTCCAGGGAACAACCTGATTGCAGTCGAAATCGTAATTGGTGGTGGTCGTCATGGTAGGGTCGGTGTACATGCCGTCAGACACATTCCCGAGGCATACCGATGTCATGTTGGTATTTGGCAACTGGTGCCAGCCATATCCGGCAGGCAATCCCTGCGAGGCTACGACCGTCAACGTAAGCATGACCTGGTGAATGGTGCTGGCTGAACTGGCAGTAACCGCGATCGGATAACTGCCTAGTTGCGTGCTGCCACTCACTGTGATCGTCAGTGCCGAGCTGCCAATTCCTGGGCTTGCAATCAAACTCTTCGAGAACGTCACGGCTGCTCCCGCGGGTAATCCCGTGGCGCTCAGCTCGATAGAGTTGTTGAAACCCGAGGTAATTGAGGTGGTGACGATCGTGCTGCCTCTGCCCATTTGGGCGATGCGCAAGGCAGCCGGTGACGTCGCAATTGCGAAATCCCGTGCCTGACCAAAACTGGCGACGGAAGTAAGCAGGATAATGGCGGCGACGCCCAGCGCAGACAAGAAGCCATGGCTTCTCCGTGAGCTGCCGTAACCGGGAGCGATTATGGTAACCATTCTCGGAGCGTAAATTGGCAGTTTGGTGCCATCAAGAACTTTAGTGGCATGCGTTGACCTTTAGTAATCTTCCCGGCGCGATTTTCTGATTACTTTCGTAAGGCTGCGAATCTGGTTACGATGCCGAGCCACGGCGGGAATTCACCACGCCAAAGAGACAGCTGCAAACCCGTCTAAGGCGTTTTTCCTGAAGAATTGGAGGGGCATTCCAAGAAAAGCTGCGCACTGTCAGCCAATCCAATCCATCGGGCTCTCGCCGACAAAGCATGCCTACGATATGTCTGGTATGTTACGTAACCTAGCGGTCCGTCGGCCAACGATTTACGGCGACTTGGTCAGTTCAGTACCGAGCTTCTACCGTACTGCTCATGCAGTCGGCTAGCCGCTTGGCCTGAAAGTGACGGCTGTAAGCGTCGCAGGTAGAGGGCAGGGAATGACTACCGCCTCGTACGCGGCGGAGAAAACCGGGGAGAGCCGAATAGATCGCATTCTCATCGGCTATGTCCACTACGGTTGCGCCACCGGCTTCATTGAGCAACGCGGCAGTGTCGCCCGTGTGCGTGGTGAGCGCGAAGATCGGCTTGCTTAGGCGGAGGTATTCATAAGCTTTGGCCGGAATCTGGTGGTCGCAGCACGCGGCTTGCAGTAGGAGAAGGCAATCAGCTTCGGCGGCGTCCTGCAGTGAAGCGCGGTATGGCAAAGCCGGCAAGAGGTGAACCAGGTCCTGAATTCCGAGTCGTTCGAGGTCCTTTTGAAGCGCTGTGTCCGCTCCGGAGGCCCTGAGATCAACCGAGACCGTTTCCGGGCTGATCTGACCTTCCGCCTTCAGTCTGGCCAAGGCACGGAAGAAAGCGCTCGGATCGCGCTCCCAGGGATAAATGAGGCCAGAATGCAGCAATCGCACTTGATGAGAGACGGTGTGCTGCGCCAGCAAGCCCTCGAAATCGGTTTCGTCATATCCGTTGGGCAGGAGCAAGCACTTCTCCCCATCGAGAGTCGGGTATCGTTCGCGGTACATGCGAATGGCGGCAGGTGCAGTAAAGATAAACCGCGATCCATGTTGCATAGCCTTGCGTTCGATCCACTGGTAGACACGACGAGTAAGGCCATCCTCCGGATATCCGTCCTCGGTCATGGAGTCGCGGAAGTCCACGATCCAAGGTTTGCCGGTCAGGATGTGCAGCAGGTATCCAATCAACACTGCCGAGGCGATCGGATAGGTGGTGAAAATGACGTCGATGTCGTGCTTCCTGATGCTGCGCAGCCCCGCAGGAATTGCTCCTGCCAGCCACGTAACCCAGCGATCTGGAAGCGCACTGGAGCGGAGGTAGCGTCTGCCCAGCGAGAGATGCCGCTGCGAATCCAGACCGAACGCTCGAATGACCTTTACATTGGTTGGGATCTCAGCCATCTGAGAGGCATCCGTTCGCTCGTAGGCGCGCGGATGAATCGTCAGCACGGTAGGCGCCCAGCCGAATTCAGGCAGGTATCGGCAGAACTTCAGCGATCGCAATAACCCGCTGCTTCCGGCTTGCGGCGGAAAGTGATAAGCAACGATTAGCACGCGTCCGCGGACCGCAACTGGCGATGAAGGGCACGCTGAGCTGTAGTTTGTCGCATTAACAATATGGCTCGACACTTGAGCAGCTTCTTCGGGCGCGGCGTGCTGAGGATAAGCTGTCACCGCCTTTAATCATCTCCTCTGGCGCTGGCGGCGAGGCTGGCAGTGAATTCGATGTCGGCAGAGTAGTCGGAAGGCTCGCCGCGCTTACGAATCAGCCATGCACGGCCATCATCGGCCATCACTTCTGGCGGCGACGGATGGCTCAAGAACCCCAGCGGGCTGGCCGCGCGTGCATACGCGCCAGATTGAAAGACGGCCATGATGTCGCCAACATCGACACGCGGCAGTGTTACCGCTCGGGCTAGTGTGTCCAAGGGAGTGCACAGCGGACCGACGACGTCGACAACTTCGTTTTCCGGTTCACCCCACTTGTTCGCCAACGCTATGGGGAAATTCCGTTTGATTGTCTGGCCAAGATTGCCGGAAGCTGCCAGATGATGATTCATCCCGCCATCCAGAATCACGAACTTCTTGCCACGCGATGTTTTGACATCGAGAACGCGCGCCAGATAAATTCCTGCCTCAGCAATTAAGTACCGGCCCGGCTCTATCACGAATCGGGTCCCGGAGAATACCGGATCGGCAGCAATTCCGCATTGCAGTTCGGCGACTCCCGCGCTGAGCGCTGTCATGTCCAAGGGATGCTCATTGGGAAAATAGGGCACCCCTAGTCCTCCACCGAAATCGAGGCTGTGCAGAGGCCGTCCGATGCGGACGCAAACGCGTTTCGCAACTTGGACACCTTTGCGGTACTGGGCCAGCAACACCTCGTGATCCAGGATCTGCGTGCCAGTAAACAGGTGAATCCCACGAAATTCCAGCGATGGCTGCGTTACTACAAAGTCCAACGCAGTGTCCAGCAACTCCTCGTCAATGCCAAAGGGAGCGGCCTTACCTCCCATGCGCATGGCACCGCCTTGGGCGTCGGCTTCCGGGTTCACCCTGATAGCGACAGGAGCTTTGCAGTGCAGGCCGGCTGCGATGGTTGCAATCCGATCCAGCTCAAGCATCGACTCCGCGTGAATCTCCCCGACGCCTTCCGTGATTGCCAGATGAATCTCAGCCGGAGCCTTTCCCGGGCCTGCGAACAGGAGACGATCGGCCGCACATCCCGCTTCCCTGGCTTGATAAAGTTCGCCGGCCGAGGCAATCTCCAAGCCGGCCCCTCGCGCCAGAAAGAAAGCCAGGATATTGAGGTTGGGATTGGCTTTTACCGAATAGTGGATCTGGAAGCTTGAAAACGTTGTGCGCAGCAGCTTCCACTTTCGCCGCATGACAGATGAGTCGTAGGCGAATACCGGAGTGCCGAACTGCTCGGCGATTGTGCTGACAGGAACGCCGCCGATCTGCAGTTCGCCATGAGAAGCCGAAAAGAAGCCTTCGATACCGGATACCAGTGGCATGCAGGTCAGAGACCCTCACGGCAGCGAAGCGCCGGGTAATCTACCTTCCCGCTTGAGGTTTTCGGCAACTCGTCCATAACTTCAAGCTGCTTGGGAACCATGTGCCGCGGCATTCGCTCTACACAGAAATCGCGAATAGCCTCGCAATCCAGCGGCGCACCATCTTTCGCCACTAGGAACACCTTGATGGTCTGACCCAGGACTTCATCCGGAATTCCAATCGCGGCAGCTTGGCGAATGCTGCCCGTCTGAAACAGAACTTCTTCTACCTCGGTGGGACTGATGCGATACCCCGATGACTTGATCATGGTATCGCGGCGGCCGACGTAGTAAAGAAAACGATCTTCATCCATCTTGACCAAGTCGCCCGAGTAACAGACCTTCTCGCAGTCCCCCAGCTCAGGTGGCAGAAGCGGATTGGGCTTAAGCACGCGGTTAGTCGCCTCAGGATTTCCCCAATATCCCAGAGAGACGGTGGGCCCGCGATGCACCAGTTCTCCAACCTCCCCGGGCTGGCATCGTTCCCCGCGTTCATTCAGGACGAGAATCTCCGTATCTGGAATCGCTTTGCCCATTGAGGTCGGCCGGCGGTCGAGTTCCTCCGGAGGCAGATAGGTTGATCGGAATGCTTCGGTAAGACCGTACATAAGGAAAATCTTCGTGGTTGGTAACGCTTGCCGCAGTACCTTCAGCACAGCCTGTGGCATCGCGCCGCCGGTGTTGGTGATGTAACGCAGGTCGGGAAATCCGTGCTTCAGCATTCCACCATTCGCCAGCAGAGACCAGACCGTTGGGACGCCTGCTAAACCGGTGATATGTTCCGCCAGCAACGCCTCAATAATCTCTTTCGCGAACACGAACTTGATCAAGACGATAGTTCCGCCCTGCTGAAACGCGGTCATCAGCTGATTCATGCCGGCGTCGAAGCTGAAGGGAAGAACTGCAAGAATTCGGTCCTGCTCGCTGATCTCAAGGTAGGTGGAGACGATCGTACTGCCCGCCATCACATTCGCATGGCTCAACATCACACCCTTGGGCTTCCCTGTTGAACCGGAGGTGTAAAGAATTGCGGCCAGATCGAGCGAGATCCCCCAATCCGGCAAAGCGCCCTCTACCGGTAGACGCAAGAGTCCTTCAAGACTGTGTACCGGAGTGCCTTCCACCTTGAGTTCCGCGGGGTCATGACCGTTCGACTTGCTTGTCAGTAGGAAGAACCGGAGCGAGGAAGCTTCCTGCAGAGCAGGAAGCAGCATCTCCAGCTTGTCCGGCGTAGTGATGAGTGCCTTCATCCCGCAGTCGCGCACGATGTGGGCAACCTGCTCTGGGACCAGGACGCTATTGATCGGCACATAAACGCCGCCCGCCTGAGAGATCGAAAAAATCGAGAGGACCTGTTCCACGGACGGATCAAGATAGATTCCGACACGATCGCCACGTTGCATACCTGCGCCGCGAAGACCACGGGCTACCGATGCGCAACTGTCGGCGACTTGGCGATAGGTGAGGCGGCGAGTTCCGTGGACCAGAGCTTCTGCCTCCGGATACCGCTCCGCACTGCTCCGCAACATATGGTGGATTAGAAAATCCATTGAGACTCTTCTCGATTACAGCATTTAAGTGGTCCCGCAATCGCTCCTGATGGCATCAGGCGACACCGTCATTCGACAGTTCCAGGCTGCGGTTGGAGCATGCTCTCCACAAACTGAGCCATACACTCGATACTTTTAAAATTCTCCGGAGTCAGATCATCATCGGATATTGCGATCCCAAACTCTTGTTGCAAGAAGGCTACAAGCTCCAGGACGCCGAGCGAATCAATAACGCCACTTTCCAGCAGGTCGTCGTAATCTGCCACCTTTCGCTTTCGCGCAAGAGGAAATTTCTGCGCGACAAATTGTCTAATTCGGGAGACTGCATCATTGCTTTCTAACACGCCATTCACCCAGTTTTAGCTTTCTCTATCACCGTGCATGAGTAACATCTGCGAACCAAGGTTGCTGGCCTCGCGGCCGAGAAACATAACCGGCACCGTCTCGCGGGCCCAGAATCCTAACTTGCGCAGCAACGCGTTGCGCGAATCACAACTAAGCAAAGGCATGCTGATGGTCACCACGCCCCGGCTTCGCAGCAAAACCACCAGCTTTTGCATTAAAGTGATTATTGCCCGGTCGTTCCCTCGGTTGCCAAACAGTTCTGCAATCGTTACATTTCCAGCCGTGATAGTGAACACGCAATACGCCAATAGTTCTGGGCCGAGGCGCGCGGTGAGGAATTCATACTTCACAAGTGGATGTTGCCGGTACCGCCAGTTCAGGTATTCCGCAGTGCGCACAGTACACGTCCCCAATGAAGCGCCTACCTTATTTGCCAGCAGTGTGTATGCCGACGTACACGGTGAATCCTCCAGGCAAAAATCCATACCACGCGGATCAGACACGAAACCGTCCTTCAGAGCCAACGCTAGGTTGGCAGCAGCCGTTACAGGGCGCGAGAGGATAGGTCCAGGAAGAACACGGGCAATTCCATCGGCCCTTAACGGCTTGACCCAACGAACAGATTTACAAGCTGGCCGGAAACCCAAGTGCTGATAGACACCCACCATCGTCGTACTCGGAAAATCATAGGCCAGGGCGAAATCTCCGGATTGAGCACACCCTAAACAGGCGCGTTGCAATTGCAGCGCTGGCCCCAGGCTCCGATATTGTGGACTCACGCAAAGATCGCCCAGAACACATCCGGAGACCACAACCCCGTCGCAAAACATCCGCCGGGGGAAAACCGCTGCCATGCCGACTGCTTCGCCCTGCTTATCGCAAGCGATCCAGGCCCGGGCTGGACCGAACGGATTCTCCTGGTAAAGCCAATGGAACCGCTTCTCATCAGAATCGCCGGGCAGATACTTTTGGGCAGCGTCGATCAGGATCGCCCGGTCGTCGACGAGATTTGCCTCGCGGACGTAAACGGTCATCGCCGTGGTTCTTGTGGCTAACACCATAGTTGCAATCGCTGATCCAATCTCAACGTAAACAGAGTGCAAGCGGGTTGCCAGATAACCAGAGGATCAAAATCTGAAGCTGATACTCGCTCGCTTTTGAAGCAGACTACAAGTTTTTCCAGCCTTTACGGAAAAGATATTCCTATTTTCCTGTGCCACCCATTAAGCCGCGGCCCATAAATCGACTCATGAATGATCGATAGCTGAGTCGGTCCGGCCCTCCGGATCGCAGTGGCAGGCTAAACCCTGTGTTTGCAGGGTTTAGCGGTTGTTACCGGCGCGCGCTGACTTTTGGTCGGTGACTTGCGAATGTTTCTCTGGAATAGGCGGATAGCTCAGATGGAGAGCGCCCCGATTACACCGGGGAGGTCGCTGGTTCGAATCCGGCTCCGCCTACCAACTTCCATCCATGAGAATCGGTGGCCAGAGAATCCCGGGCAAGACAATCGTCCTCATCCTGTCGGAGGGCGCACTTATCGGCTGCGGATTGCTATTCGCCACCGCGCTGCGATTTCGTGACCTTACTGCCCTGCGCCAACAACTGAGCGAACCGGGTACGCTTGCCCGTTATCTGCTGGTGATAGCCGCCTGCGATTTGGCACTTTACTACTATGATCTCTACGATCTCCGCGTGGTAAGGAGACGGCCCATCCTGTTTGCCCGACTGGTGCAAGCGTTGGGTGCCGCATGCCTGATGCTGGCAGTGTTTTACTACCTTGCCCCAGACCTGAGCCTGGGCCGCGGGGTCGCCGCGATTGCCGCCCCCATCATCATCTCGTTTGTAATCGGTTGGCGATTGCTGGTGGATGCCAGTCTCCCCTTGCTGGGAGCCCGTCAGCGAATACTCATCATGGGTAGCGGCCGCGCCGGCAAGTCCTTGGCCCGGGAAATTGCAGAGAGACCGGAGCTCAATGCAGAGATGGTTGGCTTCCTCGATGAAGACGAGGAAAGTTCTCCGAATACCTTCCGCCAGCCCGAGGTTGCTCAGCCCCGCGCCGACGATTGCCGGGCCGAGCATACCAGCGTGTATGCCTTCCGTCGTGCGTCGGATGGGGCGGCTGTTCCGAAAGGCGATCTCCACGAGCTCAGTTTTGCTACGGTTTCAGACGGATGCGGAAGCGGAGCCGCAGCCGTCGCCGCAGCCTTGGATTCGCCTGGGGAGGAGGCCGATGAAGCCTCAGCCTCATTTCCGGTGATCGGGACCGTGAAGGATGTGGAACGGCTGGCTATCCAGGAAAAAGCCGATCTGGTAGTCCTGTCCCTGTCCGAGCGCCGCGGACAAATGCCGATCAAGGAATTGCTGAACTTGAAATTCCTCGGTATCCAAGTCGAGGAAGCGCAGAAGATGTATGAGCGCATTGCAGGACGAATCTTATTGGATGAACTTTCGCCGAGCTGGCTGATTCTGTCCGAGGGATTTCGAAAATCGCAAGCCCTACTGGTAGCCAAGCGGATCAGCGACATCGTGCTTTCCATAATCGTGATCATTCTCCTGGCGCCGGTGGCGGCATTAGTGGCAATCGCGGTATTCGTGGAGAGCGGTCGTCCCATTCTGTTCCGCCAGGCGCGTGTCGGTTTGCACGGCCGAGTCTTTCAAATCCTAAAGTTTCGTTCGATGTGGCACCAGTCAAGTCCGTCGAATCCGGCCTGGACCTCGGATGGGGATCCGCGCATAACCCGCGTGGGCCGATTTATTCGCAAATTTCGCCTCGACGAAGTCCCGCAATTGATCAATGTCCTGCTGGGCGATATGAGCCTGGTGGGGCCCCGACCGGAGCAGCCGGCGTTCACCCAGATCCTGGAACAAGAAATTCCTTTTTACCGTCAGAGGCATTCGCTACGCCCGGGAATAACTGGCTGGGCGCAAGTGCGATGTGGATATGGGGCAACTGTGCAAGAGTCCCGGCTGAAACTTGAATACGAACTGTTCTACATCAAACACCTTTCGATGATGTTGGACTGCGTCATTCTGTTTGAAACCGGGAAGGTGATGTCATCAGGAAAGGGTGCAAAGTGAGAACTTCTCAAACCGCTACGATAGAGATTACAAGACAGTCTGGTCCTCTGGCCGGGGGAGCCGAGCGTTATAGGGCTATGTCATGGCGACCGCGGCTGTGCCTGGCACTCTGTCTGGCAGGAATTCCGCTGCTTTGCATGATGGGTTGCAGTCGAGATCCCAAGGTCCGCGCAGAGAACAGCTACAAGCGCGCGGAAAAATACCTGAATGAGAATAAGACCGATGCCGCAGTGATCGAGTTGCGCCGTGCCTTGCAGTTGAATCCGCAACTGGCAAAAGCCCGCTTCGCCCTGGGTACTGTCGATCTGCAGCGTGGCGATGTACTGCCGGCTTTCCGGGAATTTGTAGCGGCTTCTGCTGCCGATCCCGACGACATTCAGTCCCAGATCATGCTTGCGGAATTGTTGTCCCGGTCACACAACTTTACCGAGTCCAAGCGGCAAGCCCAGCTGATCATAAGTAGATGGCCTGACAATAAGATTGGAACGCTGCTACTAGCGGAAAGTGAGATCGGCCTCCAGGATTACAAGCGCAGTCAAACGCTGGTGGATGAGGTGTTGGCAGCCGAGCCCAACAACACCCGCGCTCTACAGGATTTGGCGATTCTACA
>Ga0210398_10005551_pt1 | contig 11701 bp, 6 predicted proteins | sample IncBWC4OmetaG_FD_161047 | JGI IMG/M metagenome (GOLD analysis project Ga0210398, IMG submission 161047) | Forest soil microbial communities from Barre Woods Harvard Forest LTER site, Petersham, Massachusetts, United States - Inc-BW-C-4-O | ecosystem: Environmental > Terrestrial > Soil >... | reverse complement strand
GTTCGCCGCCCCGGCCGTGGCCGGGGCTCTCACCGACGGAGACGAAGCCGCGGTCCGGCTCCAGCCGGGCGCGTCGCTGCCCGCGTTCACGAACGCCGCGGAGGCACTCGCCAAGCGCTACGCGGGCACCCAGGCCCACCCCGGCACGGACGGGAACATCATTACGATCAACCTGTCGGACCAGGTCAACGCGACCGAGCGGGCCATCAGGCCGGAGGCCGTCGCGCTGGCCGTCTTCGCCGCGCTCGCCGGGCTGATCGCGCTGGCCGTCATCGGGCAGTTGCTCAGCCGGCAGCTCGCGCTGGACGCCGCCGAATTCCCTATCTTGCGTGCGCTCGGCGTGAACCGGGCGGCGCTGGTCACCCTGTCGCTGGCCCGGCTGGCGATAGTCACCGTGGCCGGAGCCATCGTCGCCGTCGCCATCGCGATCGCCGCGTCCGCGCTGATGCCGATCGGGCCTGCCCGGCTAGCCGAACCGGACCCCGGGATCGAGGTCAACCTCGCCATCCTCGGCGCCGGCGCGGCGGCCATCGCGCTGCTCCCGCTCGCTGTGCTGATCCCGCCCGCGTGGCGGGCCGCCCGGCAGTCGCATGGCGCCGGCGCCCTCGGCGCGGCCGAGCCCGCCGTCAGGCAGTCGCGGCCGTCCCGGCTGGCGGCCGCGCTGACCCGCGCCGGGTCCGTGACTGGCGGCACCGGGGTCGCCATGGCGTTCGAACCCGGCCGCGGCCGGACCGCGGTCCCGGTGCGCAGCGCCCTCGCGGGCAGTGTCATCGCGGTCGCCGCGGTCACGGCCGCCATTGTCTTCGGCACCAGCCTCGTCGGCCTGGTCGGCACGCCGCACGACTACGGGCAGAACTGGATCCAGGAGATCGACTTCAACTTCGGCACCGCGTCCGGCGCCCAGGCCGCTCAGCTGGTGAAGGCGACACCGGCGATCTCCGGGTACGCGGCCGGCAACTACGGCCAGCTCACCATCGACGGCAGGATCGTCCCCGCGTTCGGCCTCGACCAGGTGCGCGGCGGCGGCTACCTCACGCTGCTAGCCGGCCGCGCGCCGGCCGCGCCGGACGAGATCGTGCTCGGCGCGCAGACGCTGCGCACGATTGGCGCCCGCCTCGGGCAGACCATCACCGTCACCGTCAACCAGGACCTCACCGGCGGCCCGGGCCCGCAGCACCGGATGCGCGTGGTCGGCGTCGCCGTCCTCCCCGCCTTCAGCCGCGGGAGCTTCTCCCCCACCGGCCTGGGCACCGGGGCGGTGCTGACGGCCGCCGTGCTGTCCAACGGGGTGCGGGCCAGCAGCACCGGCTCGCCGTGCACGCCCGGCGAGGACTGCTACAACTTCTTCCTGCTCAGGTACGAACCCGGCACCAACCTGGCGGCGCAAGCCGCGCGGATCACCGCGGTCCTGCAGAAGTCCGGCTGCCCGGTCGGCTCCTGCATCATCCCGGCCGTCGCCGACCAGCGGCCCGGCGACATCAAGAACTACGCCAGCATCAGGGACACCCCGCTCGCGCTGGCCATCGTGCTCGCGGTGCTCGCCGTCGGCACCCTCGCCCACGTGCTGCTCACCGGCGTCCGGCGCCGCCGCCGTGACCTCGCGCTGCTGAAGACCCTCGGGTTCACCAGGCGGCAGGTGCTCGCCGCGGTCGCCTGGGAGGCCAGCGCCTTCGCCGCCGTCGCGCTGCTGATCGGGCTGCCGCTCGGCGTCGTCGCCGGCCGCTGGGCCTGGGCGATCTTCGCGAACACCGCCGGGGTTTCCGCCGCGGCCACCGTCCCGCTGCTGTCGGTGCTGCTCGCCATCCCGGCCACGCTGCTCGTCGCGAACCTGATCGCCGCCGCGCCCGGCTGGCAGGCGGCCCGGCTGCACCCCGCGGTCGTCCTGCGAACGGAGTAACCGCATGGAAACGGTCTGGCTGGCGCTGCGCGCCGACCTCCGCCAGCGGTGGCGGGCGCTGCTCAGCCTCGCCCTGCTGCTCGGCCTCATCGGCGGGGTCGTGCTCACCGCCGCGGCGGGCGCCCGGCGCACGGACACGGCCTACCCGAGGCTGCTGAGCTGGGCCAACGCCACCCAGGTTGAGCTTATCCCGGCGGCCAACGACTACCCGGCCGACTATTACGCCGCCCTGGCGAGGCTGCCGCAGGTCGCCCAGCTTTCCACCGAGGTGCTGTACCAGGTGACGCTGCCGACGGCCCGGCACGCGTACACCAATCAGGTGTACGCCATCTCGAGCCCCGACCACGCCATGGGCGTCTCCGCCGACAAGGTGAAGGTCCTCGCGGGCCGGCCATTCGACCCGCAGCAGGCCGGCCAGGCGATGATCGACCCCCAGCTCGCCGCCCTCGAGCACGTGGGCCCCGGCGGTACGCTGCGCCTGCTCGGCGTGCCGAACAACCCGAACGGCACCCCCGACTTCGCCAAGCGCGTCCCGGTGTCCTTCCGGGTGTCCGCGATCGTCGTCTTCGACACGCAGGTGGTGCCGATCGACGGCGGCAGCGGCAGCGGCAACAGCGAGCCGACGGCGCTGGTCAGCTCGTTCCCCGTGCCCGGCGCGGTCACGACGATGAGCTACGGCAACGCGGCGGACGTGCGGCTGCGGCCGGGCGCGACCGTCGCCAGCCTCACGCGGGCCGCGACCGCGCTGGCGCAGCGGTACAAGGACACCAGCGGCCAGATCCTGACCATCAGCGAGGCCGACCAGGTGGCCGCGACGCAGCAGGCCATCCGCCCGCAGGCGATCGCGCTGGCCGCGTTCGCCGCGCTCGCGGGCCTGATCGCGCTCGCCGTCATCGGCCAGTTGCTCAGCAGGCAGCTGGCCCGGGATTCGGCGGAGTTCCCGGTGCTGCGCGCCATCGGGGCCACGCGCGCCAGCCTGGTCGCGCTGTCCCTCGCCCGGCTGGCCGTCGTCACCCTGGCCGGCGGGGTCGTCGCCGTCGCCATCGCCATCGCGGCGTCCCCGCTGATGCCGATCGGCCCGGCCCGGCTGGCCGAGCCGTACCCCGGCGTCGAGGTCAACCTCGCCGTCCTCGGCGCCGGCTTCGCCGCCATCGCGCTCCTGCCGCTCGCGCTGCTGGCCGGCGCCGCCTGGCGGGCGGCGAGAGCGGCCGGCGGGCCGCTCGGCGTCGCGGAGCCCGCCCAGCAAGGTCACCGCTCGCGGATCGGCGGGGCGCTCACCAGCAGCGGGTCGGTGACCGGCGGCGTCGGCGTCGCGATGGCGTTCGAGCCGGGCCGCGGCCGGACCGCGGTCCCGGTGCGCAGCGCCCTGGCGGCCAGCGTCATCGCGGTCATCGCGCTGACCGCCGCCGCCGTCTTCGGCACCAGCCTGGTCGCCCTGGTCTCCACCCCGCACGACTACGGGCAGAACTGGGACGCCCAGCTCGACCTGGAGTTCGGCGGGGCACCCGGCACCATTGGCGCGAAGGTGATCGCGGCCGAGCCCGCTGTCACCGGGTACGCGTCAGGCAACTACGGCCAGCTCGAGATCGGCGGCCAGATCGTGCCCGCGATCGGCGTGGACCAGCCGCCGGGCGGCGGTTACCTGACGATGCTGGCCGGGCGGCCGCCCGTCGGCGGCGACGAGATCGCCCTCGGCGCCCAGACGCTGCGCGCCATCCACGCGCGGCTCGGCCAGACGATCCCGGTCACCGTCGAGCCGTTCGCGGACGGCCAGCCCACCGTGCGGCGCGACATGCGCGTCACCGGGGTCACCGTGCTGCCCGCCTTCGGCCGCGGCACGTTCGCCCCCACCGACCTGGGCACCGGGGCCGTGACGACGGCCCCGGTGCCGTCGGTCCCCTCGGTGCCCGACGAGGGCACGCTGTGCGTCAGCAAGACCGCCACCTGCTACAACTTCTTCCTGCTCCGCTACCGGCCGGGCACCGACGCGACCGCCCCCACTGCGGCGCTCACCAGCGCCATCACGAAGGCGGGCTGCCCGGTGGGCTCCTGCGCGGTCACCACCGACCAGCAGCCAAGCGACATCAAGAACTACGCCAGCGTCAGGGACACCCCGCTGGTGCTCGCCGCCGTGCTCATCGTCTTCGCCGTCGGCACGCTCGCGCACGTGCTGCTCACCGGGGTCCGCCGCAGGCGCCGCGACCTCGCCCTGCTCAAGACCCTCGGGTTCACCAGGCGGCAGGTGCTCGCCGCGGTCGCCTGGGAGGCCAGCACCTTCGCCGCCGTCGCGCTGCTCATCGGGCTGCCGCTCGGCGTGCTCGCCGGCCGCTGGGCCTGGGCGTACTTCGCGAACGAGGCCGGCGCCGCCAGCCCGGCGACAGTGCCGGTCCCCGCGGTGCTGCTCGCCATCCCGGCCACGCTGCTGATCGCGAACCTCATCGCCGCCTGGCCCGGCTGGACCGCCGCCCGCCTCCGCCCCGCGTTGGTCCTCCGCACGGAGTAACCCAACCCCACCCGCGAACGTGGTCGATGGGCCATCGACCACCTAAGAGTGTGGTGGATGGCCCATCGACCACCTAAGGAAGCGCGGTGGGGCTCGGGAGTCAGCTGCGTCCGTTCGGGATTATTCGGAACGGAAGGTGGCGGCTGCGGGGACCCTCGCTACCGACCTGGCGGGGGGCAGCGCGACGAGCGCGGCGGCGAGCAGGGTTACCGGGATCATCCACAGCACCGGCAGCGGCGTGATCGGGGCGGCCGGCACGCCGGCCTGGTTCGCGAACAGCTGCCAGGCCCAGCGGCCGCCGGCGATGCCGAGCGGGACGCCGACGACGAGCGCGATCGCGGTCACGGTGGCCACCTGCCAGAACGCGACCGCGCTGAGGTCGCGGCGGAACATTCCCAGCACCTTCAGCAGGGCGTAGTCGCGCCGCCTGCGGCGGCCCGACGCGAGGATGAACTGGGCCAGCACCGCCAGGCCGAGCAGCGCGAGGACGCCGGCCAGGATCTCGGGGGTGGCGTCGATGTCGGCGAAGTTGGTGACCGTGTTCGGGCGCTGGTCGGTGACCAGGCAGGTGTCCTGCTGGACGGTGGCGCAGAACGGCTGCCACGCGCGCTGGAAGGCGGCCATCTCCGCCTGCTTGTCCGGGCCGGGCGCGAAGCTGACCAGAGCGAAGTTGTAGCCGGCGCCGTTGGAGGCTTCCGGCAGCGGCGCGAGCACGGCCGCGGTGGTCTCCGCGCCGTCACCAGCGTCGGTGGGCGTGAAGCTGCCCTGGCCGAAGTAGGGGAACACGGCGCTGCCAGTGATCAGCATCCGGCGGGTGCCCACCGGCGTGGCGACCGTGACCGTCTGGCCGATGCGCAGCCCGAGCTGGCGCAGCACCGAGGAGCCGAGCGCGATCTCGCCTTCGGTAGCCGGCGCGTGCCCGGCGAGCACGGTCGAGGACGTCACCGGGCCGGTTCCCCGCGCCAGGCCGATCGCCGGGATGACGGTGGTGCCGATGGTGACCGTGCCGTTGACGCCGAACGTCACGTCGGTGATGCCGGGCACGTGCCCGGTGTACTGGGCGAACTGCTTCGGCGTCACGGTGCCGAACTGACCCTGGAAGGCGATGTCCCAGGTCTGGCCGTACAGGCTGGGCGTGTCGACGAGGCGCAGCAGGTTCGCGCCGAACGTGAACGCGGCCGCCACCGCGGCGACCGCGACCGCCAGGCCCAGGATGGCGCTGCGCACCGGGACGCTGGCGCGGGCGCCCCCGGCGCCCCGGCTGGTTCCCGGGTCGAGCGCGAACCGCACTCCGGTGACCGCGGCGACCGGGGCGCCGGCCCGCGCGAAGCGATCGGAGAGCCGGGCGCGGCGCGACGATTCCGTGGCGGCGGGGTCCGCGGCGGCGGGGCGCGCGCGTGCCCGCCGCCACGCGGTGACCGTGACCCGGGCAAGCAGCAGCACCACGATCGCGGCCGCGCCGGCGGCGAGCACACCAGCGTTCACGCTGACGCCGGGGTGCGGCTCGGCGAGCCGGGCGGCCCCGATCGGGGTCAGCGGGGACGCCGCGATCGCGATCGCGACCGCCCCGATGGCGCCGGCGACCGTGGCGGCGGCGGCCTGCGTGAGGCTCGCCGCGAGCAGCTCGCGGCGGGTCATGCCGAGCGCGGCCAGGGTTCCGTTGTCCGCGGCGGTGGCGAGCACCATCCGGACGGCGACCTGGCCGACAATGAGCAGCGCGGTCAGCGCCAGGGCGAGGGCGAACAGCGCGAGGGCCAGCGCCTGGGGGCGGATCGCGCGCTCGATGGTCGCCGCCTGCGCCGCCTCGCTGGCGACGAAGACCTGCTTGCCGGTCTGCGGGTAGCGCTGCGCGAGCTTCTCTGCGCTCGCGGCGAAGACGCCGAGCGACGTGCCCGGCTTCAGCGTCACGTACGTCCCGTCGAACGCCTGGTAGGAGGGCCGAGCTCCCGGTACAGCGCGGGGCTGGCCATGATGGTCGCCACCTGGTCGAGGTACGTCACGGGGACAACGGAGCCGCGGGTGACGAAAACGCCGACGACGTGCTCGGTCAGCAAGCGCGTGCTCGGGTGCGGGGAGTCGCTCTGCGCCGCCATCCGCACCACGGACCCGACGTGCAGGTTCAGCAGCCGCGCCGCGATCTGGGTGACCGCGACCTCCCTCGGCGCGGCCAGTCCGGGCAAGCGGCCAGCCAGCATCTTCGGGACATCGACCGTGCGGCCGTAGCGGCCGTCGAGCGGAGCAAACGTCGTGGCGTCGTCGTCGATGACGCCGGCCGCGCTAACCGGGCCCGCGCTGATGCCCACCAGCGCGGCCGAGGCGGCCACCCCGGGCAGCGTGCCGACCGCGGCGTCGTAGCCGGCGATTCCGGTGTTGGCGGGCGAGACGAGCACGTCCGAGGCGTGCGACTGAGTGAGGAACCGCGGGTAGGCGGTGTCGGTGCGGCTCGCGCCGGCCGCGGCGGCCAGTACCGCTCCGCCGGCCAGCGCGATGACGAGCGCGAGGCCGGCCCAGCCCCGCCAGCCGGCCCGCAGCTTCAGCGCCGCGAGGCGCACGACAGCCACCATGCGGCCGAGCGTAGGGGCGTCGCGCGGCGGCCGGTAGGGGGCTGCCGCGCGGGCCGTGGTGTGCCTACCACTACCGGATTTGATGCTGTTCGCACACTGGCGGACAGCCCCCGGCCTGTGGGTAACTGTCGTCGTGGAGCCGAATGCCACGGCGCCCCTGCCAACCGGGGACAAAAGCCGCGCTATCGACGTCTTCCTCGCGGACGACAACCTGATCGTCCGCGAGGGAGTCCGGGCGCTCATCGAGCGCAACGCCGACCTGCGCGTGGTCGGGGTGGCCGCCGACTACGACGGGGTGGTCGCCGGCTGCGCCGCCACCGAACCCCAGGTGCTGGTGACCGACGTGCGGATGCCGCCGGCGTTCCGGCGCGAGGGGATCGACGCCGCCAAGGAGGTGCGGTCGCTGTTCCCCGGCACGGGCGTGGTGATCCTCTCCCAGTACGACGACCCGGAGTACGCGGTGTCGCTGCTCGCGGAGGGCTCGGCAGGCTACGGGTACCTGCTCAAGGACCGGGTCGCCGAGGGCACCCAGCTGGCCGACGCGATCCGCGCCGTGGCCACCGGAGGCACCGCGCTCGACCCGCAGATCGTGGAGGCGCTTGTCCGGCCGGTGCTGACCCCGGGCGGGCTGTCGTCTACCGAGGAGAGGCTGCTCGGCCTGATCGCCGAGGGCCGGACGATCAAGGCGATCGCCGCCATCAGGAAGGAGCCGCCGTCGGTCATCGACGCCGAGGTGGAGGCGGTCTTCGTCAAGCTCGCCACCGGCGTGTCGGCCGGCGACCACGCCGCGCTGAACCGGCTCCGGCTGCTGCATCAGGCGATCGTGGATAGGGAGGAGCAGGGCGAGACCCTCTCCCGGCTGCTGCCGTCCGGGCTGGCCTCGAAGCTGCGGTCCGCGTCGGACCTGCGGATCGGCGAGACGGAGAAGGTCGTCGTCACCGTGCTGATGAGCGACATCAGGTCGTACTCGACCATCGCCGAGCACGCCGACCCGTCGGAGCTGGCCGGCCAGCTCAACACGCACCGGGCCGCGATGAACCGGGCCATCCTCGGCGAGGGCGGCACGGTCATGCAGTTCGTCGGCGACGCGGTGATGGCCGTGTTCGGCGCCCCGTTCCCGCAGGACGACCACGCGGACCGCGCGGTCGCGGCCGCGGCGGGCATGCACTCGCTGCAGGCGGACATCAACGCGTCGTGGCGCGCCGTCGGGCTGCCGGTGTTCGGCCTGGGCATCGGGCTGTCGACCGGGCCGGCCGCCGCGGCGATGCTCGGCTCCGAAGAACGGCTCGAGTACACGCTCGTCGGCGACACGGTGAACCTGGCCCAGCGGCTGCAGCAGTTCGCGTCCGCCGGGGAGACGGTGCTGTCGTCGCCCACGCGGGAGGTTCTTTCGGTACCGGTGTCGTGCCTGGCGCTGCCCCCGCAGCTCGTCAAGGGACGCGAGACACCGGTCGTGGCGTTCAAGATCGCTCAGATGACTAAGGCGGGGACGATATGACAATCGATTCTTCGGAACGGGCCGCGCTGACTGTGACCGGCCTGCGTAAGACGTTCGAGGCGGAGAACGCCCCGGTGCGGGCGCTGCGCGGCGTGGACCTGACGGTGGAGCCCGGCGAGTTCGTCGCCGTGATGGGGCCCTCAGGCTGCGGCAAGTCGACGCTGCTCAACCTGGTGGCGGGGCTTGACGTGCCCGACGAGGGCACGATCACCGTCGCCGGCGAGCTGGTGACCGGCAGGACCGAGGACGACCTGGCGCGGATGCGCCGCAAGCACATGGGCATCGTGTTCCAGTTCTTCAACCTGCTCGAGGGCATGACCGTGCTCGAGAACGTGGTGCTGCCCTCGGTGATCGCGGGGCGGCGCAGGAAGATGGCGGAAACGCGGGCGCGGGACCTGCTTGACCTGCTCGGCATCGGGGACAAGGCCTCGTCCGTGCCCGGCGTGCTGTCCGGCGGGCAGCGGCAGCGGCTGGCGATCGCCCGGGCGCTGGCCAACGAGCCGACCCTGCTGCTCGCCGACGAGCCGACCGGCGCCCTGGACTCGGCCGGCGGCGCGGAGATCATCGAGCTGCTCCGCCGCCTGCACGCGGGCGGGCAAACGATCATCCTGGTCACCCACGACCCCGCCGTGGCGCAGGCCGCGGGCCGCATCGTCCGGATGCGCGACGGCCGGGTGGTGGATTCCGAGCCGGCCCCGGCCTCCGCGGCGGCGTCCGCGTCGGGGATGGTATGACCCCTCAGGCCGCGCAAACGGCGCGGCGGCTGGTCGCGGGGCTGCTGCTGCCCGCGGTCGCCGTCGCGCTCGTCGTGGCCGGCCTGCTGATACCGGTCCCCGGGGGGATCAGCGCGCTCGCCGCGGTGACCGCGGGGCTCGTCGTCGCGTGGGCCCTCGTCGGCGCGGTGACGGCGTGGGCGCCGGAGCGGACCCCGCAGTGGCAGCTGGCGGCGGGCGCGGTCGCCGCAGCGGTCGCGGCCGGCGCCGGGCGGCTGTCCGGCCGGTACGCCGCGGGGTCTGCCGCGCACCACGGCGCGGTGGCGGTCGAGGTGATCGCGGCGGCGCTGATGGTGGCGATCTCGGTGCACCTGCTGCTCGCGCTGCCGGACGGCCGGCTGGTGTCGTCCGGGCGGCGGATCGGCGCGGCAGTCGGCTACGTCGCCTATCTCGCGGCCGGCGCGGCACTGGCGGCGTCCGGGCGCTGGGTTGCGCCGTGGCTCGGCGTGCTCGCGTGGTCGTTCGGGCTGCTGCTCGCGCTGCCCGCCACCCGGCTGCGGTACGACCGTTCGGCGGGCCGCGACAGGGAACGGCTGCAATGGGCCGCCATCGGGTTCGTCGTCGCCTGCGGGCTGGCACTGGCCGTCGCCGTGCTGGACTTGCTGGTCGAGTGGCCGTCGCCGGCCGCCCCCGTGGCGGCGGGCGTGATGGTTCTCGTCCCCGTCGGGATGGCCGCGGGGGACGTGCCGCGCCTGGGCTCGCGCGGCGGGCGGCTGCTTGTGCAGGTCCTCGCGGTCACCGGGTTCGCAGTCACCGTGTCGCTGATCTACCTGGTGGTCATCCTCGGGCTCGGCCGACAGCCCGAAAGCTCCGGGGATCGCGAGCTGCTCGGGCTGTCCATGGTCGCGGCGGCGGTCGCCGCGATCAGCTTCGCTCCCGCGCGCGAGCGGCTGAACGAGTGGGCGACGCGGCGGGTGTTCGGCGCCAGGCAGGCGCCTGACGAGGTGCTGCGGACGTTCGGCAGCCGGATGACTCGCGCCATCTCGATGGACGAGCTGCTCCTGCAGCTCGCCGAGTCGCTGCGCAAGACGATGACGCTGACGTCCGCCGAGGTATACACCGGCATGGGCGACGTGCTCGAGCGGACCGCCTCGGTGCCGGACTCCGGGCCGCGGTCGCTACTCGTCGGCGACCGGGAGCGGCAGATCGTGGCGCGGGCCGGCGTGTCCGGGCACGCGTGGGCGTCGGTCTGGCTGCCCGCCCTCAACGGCGCGGGTCCCGACTCCGGGCAGCTGCGGGTGGCGCCGGTGAGCCACGCCGGGGAACTGCTCGGCCTCATCGTGGTGCGCCGGCCGTCCACGGCCGACCCGTTCTCGGCCGAGGACGACCGGGTGCTCACCGAACTGGCCCGCCAGGTGGGCCTGGCCGTGCACAACGCGCGGCTCGACACCGCGCTGCAGACCACGCTCGATGAGCTGCGCAAGCAGGCCGACGAGCTGCGCAGGTCCCGGGCGCGCATCGTGGCGACCGCCGACGCCGAACGCCGCCGGGTGGAACGCGACCTGCACGACGGCGCGCAGCAGCACCTGGTCGCGCTGGCGGTGAACCTGCGGCTCACCCGCGACCTGGTCGCCGACGACCCGGAGACCGCGGGCTCGATGCTCGAGCAGCTGGCCGAGGAGGTCAAGGCAACCATCCAGGAGCTGCGCGACCTCGCGCACGGCATCTATCCCCCGCTGCTCGCCGACAGCGGGCTCGCAGAGGCGCTGGCCGCCGCCGGGCGGCGCAGCCCGCTGCCGGTCACGGTCTCCGCCGATGGCACCGGCCGGTACGGCCTCGAGATTGAGTCGGCGGTGTACTTCTGCTGCCTCGAGGCGCTGCAGAACGCGTCCAAGCACGCCGCTGGGGCGTCCGTGACCATCCGGATCTGGGAGGAGTCCGGCGGCCTGCTGTTCTCCGTGTCCGACGACGGCCCCGGCTTCGACGTGGCCCGCGCCAAGAACGGCCACGGCTACGTGAACATGGCCGACCGCCTCGGCGCCATCGGCGGCACCGTCCGCTGGGAATCGGCCCCCGGCCAGGGCACCCGCGTCCTAGGCTCGGTCCCCCTGCTGACGTCCTAGCCCCCAATGGGGCGGCGCCGCGCGGTGGCGCCGCGCCGCAGGAGTCCCAGCGCCCCCTCCCCCACCGGCACCGCCCCTGCGCGTATGTCTCTAGCGCCCCATCGGCACCAAACCCAGCACGATCGAAACAGCGCTGAAAGTTTGGCCGGTCGTAGGCGGTCAAACTTTCAGAGTTAACGAAACGCGGCCTCGTCGTACACGGTGTAGCGGGACAAAAGGTGCCGGGCCTCGCGAACCTGTCGATTGCGCAATCGACCCGCTCTCGGGGGACATGCCAATACCCCAACGCGCCGCCTCAGGGCGTAAGGACCAGCGTGCTCCCGCCGCCAATCGGCCAGGCGCGAAGCGCCATGGTCACAAGCGCCATGGTCATGGTCATGGTGAACGGACACAACGGACACAA
>Ga0210398_10005550_pt1 | contig 11703 bp, 9 predicted proteins | sample IncBWC4OmetaG_FD_161047 | JGI IMG/M metagenome (GOLD analysis project Ga0210398, IMG submission 161047) | Forest soil microbial communities from Barre Woods Harvard Forest LTER site, Petersham, Massachusetts, United States - Inc-BW-C-4-O | ecosystem: Environmental > Terrestrial > Soil >... | reverse complement strand
CGGATCATGAATCTCGTACTCCACCACCGCGTCCGAAGGTGTCGAGTACACCGAACCGTTGTATCTGCGCGCCGTGAATTTCCATTGCACCGTCTCCTTCGGCCGGTACGCCGGCCGGTCCGTCGTCGCGTAAATTTTCCATTCCTGGTCGGAACTGTTGTTAAAATAAACGCCCGCGGTGCTGAACGCCTGCCGGTCCTTGGACACGGCTCCCGCAAAGATTTGATTGCCGCTCTGCTTTTGCTCCAGGTCAAAAACTGCGATGCCATCCGCCCCGGTTTTCTTGGTGCGGTCCCGCCAATGCCACTTCTGGTCGTCCATCCAACGCTCCCACAGATGGACGGTGGCATCCGCCTGTGGCGAGCTGTCCAGCGCATTGCACATGTAAACCAGGGCCTGGTTGCCCGACGTCTTCAACACCACCGCCGCGTCCGAAACCAGCAGCAGGTCGCGCGAGGAGACTCCCTCACCCTTGGCCTCGATCACATACGCGCCCGCCGGCAGCTTGCCGTCCAGCCGCACGGTCTCGTTGCCGGGCATGTAATCGCCCTTGTCCTTGGTGTCACGCGACCATGATTTCACCTTCTCACGCCCGGAAAGGTCAATTGATTGGAGCCAGTTATTGTTTCGATCGTCCTGCCCCGACAGTTGCACGTCCTTGGTCAAGTCCACCGCGTACAGCGCCACCTCAATCTGTTTCACATTGCGCCAGTTCAGCGTGTATTGCATTTCCGAATCCGGCAGGAACACATTCGCCACGCTCACGTTCAACGTCGGGTCGGTGATGTTCTTTATCTGCTGCTGCGCCGATCGCCAGTACGGCGTCTCGCCCTCAACAAACTCCTTCATGATCCGCCGGTATAACTCCAGGGCCTTCACATAATCCGGCTGCATCGACCAGCCGCCGTCCGCCTGCCGCACGATCCGGCCCCCGCCCTCCATCCAAATCGCATAATTGAAAAGCGCGTCGGCATACCAGTCCGTCGTCTTGCCCGGTTTGATGGCCGCCTCGAATTCCTCCGGCACCCGCCGGCGCTGTTCCCATTCGCCGCCCTGGTTGCGCAAGGTCATCGCAATCAAATAATGCGCGTGCGCCTGGTCGTTTTCGCTCTGCGCAATTTTCGCCGCGTTCTCCAGGATTTCCAGCGGCAGCATGTTTCCGTACCCGCCCATGCCGTAATAGAAGTTCTGCGGACCAAATTGCGGCGGATGCGCGCACACCCACACCATTTTCAAGTAACGCGCGCGGGCCAGTTCAATGTCCGCCGTCCCGGCCCACCAATCCAGCGCGTTTTGGTAATGCGGCCAGGCCTGGTTCCAGTCCATCGAATTCCGCCGCGTCCAAAAATAATCCCCCAGCGATTCCTCCACTTCCGCCCAAATCCGGTCATGATCTTCCGCCCGCGTGATGTCCCGCACCTGCGCCTCCAGTTCCCGCCGCGCCGCGTCAAGCTGCGTCGTGTCCGTCGTTCGGGTCGCCGCCTCCGACCGCCAGAGCGTGTCCGCCAGCCGGAAATCCACCCACCGCCGGTCCCCCATATCCAAATTCATCGCCCCGGCCTGCTCATAGGCCTCATGCGCCTTCGCATACGAGCCGTCTTCAATCAGCTTCTCCGCGCCGGCCTTCAATGGCTCATATTCCGGCGGCGACGCGGCGAATGATTGGAGGCCAATGACGCATGCCAGACCCGCAAGGACATAAAGCGATTTCATAGTTCCTTCTTGTTGGACGGACTCCCGCCGAAAATGCTCCCGATTTTTTCAACTGGCGAGAAAATTTTATCCGTGGCCCGTTCCGGCCGAATCCGGCCTCGCCGGGGCGGAAAAATCTACCGAAACCGGCCGCCCCATGTTATGGTTGCGTCATGAAATACACCTACGAGGAACTGGCCAAAATGATTGACCACTCCCTGCTCCAGCCGGCCATGACGGACCAGGAACTCGAGGACGGCTGCCGTCTCGCCATGAAATACGCCGTGGCCTCGGTCTGCATCAAGCCCTACGCGGTCAAACGCGCCGCCGAACTCCTGCGCGGCACCGGCGTCCGCGCGGGCGCGGTCATCGGGTTCCCGCACGGCAGCAGCGCCACGGAATCAAAGCGCTACGAAACCGAACTGGCCTGCGGCGATGGCGCGGTGGAAATTGACATGGTCCTCAACCTCGGCAAGGCCATGAGCGGCGATTGGGCCTATGTCGAACACGACGTGCGGGCCGTTTGCGACGAGGCGCACCGGCACAGCGCGAAGGTGAAGGTCATCCTGGAAACCGATTTTTTGGCCAATGGCGGCGCGGGCCTTGGTGCCGACGACTTCAAACGAAAGCTCTGCCAGATCTGCGAACGCGCCGGGGCCGACTGGGTGAAAACCTCCACCGGCTACAATTTCGTCAAGCAGCCCGACGGCAGCTACAATTACAAGGGCGCGACGGAACATGATCTTGCGCTCATGCGCGCCAGCGTTTCATCCCGGGTTCAAGTCAAGGCCGCCGGTGGCGTCCGTGATTTGGATGCCCTCATCAAGGTGCGCGACCTGGGCGCGTCGCGCTGCGGCGCATCCGCCACCGCGGCGATGCTGGACGAATACCGCCGTCGCGAGGCTGCGGAAAAGGCAGGACAAGTTGATGCTCCGCGTTCCGCCACCATCGGCTCGGGCGGTTATTAAATTATACGGCAATCCTCCGCCCCATCCATCAGAACATGATTCTCGTGGACAGGATGAGGTTCCGGTGGATGAGCGGATGATCGGTGACGGCGACCTGGCAGCCCGCCCCGACCGCCGCCGCGAAGCGCTTCCAGATCGGGAACCTTCCCAATACCAGACCGGGGGTGATGAAGACCTGGTTCAGCCCCTCGTGTATGCCGTTCGGCCACCAGGTGTAGTTGACTTCCACTTCCGGCCAGAAAACCTTCGCCAGCCGGTACTGCCAAACTCCATTCATCACCAGCGGCGTTCCCATTCCGCCATGCGCGGCGCCGTTGTCAGGAAAAGTCATGTTGATGGTGCTTTGAAAATCAAAATTGCCCCAGCCTTTGCCGAACGCCAGCGTCGGCGTGAACGTATAGTGGCCCAATGAATAATTCTCGCCTCCGTTCGGCACGGTCATGCCCATGAACGCGGTCACCACATAATCCCCCTCCTGCTCGTTTGCCGCCGCCAGCCGGAATTTCATCAGAAAACTTTGGTCGCCCCAGCCGTCTTTGCTCGGTGTCGTGTTCTCCGTCATCCACGGCGGCACGCCAATGATGAATTGCAGGCGCTCGGCGGGAATGAATTCCAGCCCCTTCCCGCTCCCAAAGATCGTCAGCGTCCGCCCGCCCTTCAACGACTGCTGCGAAATGTCGTAACGAAACACCTGCTGCAGGCATGGTGAAACAATCCCCACCGGCGGCGCCCAATGCGGCTGCTCGGCCTGCGTTTTCGCCACCATCGCCAGCCATTCGGAGAAAATGCCCGGCTCTGCCGACGCCGAAGACGTATCGCTCAAGTTGGCACCCGTTGCATTTGTGTCCTCTGCGCTGCAACGCGCTGCAAACACGGAAATCAGCATGCCAATCACCACCACACCCAAAAAAGCCCTTTTAGAATTCATGATGCTGTCAATCAACGTCCCGTCTTGTCCGTCATGTGTAATGCGCGCAGAGTTCACTGAAACCGGCCTGCCTTGTCAAATGCAATCCGAGTACGCCCGCAAGTCTCACGTGATTGATAACCCTCCGTGCCTTCAACATTGCCAGCGTGTCACATTGATGGCACGCTGGATTCCATGAGTCATCTGACCCGTGCCCGCGAAGTCTTCGATATCGAACTCGCCGCCCTCAAGGCCGTCCGTGCCCTGCTCGACCGCTCGTTCGACCGCGCCGTGGAACTTACCGTGGACACTCTGCGCCGCCGCGCAAAAATCATTGTCGTCGGCATCGGCAAATCCGGCAACATCGGCCGCAAAATCGCCGCCACCCTCACCAGCACCGGTTCCACCAGCGTTGTTCTCGACAGCGTGGACGCCCTCCACGGCGACCTTGGCATCGTCAACGACGGCGACCTCGTCATCGCCCTCAGTTATTCCGGCGAATCCGAGGAACTCCTCAATCTCCTGCCCGCCCTGAAACGTTTCTCCGTCAAAATCATCACCATCACCGGCGCGCCCAAGTCCACCCTCGCCCGCCACGGCGATGTTATCCTCAATGTCCGTGTGCCCAAGGAAGCGTGCCCCTTCAATCTCGCCCCCACCGCCAGCACCACCGCCATGCTCGTCATGGGCGACGCCCTCGCCATGGCCGTCCTGCAGGCGCGCGGCTTCAAGGAACGCGACTTCGCCCGCCACCATCCTGCCGGCGCCATCGGCCGCGCCATGCTCACCCAAGTCGGCGACATCATGCGCACCGGCGCGCGCAGCGCCGTGGCCCGCGAAACTTTGCCCGTCGAGGACGCCCTACTCGTCATGACCCGCGCCAAATCCGGCAGCCTCAGCGTCGTCAACGCGAAGGGCAAACTCGTCGGCGTCTTCACCGATGGTGATTTGCGCCGCCGCCTGGCCACCGACCCGGATGTCCGCTCCAAGCCGTTGAAAAGCGTCATGACCCGCAACCCGATTTGCATCCGCGAAGACGCCCTCGCCCAGGAGGCGCTAAGAATTTTCGACAGCCACAACATTGACGATTTGATTGTGGTCAACGCGAAGAAGGAGCCGGTCGGCCTGCTGGATTCGCAGGACTTGCCGAAGCTGAAACTGATGTGAAGACTGCGGGCTTTCGAAGGAAAGCCGCAGTTATTCCGCCGGTGCAGTAATGGTCCCGATAGGCTGCGCTTCTTCACGGGCCCCGTCCACAGCCAGCAGGTTTGCCAATTGATCCGCCAAGGCAGGATTAATCTCGTCCTTGCCGACGAACGAGGTGGCACCCGCCGTCATCGCTTCCTCCCGTACCGCCGGAAAACTCGACACCATCACAATCGGAATCGTCGTGTTGCGCGCCCGCAACTCCCGAACCAAGTCTGCCCCGCTCATTGATGGCAGGTTGTGGTCAATCACCATCAAATCCGCGCCGCCATGCTCAAATAGCCTCAACGCCTCCACCCCGTCCGAAGCCTCACGAATCTCCACGCCTATGAACCGGCGCTGGATGACGCGGCGGATGAAATACCGCACGTCCTTGTCGTCATCTACAATGATAAAATGTGGTTTTGCCCGGTCCATCGCTGCAGCATGCTGTATTTTGACCACCTTTGAGACGCATGAGAGGGCCAAATGTTTCAGTAAATCTCGAAAATGTGCGCAGCCGCAGGACCCCTCGGAATTTTCAGCCAGGCTCTAATCCAGCCCGCTCGCCTCTTTTGCCCGCTTCAGCACCTTTTGCGCCAGCGCGCACGCGCGCGCGGCCCCCTCCGCCAGCACCGTGTTCACGTGCTCAAGGTTGCCCGCCAGTTCCGCCCGACGCGCCCGTGCCGCCGCAAAATAATTCCAGTAATGCTCGAACAATGCCTTCTTCAAGTCGCCGTAACCCAGCCCGCCCGCGCGCAGCCGGTCCTCGAAACCCTTCGCGACTTCTGCCGGCGCCACCAGCTTGAGCAGTTGGATCGCCAGGTTTTTCTCGGCGTCGGGCTTCGGCTCCGCCGGCGTCCGGCTGTCCATCACGAGGCCCATGATTTTTTTGCGGATCGCCTTTTCCTCGCCAAAAATTTCAATCGTGTTGCCGTAGCTCTTGCTCATCTTCTGGCCGTCCGTGCCGGGTACGAGCGCCGTGTCCTCGCGAATTTGCGGCTCCGGAATTACAAAGGTCTGCCCGTACTGCTCGTTGAACTTCGCGGCGATGTCCCGCGTCATCTCCACGTGCTGCTTCTGGTCCTTGCCCACCGGCACCACGTTTGAGTCGTAAATCAAAATGTCCGCCGCCATCAGCACCGGATACGCGAATATTCCATGATTCGGCGCGATGCCTCGGGCAATTTTATCTTTATAACTCGTGGCCCGTTCGAGCATGCCCATCGGTGTCAGCGTCGTCAGTATCCAGGCCAGTTCCGTCACCTCCGGCACGTCCGATTGCCGGAAAAAAACCGACTTTTTCGGGTCCAATCCGCACGCCAGGAAATCCAACGCTACGTCCAGGGTGTTCTTGCGCCGTTCCTTCGCGTCGAACAGCGACGTCATCGAATGATAATTGGCGATGAAATAATACGCCTCGCCCCGGTCCTGCAATTCGATGGCCGGCCGCATCATCCCGAAATAATTCCCGAGATGCAGCGCGCCCGACGGTTGTATGCCCGATAAAATTCGCATCCCCTTCACCGTAACAAGCTCCGCCCCGCCGTTCAAATGATTTGGGCAGCGGTTGTTTGCCCTATTCCGCCTCCATCCCCTTGTTCCGGTAATGCAAAATCCTGAACTCCGCGCAGTCCATGACTTCCTCATGCAGCCGGAACCGGTCCTCGAATTTCGGAAAAAACGCGTCGCCCTCCACCGTGCGCTTCACGACCGTGAGATATAAATCCGAGCAACGCGGCAGCGCCTGTTCGTAAATCTGCGACCCGCCGCAGATGAAAATGTCGCTCCCGAAATCCTCCGGATCCAGTTTCTCCAGCGACCCGAACACCCGGATCTCCGTCTTCTGCGTGCTGTTCAGCTTTGTGAACCAGAATTGAAACGGCCGCTTGATCTGCCGCCCGCCCTTCCATTCCCGTAATTTATACCCGTCAAACACCTCCGGATGCGCGTTCACGAATCTTCGCGGATGCCGCGTCAGGATCAGCGTCGTCCGGTTCGCCAGCGGCTTGCCCAGGCTTTCAAACGTTTTCCGGCCCATCACCGTGATGTTGCCCATTGTCGTTTTTTTGAACCACTTGAAATCCTCCGGCAAATGCCACGGAATCCGGTTTTCCATTCCAATCACCCGGTTCTCCGACATCGCCGCAATGGCCTTGAAGTATTTCATTTCGCGTCGTTTTTCTCGGCCAATGCCACAACCGGCCCACGACCGTGTTCCAGAAGCGCCACCTTTTTGGACGCGGGGTCAAAGATGCAAATTTGGTCTTCTCCAAGTTGGAATATGACCTCGTCCGTTGGCAGTTGCGTGGCATTGCGCACGGTCCACTGCACGAATGGCGTTTCGAATGCCAGATGAACAATTGGCTCTTTCTGCCCATATGAACTGTGAAGCCCTTCGGCGGCCCAAAAACCTGTGTAAAATTCCGGCGGATTTGTCCCTGCGTCACCTAGTTTCGGAACCATTCCAAAATTGAACCAAGTGCCTGGTTCTTCGGAACTATAACGGACATGTTCATCAAGAATCGCTTGGTGCGCAAAACAACCCTTTAGCATAACTAGTTTTGGGTCCCGTGAGCCGACCTCTCCTATGCGAGCTTCCAGATCCCAACAATTTGTTGTGCCCTCCTCCTGCCGTACAAAGAGCCGGTCGTCTTCGTTGGTCGATTTTAGATCAAACACCTTGTGAGTTTCCCTTGGCGAAAGGTTCCGAACATAGACATCCCCGGTTTGGTCAGAGATGAAATAAACGAGAACAGACTTGGGCAGTGAAATATCTTCCGGTGAAACTAGATGCGTCTGGGTGTAGAGGGAGGCGTTACCCGCCATCCAGTACCAGCCGAAAATCAGGAGATAAGAGGCCGACTGAACCAATAAATTTCCCTTAAGGCTGCGCTTAAACCAGTCCTTGGAACCGCGAAAACTTAGGGCTACAAAGGGCCACTCCAAGACCAACGTCATAAGATAGGTGACGACCACCAAAATCCAAAACCACAGCCAGGCGTTGTTGAGGTCCAATTTCAGCATTCGTACGAGCGGGCCGCAAACCAGCCATCCTCCAATCCATGCTGAAAAGTAATTCGCGGCAATGAGCAACCAAAGTGTTCTGCCCTTTCTCAGCGAAAAAAACTTTACGAGCAAGGCTGCTTCGAACAATCCAATCAGGGCATTTCCAATGGCGAGGTGGAACAGTCCCGCCCACATAAGCGGTGTTCCGGCGTCGGCCAGCACGGTCGAAGGAATGCCGAATATTCCAAGGCATAGGATCGGAAGCCAGGCCCTTTGGCATCGTTTCGCGTTAACCGGGCTCATTTTGGGTTCTCCCCACGGTGGACATGTCAATTACACCGCAATCGGCGCCTTGATGGCCGGATGCGGATCGTAGCCCACCAGTTCAAAATCCTCGAACTTGAAATCGCGGATGTTTTTCACCGCCGGATTCAGTTTCATCTGCGGCAGCGGACGCGGTTCGCGCGTCAACTGCAGCTTCGCCTGCTCCAGATGATTGCTGTATAAGTGCAGATCGCCGAACGTGTGCACGAACGTCCCCGGCTTCAGATCGCAAACCTGCGCCACCATCAGTGTCAGCAGCGCGTAGGACGCGATGTTGAACGGCACGCCCAGGAACAGGTCCGCGCTGCGCTGATAAAGCTGGCAGCTCAATTCGCCGTCCTGCACAAAAAATTGAAACAGCGCGTGGCACGGCGGCAGGGCCATTTGATCAATCTCGCCCGGGTTCCACGCCGTCACCATGTGCCGCCGGCTGCCAGGATTTTTTTTGATCTGCGCGATGACCCCGTCAATCTGGTTGATGGACCGCCCGTCCGCCGTCCGCCAGTCGCACCATTGCGCGCCGTAAACCCGCCCCAGGCTGCCGTCCCCGTCCGCCCATTCGTCCCAGATCGTCACGCCGTGTTCGTTCAGATACTTGACGTTCGTGTCGCCCTTCAGAAACCACAGCAGCTCGTAAATGATGGACTTGAGGTGGAGCTTTTTCGTCGTCAACGCCGGGAAACCGTCCGCCAGCGGAAACCGCGCCTGCGCGCCGAACACCGCGTACGTTCCCGTGCCGGTGCGGTCGGGCTTGAATTTTCCCGTCTCCAGCACCAGCCGCAACAATTGCTGATATTGCACCATAAAATCACTTCAACTGGCCGGCCAGCCGTATCTTCCGGCCCACTTCATCCTGGGGCCGGACCACGGTCAGCGACCGTTCCTTGGCCAGTTCATCCAGGAACGCCACCATCACCGCCCGCAGATTCCGCTTTTGCCGCGCCAGAAACCATGCCAGCAACGGCAGGCTCGACAACAGCAGCCACGGCCATGGCCACCAACTTCCCATAAATCCGATGATGAGCAATTCAATTCCCAGCAATGACCAGAACACCGCCCGCGCCTGCACCGACCATCCGGCGCGCAACCGGCAGTGGATGAGGCGCTTGTCCTTCGCGTAATCCTCCGCCGCCGTCGCCAGCCGCAGTTGCACCCACCGCCCGCCCGCCACTTCCAGGTCGTATTCGCTCCAGCCCGTGTCGGTCTTGGTCGGCCAGCTTTTTTCCTCCAATCGCTTCAAAATGGCCGCCACAAATTCAATCCGGCTCAGGCGTTGGTCCGTCAAATAACTCACCTTCTTCAACGAATCATTGCTGTCGCGCAACGCCACCGATTCCAGCGACTCCCGCGCCGCCAGCGGCGTCAACGGCAGCGTCAGCCGCCCCTCGTAACGCGCCGCTCCGCGCACAATCGGCTGCAAAAAATACAGCCACGCCACCAGCGGCCGCGACCACCATCGCCGCTGCGTCCGCGGCAATCCCGCCTGCCAGGCCGCCGCCACGCACACCCCGGCCGACAGCCCCACGCTCGCCAGCGCCAGCGGTAAAAGCGGATGAAATACTACCGCCAGCACCAGCAACGGCGCCGTCACCAGCACATGATACTCCAGGCTCGTAAACAGCGACAGCAACCCCGTGGGTTGCACCTGATACAAGGTCTGGAACCAGCCGCTCCCAAAAATCCCGTGATATATTATTGGCCGCCGCGCCACCACCGCGCGCCGTGACGCCGAGTAAATCCGCCCCTGCCAGATGCTCCCGCCCAGCAAATTGAAATACTCCGGGTGTTTCCGCACCAGCAACGCCTCCGCCTCGCCGTAACCTTCCTGCTGCCGCAAATACGCCCGCACGGTGGATCGCCGGTGATGCCACACAAACCCCGCCGGGCTGAACCCGATTTTGCAGCCGCGTTGCTGCAGGCGCCAGCAAATGTCCACGTCGTCGCCTGCCTTGCGGAAAATCGGATCGAACCCGCCCGTCTCCGCCAGTGCCCACTTGAAAACCGCCAGGTTGCAGCCTGGGACATGTTCCGCCTCGCGGTCAGTCAACATCACGTGCGCCGGGCCGCCCGGCGACACCAGCACTGCCGCCGCCACGCTCGAATCATCAAGCGGCAGAAAATTATGCCCGCCCATTCCCGCAAACCCACCGTCCAGGAGGTCGCCCACCAGGTAATGCAACCAATCCTCGTCCGGCCGGCAGTCTGCGTCCGTGAATGCGACAATTTCACCCGTCGCCGCCGCAATCCCTGTGTTTCGCGCGACCGACAGGCCAAGGTTCGTATCATGCTTGATGCTTCGTGCGCGCGGATGTTCCGCCGCGATCCGCGCCGTGCCGTCCGTTGAACCGTCATTCACGAGGATGATTTCGTAATCTGGATAATTCAGCCGCTCCAGCGATTCCAGGCACGCCTTCAAGGTGCTTTCCCCGTTGTAGCACGCGACCACCACCGAAACGCGCGGGTTGCGCGCCGCCGGAAAATAAGGCGCCAGTTGATACATGCGTTTCACCGCGTGGAATGAATCCTTGCGCCGTCGGTCGCGGGTCGTCAGTCCCATCCGCCATTCTTCGATCTGCTGCCCGCCGCGCCACCAATCGTCCGTGTAGCTGAATACCACCACGCCGGCCAGCCCGCTGCGAAACGCTGTCTCGATTTGCCACGACAACATCTCGCACTTGCGCGGCTCGCCCTCCTGCATTGAATCAACCCCGAATTCCCCGAGCATCAGCGGCTTGTGATCCGCCACCATTTGCAATCGCGCCAGGTAACTCTTGAACTCCGCCTGATTGTGCAGATAAACATTGAAGCAGAGAAAATCCAGCGTTCGTGGACTCAAAAATTCCGTCGGCGGAAAATTCGAAAATGTGCACAGGCAGTCCGGGTCCGCCCGCTTCGCCTCCGCGACCAGTTCATCAATAAATTCCGCGACCGCCCGCGCCCCGCTCCAGCGCGCGATGTCCGGCGCAATTTCGTTCGCCACGCTGAACGCGAAGATCGCCGGATGCCCCGCGCATGCCTGCACCGCCTGCCGCACCGCCTGCAACGCGTCCGCCTTCCGCAGTTCCGTTTCCAGGAAGCAAAGATGCTTGTTCCACGGGATGTCCACCATCACCTTGAGCCCGTGTTCCGTCGCCAGGTCCAGGAACCAGCGCGGCGGCACGTGATACACCCGCACCAGGTTCGCCCCCAGTTCGCGGATTTGGGCGAAATCCTTCGCCGTCTGCTCGCGCGAGGCGAAGGTCCCGTCCGCGGCATTGGGCGCAAACGGCCCGTAGGACACGCCCTTGGGGTGGAATTTGCGTCCGGCGAGGCGGAAGAACTTGCCATCCACCGCCACGCGCATTTGGGTAGATGCCGCTGAGACCATTCGAGGTTAGACGACCGGAATTGACATTTTAATCATCCTTTCTGGCGTAACAGAATACCCCATGCGAGGCAAGCCGCGTTGCTTCGCAAATGTCGAAAAATTCATCTCTGCGCAGGCGCATTCGTCGGGGCGACATCCCGGAATGGCCGGCCGGATTGGTAAACCGTGAGTTGCGCCTGTATGGCGTCGGCCAGCGGGGCGTTCGTTTGTCCCATGGCAAATTGCCGCGCCCGCTCCGCCACGGTGGTTGC
>Ga0210398_10005548_pt1 | contig 11705 bp, 11 predicted proteins | sample IncBWC4OmetaG_FD_161047 | JGI IMG/M metagenome (GOLD analysis project Ga0210398, IMG submission 161047) | Forest soil microbial communities from Barre Woods Harvard Forest LTER site, Petersham, Massachusetts, United States - Inc-BW-C-4-O | ecosystem: Environmental > Terrestrial > Soil >... | reverse complement strand
CATGAAAATAACAAAGAGACCGTAAGATGCCGCGTTCCTTTCGAGCGCGCGATTATCCAGCCAGGGAAGCCGATTTGCCGCCACGAGTGCCCCAAGCATTACCATTACCAACAGCGTGCCGGTGTAAAGTCCGGTCCACAGGGCCGGACGAGGCATCGGCTTGTGCGCCCTTGCTCCGGTAATACGATCGATTGGGGAACGATCGGTCATGGATTCGTCTTCTGACCTTCGATTGGAACGCTGCCAGAGATGGGCGCGCTGGCGTGGCTTTCATTGCCGACACGGTCCACCGCGGTTGCAGTGTACACGTAATGCCGGCCGGGTTCCGTAGTCATATCGCGAAACGCGGGCGTTGGCAACAATTCAGAATTCAAGCGCGATCCCTGCACACCATCCTGCTCGCTACGATAGACGTTGTAACCCGCGATGTCAGTTTCCGGACTAATGGCCCAGGAGATGTCCAGGTACGCCGGATTTGCCCCCTGTGCCGGAACGAGCACGACAACGAGGCCTTGGGGCGCGGCCGGTGGAAACGTGTCGCGCGGAGTAACGACAATTAATTTCGAATCCGCTGATTCTAACGCCACGGCCGGATACTGCAAAAGACTGCGAACTGAATACACATACGTGGCCCCAAACTCAACCTGCAGGTCCTGAAACGTGGCCTCGCTAGTTTCACCGATGCGCGTGAATGGAACTTTCAGCTTGGGAACCTCACTCACGGATATGGATGCATTGGCCGCCGGTTCCGGTTGCGTACCGACTTCCGACGCGGCTTCTGCGCGATAAATATGATAGGCGACAATTGGTGGTGCAGCGCCCACGGGCGTTTTTTGCGGCGGCTTCCAAGTAAGAACGATGCCGGCGTGCGTGACTTCGGCACGGAGGTCGTCGATGGGGTCTGTCGCGGGATAAACGCGCAGGTCGGTACGATTCGAGTCGGCTGATTCCTTTTTTAGTGATGCTCGCGTACGGACGGTGTACGAGGCCATCCACCCCATGTGTTGGCCGAGATCAGTCGCATCGAGAGCAGTCACCACGCGAACATGGTTCTTCTGGGAATAGCGATCAACCATCGCCGGAGGAATTGAGAGAATCAATTCCGCCGAAGATGTTGCGGCAGAAGCAGTCGGGCCGGGAGCCGGCACGAACTTGCGATAGATTTCGATCGCCGGCGTCTGTTTCATAGGACGATGCTGCACCGTTTCTTTTGGCATGGTGAATGTCAGAATCACGTTATTGCCCTGCTGTTCAGCAGCCAGGTCCGATATCGCCGTTGGAACCGGAGGTCTTCGCTCTATCGGTTCGCCAGGCGCGGCGCACCCGGCGAAGAAAAGCGACGAAGCCAAAAGCGAGCAGGTGAATAGGAAGGCGGAAGATAGCGGAGCGCGCGGCTGCGCGGTGGGAGCAAAAGTTTGTTCCCCTTTTCTGTCTTCCATTTTTTCTGATTTCTAAAGAATATAACGGCTCAAATCCTGATCCTTCACGATGTTCGCAAGCTGTTTCTGAACGTAGGCGGCATCCACCTTCACGGTTTTCTTTTTCATCTCGGGCGCTTCGAAGGAAATTTCTTCGAGGACCTTCTCGAGAATAGTGTGCAGTCTGCGAGCGCCGATATTTTCGGTCTGTTCGTTCACTTTGGCCGCAAAGCGGGCGATGGTTGCGATCGCGTCGTCACTAAAGGACAGCTTTAATCCCTCGGTATCCAGCAACGCAATATATTGCTTGATGAGCGCGTTCTTAGGCTCGGTAAGAATACGGACAAAGTCGCCCTCGGTAAGCGAGCTAAGCTCGACACGGATCGGAAAGCGGCCTTGCAACTCGGGGATCAGATCCGACGGCTTGGTAGTGTGGAAAGCGCCGGCCGCAATGAAAAGAACGTGATCCGTGCGGACCATGCCGTAGCGTGTGTTTACCGTGGTGCCTTCCACGATCGGCAGGATGTCGCGCTGAACACCTTCGCGTGAGACGTCCGGGCCGTGGCCGGCTTCACGGCCGGCGATTTTGTCAATTTCGTCGATAAAAAGAATTCCCATTTGCTCGACACGGTCCACGGCCAGACGGGTGACCTGGTCCATATCGATGAGACGATTTTCTTCTTCTTGAATTAGATAATCGAACGCCTCAGCTACCGTCATCTTGCGTTTCTTTTTCTGCTGGCCGAAGAATCCGGAGAGCATGTCCTTGACGTTGATGTCCATTTCCTCAACGCCTTGGTTTGTGACAATCTCGAAAGCGGGCATGGCCCGTTCGCGTACTTCCACCTCAACCATGCGCTGGTCGAGTTTTCCCTCGCGAAGTTGCGTGCGGAGCTTGTCACGAGTGCGTTGCAATTGCTCGCGGCGCTGGGCTTCTCCAGCGGGGTTTGCATCGGCGGGAACCGGCGACGACGGCAGAAGCAAATCCAGCAATCGCTCCTCCGCAGATTGCTCGGCGCGCTCGGCCACTTCGTCGAGCTTTTCTTCGCGCACCATGTCGATCGAAGTCTCCACCAGATCGCGCACCATCGATTCCACGTCGCGGCCCACGTATCCGACTTCCGTGTATTTCGACGCTTCCACTTTCACGAACGGGCAACCCGCCAACCGCGCAAGGCGCCGAGCAATTTCCGTCTTTCCTACGCCAGTGGGCCCGATCATCAGAATATTTTTTGGAAGGATTTCTTCCGCAAGCTCGGGTGTCAATTTCTGCCGCCGCACGCGATTGCGAAGCGCGATTGCAACGGCCTTTTTGGCCAGATTCTGCCCTACGATATATTTGTCGAGCTCAATAACGATCTCTCGCGGAGTCAGCTCGTCAAACGAGGGGAGCGGCTCGGGCTCGGCTGCCTGCGAATCACCTGCCAAATAGATCACCATATCTTTCTCCGACTTTCCGGTCATAGTTCTTCGATGCTGAAATTGGCGTTGGTGAAAATACAAATTTCGCTGGCTATGCGCATGGCTTCCTGCGAAATATCCTTTGCGCTCAGCTTTGTGAACTTGGAAAGCGCTCGAGCTGCGGCGAGGGCGTAAGGGCCACCCGAACCGATGGCGCAGATCCCGTCGTCCGGTTCGATCACGTCGCCGCTGCCCGAAAGCAGAAACGTGGATTTTGTGTCCGCGACAATCAAGAGCGCTTCAAGGTGCCGCAGAGAACGGTCCGTGCGCCAATCCTTGGATAATTCGACGGCGGCTCGCGGCAAGTTCCCGTGATATTCCTGTAACTTATTTTCGAAGCGCGAGAAAAGCGACAGCGCGTCTGCGGTGCTTCCGGCAAAGCCTGCGATGATCTTGTCGTTGTAAAGGCGGCGCGTCTTTTTCGCGTTGTGCTTGATCACACCTTCGCCCAGGGTCACTTGGCCGTCGGCGGTAAGCACCACTTTGTTGTCTTTCCGCACGCACAATACTGTCGTGCCGTGCATCGGTTCACTTTTTCGCTTCATCGACATCAAATGATTATACCCCTCGCGCGCGGCATCGGCCAATTGAGAGCACGGAACGGTTTTGGGGAGCGATTGAATCGAAGTATGCACATAGATTCGGATAGCTACGCGAGACCGGCATACAGGGCTGTATAGAACGCGTCGAGTTCGGCGGGCTGGGTAAAAATGTGGGTGGCGATGCGGATGTGGTCAGGCCCGCCGGCCACGCGGATATTTCGCGATGCGCATTGATCCATTACGGGCTTCAAGTCGAATTTTCCTTTCGTTTGATTCGGTTCAAATGTCACGAGCCCGCCGTAAAAGCGGTCGGCGCTGGCATTGGTGATGGTAAGTTGCGGATGGCGCGAGACGCGATCACACACTTGCGATGCGAGTTCATGAATACGCGCGTAGACAACATCTGGTCCGAGCTGCTGGTGGAAATCGAGCGCCGCTTTTAATCCGACCATCACCGATAAGTTCGAAGTGCCAAACCACGAAAACCGATAGGCTTTCATATCGTAGTTATTCCAATTGGCTGTGGCGATATTCACCCATAAATCCTTCAGGCGCTCGTCACGTATGTAAAGCGTGCCGGTGCCCTTGGGCGCCATCAGCCATTTGTGCGGACTCGTAGCGTAGAAATCGCAGCCGATATCGTGCAGGTCGAGCGGGATCTGACCGATTGCGTGTGCGCCGTCTACTTGCGAGAGGACACCGCGGCTTCGTGCCAGCGAGCAGATTTCCTTGGCCGGCAGAATCACACCAGTCACCGTTGTGATATGGCTGAAGAAAACGACGCGTGTCTTGGGCGTGAGCGCGTTCTGGAACCGTTCGACGATTTCTTCCACGCTGGCAGGCGGCTTCGGCAGTGCAACCGTGTTTAACTTCACTCCGAAGCGCGCGGCCTTCTGTTCCCAGGGACAACGACCGCCGGGATGTTCCTGGTCAGTGAGCAAAACTTCATCGCCGGGCTTTAGGTCGAGGCCGTTTACCACCACGTTGTTGGCTTCGGTGGCGTTGCGCACCAGCGCGAGTTCATCGCGATTCACATGGAGATAGGACGCCAGGGAGTCGCGCAATGCGTGCAACCGGTCATTTTCTTCATAGCCGAACCAGGGGTAGGCCGGCTCGCGGTATTCCTCGGCGGAAAGAATATGATCAATCATCGCGCGGACAACCGGAAGCGGCGAGCAGCCGACAGAACCGCAATTCAGGTCGATGTGATCCGGCGCGAGCAGCCACTGGGCGCGCAAGCCGGCCCAGTAACCTTTGGGGTCGCTCGAAAGAAGATCCCGCGAAGGAAGCGGAACCGACTGCGTGCAGAGAATTTGCTCCGCACGCTGGAACGGCATGCCCAAGAGCGTTGCTGCAACAGCCGCGCTGCGAATGAAATCGCGTCGAGGAAGCATCAGGACCTCCCTGTAATTGGCGGGGGAATTATGCTCCTGAGCGCACTGATTTCGCTACTGGCACGGGGACGAAAGAGAAGTCTCGCGCGAGTTTGACTTCGGGCAATACCAAATTTTCTGAACGAAATCTTGCGTCAGGCGATTATTTGTCGGTATCGCTGGTAGAGGAGTCTTTTCCCTTCGACTTCTTGTCTTTGGGTTTCTTGCCGATCTTGGCCCAGCGCTCGTCGAGAGATTCCTTGGTGAAGAGGGAGTCGGACACATTCGTGTTGTATTCGCACTTGTCGAAGAAGACCTGGTAAACCTTAAGGCCGTTCCGCTCGCGCGTTATCTGGAAGGGCGTTTGGATGCCTTGAAACGGATGGTAGTTCGAATAGTATTCAATTTCCTGCGCACGCACACGCGTATTGGCATCTCGTGTATCCACAACCTTGCGGATCGGCAGATGCGAAGATCGCGCGACGGCGATTCGGATGGTGCGATTGTCACTGTCCACCAGCTCAACCCAGTCGGCTTCCCGCAAGTCCACGACGTCCTGGCCTCCATAACGGAAAATCATATCCGGCTCGTGAATTCTATGTCGGAGGATATTGTCGATGTCCTTCTTCATGTCTTCTTGATAACGCGCGAGGTCGCTGGTGCGTGCATCGGTAACGCCACCGCGATCGAGGTCCCAGCCCTTATCTCCGTTTTTCACTTCAATGATATTTCGCTTCGGAAGATTCTCAGTGCGATCTCTAAATGGGGCTATCGGGATCGTATAATCTACGAAGTGTCCAAAGCCATTGAGCTCGCCAGAGTGTCCGAACAGGCTCAAGCGGCCTGTGCAAGTAACATCATGTACGTTCAAATACGCGGCGCCTCCCAGCCCTTCAATCGCTTGCTGAAGAATCTCTTTGGCTTTTGCCGCGCTTTGCGCGGGCATCATCACCTCGGATTCTTGCGCGGACGATTCGGAGACAACACCAAAAAGAACGGCAAATGCCAAAGCGGTCAACGCTGCGAACCTGTGCGATCTTATCCGCAAAGGACAGAACCTCCATTTACGTTGATTACTTCTCCGGTGATGAAGGTTGCCAGGTCCGATGCGGCAAAAAGGATGGGACCGGCAATTTCTTCCGCAGTCGCTACGCGTTTCAAAGCGATGGGAGCCAAGGCTGACTTCATTCCGGCCTTTTTGTGTAGCACGGAAGCGGACATATCTGTGTCCACCCAACCAGGCGCGACGCAGTTTACTAGTATGTTGTGGCCGGCAAGTTCGGAAGCCAGTCCTTTGACAAAACTGATGATTGCGCCCTTGCTCGCGCCATAGTGGGAATGAAACGCTTCGCCACGCTGCCCGGCTGTGGAGCTGATGGCAACGATGCGCCCGCCCTTCTGCGCAATCATCTGCGGCACCGCGTAATGAATCACCGCATAGACACTCTTAAGATTCACGCGAATCATCTCGTCCCACTCGCGTTCGGTGAGCTTTTCAATGGGCGTATCCTGCTCATTCCAGATGCCGGCATTTGCGACAAGGATATCCAGACGCCCTAGACGTTCGCGAGCAAAGTCGACTAGCTTTTTTGCGTCTGCCATTTTGCCCAAATCGGCCTTGAACGACTCGACTCGCGTGCTGTGCTTCCGCGCTTCCAGCTCTACCTGATCGGCTGCCTCGCGATTGCGATGATAATTGAAGACTACATCGGCTCCTGCTTGGGCAAAGAGCTTCACGGATGCGGCTCCGATTCCGCGCGAGCCCCCCGTTATAAGTGCGGCCTTTCCTGCAAGCGAAATCATTTATTCCCCCGAGAAAATCATCATCAATTCACCGTTTTTTGAAACCACAGTAAAGCGCGATTGCATCTACAAGTTCAGCAGAACTCCATGGGTTATGAATGCACGGTCGTCTTGCGTCCCGCTTTGACGAGATCGCGAAATAACGCTTGCGCAAGGGAATCCGCATCAATCATTCGCTCGGGATGCCATTGCACCCCGGTGACCCAGTTCGAATCGCCCATCCATTCGACCGCTTCGATCACACCATCGGGTGCGCGGGCGCTGACCCGAAGATCGCGGCCTAGTTCCAGGACCGATTGGTGGTGCGAGCTGTTAACCTGCACTTCGTCTTCTCCGGCTAGCCGGGCTAGTCGTGATTCCGGCGCAATTCGAATGAGATGAAATGGCTCGGCCTCGCCTTTCTTCCATTTGTGCTGGATTTCGGTTCGTATTTCGCGATGAATGTCCTGTACCAGCGAACCCCCGAGGAAAACGTTTAGGCTCTGCACTCCGAAGCAGATGGCGAGTACGGGTTTGTGTTCGGCGAAGGCATGTTTGAGAAGTGCGAAATCCGTTTGTTCGCGATTGGGATCGGAGTCTCCACATTCGGGATGGCGCGCCGCGCGATAGTTCGATGGTTCGACATCTGCGGGACTTCCCGGCAGCACTATAGCGTCGAGCGAATGCGTGAGTACGTTCAACTCGCTTGGCGGGAGCACTAGGGATATTTCGATTGGCTCGCCACCGGCGAAACGCACGCTCTCGCAATATCTCTCATACTTATCGCGTTCACCCGTAAGTTCTTCTTTTCGTGTGCGATAGGGAATGCCGATTCGCGGTGCTTGGCTGGATTCGGGTGCCATGGACTGCTCATCCTACCATTGAGACTCGGTGCCAGCAACCTCATGAGGATCGGCGAAAAAGGCTGGCGAGGAGTTCCAGCGGCCCAAGCGCCGCGAAAAACTCCCCGGGGAGAATTAGAACGAGCTCGCGCTCATAGTAATCATGGGCAGCGAAGTATTTGCCCGCCGGGATGTCGAGGCAGGCTTTCTCGGAGGATGCGTCTTCAGCCACGTGTCGTAATTCTGTTTCATCTGATCGATATGGTGCGGGATGTGGCGTTCCTGAATCTCAACCCAGTCGGCGAGGTTCACGCGTCCCTCAGTTGGATGATTGACGGTATGTTCCCAAACGGATTCGGGCAGAGCAACGAGCAATTGATAAGTAGCTCTGCGCAGGCGACGAATTATCTCGAGTGCCTCGCGGGTGCTTTGATGAAAATAGCCCAACGTGCCAGCCCAGCGCGCGGGATCAAATATAAGAACAGGGCTGTCTGGCTCCGCGATAAAACGGCGGCAGCGGATATAGGCGCTGGCTTCGCTGTCGGCAAGGTGAAGGATAATTTCGTGGATACTCCAACGTTCTGGTGCGGGCTTATGCAGCCACATCTTTTTGGGAAACTGGCGCAGCGCCGCCGAAAGGAGAGCTGGTGCGCGCCCGAATGATTCCAATTGTTGTCGTCTCACTTCGCGGTTCATACACACCTCCTACATTATTATTCCGTTAGACGCATCAGTTGCACTTCCGCTGCCAGGAGCTGTGTAAATAAACGAAAAAATTGCGTTGATTGTTCCAACACAAACTGAACTGTTCGTAAGCGGCAAAAGGAGCGTCCGACTTAGGGAAAAGCATGTTCGGGGATGGGACAGCGCGGCGATCAACTTTCAAAATGCGTTAACATTCTGATTTTGCATGCAATTTCACATAGGCATCCGCAAACCTGAAAACGATTTATGTAAAAAGTGGGAGATACCTAGAAATTTCAGGACACAGGGTTGTTCGGGTGTACCCCGGCCGCTCTTTTTTCGTCGCGCGCGCGCCACAGACCGCGAATATCTCCGACCAAATAGAGCGATCCAGTGGCAAATATCACGTCATCGCGACCAGCAAGCTCAATAGCGCGCTCCACTGCTTCGAGCGGATCGGGAACGACCAGTGAATTCTTTGCAAAGTGCCCCGTTATCTCAGAGAGTAGTGAGGCAGAGATCGCCCGCGATTGTCGCGGCATCGTAAAAACCACAGTTTCGACGCGTGAAAAAAGTAAGCTCGCGATTTCGTCAACGGCTTTATCGCGCATTGCTCCGTAAACAAGGAATATACGGCGGTTCGAAAAGTTCTCTCCCCAAAAGCTTAGAAGCTCCCGGGCACCCGCGGGGTTGTGCGTGCCATCGAGATACACATCAGGCCGTTCAGAAATTCGTTCCAGACGACCGGGCCAACGCACTGTCGCGATTCCGCGCGCGATTGCCTCGTCGGAAATTTGAAATCCCCGCTCCGTGAGAAGGCGGGCGGCGGTGGCAGCCGTCAATGCATTTTGAATTTGGAACCGGCCTGGAAGCGCCGGCGCGATATCGAGTCCATGAGGATTTTGTGCCGAGACTGCCCTGGCTTTGTAGTGACCATTCGACACTTTCAAATCCTCAATGCGCCACGATTGGTCAGCTTCCACCAGGCTGGCGTGCATTTCGGTGCAGCGGCGTGTGATTACTGCGCGAGCTTCGGGCCGTTGCGACGCACTCGCGACGATTGAGCGAGCCTTGATGATTCCCGCTTTTTCCCAAGCAATTTCTTCAATCGAATGCCCCAGATAGTTTTCGTGATCGAAATCGATTGGCGTGATGACGGCAACCTCAGGCGTGACGATATTCGTCGCATCGAAACGGCCACCCATGCCGACCTCATAAATTGCGAAATCCACGCGGCTCGCAGCAAAAGAAAGAAAGGCCATCGCCGTGATGCATTCGAAGAACGTTGGATGCGCCGTGAGCCCGCCCGCGGCCATGAGAGATTCGATCGAGGCGTGTACACCGCTCCAAGCGTCCGCGAAATCCTGGTCCGAAATGTTCTCACCATCGATGCGGATGCGCTCGTTGATGCGCTCGAGGTGCGGCGAAGTGTAGAGCCCGGTTCTCAGGCCGGCCACACGCAGGATCGACTCGAGCATCGCAGCCGTAGAGCCTTTGCCGTTTGTCCCAGCGATGTGTACACAGGGCATAGCACGTTGCGGCTGGCCCAAATGTTCGGCAAGGATAGTGATGTTCTCGAGGCCGAATTTTTGCACAGAGGTTGCTACTGTGGAAGCGGAGCTGAGCGAGGTAGCCGAGATTCTCGCAGGCTGGCGCGGGGCTCCCAGCTCTCTTCCAAGTGCCAACAGGGCGCGAACAGATTGTTCGTAGTTCATATTTCGGCTGGATATTACTGAAGGAAGAAGTTCAGTGCCTGGGCGATGTAGGGCTTCAGCTCTTTCCGCGCAACGACCGCGTCGAGAAAACCATGTTCCAGGAGAAATTCAGCAGTTTGAAAGCCTTCCGGAAGCTTTTGGCGGATGGTCTGTTCAATTACGCGCGGACCGGCAAAACCTATGAGTGCTCCAGGTTCGGCGATGTTCAAATCACCCAGCATCGCATAGCTCGCGGTAACGCCACCGGTAGTCGGATCGGTCAGAATAGATATGAACGGAAGCCTTGCTTCGTCCAACAGCGCCAGGGCTGCGGAAACCTTGGCCAGCTGCATCAAGCTCACCACACCCTCCATCATGCGCGCCCCACCAGAACAAGAAACGATAATCAGCGGAATTTTTCGGGCCAGCGCGCGCTCGATGGCTCGCGCCACTTTTTCCCCCACCACAGCGCCCATTGAGCCGCCGATAAACCCGAATTCCATCGAGCAACAAATCACAGGCCGGCCCTCTAAGTGTCCTTCAGCTGTGAGGATCGCGTCTTTCATACCCAATTTATGTTGCGCGTCTTTCAGGCGCTGCGCGTAGGGCTTCGTGTCCGTGAAATGAAGCGGATCGCTGGAGGCGAGTTCGCTGTCGAGTTCGGTCCAGGGTTCGTCATCCAGCAGGAGTTCCAGCCGCCGGCGCGCACCCAAACGGAAATGATGGTCGCATTTCGAGCAGACTTCCCAGTTCGCCTCGAGATCCTTCTTCCAGATGATGGCACGGCAAGAGCTGCACTTCGTCCACATCCCTTCGGTGCGCACACGGCGCTCTTCCACCGGCGTGGGATTCTCGATCGGCTTCTTTTCTCGCTTGAACCAGGCCATGGCTAGTAATCTATCCCCCGCTGCGCGAGGATTCCTTTCGTGTACGGATGTTTTACTTCGCGCATTTCCGTGACGAGATCCGCCGCCTCGACCAGCTTCGGATGCGCATTGCGACCGGTGCAAATCACATGCACGCGCTCAGGACGCTTTGAGAGGGACTCTACCACCCGCTCTGGATCCAACATTTTATAGCTAATCACGTAATTGAGCTCGTCAAGCACAACCAGGTCGTACTTTTCGCTATAAATCTGGTCCCGGCCATATTCCCATGCCTGCTCGCACAAGCGAACGTCTTCGGGGTCCGTTTCCGCTCCACCGAGTTTGACGAAGCCTCGCCCCATCGGCCGGATTTCGAACTTATCGTCACCGAGCATCTTAGCCGCGTCGAGTTCACCGTAATGCCATGAGCCTTTGATGAACTGCACCATCAGCACGCGCATACCTTGTCCTACGGCGCGAAAGCCGGTGCCCAGAGCACAAGTAGTCTTACCTTTACCTGGTCCGGTGTAAACAATCAGTAGTCCTTTACCTTCCGGCATTGGTTTGCGTCTCGTGACAACGATTCTCAATACTGGCCGCCCTCCGGCGAAACGTCAAGCGGCCTGACCCTGGAGAAGTCTGATCCTAGTTAAAGTGGGAGACGGGCGGACATAATAATGAGATATACTTCGAGCGAAATACGAGTTCGTGAAGCAGAATGAAAAGCTGCGCTAAAGTGCCTGTCAGCCAATGCGAGTCCGGCCGGTTCAATGCTACCAACGAGGAGATAATATGCTGAAACGTCTTGCGTTTTTCGCCGTGATTCTTCTAGCTTTCGCTGTTTTGGCGGTTCCTGGCTACGCACAAGACCAGAGCCAGCGCCCCAGCCCGTCAGCGACAGCAAATTGCAGTTTCGCCGATGGCAAAACCGCGGCGGTGGCCTATTCGAGTCCGCGCGCTAAGGGACGCAAGATTTACGGCGGCTTGGTACCCTACGGCCAAGTGTGGCGCGCAGGGGCAAACGAGGCCACTACGCTGACGAT
>Ga0210398_10005547_pt1 | contig 11705 bp, 14 predicted proteins | sample IncBWC4OmetaG_FD_161047 | JGI IMG/M metagenome (GOLD analysis project Ga0210398, IMG submission 161047) | Forest soil microbial communities from Barre Woods Harvard Forest LTER site, Petersham, Massachusetts, United States - Inc-BW-C-4-O | ecosystem: Environmental > Terrestrial > Soil >... | reverse complement strand
GCTTTCTTGGGCTTCCGAGATCTCCAAGCTGCTGGGGCAGGACCCGTGGAACTACTCTGGCCTGAACTTCGCGGCCGAGCATGGCATCTCCCCGGTCGACTGGGTCGCCGACTACACGGTCAATGAGCCGGGTGTGTCGCACCGGCTCTGGCAGTTCACGGACAGCTTCACCGTGCCAGGCGTCGGGACGGCTGACTGCTCCCTGTTCCATGGCAACATCGACGAACTGGCCGCTCTGGGGTATCAGGACCCGAAGACAGCCGTACAGCCCACCACTGTCAAAGCTACGCCGCGCTGGACCAGCATCCAGCTCAACTGGACGGGCGGCCATGCTCCCGAGGGGTACGAGGTGTACCTGACGGACGGCGACTCGCCCAACGCGCCGGCCATGGACAAGGTGCTCCTGCCGCCTACGGCTACCGGCTACCGCTTCGGGCACCTCAAGTTCCACCACACCTACACCGTGGGAATCTGGGCCAAGCCGGGTGCGACGGGCGCTACGCCGACCTGGCGGACGGTCGTCACTCGGTGAGCGAGGTGGCAGCGTTCCTGGTGGTGCTGCAGCTGCCCCCAGGATGGGACGTTGACCGAGCCAAGGAAGAGCTCAAGACGTCCATCGGCTGGGGGCAGCCTGAGATCGCTCCGATGTATACGCTACCCGCTGCCTCGGACGTGGAAGAACATCGTCGGGACCCAGCCCCACCCGTAAGCGATCCAGCCGACGGGCTGCCCGGTCTGGTGCGCTCCGAAGGTGTGCCCATTACGGACGAACAGCTCTACATGACCGCTACCGTAGAAAGCAAGGTCCCCTTTTACGGGCCGGGTAGTGGGCTGGAGAAGCCCGTTGGCGACGGCGGCCAGCATGCCGTAGGTAGTCCGGGGGAGGCTGATACCGGCACGGGCGTAGGCCCACTGAACGAGTCCTGAACAGTCGAAGGCGTTAGGGCCGGCATCCCCGTACACATAGGGATCGCCGGCCCTGGTGCGTGCGTCGTAGAACGCGACGAGCCGCTTCGGGTTGGTCGAGGCTGAGGCAGCCGTAGCGGCTCCGGCCGCGTGTCCCGCTCCGAACGCTAGGGCTAGCCCTACTAGCCACGCGATGAGCCATAGGCGAGGCCGGGGGATGCGCCGCGTAGTACGGTGCGTAGCCGGGAGCGGGAGCAGCCGGATGTCTATCCCGGCCGTGAGCGGTTCCGTGTTGGAATGTTGGCGTGGCATTTCGTCAGGGAACATGTTGTTGCCTCAGCAGCCGTCGTAGGGGGCCCAGTCGCTGGTACCGTCTGCAGCGACCGTGTTGAAGAACACCTGCTGTTGCTCGGCAAAGCCGGCAGACCCGAAGTCCGCCGGGTTGCCGCCGTGCGCAGCCCAGGTTGATGCGCTGAACTGGAAGGCACCCCAGTGTCCGGAAGCGTTCCAGATCTGGTCGTTGCCGCCCGACTCGGCATGGATAACGCAGGCTTCAAAGCTTCCCATCCCAGCGGTGCTGAGGGGAGTAGAGGGGGCAGCGGCCGGGGTCTGGGGCGCTGCTGCGGGGGTAGTGCTGCTCTGGTCCAGCTGGACGCTCGACGCTTTGGGCGGAGCGGGTGGAGCCGGGATGGCCGCCAGAGCGCGGCCCAGGACCTTTGGACTGACGTGGCCACAAACTGGGATGTTCAGATTCCAGCCGATGGCGATGTTGTTGGGGTTCTTGACTGTCTTGCGGTTCGCCCACCAGACGTCGGGCCAGCGGCCTGCATGTCCGCACGACACCTTGGCGATGCTGCTGAGGGTGTCTCCGGCCTTGACCCGGTATTGCGCCGGGACGTACACGGAGACGACGCGGGTGGGGCGCTGCTTTGAGTAGCTAGCGCTTTGCTGGATGAAGTTGGTGGCTTCCTGCTTGACGGAGGCAGCCATAGCATCTGAGCCAGGCTGCGCACTGCCGGGGACTGAGGTGACGACGCCCAGCAGGGCTGCGGCGGCGAGGGACGCCAGTGCGAGATAGCTGCGTACACGCGAGCGCATGGTCCTCCAGACCGAGTTTCCTTACACGCCTACTTCTGGGGATTTCCTACATTCGGCGTGCCTTAACCCGTGACGCTACGCCACGGTAACCGTTAGGAGTCCGCGTCGTTACCGAACCGTAACCCTACACGGAGGGGCAGGGTAGGGCGGGGCAGGGATTGCCACGATTTGCCACCGCATCTGGCAGCTCCCTGGGCGGTAGGGTCGCCCCGGTACCTACCGGCTGGAATGGCACTGTAAACGCTTAGGGGACAGCTGAGCCACACCCAACTAGGCCGTCTTACGGCTTTCGGCATGGTAGTCATCGTGCACATGGTTCAGGTCTTCGTCACGTAGCCGGTGTAGCGTGCGATGGAATGTACGGTAGGCCTGGCTGACCTGACCTTCTTGCCTGATCTTGAGCTCGGGCATGCCGCCCAGGCTATCCCCGTGCCGGTATGTCATATGCTTGTTGAAGGCGTCCAGATCCATGCTGTCCGGATGGACCACAACCTGGCGGTCGTCACTCACTTCTTTCCCCGTCTGTTCTTCGTCCTCAGTCTGGGTCGACAATGTATAGCCTCTCTACCATCACAGGGGTTCCAAATCCGGCAATGCGGTTGCCCACTGCCACTACCAAATCGTGACCCACGTTGATGCCCTCAATGACCCGCTTGAATCGAGGAAAGACGAAACGATTGACCCTGAGATACACTTCCTCATCGGTGTCGTCGAAGCACCGCAGGCTACAGTAGGCCAGTAGGTCAGGCCGCTTCAAGCTAGCCAGGATGTCATCGGCCTCCTCGCCGGTCCGGGAGCGCCGGTTCTCTACAGCATCCTGCATGTTACGATCCTTGATGATCCCCGCATAAGTTACCCGAGGACCCTTACCGTAATTGCTCTTGGCGTTGGCACCATAGTTCTGTTCTACCTGGATGGCGGCTACATCGGTGCCAGTGTGCGTCGGGACTGGTATGCTGCTCTGCTGCTCGCGTAGCCACGCGCGTACCCGGGCTAGCGTCTGTTCGGTCTTGTCTAGCCCGAATGGGTCAGGCTTGACTACAAACTCGATCATCTTCTCGATGGTCTTCGGACCTATCCCTCGGATGTCGTCCAGGGCATACCAGTCCGGGAATTCTCCGTACTGCTCTTTGTTGAGCATGATGGCGGCAGCGGTCTTGTCACCGATACCGGGTATCTGCGTCCAGCCTGCCACTAGGGAACGGTCAGGTCCTACGCTCCAGCTAGCCCGCGAATGGTTGCGATGCGGAGGGCGGATCTCTATACCATGCGCTCGCGCGTCTTTCATCAGCTTGAACGCGGCCTCCTCGTCTCCGGCTTTGGCCAGGGAGGAGGCGTAGAATTCCACAGGATGGTGTGCCTTCAGCCATGCACACCACAATCCAAGGATAGAGTAGCTTACCGAGTGGGCATATACAAATGCGTAGGTCCCGCTCGTTACCAGCTTCTTCCAAACCTTGCTCGCTGTCTTCTCGTCCATGCCGTGTAGCCGGGCCGCTCCCTCGATGAAGTTGCCCATGCTGACGTTGAATGCGGCCTCGCCGATCTTCTTGGCGATGATGCGCCTGATCTCGTTTGCGTTCGTCCATGAGAATCCCCCGATCTCACGTACGATCCTGAGTATTTGTTCCTGGTATACTATCTGGCCTTTGGTGTGCGCGGTGATCTCGGTGATGAGGGGGTGGTACCGCTCGGCTTTCCGCTTACCCCACTTGACGTCAACGTACTCAGCCGTAGTGCCGCTGAACAGCGGACCTGGCCGAGCGAGTGCGTTGACGTCACAGACCTCCTTGAAGTCATCCGGAACGACATCACGATTGACAAGCCGGGTAGCTCGGCCTTCAAACTGAAAGATCCCGGTGACGTCACCCGTTCGAAAGATGGCCAGAGCTTCCGGGTCGTCATCCGGAATGGCATAGAGATCCTCCAGACTCAGACCCGCCGCATCAAGGCAGTTCTGAATCATCCCCATCGTGGACAGACCCAGGCAATCCATTTTCAAAGCGCCAGCATACTCACAGTCGTACTTGTCTATTGATAGTACGCGCCTACCGTCCTTCTCGTAAACTGCGCAGATATCCGTGAGCGGGCTGTTGGCTACGATCATCCCCGCCGCATGAATCGAAAGGCCCCTGACGTTTCCTTCGAGTCTTGTGGCTTGCCATAGGTCTGGGAACTGCTCGAAGACCCGGGCAGCGGCGGGGAACATTGCCGCAGTGTCAGCGAGGCTAGCGTCGAAGCGGGAATCGCCACCGGATCGCTCAACCAGTAGATCGGAAACAGTCTGCTTCGCCCCGTGCGGGATGCCATAGACGCGCGCCACATCAACCAGGCTGTTCTTGCCTCGGTATCTGATGAAGTTACCGACAGTTCCAACGCAGTCAGCGCCATAGCGACGAGCCATATATTCGAAGACTTCATGGCGGCGTTCGTCAGCGAAATCCAGATCAATATCAGGAGGGTCAGTGCGCGTGACATCTAGGAATCTCTCAAAAAGCAGGTTGGGGTAACGGATGGGATCAACCTCAGTGATGCGCAGTAGCCAGGCGACAACACTGGCCGCCACGGAACCGCGCCCAGGTCCGACCGGGATTCCCTGATCTTTTGCCCATCGTACCATATCGGAGGTGGCCAGGAAAAAATCAGCGAGTCCTTTATCCAGCATGAGACCGAGTTCGTACTTGACCCGTTCGCCATACCAGTCACGCTCCTCCTTCGGCCGCTGCCGGACACCCCGGTAGTCCCACCCGAACCTGCACCACTGAACCAGTAGCTCTGAGCTAGTCAGACCCACGGCTCAAGGTCTCCGTCCTGTACGGGGTATATCAGGCGCTCTGCCTTCGGGAGTGTCACGTTACACATATCTCCGATGGTGGCTGAGTTGTCTATCGCCTCGGCCGCCTGACTCCGGGACAGCCCGGTACGCCTAAGCCTACCGGCTAGCTCTTCGTCCGTACTAGGGAGGGTGAGGGGAACGCTATAATTCCATTCCCGCATGACGTCATCAACGCTAGCCTTGCCTCGATGTACTGCGTGCAGTACGGCTTGCATCTCGGCGTCGGCCATCTCTGGGTAATGAACGTCATGGGTCACTACCAGCGGCACGCCGGTCATCTTGGATAGCTTCTCATACGAGGTGTTCATGGCGTGGGTACGCGGTAGTTCATGGAACGGCTGCACCTCTAGGAAGTAGCGGTCTCCGAATAGCACCTTGTACCGCTCTATGATCTCCTGGGCGTACCCCATGTCTGGCTGGTCAATATGCTCCGGTGTACCTTTGCCGCCCAGGAGCGCGCAAGCCAGGTGGGAACCCGAGCAACCGGATAGAACAACCAGGCCACTTGCGTTTTCCGCAAGGCTGGATCCTGCAACAGTAGGGTGGTAATAGAAATCGCGGTAAGACTGGGATACGATTCTATTGAGGCTACGGTAACCTTCGACATTCTCCGCCACTATGGTCAGGTGGTGCTTATACTGAGTACGGGTCTCCGGATCAGTAGGGCCGCAGTACGCCTCAAGGCCGAAGATGGGCTTGATGCCGGCCTTCAGCGCGGCCTTCTCTGCCTGGAAGTGGGAGGACACATTGCCATGTTCCGTGAACGCTATAGCTGAGTACCCCAGCGCAGCTGCCCTTTTGACGTGCTGCCCCGGGGTACCGAATCCATCACCGAACGAGAAGGTCGTGTGGTGATGCAGATTGACGAATTTCACCTGAGGCCCTGGCGGGAAGCGGGACCAGCTGCCTGGATCTTCTGCTTTGAAACCCAGTTCGTACCGTGGCCCATTGGGCTGTACCCTTCCCCTTGCCGGCAACTCGGCCAGGACAACCTACTTGGAGGCGCTAAGCTGGCCGCCCTTTTCAGTGACCCATCCCCAGCCGCGCAAGATGTTCAGGGCATCTCCGACCTGCTTGCGGTTCAGCCCGGTAATCCGCTCGATGTCGTCCACGCTGAGCTCGTACGGCGAGACCTCATGGATGATCAGGAAGATCTTGAGGTCCGGGCTAGCCTTGGGCTGGCTGTTAAGCATGTTGATAGCCTGCGCCAGCTTGATGGCTATGTCTATCTCACGATCAAGCATCAGGGTCCTCCGAACCTGGAGCTATGCTGCCGGGCTCGCCCCAGCGCGGTGGGGCAGGCGGCCCTTCTTCGATGTCCGGCATGGGGAAGGGCAGACGGTGATGCGGACGTACCGGGTCGGCATTGGGCCACTCCCCGCGTGGCGGAGGAGGCGGGTACTCACCCGTAGGCTCGCGCTCCCCAAAGATGGCGACATGCAGCTGGCGCCAGTTCTCCTTGGTCATGGGGTCCGGCGGGCCGTCGGGCCATAGCGCGCGTGCGTGTGACCCTGTCACTATGGGCTTGCCGATACTGCCGAGCGGCCATACTGACGGATACACCCCGCCATCAGGGAATGGCACCGGAGGTAGCGACGCTACCGCCTCCTCCCAAGCCACGTCAGTCTCCAGCTCGATGCGCTCGGCTTCGGGTATGGACGGAGGACCCCAGTTACCCCATCCGGAGTCCGGGTCGGACCGCAGGACGAACCCGGCATAGTTGATGAGATCGAACACAGAGTCGTCATGGCGCTTGCCATGCTTCCAGGTGCGCTCCCAGAAGCGGTCCCACTTCTTCCGGGCGTCGGTCAGGGCTCCGTAGATACCCGACTGGCGCCAGGTGCTTCCGTCCGGAGCCCAGGGCCGCTCGCACATGATCTCGAGGCAGGGCAGGAAGACCTGCACCAGCTGCTCGATGGCGTCCGGGGTAGGTGTCAGGCAGCAGGCCTCGAGGAAGTTTCGGGCCGCTACCACGGCCAGGGTGTTGTAGTCATCCGGCGTCTCAGTATGCCGGCTGACGCGCGGATCATTCAGCTGCCGCATCTGAAGTTTTTCCAGGTTTTCCCGCCAGATGTTGTACGGGCAGTTCGGCGGGCAATGCCCCTTCTCGTAGGGCTGCTTGTTCATGAAGTGCACCATGTTATAGTCGTGCTCTGGTGCGCCGGGCATTATGCGGCTGTCAGCCATCTTCGCCTCCTGGGCGTACGCGGGCGGCACCCTCGAACAGCGCCTCCATTGAGTTGATGTCGGTCCACTTGTCAGGACCTTCCCCGGCTGCGTGGTGCTCCATGACTCGTCCCCGGATAGCGCAGGCACGGTCAGTCTCGGCCATGAACTCGCACTTGCCGGTCTGGTAGCAAACCGGCTTGAACAGCGAGGCGATGAGGTACTGCTGCCAGGCCTCTTCCTCCGGCCCGTAGTCCCGGATGGCGGCCAGCATGCCGGCCCAGACCTGCTTCCATTCATACTGGGCCTGGGAGCATAGCCGCATACCCGCGTGATCTGCTAGGTTACGCAGGTTAGTGGCGTAGTGGATGCGGGTAGTGATGTTGGTCGGAAGCAGCCCGCGTGCGTCCTCAGCCGGGATGCCCGAATCGACCAGCGATACATAGGCCCGGCTGATCTGCGTGATGGCCTTGTCCCATATCACCCGTTGTGGATCGTCTTCCTTGAGCGCAGCGATGCTGGGCGGCATTGCCACCTCGAACTTGGCGTTGCGCTTCACCGCGAAGCGCTGGCTCTCCTGGACGTAAACGGCGGTGCGCTGCCGGACCATCTGGTGCGTGAACGCTCGGGTCACACCCTCGATCAGAAAGTGCAGGTGAACGAACTCCAGCGGAGCCTGCAGCTTGGTCTTGGTCATGTCGGCGAACCAGCGTCGCGCTGTCTCGTTGCTGATCTGCGTCGGGTAGTGAATGATCTCCCCAGCATACAGCTGGGCTCCGGCCGCCATGACCCGGAGCGGGTTTTCGGTCATACTGATAAGCGTGACCTTGGGCTTGAGGGTGAATCCTTCGTTGGCACGCGTGTCGGGCGCGGCGTCGTACATGGCCACGTCGGCGTACCGTGCCACCTCTTTGCTAGATTCCTGACCCATGACTCTCCTCGGTAATCTCACTTGATGTGGTCTAGTTCGCCCTGACGCTTCATGCTCTCCAGGGCTCCCCAAACATCGTAGTATGCGGTGTCTACCCATACCTCATTCTCGAACCTTCCGAACCGGCCGGTACGCAGCACGCGCGAGAAACAGTTGCAGTCCGTGCTGATGGGCTTCTGAATAATCCGGGATCCGGCCGGAGCGTGCTCCAGCGGCCACTCGGTACAAGTCACCCCGAACACGTTGCTGCTACGCACCCAGAGGTCATTCTCGCCCGCATTGAATATGATCGTGTTGTACGGCTGATCCGGGTACTCTGCTCGGTTTGTGACAGCCACGGCTTTGAAGTTGAAGTGGTGCTGGTAAGCCTGGAGCCCGGAGTTCCGGCTTAGGCATAGGTTCTGGATGTTGGCCGTACAAACTACCAGATCGAACTCGTTGTCCATGTGCATGAGTTCTTGTGGCAGCACCATACGGTCCTCTATCAACCCATGGTACATATTCCACAGTGTCCCGTAGGTCTCCTTGTGACGCCAGGCGTGATAGCTAGGCTTCAGCTGGTCACCGTTGATGCCGATGTTGATGTCTCCGTATAGCTTGTAGCGGTACCCGAGGATCGTGCCGTTGATGACGATCTGCTGAATCGTCCCATCGGGGTGACCCTGGTTGACTCCGGGTATGGGCCGCTGCATCAGCAATGGGCCATTCTGCGGCGTCTTCCGCTTAGGCGCGTATATCACCACGCTTGCACCCTGTCCGGTAGCCGCGTGTGCGGCCGCTAGCCCGGCAGGGCCAGCGCCAATAACCGCTACGTCCATGTTCTCTCCTTCGCCCGGGTTCCTACCTTCAGGGGGCCAGCCAAGCCGACGGCTCGGGCCATCATCCTTGCGCTTTCGGCGCTACTCCACGGCTTGGCTGGCCCGCTCAGGGAAGGGCTAGCAGCCGGACCAGAGACCGGTGCTCCAGTTGAACAGGGCCGAACCGTTGTTCTCGTACCATACCGGCTTGTTGTCGGTGTTGAACACGGTGGCCCGGTCCGTCCCGTCGTTGAACGTCGAGAACAGGCAGCCAGGGCCGCCGTCCGTGCCGGCACCCCACCACTGGTTCTCCGCGCCCGTCGCGCACGCGGACGAGACGACCTCGTTACCGCTGGATGTGATGCAGTTCTGCGAGTTGTTGACGTGGATCTTGTAGTACCCGCTGGTACTGGTGACGGCGGTCAGGTTGAACCCGGTGCCTCCGATTGTGTCCTGGATCTGATTGCCAGCACCCTGGGTGGTCCAGCACTCATTGGTGTTGGCGGTAAGGCACATCAGGTCCGAGGACGCGTCGGACGCCGCGAATCGGTCAGGCTTGAACCCAGCCGGGTTGGTGACCACGCGCGGGGCGTTCTTGGCGACGACGCCGACCGGGTGGGTAGCAGCCGCACTGGCCGGCGCTGTCATGACACCGAGCGGCAGCCCGATCGCCGCCACGGCGCTGATCAGGAGCAGGAAACCACGCCTTGCTCCGGGGATCCGCATCATAGATGCCTCCTTCTTGTTGAGGGGTCCATCCCCTCGGGGGACCAGCCCGATCCGCAAGCGCTTGTGTTGGCCGCTATTTCCCGCGTCCGGGCTGGTCCGCTCAGGGGATGGGCCTAGAACGGCGGGTCGTCGTCCTTGCCGGCCTTGCTGCGGCCGCGTGTCGCACGGGCTGTGGCCCGGGTTGTCGCAGCGGGCTTAGCCGTACTGCGCCGGGTAGCGGTAGCGGCGGGCTTGCTCCGAGCCGTAGCGGCAGCCCTAGCGGGCTTGGCGGAACCCGCCTTCGCCCCACGGGCCGGAGCCGGGGTAGAAGTACGCCGGACCGCGCCGCGCTTTGGGGTTGCCGGCTCGTCCTCTTCTTCCTCGTCTTCGCCGTCTTCTGGCTCTTCGTCCTCGGTCTCGTCCTCGGTCTCGTCCTCGGTCTCGTCCTCGGTCTCGTCTTCTGGCTCTTCCTCGTCTTCTGGCTCTTCCTCGTCTTCTGGATCTTCCTCGTCGGCATCCTCCGGCTCGGCGTACTCCAGCCATGTGTCGATCTTGGAACCGGCATACTCGCCGCGTTCCACCTTGACCACGATGCGGGCCCAGGCACCGTCCTGCTCCTCGCCCGGCTTCCACTTGGCTATGGAGATGATGGGGTCGCCCATGTTGCCTTCAGCGTCCGCCTCTACCATCGTCTTGGTCTTGACGTCCCGGATGGTCAGCCCGTAGGCGTCGAGGAACGGCTTCCAGCGGAACTTGGCCGGAGCGGTGATGGCGATGTTGTCCCAGCTGGCCCATCCGTTGAACTTGGCCTTCGTTCCGGTGTTGTCGGATGCTATGAACAGGACCTTGAGCATGGGGTCGTCGTTCTGGGTGTACGTCCAGTACAGGCGCTTGACATACCCGGCGAGAATGGTCCCCTTCGGCGGCTCTGGGCCTTCGTAGGGCTCATAGTCGCGTTCGTTGACTTCGGCGTTCTCGAGCTCTTCGACGTCCAGGTCGTCATCGGTGATTTTGAGCTTGGGCATTGCCTTCCCTTCAGGTAGCAGCGCACCAGTGGTATTCAGCGCTGCGCATTATGTGACTGCCCGGGTTCTGTGGTGGCAGGTCACTTTCTGACTTCTTGAAGTAGTGCCCGCCTATGTCCGGAATTATACCGGGTAGCGGCCACGGGAACTGCTGTTCCGTCACGATCACGTCAGCGCCCCCGAGGGTGCCTCCGAAGAAACGCATTAGGAAGTCTTCCATAGCTAAAGGTGGTCCTGGGCTTTGGCATCCTCCTGACTTACAGGGGTTGTCCTGGGGCGTACGGATCCCAGCAGGTTGGCGAGATTGCCCGTCGCGCCGGCAAGGGCTATCTGCCGGAGAGCATCCTCGGCGCTATCACGCCGCCTACTCTCGTGCGCCAGGAATTCCCGTAGGTCACGTACATCGCTGGCCCCCTTGTAGTGTGAGGTCAGGGCGTCCAGCAACGGTAGCAGTACTTCGCTTGGCAGGATGAAAGTGTGGCCGGGTACGGTAGCCGTGTCGTCCTCTTGCCTGTCCCAGCGAGCGTAGCCTTCGCCATCGATGCGCAGGATATGGATGCGGCCATTCATCTTCTTGCCGATGACGATCCCCAGCCCATCGAACGAGAAGTAGAAGTCATTCTTGGCTATGACCTTGACTTCGCCATCAAGCATTGCGCACCTCGGGGACTTCCTTGTTCCGGACCTCTTCGTCCTGGAGAGCAAGCTGTAGGTCCATCTCGTGCAGCAGCTTTCGCAGATCGTTGATGGACTTCATGGAGGTGATGTCAGCTACCCGAGCCGCCCAGGTGTCCTGCCCGCAGGTCACGATAGTGAACTGGTTCGGGCCGGGCTTCCTGACCAGCAGGAGATCCCGGACCTTCAGCTGCAGACGGATCTGCTCCAGGACGAACCGCCAGGCACGGCGTTCCTTGTTGGCTAGCTCGTGCCACAGTTTCAGCGGCCGACCCAGTGGCCCCTTGTAGTCCAGGGCTGCGCACCATACCTGGTACAGCGCCTCAGCTGCGTCGTCGAACACGACCAGCTTGGGACCCTTGTTCTGCTGCACCTCTCCGTGCGGTGATCCCTGATCCGGCGGCATCTTCCTGACCCGTACGCCGGTGTGCCTACTCCCCATCAGAATCCTTCCCAATCTCTGTAGCAAGGGTAGTTCCTCTACATCCCCACATGCGGTCAATAATGAATCGTTCTGGTCGGTACCCGAAGAGGCGAGCAAGGAAGAACGCCACCTCTTTGTG
>Ga0210398_10005545_pt1 | contig 11708 bp, 7 predicted proteins | sample IncBWC4OmetaG_FD_161047 | JGI IMG/M metagenome (GOLD analysis project Ga0210398, IMG submission 161047) | Forest soil microbial communities from Barre Woods Harvard Forest LTER site, Petersham, Massachusetts, United States - Inc-BW-C-4-O | ecosystem: Environmental > Terrestrial > Soil >... | reverse complement strand
CGCCGGGCCTGAGACCACCGAGTAGGTGAAGGCCCCGGTCGAGTTCGAGGTCGCGCTCACCGCGAACGGCGCGGCCCCGAAGGTCTTGTTGGGCACCGTGAAGGCAATCGTTGGAGTGCCCTGGCCGATGATCAGGCTGCCGTTGACGAAGGAGAAACTGTAGTTAGCCGCGGCCAGGGAACCCAGCGCGGCGGTGATGGGATAGGTCCCTGCGGCGGTAGGCGTGGTCGGAGTGGTAGTAAGCGATGCCGTACCAGTCACCACACTTGAGGTGTCGCCGTTGACGAATCCGGTGATTGAGTCAGTATAAGGAGCTGCGGTACCGCCGTAAACGATGGTCTGGCTGTTGGCCGTGACGGTAAGCGGAGCCTTGTTGACAATGAGGTTGACGGTATCTGTGGCCGTCCCATAGCTCGGATTGGTTGGGGTGAACAAGACACTGAGCGGAACGGTGCCGACAGCGGGAACTGTTCCGGCAGGCGGCGTATAGACATAGGTGCCGGGTATCGGAGTTGGATTGGGTGAAGTGGTAAGCGAGATCGCCACGATAACGATGTTGCGATTGTTGGGCAGTGTGAGACTTTGTACGACCTTTGAGCCATCAGTGGGAAATGTATATCCGTACAGGTAGGTATTGCCGGTTGTTCGGCCGCCGCCGCCGGTATTTCGGTAGGGCGTCGTCGAGACGATGGTTTCGTCGGTGTAGCCTGCCGGCGCGGTCCAGCTGCTCATATTCAACTGTCCGGATCCGTTAGTGCCATCGGTGAAGTTGAGCGTGAAAGTCTGGTTAGTTTGCCCAGTCGTGGTCGCCGCACCGATCAGTGTCATCGACGTAAAGTTGCCCTGGGGCAGGGTAACCGTCGTGCTCGTAACTGCATCCGGAAGGTTCGCCGGCCCTAGTGGATACGTCTGCCCATTCCAAATAATGGAAGAGCCAACCTGGTTGGACGAGAAGGCATTTCCACCATTGTCGAAGCCGCCAGTCGAGAAGAGCGACCCATCGCTCTGAAATGCATTGACACGGTAATAAGACGAGAGCGAAACGGATGTCGTTCCCGGGACGGTAAAGGCGGTCGCGTCGAGTTGTGACCCACTGAGGGCCGTCCCGTACGTGATTGGGTTAGGCGTCGTCCAGCGAATCGACGGTGCATTCGCCGGATTGACCAGTTCCAAGACACTTCCAGTAGCGCCCGTGAAATCAGCTGTATCTGTGGGGGTGAAGGCCACAGAAAGAGTGTTCTCCCCCGCGGGAGGGACCGTGCCAGAGGCTGGATTATAAACAAGCGTGCCGGGCACCGGTGGGCTGACAAGCGCCATGGCGAGCATCACCACATTTCGTGTCGGCGGGAGCTGAATGCTCTGAACGATCTTCGTGCTGTCGAGTGGAATCTGATAGCCATAGACGCAGGTCAGGTGAGCGTCGGAGCCGCCACCGCTGGTATCGCGATACGGAACACATGTTATTTCTGACTCGCCCGTATAGTTCAACGGGAACACCCAATCACTCAGGCTCTGTGTCACTGAGGCGGTTGACCCATCGGTATATGTGACGAGGAAGGTATTTGCGGCCGTCGCATTATTGACGAGGGCCCCAAGCATATTGAGGTTGGAGTAGTGTCCCGGCGGCAGAGCGATGGTTGTATTGCTGACTGCGTCTGGTGCGTTCGCAGGTCCCAGCTGGTAGGTTATGTTGTTCCAGGTGACGGAACTCCCCAGCAAGTTTGACGAGTATGCGTTGCCTCCTCCATCAAATCCCCCGGTGCCAAAGCTTGTGCCATCGGTGTAGATACCGCTGACGTTGTAGGACAGGGGGACTGTGGTGTAGACGGAGGCAGTCGCATCGAGTTGAATTCCGCTCAATGCCGTGCCGAAGGAGATTGGCGCCGGCGTCGCCCAGCTGATCTGAGGAGATGCGGGGTTCACGACGAGCGAGACGCTGGCCGAAGCCATCGTGTAATCAGTCGAGTCACTCGGAGTGAAGACGGTATTCAAGGTGTAGCTGCCGGCTGCAAGCGCCGTCAATATCGACGGGTTGTAGGCAAACGTTCCCGCTACCGGTGATGTCGCGTTCAGCTGCGTGCTCGACAGCAGCATCCCATAGGCGATGGGACTTGGATTGGCCCAAATGATCGCGGGCGTCGCCTTGCTGACAATCACGCCCAGTGCGGGCGACGTACTTGCGGAGAAGTTAGTGTCCCCCACATACTTCGCGGTGATGCTATGAGTGCCTGCCGTAAGACTTGTAATATTCAGGGTCGCGATTCCGCCCGAAACAGCCACTGTCCCGATCGTTGTTGCTGTTGTAGCGTCTGAAAAGACAACGTTGCCGGTCGGCGTCAGTGCGCCTACTTGCGAAGGGACCAGCGTCGCCGTGAGGACCACCTGTTGCCCAAAAGAGGGCGAGGTGGTGTTCGCGCTCAGAAGCGTAGACGTCGAGGTCTTCGTTGTTCGCAGCGAGACATTATTGGAGATACTCGCGCTGAAGTTGCCGTCTGTAGGATAGGACGCATCAAGGTTGTGGTTGCCGGTGCCATTCCCAGGAATGAAAATGCCTGTAAATGATGCGCTCGCAGTATCAGTCACCTGGTTGAGCAGAATACTTACGCTATTGCTGCCGCTGTTTGCGACCGCCAGATCGGCCGTGCCGTCCCCATTAAAGTCCGCTGACGTTATCGCAACGGGATTTGTTCCAACGTTGGCCGTCGTCTGTGCCTGAAAGGTGAGGTCGCCGTTACCCAGCATTAAGCTCGCGGTTTTCTGGCCGGAGTTGGTCACCGCAAGGTCAATCTGGCCATCTGAGTTGAAGTCTCCCGCAACAATGGATATAGGGGTCGTTCCGGTAGCGAGTGTGCCTGCCTGCAACGTGAAGGTACCGTCACCGTTGCCCTTGAAGATATCGACCCTTTTCTTATTGCTCTCCGCTACTGCGAGGTCAAGATGGCCGTCTCCGTTGAAGTCCGCAGTGGCGATCGCGGCAGGGGCGGTCCCACCGCCGGTAGTGAACGGGGAACCGGCGGCCGCAGTAAATGTGGTGCCGCTGCCGTTGCCCATCCAGACGCTGATCGTGTTGTCTGTCTCATTGGCGACTGCGAAGTCGAGGTTGCCGTCTCCGTTAAAATCTCCGGTCACGACGGAACACGGCCCATTGCCCACAGCGACCCCGGACGGAGTCACGTTGGAAAAGGCGCCGGTACCGTCACCCTGCAGGATGACCACAGCATTTCCACTCGCCGTGGTGCCCGATACGGCAAGATCAAGGACGCCGTCTCCGTTGAAGTCTCCTATTGCAATGGCTGTTAAAGAGGTAAGCGGAGCCGCAGAATATGGGGTCGCAGCGCTGAAGGTGTAAACCCCATTTCCAAGCAGAATGCTTACGGTCATGTCGGTGGAATTTGCGACGGCAAGATCGAGCTTGCCGTCTCCATTGAAATCTCCTGCTACGATCGCAACCGAACCATTGCCGGTCGGATAGGTCGTACCTGACACTGTGAATCCACCCGTAGCATTACCCTTCAGAATGCTTATTGTGTCGGGGGTGGGGGACGTGTTGCCGCTGTTTAGGAGCGCCAGGTCCATAAAGCCCGAAGTGTTGAACCTTCCCGCAGCCACACTCTGTGGTTTATTGAAGCCGCCCGTGACAGGCGAGGTGCTGCCTGCTACAGTCTGTTGTCCGTATGTTCCGGCGCCCAGCCCCGCAATACCCAACAGCAGGTTGCTGTTGCTCGTATCGAGAAGAGACACATTTCCCGTGGGTGACAGATTGAGGCTTCCGATTCCCACGATGGTTGCAGTCAGTGACCAGCCAGTCGCCAGTGAGCCACCCGACTGGACCAAACTCGCCGTCGTTGGATACAGGCCTGTAGTGGTTGCGGTTTGGGCCGTGGAGAAGCTTGTTGAATATGCCTTCGGCGCATTGAAGGTAGCTACGATGGAATGTGTTCCAACTCCACCCAGTTCCTGCATTAGGACTGCATTGCCCTTTGTGGAGCCGCCGATACCCGATTGCACCTGGACGGTGCCAAGCACGTGCGTAACGCTGTTATAGGTGTCACGGAAGGTGACCGTACCGGCCGTCGGCGTCGGTGTACCGGCTACCGTCGCTGTCATCGTGAATACCGACCCGTTCGCCGCCGGGATAGTAGGACTCACCGCAAGCGTGGTCGTCGTGGCAATCTGCGCACCCGCCACCGCAAAAGACATCACGAAAAACAACGCCACCCCAAGAGCAGTCAGCGGATTCGTCCGGAGGACCGCTCTTCGACGAGCTTTTTCTTTCTTAACGCCGTCTAATGATTCGTCGGCTTCGCCAGAAGTTTGTGGCGATCCAATTGCTCCAGAACGAATTGAGGATTGGAGGCTGGATTGCGCAAGAACAGTTTTGGCAGCGGCGACGAGAGACCAGAGTGGATCCGCCATTGTCTTGGCGGATGGACCTTGGCAGGAACGGAGTGGCGATGAAGCACTCCTTAAAACCTTCATCAATACAGGCATTTCTAAACCTTTCGACTGATGCAGCGAACTGTTATTCGTCTCTTCTGAGAAAGCCCTTCGTGTCGTTCAGGACAGAGAAGTCTTCTCTGCAAAGGCCTCTGGTTTGCGTTACTTAATGGGCAATATTTTTTGAACTTTTTCGAACTATGGTCGGCTTTGCGGTCCCGAGAAAAGCTCTAAAGCGGCTCGGAAACTAATCTCTGGAAGATCTGTTGGATCTCAATCTCGGGGCTTCTTCCGCTGATCTGCCAGTCGTGCAAATTCAAACCTTCATGTCCTTTGGCTGGAACTATTTCCCGTTTTGGGGAAAAGTTTCCGCGCCAAAAACATCATTACTTGGCAGATAAATTTCGGGTATGGCACGTCATGTGCAGTGACATACCTATAAGTTGTAGAAAGAGGGTGAGAGACCCTGGAGAATTACCAGCATTTGGCGTTTGCGGTCCATCCCGAGCACTAATGTGTCATCGGGACCCAGAGCAGCACGCGCATTCACCCACCTGCGCGTAATTCTGCGGTGTTATCGAAGCCGCTGAATCGCCGCCGGTCGTCGATACATCAACGACCCGCTTGCATCTCAAGCGGTATACCGATCGAACCGGAGCCATCCCGTCAGCTAGCGATCTGTGAGCTCCCGATAGTCGCTACCACAAAAGGGTCACCCGCGCCCCTTTTGACGGACATAGCAAAGCCCTGAGACGAACATCGCATCTCAGGGCCATCTATTAACTAATGCATCAATCGATCTGTTACCACGCAATCTTCGCAGGGAAGAACTCCGCGAAGAGATCATCGTAGTAGGGCTTCAGCTCCTTCACATTCGGCTTCGTGTGCCCCTTGGAGTACAGGTCGTACACGTTGAATTTGTTGACCCACTCCAGCATCTCAACATCATGTTTGCTCATCAGGTGCCGGTACGCGCCATGTCGGTGGGCCGAGTAGAAGGAGTGATACCGCAGCATATAGAGCGACTCCTCCGGCATGTAATTCTTCATCACCTCACCGATGTAGCCATCGTGACCAAACGACATATGCACCTTCTCCAGCCCGCAGTTCGGCCCATAGACGCCGTGCTCCGTCTGGTACAGCGGATTGTTGTAGTCCGGATTTGCCTTGAAGTACTCCGGAAACACAATGTCCTTTGAATAGGCGCAGCCCACGGGAAACGTATCGCCGACCACACCCCACTGTGGCTCACCCCATAGGCAAAGCACCTTGCCAAGGTCGTGGATAAATCCCGTCAGCACGAACCATCGCGGAAGACCGTCCCTCCGGATCGCCTCTGAGGTCTGCAGCAAATGCTCAATCTGTGTCAGGTCGGTGTCCGGATCGCTGTCATCCACCAGCGTGTTCAGAAACTCCGCAGCCTCCCAGATGCTCTTCTCGCCTTTGTTCAGGCCGAAATATTCCTTCTCCTTCGCCATCACGTAGTCGTACGTCTGGTACTGATGGTTCAACCGGTAGAACTCCGCGACGCCCGGTGTCGCCTTCTCGTCATATATTCGAAATTCGTCCTTGCTTTTGCCTTCCTTGTAGCGGCCGGTGAGAAAATCGTCCCATTCATCCATATCTCTCAAGGGAGCATTCGATGTGATCACATGTGTCGCCACGGGACCTCCTCCGTCGTATATCCGACGATTGCGTTACCGCTAACTATAGGATAGTAAGTGGCAAAATGGCAAGGAAATTATGCCTCTCGCCGCTTGGGTCCCTTATTTCTGAAGCCGTTTCGCTACAGAAGACTCCCGCACCACCAGCGTTGACTGTACGAGAATGCTCTTCGGATCTTGCTGCGGCCTGGCCGAAAGTTCCAAGGCAAACTCGCCGGCAATCCGTCCCAGCTCAGTCGTCCCATGGTCGATCGAGCTCAGCGGGACCCGCAGGTAGTTCGCATATCGAAGGTTTCCGCAGCCCACAAACGCAATGTCCTCAGGCACCCGCAGCCCTGCCTGCAACGTCGCTTCGATCGCGCCTATCGCCGTCAGATCGTTGTAGCAGAACACCGCATCCGGTCTCGGATCAAGCTTCAGCAGCTCCTGCATCGCCTGAAATCCGACCAGATCGCCAGACTCCTCGACTCGCTCCCTCACCACAATGTAGCTCTCGGGCGCCGGCAGTCTGCTCTCCGCCAGAACGTTTCGATATCCCCGCAATCTGTCGAAGGCGGGACTCGTATTCTTGCCGCCGATATGGGCGATCCGTTTGCGCCCGATATCGACCAGGTGTCGGGTCGCCATCTCGCCTACCTGCACGTCGTCCGATCCGACAAAGTGCGCAGCTAAATGGGGAAAGTTGCGATCGAAGAGAAGGTACGGTGTGCGGTTGTCCCCCAGTTCATAAAAATTCCGCAGATTTGCCTGGCACGAAGCGATCAGCAGCACATCGACCCCGCGGCTCAGCAGCGTGCGGATCTCCTGCCGTTCCACGTCCGGGTCCTCTTCGGAAGAGGTCAGGATCAGCGCACGATTGCTCGTCCTTAGGACCCCGCCCAATGACTTTGCAAACTCGGCAAAGAACGGATGCACCAGGTCTGGAACCACAAGTCCAACGGTGTATGTCTGTCCGCTGGCCAGCCCCCGCGCCATCATGTTTGGCTGATAGTTCAACTCCTTCATTCGCTTCAACACGCGGCGACGGGTCGTTTCGCCGATGTCGGCGTTCCCCCGCAACACCTTTGAAACGGTGACAACCGAGACTCCGAGATCGCGCGCGATGTCCTTCAGCCTGATAGCCATACATGCTCCTGATCGCTCGTCCCAAATGTTAACAGCAAACCATGCAGAATGTTGTCTGCGGAGAGCATCACTAACAGAATCGGGTCCGCCGCCAGAGGCTCAATCCGCCGGCGACCAAACTCAGCACAAGCACCACACTAAGCACCGCGACCCATTTGAGGTCCATCGTCAAGGGAGGCACGACCGCCCGGACCCCAAGTACAACGAAGACTCCCGTCGCCGTCAGCACAATCGCGTAGTCCCACCACCGTCTCCGCTCGTCTCGTCCGCCGAACTCGTCCCCCGCCTGCGCCATCATCGTCCGGTGGTAGTCCAGGCCATATCGGTTGCACTCACGCAGCACCGCCTCATTTGTCGAACTATGCTCTTTGGCGGAGGCGACCGCGGTGCTGATTGCCAGCGCCCCCAGGATCATCATCACGGAACCGCCGACCACCAGCAACATATGCTGCCTGTCGGCCCCTGCCAGTTCGCCGAAGACCAGCGCTCCCCAGGCCAGCCCCCAAAGCTGGTTCGTGTTCGACAGCGGGATCCCCCGCCCGATTCCCAGATACTTGGCCGCGAACTGCTGAAACAGGTCACCGATTACCCAGACAAATCCTCCGAGGAACAGCCAGAACAGCACTCCCGGCATATGGAACAGCTGGAACGCCGTAGAGTGTGTCCCACCATCCAGCGCCAGAGTCAGCGCCAGGACAGTGCCCAACTCTCCCACCGTAAACGCCGTCACAAACGACAGCGGATTCATCCCGCTCAAATAAGCCTTGCGATACGGAACGTACATCGTTCCCCACATCAGGCTAGCGCCCAAGGCCGCGACAATCCCGCGAAAGGCATGTTGCCCCATCGATCCACCATGGATCGTACTGAACCCCAGCATCACCGCTGCAATCACAATCGCAATCGCACCCACCACTACCTTGCCGATGTTCTTTCCGCTCGCGCCCTCCAGTTCGCGGAAGAGCACACGCCCCCAGAACAGTCCGATCAGCGCGTTCGCGTTCCACATTGGAAACGCCACCGCCAGGCCCACGTCCCGAATCGCGAATACTGTCAGAGTATTTGCGACGGCCCACAACGCTCCGGCCAGCAGGGCCCACACAATCAGGTGCTTCTTTTCCGCAAGGTCCGCAAACACGTACCCCGTCCCCTTCAACAGAGTAGGAAAGGTCCAACGGGCCGTAAAGACGCCTGCCACCATGCATAGGGAGATCGCAAACGGAGAGAAGCCTGCATTCACAAGCTTCGTAGGTGCCTCAGCCGCTCCCAGCCACACTCCCGCGGTCAAACCGCAGATCACACCTAAACCGTGCAACGACAATGCCTTTTTTTCCACCCTCTGCGTCACACCCGCCATCCATCACTCCTGGTTCTATCCCCTTGCGAGCGCCTGCCGTTCAGTGCAACACCACCAGGAGGGCGATCCCGGCCAGCAGCACAAAAAACGGCACCAAAAAGTGGCTGTCCGTCGCAATCGTCTTGGTCCCTTTGGAAAAACTCATATCGCCCCTCGACCTCCATAACTCAGTAGTAAGCGGTGACTTCCCGGCTAAACCCTATAGGCCGCAAGCACCACTGTCAACCAAATCAGGGGGAAGGATAGCAAAGGCAGGAAGCACCCTCGCCTCGTTTGTTGACGAGATACTCGTTGGGCCCAGTGTGGCCGGAGTATCGACGGGTGCTCACATGGGTAGCAGGAAACCGTGCACCGCTGCGATACTTGAAGGCGTCTAATCGTTAAACCAATGGCCATCGTGACCAAGTCGACGTCCTTTGACCGCACCTTGGCCAGCGCCCGCTCCACAATGATGTTCAGCGAGGTGGTCAGGCTGGCGGTCGACAGCTTCCGCGCCAGCAAGACACGGTTCATGCTGACCATGCTTGGCATGGTCATCGGATCGGCGTCCATCATCCTCGTCGCGACCCTGGGATCCACCGGCAAGCAGTATGCGCTGGACGAGCTCACCAGCATCGGACCCAACAAGATCGAGTTGCAATACAACGGCGGCACAGTCTCAGGTCCAGACAATACCAGCACGCCCGACTACATGACCGTCGACGATATGCACGCGGTCCTTGATCAGGTCCCCGGCATCGTCGCCTCGTCCCCTATGTTGGAGTTTCACGACAACGTCAGCATGGGTGGCGGTATAAGCAAATCAACCATGCTGCTCGGTGTCTCGCCGCAGTATCGCATCGTACGCAATCTCGTGGTTGTATCCGGCCGCTTCTTCGACAGTCAGGACGAGCTGGCCCACGAGAAGGTCGCCGTTATGGTTGAGCCGTTCGCAAAGGAGCTCTACGGCACCGCAAACGCGGCCGTCGGCAAAATCATCAGCGTCAAAGGCATACCGTTTGTCATTATTGGCGTATTCAAGGAAGCGTTCGACACCTACGGCGAGTCGGAGATCAGCGACCATACCATGCTCGTGCCTTATCCGGTCGCACGCTACTTCCAGGGAACCAACGCACTGAAGGAGATATTCTTCACCATGCGTGACGCTTCGATGGTCACGCCCGCCAAAGACCACATCCTCGCAATCGTTAGGTCCCGTCACTATGCAAGCTCCGTCTATAGTGCGGCGACGCTCACGGACCTCCTCAGCGCCATGGCGAAGATCGCGGACATGCTTACCGTCGTGCTCACTCTCGGAGCAGGCATTACCCTGATCGTCAGCGGCGTCGGCATTATGAACAGCATGCTCGCCAATGTTCAGTCGCGAATCAAGGAGATCGGAATCCGCAAGGCCCTGGGTGCGACCAGCCGCGAGATCCGACTGCAGTTCCTCACCGAGGCAGTCTTCCTTTCGCTCAGCGGCGGGATGATCGGGACGCTCATCGGCCTCGCCATTCCATTCACTCTGGGCCTGTTGACGCCGTTCAAAATCCCAATCAGCCCCTGGTCCGCGGTCATCTCTCTATCGACGTCAGTACTCGTAGGCGTGCTCTTCGGAACGCTACCGGCAAACCGCGCGGCCCGGCTCGACCCAGTACAAACGCTCAAGTACGAGTGACCATCCGCCGATTCTCCAGCCTGCACTTTGCAAAAAAAGAAACGCATTGGTCTCGGCAGAGTTTGCGGAGGCCAATGCGTTCTGGTTTTGTACTGCCGATGTAGTTAGACAGTTGCAGCGGTTGCGGCCACTTCGGCTTCCTGTTGGTCGCCTTTGACCGTGACCTTCACGTGGCTGGTGACCTCGCGGTGCAGCTTCACGGGAACGTGGTATTCACCGAGCGACTTGAGCGGTTCATCGAGCGAGATCTTGCGGCGATCGATGGTGTAGCCCTTCGCCTCGAGCTCATGCGCGATATCGCCCGAGGTGACCGATCCGAAGAGGTGATCGTTCTCGCCAACCTTGCGCTCGAACACAAGCTCAACCTCGGAGAGCTGCGTGGCTAACTGCTCGGCCCCCGCTTTCTCCTTGACCGACTTGCGCACGGCCGATGCCTTCATCTGTTCGATGACTGCCCTGTTCGCTGCATTCGCCTCGATGGCGAGCTTCTCCGGGAGCAGATAGTTGCGCCCGTAGCCGTCCGCGACCTTGACAACGTCGCCGCGATGTCCAAGCTTATTTACGTCTTCCTTCAGAATGACTTCCATTGCATTTCTCCGATTTCCTGTCTGGCCTTCGCTTCCGCCAGTCTTCATATCAGTGGGTCCGCTGTATGTGGCGGAAAGTTAGAAGCGCGCAGCAAAGGCCAGCAACGCAATGTTGCGCGACTGCTTGATGGCCAGGCTGAGGCGGCGTTGGTGCCGTGTGCACACTCCGGTCAGACGGCGCGGAACGATCTTGCCACGCTCAGCAACGAAGCCCTGCAACAGGCGAACGTCGCGATAGGAGATGGCGTCGATCTTTTCGGTGCAGAACTTGCAGACCTTCTTGCGCCGGAAGAACTTGCGGCCGCCAGGACCCCCACCAGGAGCGCCGGCGGGACGTGGGGTGCGAGGACCGGCGCCAGGGCCGGAGTGACCAGCATGGCCGCCGCTCGGGCGGGATGCATGTGTGTGCTGCTCAGTCGATTGCGTGCTGTTGGTTTCGTCAGCCATGATATTTCCCTCTCAGGTACGTTGCGCCTTCCTCCGCTCCAGACCCGCATTGGAGTCTCTGAACATTCGATCAGTTAGCGTCGAATGGAAGCGAAGTGCGGCGATTGTGATGCGTCGTGCGATGCGTGCAAGTCGTCATCGCAAATCTCGTCGGAAAAAACTAGACCGCGGAGGCAACAGTCTCGGCTGTCACATGCTCGGCCGGAGCTGCTGCCGCTGGCTTCTTCTCTTCGTCGGTCTCGGCGGCGGCCGTCGCTTCGGCGGCAGGTGCATGCTGTGCCGGTGCGATCGGCTGCGCGCTGCGCTTCACCTTGGAATCGCGGAGGGCCTTGACCTTGGCCAGACGCTTCTCTTCTTCGTCCATGCGCACGGTGATGAACTTGATCACCTGTTCAGACACGCGCAGGCGCCGCTCGATCTCAGTGATCAGCGAA
>Ga0210398_10005542_pt1 | contig 11711 bp, 10 predicted proteins | sample IncBWC4OmetaG_FD_161047 | JGI IMG/M metagenome (GOLD analysis project Ga0210398, IMG submission 161047) | Forest soil microbial communities from Barre Woods Harvard Forest LTER site, Petersham, Massachusetts, United States - Inc-BW-C-4-O | ecosystem: Environmental > Terrestrial > Soil >... | reverse complement strand
GTGAGTGGCCGTGGCCGTGTTGGTCGCAGTTGCCGTCGACGTTGCCGTCCTTGTCGAAGTCGCAGTCGCAGTTGCCGTCTGTGTTGCGGACGACGTTGTCGTCGCAGTCGGCGTCGCCGACCCGGTTGCAGTTGACGTTGCGGTTGTTGTTGAAGTCGCGCTTGCGGTTGCCGTTGCAGTCCTGGTCGCCGTTGTGGTGGCGGTTGCCGACCCCCTCGAGGTGGCAGTGGGCGTTGCAAGTCGCGGTTGCTGTTGAAGTTGCGGTCGCCGTCGCAGTTGCAGTCGGCGTCTTCGACCCGGTCGCAGTTGACGTTGCAGTGCTCGTCGGAGTTGCGGTTGCCGTTGCCGTCCTGCTCGCGGTCGCCGTCGCAGCTGGAGTTGCAATCGAGGTCGATGTCGATGTCGAGGTAGGGGTCGGTGTTGGCGTCGCCCTCACGCCTTTGCAATTGAGTGGGACTATGCCCAATGCAAAAAACTGATCGAAACCGGAATAAACGAAAACCAATGCCCCAGGCGCAGGCCAAATCTCCTCGGCTTGCATGCGACGTCAACCTGACACGATTGCATCGCGCCCTATGAACCGTCGCAGGTGTTGCTCAACTGCCGGTAGGGCGGTGTCACGAAGATGTCCAAAAATCTTACCGTATCGTCGTCGGAGAGGTTGGTCGCAGTTACCGTCTGGCCGGCACTGGTGGTTCCGACGGCCACATTGCCGAAGTTAAGGCTCTTGGGCGCGAGTTGCAGTTTCGCTTTTCCAGGGAACGCGAAAACCGGGGCGGGCGCCGCCAGGCTGGCTACGAGTAGAAGGGCGAAATCCAAAACTGAAAGCGTGCCGATGGTCAATCGAGGTCGAGACATGGTCGGTCCTCCCAAGAACCGTGGTCTAATGAGCGCCTGAGTGTCTCCGAAAGCCCCCTCCGAATGCCCCTCACCGCGCTGCCGCCCGCCGAGCTTGCGTACTGCCAAATCGATTAGGAACCCCGGCTGAATGGACCGTGCTCCTTGGTCAATCGAGATAGGCGTTTAGCACCAGAATTGCGCGATTTGCAAGTGAAAAGTTAACCCTGCCTACTTTGGCACGTCTTTGCTCCCGTTTGACAAAGGACCGCCCTGTGAACGCAAGGAACAATTTCGGAAGTACAATTTGTTACAATTTATCGAACGAAAGGAGGATGAGGCCGGAAAGACGCGCGCGAAGGATCTAACAACCGGCAAACTATGATTCGCGCGGGCGCTCTCAGGTGGGCTGGCCGGTCTCTCCTATTCGGAAAAATTCGCAGTCTTCGATCAGTTGGGTAACGCGTCGCTGGAAGCTGAACCGCACGCCGTCGCAGCCGTTGCACTTCGGCAAAATCATCGGCTCGCTGATGTATATCTGATGCGGTGACGCGTGTGATGGATTGCTGTGCTGCACCACGTAGATGCCGGCGGGAGCCTCCACTCCTGCGGGCATATTCCAGTTTTCAGGGCTGTCAGGCATGGCTCAATATCTCCAGGCTCTCAAGTGACCGATTCAGCATTTTGCGTATGCGTCCGGTCCATCGATCATAGATCGCACATCCACCACATCGCGTCACTACTTGTTGACTCTTTTTTAACGATCCGCCTGTCTGTGAGTCTCGCTTGGTCCCTTCGACGTACCGGTGGTACACAACTCAATGTTGCGAGGACTGCATAGCGAGGTTCCAGGCATGAGACTCCAGAACAAAGTGGCAGTTATCACCGGCGGCGCGAGCGGGATGGGCCGCGCGACCACGATGCGCTTTCTCGATGAAGGCGCGTCGGTCGTTATCGCCGATTACAACGAGGATACGGGGAAGCAGACGATGGCGCTCGCGGCCGAGCGCGGATTCCGCGAGCCGGTCCGCTTCATCCGCACCGATGTCGCCCAAGAGTCCGACGTCGCCGCGATGATCGAGTTGGCGGTTACCGATTTAGGCGGCCTCGATATCGTGTTCAACAACGCCGGAGTAGGCGGAGCGCTCGGGCCTATCTGGGACGTCGAAGTGGAAGAGTGGGATTACACCTTCGACGTGCTGGCCAAGGGCGTCTTCCTCGGTATCAAGCACGCGGCCCGTGCGATGAAGCGTTTGGGCCGAGGCGGTTCCATCATCAATACGACTTCGGTCGCAGGCCTGAGCGGCGGAGGCGGCCCGTTGGTTTATTCAGCGGCCAAAGCGGCGGTCATCAATCTCACGCGTGCGGCCGCGCTTCAGCTCGCTGCCGATCGCATCAGGGTCAATGCGATCTGTCCCGGCGGAGTTCTTACGGCGCTCACCGATCGAGGAGATTCCGCTGCTGCCGCCAAGCGACTCGACCAATTCCAGCCGTGGCCGGAGCACGGCAGACCCGAGCACATAGCAAGCGCCGCATTGTTCCTGGCCAGCGATGACTCCGAATTCGTAACCGGAGAGGCATTGGTAGTGGACGGTGGCTTGACCGCCGCCGGTCCGGACATCTTTCGGCGCTTCGGCGCGGCGCGGGAAGCTCAGATGCCGGAGATGGGACTAAACCGCGGCAGCACCGGTGCGACCAGCACTCGCCGGCCGGCCGCCAAGATTTAACCCGCAATTCGCAGGAGAGGAGAAGCTCGATGCAGGTAAGCAAAGACTCGATCGATTTGGGTATCGTGGTGACGGACGAGAAGGCTGCAGTCAGCTTCTATCGCGACGTGGTTGGCCTGGAATGGGAGGGCGAGCTGCCGTTGCCGGGCGGCCGGATGTATCGCCTCAAATGCGGAACCACCGTTATCAAGCTGCTGAAGCTTGACAAGACTCCGGCGGCAAAGCCCGCACCGGGCGGCCCGGCGGGCGGACTCGGCTACCGCTACTTCACGATTTCGGTGCCCGATATCCGCGGACTCGTGGCGCAGCTCGAGGCCAAGGGCATCCGCCCGACAGTACCAGTCACAGAGTTCCGCCCAGGCGTCACGATCGCGATGGTAACCGATCCCGACGGCAACACAGTCGAGTTCATCCAGACTGCGGCCGCCAACTGAGGCGCGAGGCCAAGGGCAAAAGCAGCACGGGGTTACACGATGGACCTAATTACCAAGTCGTTGCTTGAGGAGTTCGCCCGCGAGCACGGCGTCGACGCGCTCCCTGAAGAGAGACAATTCGAGCACTTCGCCTCATACATAACGGTTCGTCGGCAATACACCGAAACGTTCGATTCAGATGAAATAGTAACTGGAGCCGGCGGCGATACAGGGATTGATGCAATTGCGATCATTGTCAACGGTTCGCTCGTTACCGACACGGAGAGTTTTGTCGAGCTGGCAGATAATACGAGTTCTCTCGATGTTACCTTTGTCTTCGTTCAAGCGACAAGAACGTCGTCATTTGATGGCGCAAAGATCGGAAATTTCGCTTATGGAGTCCGTAGTTTTTTTGAAGCAACAGCCGGTGAACTTGTTCAAAATGAAATGGTTCAAGAGGCGGCGGCAATTAAGCGCGCGATCTACGAGCGAAGCAGCAAATTTAGACGGGGCAACCCTACGTGCTGTCTCTACTACGTCACGACGGGGCGATGGACTGGTGATGCGAACCTTGAGGGGCGGCGCGTTACCGCAATCGCGGACTTGCAGGCAACCCAGTTGTTCAGTGAAACCAAGTTCTATCCAATTGGCGCAAATGAGATTCAGAAACTCTATCGACAGACGAAGAATGCAATCTCGCGAACCTTTACATTTCCAAACAAGACTGTCGTGCCTGAAGTTCAGGGAGTGGCACAAGCGTATCTAGGTACGTTGTCGGCTCCCGACTTGCTCTCGATTCTCAAAGACGATGATGGCGAGTTGATCGGCAATCTTTTTTACGAAAACGTGCGCGATTGGCAAGACTATAACGATGTAAATTCGGAAATTCGCGCGACACTTAGGTCGGAGATCAAAAATCGCTTCGTTCTAATGAACAACGGCATCACAATAATTGCCCGTTCACTTCAGCCAACCGGCAACCGATTTGTTATGGAAGACTTTCAAGTGGTGAATGGGTGCCAGACTTGTCATGTGCTATTCGACGAAAGAGACACCATAGATGAATCAGTAGCAATTCCTCTTCGCTTGATCGCGACCCAAGACGAAGGGGTTATTAATTCCGTCATTCGGGCAACAAACCGACAAACGGAAGTCAAAGAGGAACAGTTCTTCGCTCTCACGGAGTTTGCGAAGTCTTTGGAAGAATTTTTTAAGACTTTCCCAAATGGCCGCAAGCTGTACTACGAGAGGCGCTCACGCCAATACGATAGCCTTATAGGAATCCAAAAGATCCGAATTGTTACGCCGCCGAATCTGATTCGCGCGTTTGCCGCGATGTTTCTTGAGGAGCCGCACAGAACTACTCGAAACTACGCTGCCTTGCGAGAAAAAGTTGGCCAAGAGATCTTTGTTGAGGGCCATAAGCTCGAGCCTTACTATCTTTCAGCTTGGGCGCTCTATCGGTTGGAGGCTCTTTTCCGAAGCGGCCGGCTGGAGGCCAAATACAAACCAGCTCGCTTTCATATATTGCTTGCAGTCCGTATTTTGGCAAACCACGCGCAACCGCCGCGCATGAACTCGCACGATATGGAAACTTACTGCAGTGCGCTTACTGAATCACTGTGCGATACAACTCGCGCCGACGATCTGATATTGCGAGCTGCGAGGGCAATAGATGATGTCGCGGCAGGCAATTTTCATCGGGATAACATCCGAACGGAACCTTTCACCAAAAGGGTCATTGCTTATTGCCAGCTCGAGGTTTAGCCGCCGGCTTCAAACGGGAGTTCGGCTTAGTTCCTGAAAGAACGACTCGCGTTAATTTTCGCGCGGTCGAGTTCATACAGACTGCGAGCGCGGAGCAGGCCAAACAAAAAGGGAGCAAGGGTATGCGGGCCGCGCCGTCTGTCTATCAAGAGGCGACGCGGGTTCGGGAGATTCGTTTCTGTTCCCGCTCGAAGTTAGCGGTTGTCCCAGTTCTCGAACGACTCCGGTTTATTCGTCAAAGCGTTTGGATTTGTGGCAGGCGGATTTGTGTTCGATGCGGTTGGTCCCGTGGCTGCCTGGGCGTTCGTAGCTGCAACAGGAGATGATGCTGCTTCGCGCTGGCTTACTGCTTGAACCGGGTTGCTAGAGGGAGCGGGAAGAAATTGCACAGTCTGAGGACCATTCGAAGGCGAAGGGGCGCCGGTGCACTGATAGTTACGGGTCACGAGCCAACTTAGACAGTTTCCGTAGCCGCCAAATGCCTCGCACTTCCTCATTCCGCCAAACGGTTCTGAGCCAGTATATCCCCATACTGCGCATCTGGAGGCAGCGAGTTCTGCTCCTTGTGCATCGTCAACTTGAGGTTCCTGAAGTCCCCCATATTCGTAAGCCAATTGCACTGTTCCATCTGAGCGGCTTCCGCCTGTTGCTTCCCACTCTTTCTGAACCGCGCATCCGCTGAGAAAGACGATGCTCACCAGACTGCATACAAATGTTGTGACGGCAGATTTCAACGTAGCCCCCCTGTTCACAGCCGGTAGCACTGTATATTTGAGATCGCAAACTTCGTCAATCCGAGGGCAGTCTGCGTGTGATTCGAGTTGTGCGAATCGACCTCAGGGCGTACTTGGCAATGGTTTAGCTGCGACTGAACTCGCGACCTCGGACGATGAGTCGCTATGTCCTTCGGCTGATTGCTGGAGCTGTATTCCATTTTTCTGGAGCTGAGATTTATTCTCGTTCCAGCCCGGAATTGGCGTCGGGTCTTCTGGAACCGCCGGAGTGTAAAGGCAGGCGGAGGTTCCGATCGCCAGCAGGAGCAACCCTGCGGCCGCCGCGAACGAAAATGTTTTTCTGCGGCGGCCGTTGGCCCTCGATGGAGCCATTTTGCAGAGAGAAATCAACGTGTATTTCGCCATCGTCTTACCCCTTTGAGAATCACGCACCTCAAGCCACATTTCTCGCGACCTTTTCCCTTTCCTGACCGTTGGTTTTTCGGCCAAATTAACCATTGGCCTCATTGGAAAATTCGCCATTGCTTAATCTGGGTTGTCAGCTCAGTCTCTTTTGGCACCAATAAGTTGACCCTACTGTTTGTAGGTCCACTATACTTATAGATACATTACGGATCTGTGTAAAGACCGCCCACGAGCCAATGCTGTGCCTTCGTAGTCCGGGAACTACCCGAAGGGCCGGGGTGGGAATCCGAGCTCAGGTTCGAGAGGCTGGCACCGACGCGAGCAGGTGGTCGAGTTGTGAGAGGCGTCCTTGGCCGGACGCTCCGCACCTATCTCGGCTGCCTCATAAGCTGTCGTGTAAAACTCGCGGACTGGAGTTCGTCTGGGAGGAAGTCGTGCCGCAACGAGGTCGTTTATTTGCGCTTTCTATTTCTTCTTCTTGGGGGCCTTCCCCATACCAGATAGTCCCACCGATTGCGGCGAGCCGATCGCGTTGTCGAAAATCATCAAGCTGCCAGTCTCCGCCGTGGTATCGTCCAGCGGCGTGAAGATGACCGACACCTTGCATTTCTTGCCTGGTGCCAGCGTCTTGTCGCATTGCGACTTTACGGTGAAGACCGATGGCGACGCGCTTTCCATCGTGACGGTCACTGCGGCGCCGACTTTCTTCTTGCCGTTATTCTTAATGGTGACGTGCGCGGCCTTGCTCGGTTTTCCGACTGAGGTCTTGTCGCCGAAATTCAGCGACGACGGACTGATTGACAGCGTCCCGCCAGGAGTCGGCGTGGCAGTCGGAGTTTGAGGGACAGTGCCAGTCGCAGTCGGGGTCGCGGTCGGAACCCCCGTCGCGGTCATTGTCGCGGTGGGCGATGGGGTCGGCGAGGGAGGCGGCGGCTGGAGGGCGACGAACAGAGGCTCAGCCAGTTCCGTTAACGGACCGCTGATCGTGGACATGGGGGATTCATTGATTGTTCCGGTGCTGCTTCCCACTGCCGGATAGGCAAACACGCTAGCGGCGCGTGAATCAGCCACATAGATGTTGCTGCTGGAATCCAGGGTGATACCGCATGGTCCGCTCAGATGTTGGGAGTCTTTTATGGTAACGGTGGGGTTCTCGTTGAGTGTCCCGGTGCCGCTGGTTTGAAGGGGAGAATAGACAAACACGCTCGCGGCTGAGAAGTCCGCCACATAGATGTTGCCTGTAGAATCGAGCGTGACGCCGCAGGGTTCCATCAGGCCGGTGTTGCTCCCGCTAATGGTTGCGAGGGGTGCCGCGTCGCCGTGGCTCCCGGCCGAATAGACGAACACGCTCGCGGGGACCGCGGGCATCGCCATGGAGTTGCCGTCGTCGGCCACATAGATGTTGCGGCTGGAATCCAGCGCGATGCCGAATGGATTGACCAGGCCGGTGTCTTTCCCGCTGATGGTGCTGCTGGGAGCTTCGTTCAGCATTCCGGTACTGCTGGCGATCGGCGGATAGACAAACACACTGGCAGGGACTGTGCCGCGAAGGCCGTAATCAGCCACATAGATGTTGCCGGTGGCATCCAGGGTGATGCCGTAGGGACTGGTCAAGTCGGTCTTGCCGCCGGTGATGATGGCGGTTGGGACAGCATTGCCGTTGCTCCCCGCCGGGTAGACGAACACACCGGCGGCGAAGTCGTCAGCTATATAGATGTTGCCGTTGGGATCCAGCACGACCTCCTGTGGGTGAGTCAGTCCCGTGGTCAAGGTCGTGCTGATGGCGGCACTGGGGGCCTCGTTCAACGTTCCCGTGCTGTTTCCCACGGCAGGATAGATCGTAACGCTGGGGCTGGTTTCATTCGCTACATAGATGTTGTTGTCGGAATCCAGCGTCACGCCGACCGGACCGTCGAGGTCGGTCTTGTTGCCCACTATCGTGGCGGTGGGGGAAGCATTGCCGCTGCTCCCGTCCGAATAGACCGTCACGGTGGGACCGCTGTTCGCGACATAAATGTTGCTGGAATCAACCGCGATGCCCAATGGCTTGTTCAGGCCCGTTTTGCCGCCTTTGATGGTGGCGGCGGGAGAGATATTACCGGTGCTCCCTGCCGAAAAGACGAACACGCTGACGGCGACCGAATCGGCTACATAGATGTCACCGCCGGCGCGCTCCGCGATACCTGTCGGGCTCATCAAGCCGGTGTTGCCACCGCTGATGGTGGCGGAGGGCGCAACATTGCCGTTGCTCCCGGCCGAATACTCGAACACGCTCGCCGCTTCTGAATCCGCCACAAAGATATCGCCGCTGGTGGAATCCACCGCGATGCCCTCGGGACTCATCAAGCCAGTGTTGGTTCCAGTAATGGTGGCGGTGGGGGCTACGTTGATGAGCCCGGTGCTGCTCCCGATAGCCGAGTAGACGGTGATGCTGGGGGTGCCGGTGTTGTCGTTACAACCGGCGCAGTTCGTAACATAGATGTTGCCGCTGGAATCCAGAGCGATGCCTTCGGGGAAGTTCAGGCCGGTGTTGCTCCCACCGATAGTGGCGAAGGGCGTGACGTTCCCGTTGCTCCCCTTGGCGTAGATGGTGACGCTCATGGTGAAGGGGTTGGTGACGTAAATGTTTCCATTGGCGTCGACGGCCGCAAATTGCGGTTGGGAAAGTCCGGTAGGTGCGGGTGCTGTCGGGGAAACGTCGCCGTTGCTCGCGACGGGATAAGCCGTCACGGCGTGGGACTCATCGTCAGTGAGAAAGAGCGTCTGGCCGGCGAGCGCGGGGCTCTGGGTAGCGCTATCGGCGCGTTCTGACGAACGATAGAGTCCGGCGATCGCCAACGTGGCCATGCTGAGGATCGCGATCAGGCCGATCCGAGCTTTTCCTGCGCGATTGTTCATTCAACTGGTTCACCGAGACCTTCGACACACGCGCCGCAGATCTCGTGCTCGGGATCATTTTCAGCCAACACTGCAATCTCCTTAAGGGGATGGGCAACGTCGTCGTTGCGCCAGACTGGAAACGGGGGACAAACCTAGCCCTCGCCGCATTTTATCAAATTCGACGGGCGAACGTCTAATAGGGAGAAATAGAGAAAGCTAGCCCTGCGTCCAGATTGTTGAACTTTCCTTCGGGGTCGAAACCTCAACGAGAGACGACTAGCTGGATCCCTACGCTTGCGCCAGCGGGCCGCGCAGTAATTTGCCGGGCAACGCTCCTGTGTGCTCGTTCTTGCGCAGGACGACTTGGCCGTTGACGACGGTCGCTAGCAGTCCGTCCGATTTCTGCTTCAGCCGCCGGGCGCCCGCTGGCAGATCATAAGTCAACTCCGGCAACTGCGGATTGATCTTCTCCGGATCGAAAATGATAACGTCGGCAAAGTTGCCTTCGCGCAAGAGTCCACGCCCCTTGAGACCCCAGTGATAGGCCGGGACGAAGCTGAGCAAACGGATTGCCTGCTCGAGAGTGAGCGCTTCCTTTTCCCGCACCCAATGACTCAGCACGTGGGTTTGCAACGATGAGTCCATGATCTGCGACACATGCGCGCCCGAATCCGAGAACGTCACCACGGAGCGCGGATGCTTCATCATTTCCAGAACGTGATCCTGATTCTCGTTTACCAGGGTCTGCATGAAAAATTTCTTTAGATTTTTTTCGAGCGCGAGATCGATCATGACATCGACCGGGTCTTTGCCTTCCGCGGCCGCGATCTCCGCTATCGAGCGATAGGGGGGTGTCGGCCGGTCGAGCGGGAAGATCCAGTTGTAGTTCGCGTCGCGCGCTTCCGCACCTACTGCGCGCTCGCCAGGTGATCGCTCGCTGGCCGCTTGCACCAGCTTGCGACGGATCTCCGGATTGCGGAGCGAGGCTTCCTGTTCCGCCAGCGGCAGTTTGCGAATCTCGCGCCACGCCGGAACTCGATCGAACGGCATGTTGGTCTCGAACGACAGCAATACGTTGAGTGAGCGGCTGTGGACCTGGACGAACATGCGGCCGCCCGCGGCAGCAGTCTCATCGGCGGTTTCGAAATATCGGCGCCAAAAGTTCGGCGCCCGCCGCGAGCTGAACATTCCGAAAGTCACCGGCACTGAGCTCTCGACCGCCAGTGACTTCAGACGGCCGAGATAATCATCGAGACGTGGGCCCTCGAAACCAGTATTTTCACCTGCGATCTCGAAAATGCCGGCGCCCAACTCGCCCATCACTCCGACCAGTTGCCGCACTTCGTCCCAGTTGGCGATTCTGCTCGCTACCGGCCGGCCGTCAGGTGTCTGATGATTGGTGGTGCGCGACGTAGTGAACCCAATCGCGCCTGCGCGGATGCCGTCGCGCAATTCATCGCGCATGAGCTGAAGGTCTTCGGTCGTCGCCTCTTCGTCGAAGGCGCGCTCGCCCATCACGTAGGTGCGGAGCGCCGAGTGCCCCATGTACGCGGCGTAGTTGATCCCCTTGGGCAGGCGATCGACCGCGTCCAGATATTGCGCAAAGGTAGTCCAGGACCATTTGATTCCCGCCTGCATCGCTTCCGGCGAGATATCTTCGGCCCGTTCCAGATTTCGCATGACGAGCAACTTGTCTTTCTCACCGCATGGCGCGAGTGAGAATCCGCAGTTGCCCATCACCACCGACGTGACGCCGTGCCAGCACGAGCAGCTTCCCAACGCGTCCCAGAAAACCTGGGCGTCCATGTGCGTGTGCGCATCGACCAGGCCGGGCGACACGATGTGCCCGTCCGCGTCGATCGTTTCCCGCGAGCTCTCGCGGAGTTTCCCGATCGCAGCGATCTTGCCGCCTTCAATCCCGACATCGCCTCTGTATCGAGGCATCCCACTTCCATCGACGATCGTGCCGTTACGGATTATCAGATCGTACATGGTTCGCTCCTTTTTCGGACTCTTAGAGTGAAGGCTTGGCCTCGACGCGTTGGGCGTCGGGATAATTTATAGCGGCCTCGCTTGCGGGGTCACCGGCGATACGGCTGTGCCACATCACTCGAGGCTCGGTCATGTTCCACGGCGTGGCCTGATGCAGCAGGCATCGATTGTCCCACACGACCGCATCCCCCGGCGTCCACTTATGATGATAGATGCGCGGCGGACGACATGCGAAATCCACCAACTCCTGCAGTAGTCGCTCGGACTCGGTCCCGTCCATATCCGGAATATTGTGCGCGTGGCGGCCAATCACCAGCGACTTTCTACCAGTTTCAGGATGCACCTTCACCAACGGGCGCAATGGAACGGGGCCGTCGTGAAAGCCGTAGCCGCTATATGCGCTACCGGCTTTCGGCTGATGCCCGAGCTTCGACTGGCTGTAGTAAAGCGAGTGGTGCGCGGCGAGCCGTTCGACCTTCGCCCGCAGACCGTCATCGAGAGCGTCGTATGCGGCCCGCATGTCGGCCCAGCCGGTCGTGCCTCCGGTGTTCGGCACAATCTCGGCGGTGAACACCGCGCCCTTGGCCTGCACCGGCATGTAGGTGCTGTCGCAGTGCCAACCCATGTTGCCCTTGAGCACCTTGAGGATGTCGTTGTCCGGGTCGACGATGAGCGTGCCGTCGGCCTTCACGTTGCTGAGCGCTGCAAGGTTGAACTCGAGCGGTCCAAATCGCCGGGCGAAGGCGACCTGCTCATCGCGACTGAGGTGCTGACCGGGGAAAATAAGAAGCGCGTACTTGAGCCACGCAATGTAGAGATCGTGCCACGTCGCGTCGTCCAACGCGGCGAGCCTGATGCCCGTCACTACCGCGCCGAATGTCGCGTCGAGAGGTTTGATGTCGAATGCGCGTGCCACGCGGGCCTCCGATCGATCTCAAAATCGCTCAAGCGCCCGA
>Ga0210398_10005541_pt1 | contig 11712 bp, 14 predicted proteins | sample IncBWC4OmetaG_FD_161047 | JGI IMG/M metagenome (GOLD analysis project Ga0210398, IMG submission 161047) | Forest soil microbial communities from Barre Woods Harvard Forest LTER site, Petersham, Massachusetts, United States - Inc-BW-C-4-O | ecosystem: Environmental > Terrestrial > Soil >... | reverse complement strand
AACTCGGCCAGGTAGTCACCGGTGAGGTAATCCAGCTCGCCGCCGGTCAGCATCTCGCGCATCGCGGCGAGTCGGTCACCGTAGAAACCCGAGCAGTTCCCAATCCGGACCGGCGCAGAGGAAGCAGCCGAAGAAGCCATGCCTGTCTCCTCCCTCCAGCCTTCAGCCGGACCTCACCAACCAACCGGTAGGTTAGCGGGTACCGCAGGTGTCACGTCAAGGATGGTCCTTCGTGATAGGGGCTGCGCCTGCCAGGTCCGGGTGCCGATTTTTGTGCGCAGCAGGTCGCCGACTATTATCGACAGCAACTTCGCTGTGGAGCATGCTTGCGCGGCGACCCCCCTACCAGTAGTAAGGCCCATTATGGCTGTGCCAAAGCGCAGGATGTCGCGCGCGAACACCCGGAGCCGGCGCGCGCAGTGGAAGGCCGCCAAGCCCGAACTTGTCGGTGTGACCGTGGCCGGCCAGCACCACAAGGTGCCGCGCCGGCTGCTCAAGGCGGCGCGCCTCGGACTGATTAACCTGGATCGCCGCTAACTTTTTCGCCATGAGCCTTGCCGCCCGGCAACGACGCGGGCCGCGCTGCGGCCCGCCGAAGAGCTGGGCAATTAGCCCGCGCGCCTCTCAGGCCGCTCTCAGGCGATTGGATGAAACTGGTGGCCGTGCGAATTCTTGTCGTTGACGACGATCGGGCGGTGCGCGAGTCGCTGCGCCGCTCGCTTTCCTTCAATGGTTATTCGGTCTCGTTGGCGGAAGACGGCGTCGAGGCTCTTGAGATGATCGCCGCCGACCGGCCCGATGGGCTGGTTCTCGACGTCATGATGCCGAGGCTGGACGGCCTGGAAGTATGCCGTCAGCTGCGCAGCACGGGTGACGATCTGCCGATCCTGGTGCTGACCGCCCGCGACACGGTCTCCGAACGGGTTGCTGGGCTCGACGCCGGCGCCGACGACTATCTGCCGAAGCCGTTCGCACTTGAAGAGCTGTTGGCCCGTATGCGGGCGCTGTTGCGCCGCACCAGAATCGAAGACTCCGCCGAGTCCGTGGCCATGACGTTCGGAGATCTCACCCTCGACTCGGTGACCCGTGAAGTCACTCGCGGGGAACGCCAGATCAGCCTCACCCGCACCGAATTCGCTCTTTTGGAGATGTTGATCGCCAATCCGCGACGGGTGCTGACCCGCAGCCGGATTCTCGAGGAGGTGTGGGGCTTCGACTTTCCCACCTCAGGTAACGCGCTGGAAGTGTACGTCGGATACCTGCGTCGCAAGACCGAAGCAAATGGAGAGCCGCGATTGATCCACACCGTGCGCGGGGTGGGTTACGTGCTTCGCGAAACACCGCCCTGATGCCCTTGTTCCATCGGCGGAGTCGAGCTCAGCTGCGAGCCAGCACCTCGTTGTCGCTGCGGTGGCGGGTGATGCTGCTGGCGATGTCAATGGTGGCGATGGTGGTCATCCTGATGGCGGTCGCCGTGTACGCGGTGATCTCCGCCGCACTGTACAAAGACATCGACAACCAGCTGCAGAGCAGAGCGCAGCTGTTGATTGCCAGCGGATCGTTGGCGGCCGATCCCGCGAAAGCCATCGAGGGCACCGCCTATTCGGACGTCAACGCGATGCTGGTGAACCCCGGCCGATCGATCTTCACGGCCAACCAGGAGGGCCAGACACTGCCGGTCGGACCGGCGGAGAAGGCGGTCATCCGCGGCGACCTGTTCATGTCGCGGCGCACGGTGGCCGATCAGCGAGTACTGGCTGTTCATTTGCCGAACGGGAGCTCGCTGCTGATCTCCAAGAGTTTGGCGCCGACCGACGCGGTGATGACGAAGCTTCGCTGGGTACTGCTCATCGTCGGCGGGGTCGGCGTCGCTGTGGCCGCGGTTGCCGGTGGGATGGTCACCCAGGCCGGTCTCCGTCCGGTGGGCCGGTTGACCGAGGCGGCCGAGCGGGTGGCCCGCACCGACGACCTGCGGCCCATCCCGGTGTTCGGCAGCGACGAATTGGCACGGCTGACCGAGGCATTCAACTTGATGCTGCGAGCCTTGGCCGAATCTCGGGAACGCCAGACACGTCTGGTCGCCGATGCCGGCCACGAGCTGCGCACCCCGCTGACCTCGCTGCGTACCAACGTTGAGCTGCTGATGGCCGCGATGGAACCGGGTGCGCCGCCGCTGCCTGAACAGGAGATGGTCGATCTGCGGACCGATGTGATCGCGCAGATCGAGGAATTGTCAACGCTGGTAGGCGATTTGGTAGACCTGACCCGAGACGATGCCGGCGAAGTGGTGCACGAACCCGTCGACGTCAGCGAGATCGTCGACCGCTCCCTTGAGCGAGTACGGCGGCGCCGCAACGACATTGAGTTCGACGTCGACGTGAAGCCCTGGCAGGTATACGGCGACTCCGCCGGCCTGTCGCGTGCGGTGCTCAACCTGATGGACAATGCGGCCAAGTGGAGTCCGTCGGGGGAGACGGTGGGTGTCCGGCTCCGGCAGCTGGACTCATCGCATGCCGAGTTGGCGGTGTCCGACCACGGGCCGGGGATTCCGGCGCAGGAGCGGGCACTGGTGTTCGAACGCTTCTTCCGCTCGACCGCGGCGCGGGCGATGCCCGGATCGGGTCTTGGGCTGGCGATCGTCAAACAGGTGGTCCTCAATCACGGCGGCGCGCTGCGCGTCGAAGACACCGTCCCAGGTGGCCAGCCCCCGGGGACGTCGATCTATGTGTTGCTGCCCGGACGGCCGATCCCGCCATTGCAGTACCCGACTCCTGAGGCGGCTGCGGCGAATGTTAATTCCTCGAGAAAAACGGGGAACTCTCCAGGCGCAGCGAACGTTGTCTCAGTCGAATCTCAGACCACGCAGGCAAGGTAGTTCTCCAGTTACTGTTTGAGTCTGAACCGACCGTTGAAGGAAAGAGTGACCTAGCGACATGACGAATCAGCCGAGGTATTCGCCACCGCCGCAGCAGCCCGGGTACGGCCCGGTGTCCGATCAGCGTGGGGCCCCAGGCTATTCCGGTCACGGACAGCAGCAAACCTATCCTCAGCACTACGACTGGCGTTACGGTCAGCAGCCGCAGTACCGGCAGCAGCCGTACGGCTCGTTTGGCGGCGGTCAGCCCGGCCCAGCCGGCGGCCCGCCGACTGCACAATTGGGCGTACCCCGAAAGCGATCGCGCGGAGGAGCTTTGGCCGTCGGTGCGTTGGCGATCGCGGTCGTATCGGCCGGCATCGGCGGTGCGGCGGCGTCGGTGGTCGACCACAACGGTCATCTCTCCATCGCGAGCGACGGATCGACGTTCGGGGGCGCGGCTCCAAGCCTGCCGGCCGGGAACACCCCGGTAGGCACTGTCGAGCAGGTCGCCGCCAAGGTGGTACCCAGTGTGGTCATGCTGGAGACCGATCTCGGTCGTCAGTCCGAGGAGGGTTCGGGCATCATCTTGTCCTCGGACGGGTTGATCTTGACCAACAACCACGTCGTCGCCACTGCGGCTAATCCCGGTCACGCCGCTGCGCCGCGGGAGCGCAGTCCCAAGGAGCCGGACAGCCCGCCGGACCCAGCTGCCCCCCCGGAGTCAGGTGGCCCCCGGGAGCCGGACAGCGGACGGCCCAACGGAAAGCCGAAGACCACGGTGACGTTCTCCGACGGGCGCACCGCAGAGTTCACCGTGGTGGGAGCAGACCCCACCACTGACATCGCAGTGGTTCGGGTGCAAGGCATTTCAGGATTGACACCGATCAGTCTCGGCTCATCAGCGAACCTGCGCGTCGGCCAGCCGGTGATGGCCGTCGGGTCGCCGCTCGGTCTGGAGGGCACGGTGACCACCGGCATCGTCAGCTCACTCAACCGCCCGGTGTCCACGACCGGCGAGACGGGTAACCAGAACACCGTTCTCGATGCGATCCAGACCGACGCCGCGATCAACCCTGGTAACTCCGGCGGCGCGTTGGTCAACATGAGCGGGCAGCTGGTCGGCGTCAACTCTGCGATCGCCACACTGGGCGGTGACTCGCCCGATGCGCAGAGCGGTTCGATCGGACTTGGCTTTGCGATCCCGGTCGATCAGGCCAAGCGGATCGCCGACGAGTTGATCAAGACCGGAACGGCGGCGCATGCGTCGCTGGGCGTTCAGGTCACCAACGACAAGGGCACACCAGGCGCCAAAGTCGTCGAGGTGGTACCGAATGGTGCGGCGGCAGCCGCCGGCCTGCCGGGCGGCGTCGTGGTCACCAAGGTCGACGACCGCACGGTCAACAGCGCCGACGCCTTGGTCGCCGCCGTGCGATCCAAGGCACCTGGCGACAAAGTCACGCTGACTTATAGAGATCCATCGGGCGACAGCAAGACCGTGCAGGTCACCCTGGGCAAGGCGCAGCAGTGATGAGAGTCGCTGCATCGCGGTCGGACCCCAGATATACGGTTGCAACCATGGAACAGAGCGCCGAGTTGGTCGGCAGGGCACTCGTCGTGGTCGTCGACGACCGGACCGCGCACGGAGATGAGGACCACAGCGGGCCACTGGTCACCGAACTGCTCACCGAAGCGGGCTTCGTTGTCGACGGCGTGGTCGCCGTCGCTGCCGACGAGGTGGAGATCCGCAACGCACTGAACACCGCGGTGATCGGGGGAGTGGATCTGGTGGTATCGGTTGGCGGCACCGGCGTGACGCCGCGCGACGTCACCCCGGAAGCCACCCTGGATATTCTCGATCGCGAACTCCTCGGCATCTCCGAGGCCATCCGGGCGTCAGGCTTGTCGTCGGGCATCATCGACGCCGGCTTGTCACGTGGTTTGGCGGGCATCTCGGGAAGCACCCTGGTGGTCAACCTCGCCGGTTCGCGATACGCGGTGCGCGACGGCATGGCTACTTTGAATCCGTTGGCGACCAGCATCATCGGCCAACTCTCCAGCTTGGAGATTTGACTCCGGCATGACCATGCGAGCCGGTGACGACCGCGAGGTGCTACCGCAGACATCGGCGGACGAGCGTGATCCGGACGCGAGTCGCGATGTCGAAGATCATGAGCAATGGCTGCGCGACAACGCGCCCCCGCACCACAGCTGAACCGCCCGCCGGGAACTACTTGTCCTCGATGACGCCGCCCTCCGGGGCGTTGGCGGAGTGATGGGCGGATGAGCTGCCCTCCGACTCGGCGAGCAGATCCCGGATCTGGGTGAGCAGGCTGAGTTCGGTGTCCTCCGCTTGCTTGACCTCACCACGCTTGCGCAACGTGTTGAACGGCAGCACGACCAAGAAGTAGACCACTGCCGCTACCAGTATGAAGTTGATTGCGGCGGATATAGCGACGTTGAAGTCGATGAATTGCCCGCCGCCGATATCGATTTTCAAGAGCCCGACGTTGGACTTTCCGCCGGCACCGATCCGGTTTATCAGCGGCTGAATGACGCTTTCAGTGAACTTGGTGACCAAACCGGTAAACGCGGTACCGATCACCACCGCTACAGACAGGTCGATGACGTTGCCGCGTGAGAGAAACTCCCTGAAACCCTTCAACATCGGGATGTCCTTTCTGCAGTGGGTATGCCACAAAGCAATTGGAGCCTAAGCAAAAACTAGCCGAGTCGGGCTGGCCGTGCGCGAGTTTGCTCTTTATCCGGCCAGACACTCAGTGCAAGGTGAGGGTCACCGTTTGCGCCAATGCCGCTTCAGCCACCGCATTGGCCGCGGCGGCCGGTAGCGCCACCAGGACCACGCGCTCGCTGGTCGCGGCCTGAGCCTTCTGCTTCGCCGAGACCAGGACCACGATCGCGTCGGTGGCAACGACCCTCGCGGTCGCTTGGGAGCTGGTCTCTGACGCGGCGACGATGTCGACGACGTCGCCGGGTCGCACCAGGTCCGCGAGTGCGCCGTCCACTGGATGGACCGGCACGAGCCGCGCGTCTGGCCCCGCGGCCGACTCGGCCAGCCGGCGGCCCAGCAACCGGACGTCTGTCAGCACCTCACCGCGCCGGGCCGGCCCGGCCAGTGTCGAACCGACGATAGTGTCGATGTCGGATTGTGAGCCGTCGGGAATGGTTGGTGTTAAACGCTTTTCGAGCCGAAGATCGTCGGCAGTCAGCGCAGCTCCCGGGCTGAGATCGCGGGCTGCCACCACTACCTGGGCGCGCTCGCCGTCGGGGTTGGGCCGCAGGGCCGCAACACCGGCAAGGACGACGAGGCCGGCCGCGGCGATTCGCCGGGCCAGTACGGTTCGCGACCAGTCCGGGCGCAACCACTGTGAGATCCGGGCCGGTAGCGACGGATTCAGTGATTTCAGGGAATCCCCCACGCCGCAACGGTAAGTGCGGCTGGGTACTGAGCGCGGCCGCCGGGACGCCGCTTTGTGGATAACCGGCTAGCTGGCGGCGGCCGTCGCTGACTTCGAGCTTGCCGAGTCCGACTTCTCGCTAGAGGTACTCGGCTTTTCCGATGAGCCGGACTTTTCGCTGCTACTCGAACCGTCCGTGCCCGAAGACGAGCTCGTCTTGGCCGACCCATTGGTCGAACTTTTCGCCGCCTCACGGCTGTCCGTGCGGTAGAAACCGCTGCCCTTGAACACCACGCCAACGGAGTTGAACAGTTTGCGCAGCCGGCCCGAGCACTGCTCGCATGTGGTCAGGGCGTCGTCGGTGAAGGCCTGAACCACATCGAAGCGATTGCCGCACTCGGTGCATGCGTAGCTGTAAGTCGGCACAGAAACCTCCGTGATGGTCTAAACGGTTAGCACTCTACAGTCTCAAGTGCTAGAACCGCTATGTGGCGCGTGTCATTCCCGCCCGGCGCGGCCGGTGGCGGGACACGCTGGCGCTGCTGATCATCGTCGTGATCGCCGCCGGTGTCGGGTGGCTCTACGTCCGCGACGTCCGAAGCCGGGAACCCGCCCCGCAGGAGTTGCCCGCCACCCCGGCCTACGACACGGTCCGGCGGCAGCTCGAGGCGCTGCCCGTCAAGGGGTGGGATCGCTTCGAGGACTTCAATCGCGCCCGGTTCGGCGAGCCCTGGAGCGACGACGTCAACGTGGAGTTCGGGCACAACGGCTGCAACACCCGCGACGACATCCTGCGGCGCGACCTGGTCGACCTGCAGGTGCGGCCGGGGACCTGCTTCGCGCAAAGTGGCATCCTGCACGACCCCTACACCGGAGCGACCATCGTTTTCGTGCGCGGCCCGGATACCTCGCCCGCGGTGCAGATCGACCATGTGGTGTCGCTGTCCGATGCTTGGTACAAGGGCGCTCGCGGCTGGGACGACCAACGCCGCCGCGACTTCGCCAACGATCCGCGCAATCTGTTGGCTGTCGCCGGTCAGGTCAACTTCGACAAGGCGTTTCGCGACGCCGCTTCATGGTTGCCGCCGAACGTGGCATTTCGCTGCGCGTTCGTCGCCCGTCAGGTCGAGGTCAAGACCGACTACCAGCTGTGGGCGTCGGGCCGAGAGAAAGACGCGATGCGAGGGGTGCTGCGGGGCTGCTAGGTGTCGCCGAGTTCGATCAGGCCGCGTCGGGGAGTCAGCGCATGCGTCATCAACACGTCGTGCGGCTCACACGGCAATTCGTCAAGCAGCTCCTCGTCGCGGATCACGGCGATCAGGCGCGCTCGCGGATCCCGGTGCACCAACGTGCGGTCGTAGAAACCGCGGCCACGGCCCAGACGCACGCCGGCCCGGTCGACGGCGAGCGCGGGAACCAGCACGACGCTCGCCTCGGCCAGGGTCGTCGCCGGCAGCCACGGCCGGGCCGGTTCGAGCAATCCGAAGCGGGCGGCCACCAGTTGGCCCGGCCGGTATTCACCCCACTGCAGCGCCACCGGGGAGTCGTCGGCGGTGGTACGCGCGACCGGCAGCAGCACGCGGCCACCTCGTCGCAGCACCACATCCAGCATCTCGATCGATCCCGGCTCGGTGCCCACCGGGACATAGGCGCATACGGTGCTCGCGCTGCTCACCAACGCTTCGAGGTGTTCGGCCAACGACCGCGCCTCGTCGGCCCCGATCTCGTCGGGCACCGAACGGCGGGCCGCCAACAGCCGTTCGCGCAGTGCGCCCTTAGCCGTCTTCGCCATACCGTCAACGATGACAGCCGCGCCGTACACCCCGCCACAGCGACTGGACAGCAGGCTGCGATTATGGTGTGAACGATGTCACGCTCACAGGGTCTGGTGCCTCGCACCGCGATCGTGCCCGCGGCCGGGTTGGGTACGCGTTTCCTGCCCGCGACCAAAACCGTGCCCAAAGAGCTGTTGCCCGTCGTCGACACGCCCGGCATCGAATTGGTCGCCGCCGAAGCCGCCGAGGCCGGCGCCGAGCGGCTGGTGATCATCACCTCCGAGGGCAAGGACAGCGTCGTCGCACACTTCGTCGAAGACTTGGTGCTCGAAGGCACGCTGGAGGCGCGCGGCAAGGCGGCAATGCTGGCGAAGGTGCGTCGTGCGCCACAGCTGATCAAGGTCGAATCGGTCGTGCAGGCCGAGCCGCTCGGACTGGGACACGCCATCAGCTGCGTGGAGCCGGTGCTGTCAGCCGACGAGGATGCTGTCGCGGTGTTGTTGCCCGACGACCTGGTGCTGCCGACCGGCGTGCTGGAGACGATGGCGAAGGTGCGTGCCGAGCAGGGCGGCACGGTGTTGTGTGCGATCGAGGTTTCTCCCGAAGAGATAAGCGCATACGGGGTTTTCGACGTCGAGCCGGTGCCCGGCGCGCACGAGGACGTGCTGAAGGTCAACGGCATGGTGGAAAAGCCGAAGCAGGAAGACGCTCCGTCGATGTACGCGGCGGCTGGTCGCTACATTCTCGACCGCGCCATTTTCGACGCGTTGCAACGCATTGATCGAGGCGCCGGCGGTGAAATGCAGCTCACCGACGCGATCGCGCTGCTGATCCGCGAAGGGCATCCGGTCCACGTTGTGGTGCATCGTGGCTCCCGACACGACTTGGGAAATCCGGGCGGCTACCTCAAGGCTGCGGTTGACTTTGCATTGGACCGTGACGATTACGGCCCGGAATTGCGGCGGTGGCTGGTGACTCGATTGGGCCTGGCCGAAGACTAGCGGCGGCGCCCGTCGACGACAGAAAGGCGCGCTGTGCGTTCGGTGGAGGAGCAGCAAGCCCGGGTGTCGGCTGCTGCGGTGGCGCCCAGACCGGTGCGCGTTGCTATTGCCGAGGCGCAGGGGCTGATGTGCGCCGAAGAAGTTGTGACGGAGCGTCCGCTGCCGGGTTTTGATCAGGCCGCGATCGACGGCTATGCGGTACGCAGTGTGGACGTGCTGGGTGTCGGTGAGTCCGATCCGTCCAGCGATCAAACCGGCGACGACCATCTGCGCGCGGTCCCGGGCGAGGCGGTGGAATCGCCGGCCGCGCCCGGTGGAGTCACCTTGCCGGTGATGGGCAACGTCGAAGCCGGCACGCGCATACCCAGCAGGCTGCAGCCGGGGCAGGCCGTGCGAGTGCAGACCGGTGCCCCACTGCCGACGCTGGCGGATGCGGTCTTGCCGCTGCGATGGACGGATGGCGGGCAGTCGCGGGTGCGGGTGCTGCGCGGCGTGCGGTCGGGTGCCTACGTGCGGCGCACCGGCGACGACGTCCAGCCCGGTGACGTGGCGGTGCGGGCCGGGACGATCATCGGTGCCGCCCAGGTCGGGCTACTGGCCGCGGTTGGCCGCGAGCGGGTTTTGGTCCACCCGCGCCCGCGGGTGTCGGTGCTCGTGGTGGGCGGTGAGCTGGTTGATATCTCGCGCACTCCCGGCAACGGACAGGTCTACGACGTCAACTCCTATGCCCTGGCGGCGGCCGGCCGGGACGCGGGCGCCGAGGTGAACCGTGTCGGCATCGTCAGCAACGACGCAGGACAGCTCGGTGAAGTCGTCGAGGGCCAGCTCAACCGTGCCGAGATCGTGGTGATCGCCGGCGCGGTCGGTGGCGCGGCGGCCGAGGCCGTGCGCTCTGTGCTCTCCGAACTCGGCGAGATGGAAGTCACCCGGGTTGCGATGCATCCGGGATCCGTCCAGGGGTTCGGGCAGCTGGGCCGCGAAGGTGTCCCGACGTTTCTGTTGCCGGCCAACCCTGTCAGTGCGTTGGTCGTGTTCGAGGTGATGGTCCGACCGCTGATCCGGTTATCGCTGGGCAAGCGGCAGCCGATGCGCCGGGTGGTGCAGGCCCGCACGCTCTCACCGATCAGTTCGGTGCCCGGCCGCAAAGGCTTTCTGCGGGGCCAGCTGATGCGTGACCAGGACACCGGCGAATACCTGGTGCAGGCGCTGGGCGGCGCGCCCGGCGCCTCGTCGCACCTGCTGGCGACGCTGGCTGAGGCAAACTGTCTGGTTGTGGTTCCCCGCGAGGCCGAGCAGATCCGCACCGGCGAGGTCGTCGACGTGGCGTTTCTGGCTCAGCGTGGCTGAACGACACGGTGGCTGCTGCTCGTGAACTCGTGGCGCTCCAGCTCCCAGCATCCCGGCTGGCCGACGATCGTGGGACCGCTGCGGGTTTCTGCCGGTGTGATCCGGCTGCGTCCGGTGCGTATGCGCGACGCCGCGCAGTGGAGCCGCGCCCGGCTGGCCGACCGAGCCCATCTGGAGCCCTGGGAGCCCAGCGCCGAGGCTGATTGGACTGCGCGCCATACAATTTCGTCTTGGCCGGCGGTGTGTTCGAGTCTGCGTTCAGAAGCCCGCAAAGGCCGCATGTTGCCGTATGTGATCGAACTGGAAGGCCAGTTCTGTGGGCAGCTGACGATCGGTAATGTGACGCACGGGGCATTACGGTCGGCCTGGATCGGCTACTGGGTGTCCAGCTCGGTCACCGGTCGCGGGGTCGCCACCGGTGCGTTGGCACTGGGCCTCGATCACTGCTTCGGCCCGGTCATGTTGCATCGCGTGGAAGCCACCGTGCGACCGGAGAATGCCGCGAGCCGGGCAGTGCTAGCAAAGGTCGGATTCCGCGAGGAGGGGCTGCTGCGCCGTTACCTCCAGGTCGACGGGGACTGGCGGGATCACCTCTTGGTGGGTCTGACGGCCGAAGAGGTCTATGCCTCGGTGACGTCGGCTCTGGTGCGCGACGGGCACGCCAGCTGGGCGTAGTGACGCGAACCTTCGTGTTGCAAATGTGACATTTGTGACTGTTGGTGCTTGTAAGTAGCAAATTACAGGTGTGTAATTGTCCTGGGCGCGCCTCGACCGGATGCGCCGGCTGCCGGCCTAGCCTGGCGGGGAAAGGAGCAGGTCACCATGCCAAGCATCCCGCAATCATTGTTGTGGATATCGCTCGTGGTGCTCTGGCTGTTCGTGCTGGTTCCCATGCTGATCAGTAAGCGCGACGCGGTGCGGCGCACCAGTGACGTGGCTTTGGCGACCCGCGTGCTCAACAGCGACGCGGCATCCCGGCTGCTCAAACGCGGGGGACCAGCGGCAGGGCATCGCAGCGACCCTGACTGGCAGCCCGAGGAAGACGAACACGACGACGACCTGGACGACCTCGACTCGGATGACACCGAGGAAGTGCCGCTGGCGCGCGTCGACGTCGTCATGGCCGCAGCCGCGATGTCCGTCGAGGAGCCCCGGCTTGACTGTCAAGATGCTGAAACGCTTCGGGCGGGCGACAGCGCGGTGGTGGCAGACGCGCTGCCCACGGTCGAGGAGCAGCCGGAGTCGGCGGTCGAGGACGAGACCGCGGATGGCGACGACGCCGAGGCAGAGTTTGACACCGAGGATGCCGACGACGT
>Ga0210398_10005538_pt1 | contig 11715 bp, 10 predicted proteins | sample IncBWC4OmetaG_FD_161047 | JGI IMG/M metagenome (GOLD analysis project Ga0210398, IMG submission 161047) | Forest soil microbial communities from Barre Woods Harvard Forest LTER site, Petersham, Massachusetts, United States - Inc-BW-C-4-O | ecosystem: Environmental > Terrestrial > Soil >... | reverse complement strand
GCTTCGTCTCCAAGCGCACGCAAGAGTGCAACTGGCTGCAGGCGCTTGAAGGCGGCATCGATTCCGTGCACGTCTCCTTCCTGCACCGCCACGATTTGCGCAGCGATCCGTTGCACGTCGGCCGAGGCGCCGAATTCACCCGCGAGACCGATGCGCGCTTCGAAGTGATCGAGAGCAAGGGCGGCATGGTGATCGGCGTGCGCCGGCCGGCGACGCCGGGCAATCTCTACTGGCGCATCACGCAGTGGGTGATGCCGTTCCACACCATGATCCCACCTTATGGCGACAACGCGCTCAACGGCCACGCCTTCGTGCCGATCGACGACGAGAACTGCATGTCATGGTGTTTTACGCACCATCCAGCGCGGCCGCTGTCGGCGCACGAGCTCGAGGTGATGCGCAATGGCGGCGGCATCCACGTCAATCTTATTCCCGGCTCGTTCCGCCCGGTGGTCAACAAAGACAACGACTACATGATCGACCGGCTGGCGCAGAAGCATCACAAGTCCTATTCCGGCGTGAAGGGCATCGCGATGCAAGATGCCGCCATCCAGGAAAGCACCGGGCCGATCCAGGATCGCAGCAAGGAGAACCTGGTCTCGACCGACAACGGCGTCATCATGGCGCGGCAGCGCCTGACCAAGGCGGCGCGCGCCGTCGCCGACGGCAAGGAATTGGACGGCATCGACCCGGCAACCCACGCCGTGCGCTCGGCTTCGATCGTGCTGCCGGAAGGCGCGAATTTTTACGAGGCCGCCGGCGACGCGCTCAAGGCCAAGCAAGGCGTCGCCCACGCCTCGGTGTGATCATCGGTATCACGGCACGTGGGAAATATCCTGGCCGGCCGCGGCCATGCGCTTGGCGATATCGTCTTTAGACCATCCGGTGAGATTGGCCAGATTGTCCGCCTGCTCCTTGAACCGTGCCGGCAGCGAGGCGCGATAGGCCTTGGCCGCCGCGCAGGCTTCGGTCGTGGTCGACGGATGGCGCAGGATGTAGCGGCCCTGGAAATTGTCCCGGTCGGCGGTCTCGACGAAATTGATATCCTCGGGGAAGCTCTGCGCGTCGTAACGCACGTGCAGCCGCGTCACGAACGGCGCATTGCCGCTCGAGAACCGGTTGGCGGTCGGGTCGCCGCCGTCATCCCACAGCGCGCCGAGCTCCGCCAGTTCGCCCTTGCCCAATGGCTCGGCGGCGCACGGATCGCACCAGCCCATATCCCAGGCATATTCGACGAACACGCCGTGCATGCCCTCGCGCGCCACCGCTTGCTCGAAGGTCGCTTTGTAGAAATTGGTAAAATCGTCCTTGACGAAGAGCGGCACGTCGACGTTCGAAGGCACCTTGACGGTGCGATAGTTGCTGGCCTCGACGCGGCCTTTTCTCGTCAGCGCGTAGACGATCAGGTCCTGCGGCCCATTGGCGTTGACGGTGCCGAGGCGCAGCGGCAGCATGAATTTCGCCGTCTCGTAGCGGACCTGCAGCGGCCGCAGATAGGCGGCGCCGCTTTGCTGCAGGCGCTTTAAGTTCACTTTGGCGACGAAGAAATGCATTTTCTGCTTGATGTAGCTGCCGATTACGGGCTCGGCGCCAGGTGGAATCCTGTAGCCGTTGTCGGTCAGCCAGCGGATCAGGCCGTCGCTTTCCTCCGCCGAGAGAATCGAGACGTCGTATTCGGCGACGTCGTACTGCGCCTCGACCTTGACGCCGCGGTATTGCGGGGCCGGGGGCCGCGGCGCCCCCGCCATCGGCGCCGGCATGTTCGACATGGCCAATGCCATGATACGGGCCTCGCAGGGATCAGGGTCGAAATACTCGACCAGGCGCGGCGCGGTATAGGCGTCGAGATGATCGACGATCCTGCTGTCGACGACGCTGATCTGCTCCCTTTTGATGAAGGTCGGCACCGGAACGACGAGCGCGAATTCGCTGGGCTCACCCTCGTAATCGCTCGCCATGGTGATGGCGGTCTCTTGGCCGTTGCGCGTCAGCACGACCTTCGAAGATTTATTGAACATCTCGGCGTCGGCCTTGGCGACATAGAAGCCGCAGAACGCGCTCGCCGGTCCCGCCGCGACGGCGAGCTGGGCGACGATCGCGGTGAGCGCGACGCCTGCTTTCAGCCGGGACAGCAATAGTCTCGTCATCGGGAAGCTCCTTTAAGAGGTTGCAATCCATGCGAAGCGTTTGGCCGGAATGATCCGGTCGAGCAAAAGCGTGAGCGGGGAGAGCGCGATCAACGCCACGTAGAGCGCCGGCCGCATTTGCATGAAGAATGCGAGATAGTGTCCCAGCGCGGCGACGGCGAAGGCGAACAGCAGGCGACCAAAGCGCGAATCGGGCGCCGTTCGTGGATCGGAGATCATGAAGAATGCGAAGATCAGTAGCGAACCGCTCTGCAATTGATGCAGCGGAATAGCCAGCGGATCGCCGAGCCACACGGCGCGGGCAAGGAGCAGCGCGGCGTGACTGCCGAGAAAGAACAGCGCGATATCGGAGCGCTGCACGGCTTGCAGCACCAGGATCGCGAAAAAGACCAACAGTGCCGCGAGCCAGATGCTGGTGCCCCATTGGCCGGGCGATATCCAGACGCCGTGTTGCGTGAACAGGAGAACGACGATGGCAAAACCTGCGGGATTCCAGATGTGCTTGCCGTCGAGGCGCAAAATGAATTTGGACGCAATAGCGATGGCACCGGCAAGCGCAGGCAGCCACGGCTCGTCGGCGCGTAGCAATAGGCTCAAGGACAAGCCGGTGATCAGCGGCGAGCGCAGATCGATGTTGGGCAAGCCGGCCAGCCGCGAGCAGACAACTTGCGTCGCCAGCGCCGACAGGATCGCGAGCGCGCTGTAGAGCGGCTTCGCGCCGAAATCGATCCAGGTAAAATTGACGAACAACAAAGACGTGAGCGCCACGATCTGAAAGTGGCGCGCATCGGACCACCAGCGTCGCATGGGCGTTCCCTCAAAACCCAAGCCGAGACACAAGCCCGCTGATGCTGGGGAACCGCGACGCCGCGATGACCGACCGATGGCCGGATTTGGGCAACAATATTATTTCTTTGTTAGCTGCAACGCCCAACATTACATCTTTGTTAGGTGGGCCTTCTGCAGCATAGCGCCCGTGCTTGCGACCCTATCCGTTCCACAGCTCACGGAATTGCGTCGCCACCAGCTGTTCGTAAGCGACCGGCTCGGCGGTGAGCCCGCTCGCCATGGCGAACTTGTTCAAGCCCTCGACGGCCTCGGGTGAAATGGCGGCGTCGTAGAACGGCGCATCGCGCGCGATTAAGCCTTCGATCAGCGGCACTTCCTCGGGTGGAAACAGGCGCTCGGCGATTGCCGTCGAAAGCGACGGATCGGCTTTGAGCGCATCTTGCGTCTTGACGATGGCGCGCACCGCGGCGGCGGCGGCTTGCGGCTCTTCCTCGATCAGCCGCTCGGTCGTGGTCAACGCGGCAAAATTATACCGGCGCGCGCCCGGCGGACCGTCGCCGCGGCGCAGATCGAGGTGGATTTTTGCGACGCCCGCCTTCTCGCCAAGCGCAACCCGCATGCCGTTGCCCCAATAGCCGTCGGCGAGGTTTTGCCTGATGGCCTCGACACCGGCATGGCCCATGAAGCGCCCGGCCTGGGTCGGCGGCGCCGGCACGATCTGCACGTCGCCGCGCTCCACGTTCAATCCCGCTTCGGCCAAGAGGTGGCGCAGGCCGAGCACCGGCGATTCCATGGAGGAGGAAATACGCAAGCCTTTGAGCGCGCCGACATCGCCGCGCGTGACGTTGAGGTCGGCGCGAACAGCCAAAAACCAGTAGGAATACTGCGACAGCGCGCACAACAGCTTGGCGCCCTTCCAGCCCGGAAACGCGCGGGTCGCCGCATAGGCCGGACCGCCGAAGAAATGCAGTGCGCCGTCGCGCAGCCGCTCCGGCCCGGTTCGCGCGCCGAACTCGCGTATCAACTCGACATCGATGCCTTCCTGCTTGAAAAAGCCGAGATCCGCCGCGGCGACCGCGACGAAATATGAGGGCGAATCCAGATCGGCGACCGAAAGCCGGAACATCAGATACGCCCCTTGAGCGCCGTCTTGCGCCACAGCGCCCACGGCCGCGCCGAGGCGCGCAGCATGGCGTCGTTCGAGGTGATTGCCTCGGCCCGGGTCATGAAATTGATCGGGCCGCCGATGGTGATGGCGGCGAGCTGCTGGCGCGCATTGATCTCGGTGTAATAGGCGCGGAACACGGCATTGGGCAGCGATGGGCCAACCACGGAATCGCCGTGGCCGCGCATCAGCACCACCGCGGCGTCTTTGCCGAGCTTTTTGGCCAAATCCTTGCCGAGGTTCGGCGTCAGGATCATCAGATCGGTGCCGTCGCCGGAGCTTTTGCGGATCTCGAACAGCGGCACGCCGAGCCCGAGGAAGCCGGCATTGTGCAACAGCGGCCGCAGTTTTGCCTGCGTCACGGTGAACGGCACCACGGTCGGCGAATGGCTGTGCACCACCGCGTTGACGTCGGGCCGCGCTTTATAGATCTCGCCGTGGATGAAACGCTCGCGGTAGAGCAGCTTGCCGTCGTCCTTGGGCGCGACGGTCTGGCTGTCGAGGTCGAGGAGGAGAATATCCGCAGCCGTCACCGATTCCGGCGCGATCGAGCGCGACATCAGATAGCGGTGCGGATTGCGCGGGTCGCGCACGCTGACATGGCCAAAGGCATCGAGCACGTTCAACCGCGCCAGGGTACGGTTGGCGGCGACGAGGTCATCGATGAAGGCCTTGTCGAGGGGGCGTTCGGCGTTGCGCCGCGCGGCATTCGATTTTGTCTTCATTGATTGACGGTCCCGCCATCCTTGGAGCGCGCGACCGTAACAACTTTCTCGTTGCCTCGGAAGTATGGCATAACGATCGGCCTATGCAGCCTGGGCGCACAATAATCCCATGAACAATGCCGACCTGATCGTCGCCACGTTGAAATCGGCCGGCATCACCCGCGGCTTCGGCATTCCGAGCGGCAATGTGCTGCCGCTGATGGAGGCGATGCGCCAGGGCGGCGTCGATTTCGTGCTCACGGCGCACGAGGGCTCCGCCGGCTTTGCCGCCGACGTCACCGGGCGCATCACCGGCGCGCCCGGACTTTGCATCGCAACCCTTGGCCCGGGCGCGACCAATCTCGCAACCGGCATCGGCTGCGCCTTTCTCGACCGCTCGCCGCTGATCGCGATCACCTGCAATCTCAACACCGATCAGCTCGGCCGGCGCATCCAGATGTGGATCGATCATCACGCGCTGTTCAAGCCGATCACCAAGGCGACCCTGCAACTGCGCAAAGGCGAGATCGGCGCGACGCTTGCGGCAGCCATCGCGCTTGCCTTGAGCGAGCCGCAAGGGCCGGTGCATCTCGACCTGCCCGAAGACGTGGCGCTGGCGCCGACCAACGAGCCGGTGCCGGCGCTTGCGGCGCCGGCCGGGCTCCCGCTCGCCAGCGATGCGGCGATCGAGCGCGCGGCCGAATTGATCGACGCGGCGCGGCGGCCGATCGCCGTACTCGGCGCGTCCGCCATGCGACTTGCCAATCCGGCGCCGCTGCGTGCCGTGGTCGAGCATTTCAATGTGCCGTTCGCCACCACGACCATGGCGAAGGGCATGATCGACGAGGATCATCCGCTGTCGCTCGGCTGCATCGAACGCGCCTGCCGCCAGGAGCAGCGCCGGCTGCTGCGTTCCGCCGATCTCATCGTCGGCCTCGGCTACGACACCATCGAAGTCGAATACGAAGCGTGGATCGGCGACGTGCCCTTGCTGCAAATCGACATCGAGCCGGTCGATGTCGCGCCGTCGGTGAAGCTCGCGCATCAGGTCGTCGGCGAACTTTCTTCTTCCCTGACACGCCTCGCCGCGCGCGCTGCGACCGCCAATACCTGGCTACCGGACGAGATCGCCGCCCATCGCCACGCGTTTGCGGCGGCGCTGCGGCCGGCGAACGCGGCGTTCACCGCGCACGCCGCGATCGACGCGGTGCGCCGAGCGCTGCCGCGCGACGGCGTGCTGGCCTTCGACGTCGGCGCGCATACCCATCAGATCGCCAGCCAATGGCCGGCACACGCGCCAAAATCCTTTCTCATCACCAATGGCTGGTCGTCCATGGGTTTTGGTCTGCCCGGCGCAATTGCGGCCAAGCTGGCGCGGCCCGATCTGCCGGTGGTTTGTTTGATCGGCGACGGCTGTTTTCAGATGACCTGTGGCGAGGTCGCCACCGCCAAGCGGCTCGGCATCACGCTGCCTATCGTCGTGCTCGACGACAAGTGGCTGGCGCTGATCAAGGTCAAGCAGATCCGCCGCCAATTCCCGCTCTACGGCACCGAACTCCAGGCCGAGGATTATCGCGAGCCGCCGGCGCATTATTTCGGCGTGCCGGCGCGCGGCGTGCGCAGCGCCGAAGCGTTGGAGGATGCGGTCAAGATGGCGCTCGCCGCCGACGGGCCGACCGTGATCGAAGCGGTCGTCGATTCCGAGCATTACCTCGATACGGTGTACGATTGATTGGTTCAGCCGTAGCGAATCTTCATCACCAGGATGATGAACGTCATCGCGAACGTAACGATGCTCGAACCGATCAGCGGCCCGTCGACGATCGCCAGCCCGTAAACCAGCCATAGCAACACGCCGATGACGCACAGCGTCGTCCCCGGCAGCGAAATCGCCCGCGTGTCGCGCTCGCGAATGATCTTGGCGGCCTGCGGCACCCAGCACAGCGTCGTCAGCACGGCGCCGGCGGCGCCGATCGCTTCAACAAGCCCCGACGGCATTGCGGTCATGCGGATCGCCGTTTCGAATCGACCCGTCGTTTTTGCCGCCTTGGTGTGACAGAAATGAAACCACATAACCACCAAGCGTTTTCTTGCTGCGCACGCAGTGTTGATTGATCTTTCTGCGCGCGCAATGTCATCGCATCGTCACGCATGAATCGTAGAATCATCAAGGCGTTAAACACCCTTGAAGCGGCCGGCTGCGATCAGATCATGAATGTGTCCGACCACACCCAGCGCGTCTTCGACAGCGACCTTAGCAAGCTCACGCAGATGGTCGCCGAGATGGGCGGGCTGGCGCAAAAGCAGGTCACCGACTCGATCGACGCACTGGCGCGGCACGACGTCGGCCTGGCGCGCCGCGTCATCGATTTGGATGGAACCGTCGACGATATGCTGCGGCAGATCGAGGAAAAGGCCGTGGCGACGATCGCGCTGCGCCAACCCATGGCGTTCGACCTGCGGGCGCTGGTGGCGATGCTGCGCATTGCCAGCGACCTCGAGCGCATCGGCGATCTCGCCAAGAACGTCGGCAAGCGTGTCATCGCAGTCAGCGGCGAGAACTCGCAGCGCACCTTGATGCGGGGTTTGCGCCACCTGGCGACGCTGGTGGTCGCGCAATTGGCCGTGGTGCTCGACAGCTTCGTCGACCGGAACCCGCGCAATGCGCTGCGTGTCTGGCAAGGCGACAAGGAAGTCGACGCACTCTATGTGTCGCTGTTCCGCGAGCTGCTCACCTATACGATGGAGGATCCCGGCACCATCTCGCTGTGCATCCACTATCTGTTCTGCGCCAAGAACATCGAGCGCATCGGCGACCACGCCACCAATATCGCCGAAGCCGTGCACTACATGGTCGAAGGCCACGCCATCGCCGGCGAACGGCCGAAGGGCGACGCGTCGCGCTATGATCTGAGCGAGACCATGGTCCCGGCGTAATGCGCCGTCGCCCGCCGCGCCGCGGGCACCTCCGCCTGACCGCCAGAGAGCCGCAAGAACGCGGGCGTTCCGCGGCGTTAACCGCTCGTTAGGGTTAACGGTCTATTGCTGGCCGACGCTTTGGCAACGGCGCGTTCCCGCCTTCGCAGCACGGCTCTCATCGCAGCAAACACGATGCGTCCGACCCGGTTCCGCCTTCTAGCTTCCGCCTCGCTGCTTGCGGCCATCGCGGCCGCGACCGCGGGATGTCAGACGACGCAGTTGTCGCCGTCGGCCGATACGACCGGCACGCTGCCGCTCGCGGCGGCCGCGGCCAGTCCGTCGGATGCGGCCTGGCGACGCGATCTCGACGTCTACGGCGCGCAGTACCACGCCGATCCGAACAAGGTCGACGTCGCGCTGCACTATGCCCAAGCGCTGCGCGCCACCGGCCAGCGCGCGCAGGCCGTTGCCGTGCTCGAACGCCTGTCGATGCAAAATCCCAACAACAAAAACGTGCTCGGCGAATATGGCCGCGCCCTGGCTGACGCCGGCGACTACGAACAGGCGCTCGACGTGCTCGGCCGCGCCCACTCGCCCGATCAGCCCGATTGGCACATCCTCTCCGCGCAGGGAGCGGTACTCGACCAGCTCGGCCGCCACGCCGAGGCCCAGCGCTACTACCAGACGGCGCTGAAGATCGTTCCCGACGAGCCGACCGTGCTGTCCAATCTCGGCTTGTCCTACGCCCTGTCGAAGGACCTGCCCAACGCCGAAGCGACATTGCGCCGCGCCGCCGAGCACCGCCCGGTCGATCCGCGCGTGCGGCAAAATCTCGCGCTGGTCATCGGCCTGCAAGGCCGCTTCGCCGAAGCCGAGCAGATCGCCGGCGCCGATCTGCCGCCCGACCAGGCCGCCGCCAATGTCGCCTATCTGCGGAAAATGCTGACGCACAAAGGCGAAGTGCAGAAGCCGATGGCGCGCACCGCCGGCAGCACCAGCTGATTATCCGCTCATCCCGCGAAAGCGGGGACCCAGCAGGCTCAATCGCAGCGCTCCCCTCGTCTGGATTCCCGCTTTCGCGGGAATGAGCGGAATAAAATCTACTGCAGCGCCATCACGCGGATCGCGGCCGGGCCCAGAATCACGACGAACAGGACCGGCAGGAAGAACACGATCATCGGTACCGTGAGCTTCGGCGGTAGCCCCGCGGCCTTCTTCTCGGCTTCCGACATGCGCATGTCGCGATTTTCCTGGGCCAGCACGCGCAGCGTGGTGCCAAGCGGCGTGCCGTAGCGCTCCGACTGCTGCAACGCCAGACACACCGCTTTGATGCCTTCGAGGCCGGTGCGCTGCGCGAGATTCTCATAAGCCTGGCGGCGATCCGGCAGATAGGACAACTCCGCCGTGGTCAGCGTAAATTCCTCAGCCAGCGCCACCGATTGACTGCCGATCTCCTCGCTGACCTTGCGGAATGCCGCTTCGATCGACATGCCGGACTCCACGCAGATCAGCAACAGGTCGAGCGCATCGGGAAACGCGCGCTTGAGCGACAGCTGCCGCCGCTGGATCTTGTTCCTCAAGAACAGGTTCGGGCTCTGCATGCCCATATAGGCGCAGCCGATCGACATGGCGAACTTGATCATCGGCGGGTAGTCGAGCTCCAGCACGATGAAAATATAGAACAGCGACACCAGCAGCATGACGATCGGCATCGCCATGCGAAAGAACAGATAAGTGATGTAAGGCGCCTGGCCGCGAAAACCGGCTTGCACGAGCTTGGCGCGGGCTTCTTCCTGGCCGACCCACTTCGACAGATTGAAGTTGTCGACCACCTTCTTCATGTACTGCTTGGGCGATTGCCGCAGCACCGCCTTGCTGCCTTGCGCCATCCGCTCGCGCTCGCGCTGACGGATTTTCTCGCGCTCCAGCGCCACCGCCCGCATCCGCTTGTCGAGCGTGTCGGTGACCAGATACGGCATGGCGAGCGTCAGCACCGTCGCGATGGCGGCGACGCCGGCGAAGAACATCGTCATGACGGCCGGGTCGAGCGCCTGCGAGATCAAAGAACCCATGACGCGCCTTTAGAAGTCGAAATTGATCATCTTGCGCATCACCATGATGCCGACGAACATCCACGTCCCGCAGCACGCCATCATGATGCGCCCGAGCGGCTCGAGCCAAAGCAGCTCGATGTAGGCCGGGCTGGTGAAATAGACGAGCCCCATCACCACGATCGGCAGCGAGCCGATGATCGACGCGGAGGCTTTCGCCTCCATCGACATGGCCTGGATCTTCGCCTTCATCTTCTTGCGGTCGCGCAGCACCCGCGACAGGTTGCCCAGCGTTTCTGAAAGATTTCCGCCGGCGCGCTGCTGGATGGAAACGACGATGCCGAAGAAATTCGCTTCCGCAACCGGCATGCGCTCGTAGAGCTTGAGGCAGGCTTCGCCGAGCGGGATGCCGACGGTCTGGGTCTCGATGATGCCGCGAATTTCGCTCTTGATCGGCTCATCGGATTCACTGGCAATCAGCTTGAGGCTGTCGAGCAGCGGCAGGCCGGACTTGATGCCGCGGACGATGACGTCGACGGCGTCGGGGAAACCATTGAGGAATTTCGACTCGCGGCGCTTCTTGAGGAACTTCAACAGCCACAGCGGAATGCCGCAGCCCGCCGCGAAACCGAAGCCCAGCGCCGGCAGAATCCCGGCGCCCAACAGCATCGCAGCCAGGAAAGCGACGACACCGAACGTGCCTGCGGTGATCATGAAACGGCGCTTCGACCAATCGAGGCCGGCTTGCGTGAGCTTGATCGACAGCGGCACGCGCTTGGCCTTCTTTTGCCGCTCCTCGAGCTCCTTGAGCGAGCCCTCGACCTGATCGCGCCGCGATTTCTGGGTAACCCGGGTCGGCCGCGCCACGGCCGGCTCCGAGCGCGCCACGCTCGCCATCCGCTTCTCGGCCTGCCGCTCGCCGGACAGAAAGGGATAGACGAAGACCCACGCGACGCCGCCGATCGCAAGCGCCACCAGAAAGAAAAGGCCGTAAGTCTCCATGACCTAGCCTCACACCGTCTCGCGCGCGGGGTCGGAGGCGTCGAGCGCGGCAGCGAGCCGCGCCTCCTCGCCGTAATAGCGGGCGCGTTCCCAGAATTTCGGCCGGCCGATGCCGGTCGATTTGTGCTTTCCCATCAGGTTGCCGGTGGCGTCTTCGCCGAGGATCTCGTAGGTGAAAATGTCCTGGGTGATGATGACGTCGCCTTCCATGCCCATCACCTCGGTGATGTGGGTGATGCGGCGCGAGCCGTCGCGCAAGCGCGCCGCCTGCACGACGACGTCGACGGAGGCGCAGATCATCTCGCGGATGGTGCGCGACGGCAGCGCATAGCCGCCCATGGTGATCATGGATTCAAGGCGCGACAGTGCTTCGCGCGGCATGTTGGCGTGCAGCGTGCCCATCGAGCCGTCGTGACCGGTGTTCATGGCCTGCAACAGGTCAAAGGCTTCCTGGCCGCGCACCTCGCCGACGATGATGCGTTCCGGCCGCATACGCAGGCAATTGCGCACCAGATCGCGCATGGTGATTTGCCCCTCGCCTTCGAGGTTCGGCGGCCGCGTTTCCAGGCGCACCACGTGCGGCTGCTGCAATTGCAGCTCGGCGGCGTCCTCGCAGGTGACGATGCGCTCGTCGTCGTCGATGTAGCGGGTGAGGCAATTGAGCAACGTCGTCTTGCCCGAGCCGGTGCCGCCGGAGATCAGGGTGTTGACGCGGCAGCGGCCGATCACTTTGAGGATTTCCGCGCCTTCCGGCGAAATCGAGCCGTATTTGACCAGCTGCTCGAGCGTGAGCTTGTCCTTCTTGAATTTTCGGATGGTGAGCGCCGGCCCGTCGATCGCCAGCGGCGGCACGATGGCGTTGACGCGCGAGCCGTCCGGCAGGCGCGCGTCGCAGATCGGCGAGGATTCATCGACGCGGCGGCCGACCTGGCTGACGA
>Ga0210398_10005536_pt1 | contig 11717 bp, 4 predicted proteins | sample IncBWC4OmetaG_FD_161047 | JGI IMG/M metagenome (GOLD analysis project Ga0210398, IMG submission 161047) | Forest soil microbial communities from Barre Woods Harvard Forest LTER site, Petersham, Massachusetts, United States - Inc-BW-C-4-O | ecosystem: Environmental > Terrestrial > Soil >... | reverse complement strand
TCCCCGCTGGTCGGTGCCGGAACGTCTTATTTCAATCAGCGTCCCGATCTTACCTGCGACGCGAGCAAAGGCGCGCCGCACACGGTCGCAACCTGGTTTAACCCGAACTGCTTTGCCCTTCCGCAGTCGCCCTTCGTTGCCGGAACCGCGCCCGCCTATCTCGACCACGTGCGCACCATGGGCGCGAACGACGTGGATATCTCGCTCTATAAGTCCTTCTCTTTTGGTGAAGCCAGGCAGCTTCGTTTGGAAGCTTCTTCCTACAACATCGCCAATCGTCCGCAGTTCGGAATGCCCGGCGTTCCCAGCATCACATCGGTGCAAACGAATCCGGCCGAGGCGGCGCTGTTTGGGCAAATCACTACAACGGTCAACGCACCGCGGCAGTTCCAGTTCGGGGCACGGTTCGCCTTCTAAGGAGATTGGTCGGCATTCGTTGCCTGGCCTGCGTCGGCCGGCCTGAATTTTGTCACCTATGTGCGCGCGTCGATGCAGTCCGCCTCCCCTCAGGTGGACTGCATCGCACACTTCGAACTCCTAAAAAAGGAACTGAACCGGGACGAGCCGGCTCTCAGTACTCGCGGATCGACGAATGGTAGCCCTCGTGGCCCGCATAGACGGCGGGGCTCACCCGGGGAGCCTGGTCGCCGACAAGGTACTGGCTCTGCGCCACAAATTCTTCCCACTGAGCGCGTCCGCGGTCGATGGCCTCGCGCTTGCGATCCACCTGCTCGTTCACCTGCTCCTTACTCTTGTCCACGAGCGCGGCCACGTGCTGCTTGCTCTGGTCGACCATGGCGCTGACCTTTTCCGCGGCCAGGCGAGTGGAATCCACGTACTCGTTCACCTGCTCCCTGCTCATGTCGACGAGGGCGCTGACCTCTTCCGCGGCCTGGCGGATGCGATCCACGTATTTGTTTACCTGCTCCTTGCTCTTGTCAAAGAGGGCCGCCACCTGCTGCCTGCTCTGGTCGACAATCGCGCCGATCTCTTCCGCGGCCTGGCGGCTGCGATCCACGTACTCGCTCACCTGCTGCTTGCTCTGCTCGACGAGCGCAGCCTGCTGCCTGCTCATGTCGACGAGGGCGCTCACCTCTTCCGCGGCCTGGCGGCTGCGATCCACGTACTCGCTTACCTGCTGCCGGCTCTGATCGACGAGCGAAGCCACCTCCTGCTTCCTCTGATCAACCACGGTGCTGATCTCTTCCACCACCTGGCGGGTGCGATCCACATACTCGTGCACCTGCTGCCGGCTCTGGTCGGCAATGGCGCTGACTTCTTCCGCGGCCTGGCGGCTGCGATTCACGTATTCGCTCACCTGCTGTTTGCTCTGGTCGGCAATAGCGCGGACTTCTTCGGCAGCCTGGCGGCTGCGATCCACGTACTCGCTCACCTGCTGTTTGCTCTGATTGACAATGGCGCTGACTTCTTCCGCGGCCTGACGACTGCGATCCACGTACTCGCTCACGTGCTGCCTGCTCTGGTCGACAAAGGCGCTGACCTCTTCCGCTGCCAGGCGGCTGCGATCCACGTAGTGGTTCACCTGCTCCCTGCTCTTGTCGACGAGAGTTGCCACCTGCTGCCTGCTCTGGTTGACAATGGCAGCGACCTCTTCCGCGGCCAGGCGGCTGCGATCCACGTAGTGGTTCACCTGCTCCTTGCTTTTGTCGACGAGGGCCGCCGCCTCATGCCTGCTCTGATTGACAATGGCGCTGATCTCTTCCGCGGCCTGGCGGCTGCGTGCGCGCATATACTCAGTGTCCTCGGTAGAGCCATCCGCACGCGATTCACGGCTGCGTTTCGGGCCATAGGCAGCAATGCCAACCAGGGCGCCGGCGCCCACTCCGGCCAGAACCCAGGCCAATCCGTACTTTTTGCTATCGTCTGCCATTGCGAAAACTCCCTTTTTATTGAGCGTTAAGGCTGCCTGCCCAAACGTCCGCTTCCGATTTCAGAACAGCAGATCCCGATCCATTTCTGAATCAACGGTCCGCAGCCGACTTCACGATGACCAGCCCGAGAATAACCAGGCTGAAGATTCCGATCCCTGCGCCAGCCAGGGATTCGATAGCAAGGGCATGGGAGCTGTTCCCATTCGCCGCGTCGGAATAATGATTGTCACCGTAGTCAGTCATTTTCAATGACCACAGCGTACTCTCATCTACAACTAGTCTGGGCGGCGTGTGGCACTTTCGTTGCAGGCGGCGTCCAGGAGAGAAGGGCTGGGCGGCCCGACCGTAAGGAGTGCGCGAAGCCCCCAGGTCCAGCGGCCCTCCTGCCCGATCGTGGCAGGGAGCATGTAGATTGGGTGTGTCCTGATCCTCAGAGAGACGCGGCCCGCCCATGCGCGACCCGAAAAAAGCTGCACCCATGATCACGCTGCTGGTCATCGCGGTGCTGATCAATTACGTGGACCGCGGAAACCTGGCGCTCGCCGCTCCCCTCCTCGGCAGGGACTGGGGCATGTCGGCCTCCCAGCTCGGAATTCTGCTGTCAGCATTCTTCTGGACCTACGTCCTCCTGCAGGTTCCGGTGGGTTGGCTGGTGGATCGCTTCAGCGCCAGCTCCGTGCTCGCCTGGGGGTTCGTGGCATGGTCCGCCGCGACCGTGGTCACGGGACTGGCACGGGGGTTCGCCACCCTGTTGGCGATGCGGCTGCTCCTGGGCGTGGGCGAAGCCGTCATCTTCCCCGCCAGCTCGAAAATCTTCACCGAGTGCATCGAGGAAAAAGATCGAGGCCTCGCGAACGGCCTGCTGATCGCTGCCATCCGATGGGGCACGGCCGTCGGAGCGTTCGGTGGCGGCCTTCTGATGGCACGGTTTGGGTGGCGCAGAACCTTCCTCGCCATCGGCCTGGCCGGATTGCTGTGGTTGCCTGCCTGGCTGCGGTGGAAGCCGGCACGGGTCGCGCTCCCGCCGCAACCGCGTGCGGACGAACCGCCGGCTTTCGGGACCATCGTGCGGCTACGGCCCTTCTGGGGCGCGTCCATCGGGCACCTCTCCGAGAATTACCTTCTTTACCTGCTCATGAGCTGGCTGCCGTATTACCTGGTGCACGAGCGGCATCTGTCGACCACGTCCATGGCATGGACCGCGGGCATGCTGTATGCGATGGATTCGACGGCGGCAATCGTGGCCGGGCGCATCGCCGATATGCGGATCCGGCGCCGCGCAGGCGCGTGCGCCGCACGGAAATGGCCGATGCTCGTCGGTCTACTCATCGCGACTGTCTCGTTGCTGGGGTGCGCTGCGGCAGGGCCAAACACCTGGCTGTTTTGGCTCGCCGGGGCGGCGATAGGATGCGGGGCCTCCAGTTCGGGCGTCTATGCCATCGGGCAAACCCTGGCCGGACCGCAGCTGGCCGGACGCTGGGTGGGAATGCAGAACTGCGTCGCCAATATTGCCGGTGTCGTGGCGCCGGCGCTGACCGGTCTCCTGGTCCAGCGGACGGGGCACTTCAGCGCGGCGCTCACGCTTGCGGCCGCGATGACTGCGATTGGAGCGCTGGCGTGGGTCTTCGGCGTGCGGTCGTCGGACGAACCGGATCCGCTGCGCGACATAGTCCTCATCGAAGCACTCTGACAGAATCCCGCCGCCACCCACGCATGGCTCAATCAGGCGCCCCGTCTGGCTCTGCTCACGCAACGGCAGATCCACCGCAATCGGCGGATCACCCGAAATGCGATCCTGGCAGCTACTGTAACGATCAGGGCGCGAAATGGAGTTGTACCGGAGCCGAGGTGGAGGCTGTTCGTGAAACCGGCGCGGGCGCACACCCAAGCCGAGCCGTCGGCCCGTCCGTCACCGATTACCCTCGAACGGCTGCGCGCGTTCGAGTGAGATCGTCGAATCCAGTCTCACTCCGAGGTGTTCGCCCCCGGAGCAGCATTGTCGATGCCAGACCCGCGCGGATCCGGTTTCACGGTGACCGGCTGCGTATAGGTTTGGCCGTCCACCGTCAGCCGCACCGTGTATTCGCCCGGAGCCAGCGCCACCGGCCCGCGACGCCCAGCAGGACGAGGCCGCGCTGCCGGCTGCTCTGATCCCGCCGGTGGCGAGCACGCATCGTGCGGCCGTTCTGCTGGCGCCGGACCAAAGAATCGAGGCTGCGTCAGATCGAGCGCGTAGCGGTGCATGCCGGGCTGCGCCGATGGCGGCAGCTGCGCCGGTTCCACCCAGATTGCCTCCACGTTGATCTTCTCCGTATCCACAGGGACCACCGGCGTATCGCTCGCCCCGCACGCCCGCACGTGCCCTGCGCTGTCCACCAGTTCCAGCTTCAGCGGCTGCGTCGGCGCCGTCTTCAGCCAGTAGTAGGCCAGCACACCCGACGGAGGATTCATCTCCGTCGGCTCTTCATGCGGCAGCGGCGTTCCGTCCTGACCGCTTGCCGGAACCGCCAGCGCATCGCCAGGCTTGAACAGGTACGCGCTGGCATCCGCAATCTGCCCGCCCTTCTCCGCAATCTGCCGCAGCGCGCTCATCTGATCCATCACCCAGAAGCCGCGCCCATGTGTCGCCACATCCAGATCGTCGCCGTGCACCAAAATGTCGCGCACCGACGTGACCGGCATGTTGTTCTGCAACGTCTGCCAGTGATCGCCGTCGTCAAAGGAAACGTACACTCGCAATTCCGTCGCCGCGTAAAGCAAGCCCCTGGTCACCGGGTCTTCCTTCACGGAATTGACGTAAGCCCCCTCGGGAATTCCGCTCACCACGTTCTGCCAGGTCTTGCCGCCATCGTGCGTGCGGTAGACATACGGCTGATCGTCAGCCAGACGATGCCGATCCACCGAGGCATATGCGGTCTCCGCGTCAAAGTGTCCCGCTTCCACCTGCGACACCTTGCTCCAGGTCATCGCTGGCGGCGTTACGTCGTTCCACGTCTTGCCGTCGTCGCGCGTCACCTGGATCAGGCCATCGTCCGTGCCCACCCAAACCGTGGTTGCGCTCAGGGGAGACGGGCCAATCGTGTACACCACGCCAAACCGGTTCGTCATCTTCTGGTCGATATCCTTCGCGGTCACGGGATCCAGATTCGCCGGAACCGGCGGATTCACCCGCGTCAAATCGGGGCTGATCTTCTCCCACGTCTTACCGCGATCCCGCGTGCGAAACACAAACTGGTTCGAGTAGTAGAGCGCTCCATCAGCCTGCGAGAAGACCTCCGGCAACGTCCACGTCTTGCGATCCGGATCATCCGGGTCCGCCGCCGGCAGCGCGCCCCCCAGCGAAGCCGCAACATTCAGAGCCTGATTGCACCGTCCAGCGCCCGCGCCATAAAGAATGTTGGGTTCGCTCGGATCCGGCACCACTGTATCGCTCTCCCCGGCCAGGCACGTCGGCTCCCAGTTGCGGAAATCCAGAATGCCTTCGCGCGACCATGTGCTTACCCGCACCGCGCCGCTGTCCTGCTGCGCGCCCACCAGCCAGTAGGGAAACTGATTGTCCGCGGCGACGTGATAAATCTGCGCCGTCGGCTGGTTGTACCAGGTGCTCCACGTATTGCCGCCATCCACGCTCACCACCGTGCCCTGATCGCTGCTCAGCACCATGCGGCTGCCGTCCCGCGGATTCACCCACAGCTGGTGATAATCGTCGCCGCCCGGCGCGCTCTTGATCGGCGTAAACGTCTTGCCCGCATCCGTCGTCAGAAATGTGCCTGTGTTGATTACATATGCCTTGTCCGGATTGTCCGGATCGACGGTGACCGACTCGAAATACCAGCCGCGTCCCCACAACCGCGTCTCGGAGTTGACCAGCCGCCACGTCGCTCCCGCGTCATCGGAAAGGTACACACCGCCCTTCGGCTGCGGAGCCGGAGTCTTCGACTCCTCCGCCGTGAAGCGCAGCGGTGGCGCAACACCGGCGCCCACATCGTCCACTACTGCCCACAGGCGCCGTGGATTGCTCGGGGCCACTGCAATTCCGATCTTGCCCACAAAATTGTCGTCCGGCAGACCGCCGCTTAGTTTTGTCCAGTGATCGCCGCCATCGGTCGACTTATAGAGACCGCTGCCCGGCATGTAGGAAGGCGCGTATACCGACCACGGTGGCCGCCGCGTCGCCCACAGCGATGCATACAGCACCTTCGAGTCCTTCGGATCGATGGCGATATCGATGGCGCCAACATTGTTCGGATCCGACGCGTTGAACAGAACTTTCTTCCAGTGCGCGCCTCCATCGGTTGAGCGATAGACGCCCCGCTCCGGATTCGCGTCATACACGTGTCCCAGCGCCGCTACATAAACGCGATTCGGATTGGACGGATCGACCACGATGCGCCCGATCTGGCTCGTCTTCTCCAGGCCAATGTGCATCCACGTCTTGCTGGCATCGGTCGACTTGAACACGCCGATGCCATACGAATGCTGGCTGCGAATGTCGGGCTCGCCCGTGCCCACATACACAATGTTGGGATCCGAAGGAGCTACCGCAACCGCGCCAATCGAACCGATCGGAATGCCCTGGTCCGAGATCGGTTTCCACGTGCGCCCGGCGTTCTCTGTCTTCCACACGCCTCCGCCCACCGATCCGAAATAGAACGTATTCGGCTCGCTGGCGACCCCCGCTACGCCGAATGAGCGTCCGCCACGCATCGGGCCTACATCGCGCCAGTGGAGACCCTCGAGCAGGCTCTCCGGATACGTCCCGCCCGAAGTCGGCGTCTGCCCAGGGAGCGGGAGCGAAAAAGAGGCAACCAGGCTCAGCGTAAAAACAGTGACCAACCAGCGGCAACGCAAATCCATGGACGTGCTCCTGCTGCGAATGAAATGTGGAAGAAAACGAAAGATCAAATTAGCACGTCAGGAGACAAATCCCCTTGCGCCGTCCCGGCGTTGCCGGAGCGTTCGCTCCCCTTGTCCTCAACAGAACTATGGCTGCACCGGCTCGCCAGCCACCACCCCGGTCAGTTTGTGCTCCTCCATCGTCCGATTGAACGCCGCCACATCGGTCTTCAAAAAGTCGTTGAACTTCTGGAGCGCCGCTTCATACTCTGGCCGCAGCAGCTTCATCTGGTCCAGCATGGCCGCCGTCGGCGCGTCGTCTTCGCCCTCGAGGCCCGCTTCGAGCGCGAGCAGATGTTCGTGCACCTCATCCGGCACGCGCAGCGTTGACTCGGCCGCGCCCGGATCGCTGGTGATGGCATGCTCGGCCGCCTTCATCTGCTTTTGCAGTGCATCGATGGCGGTCCCCACTTCCTTCTCGTCCGGGGCATCTTTTGCCACCACCCGCAGCGCGCCCAGCTGGGCCTCGATGGCACCGATGCGATTCAGTGCCACGTCCAGTTGCGAAACCTCATGCAGAAGGGCCTCCGTGTCGCGATAGCGCTCCTCCACCCCTGCCGCATCCGCGTGAGAATCAGGATCCTTCACAACCGTCAGCTTCTCGGTCACGGTCTTCCCGCCAATCGTCAGCGTCGCCGTATACGCGCCAGGAGGAACCACCGCACCCGAGCGCGGCCCTTTCAGGAACTCCTTGCCCGCCTCCCAGCGCACCGGCCCGTCCGCGCGCAGATCCCACGTCAGTCGTTGCAATCCCTCCTGCGCCGGAACCCACGGCACCTCCTTCGGACCCTCCGGTTTCGCCGCGTTCTCTGGCGAAGGCTGCTGCTGCGTTTGGGACGCCGCTGCTCCGCTCGCAGGCTTCGCCTCCTGCTGCTCCGGACGCACGGCCTGTGCCGGTGCCTGCTCTCCCGCTGCCGGAGGCAGATCCTCTTCCTCCGGCGGAGATTCATCCTTCTCCAGCGTGTGCGTGCCCTTCATCGTCCGCACTACGTGGCCTTCTGCGTCGGTGATCACCAGCCGACCAGGCTCCTTCTCTTTGTGCTTCACGAAATAACTCAGCGTAGCGCCGGCCGGCGAATTCTTTCCGTAGAACGCGCCATCGCCCAGCGCCTCTACCGGCGACCACGGCCAGAAGCGCACCGCATCCGGCGGCGCAAACAAATGTGCCGTCTCACTGCCGATCTGCGGCGTGAATTGCTGGAACGGTGTCAGGTCGTCCAGCACCCACATCGACCGTCCGTGCGTGCCCACTACCAGCGAGTTCTGCTGCGCATCGAGCGCCACATCGTAGACCGACGCATTCGGCAGCCCCAGCCCAAACAGAAACCAATGCTCGCCCGCGTCCCACGTAACGTACAACCCGTTTTCCAGACCCGCATAGTACATCCGTGGATTGCGCCGGTCGCGCCGCACCACGTGAGCATAAACGTCTCCGGGCAGATTGCCGGCAATCGATGTCCAAGTCGCGCCGTAGTTGCTGGTGCGAAACAGATACGGCCTGAAGTCGCCGCTGTAATGCCGATCCACTGCGATCACGGCCTCGCCCGCGTCGTCCGGCGCGATGTCAATCGACTCCACCCGGCCCCACTCCGGCAAATTTGGAACGTGCGCGGTTACATTCGTCCAGCTCGCGCCACCGTCGCGTGTCACCTGAACCACTCCATCATCGGTGCCCACCCAGATCACCTTCGGATCCTTGTCGGCCGGAACGATACTCAGGATGGTGTCATAGACCTCAGCGCCGGAGTTGTCCTTCATGATCGGTCCGCCCGACGACTGCTGCTTTTCTTTATCGTTCCGCGTCAAATCCGGGCTGATCGGCTTCCACGTGCGCCCGCGATCTTCACTTTTGAACAGCACATTGCCGCCCGCATACAGCACCTGCGGATTCTCCGGCGAAACCGCAAACCCGGCGTCCCACGCAAATCGATACGGCAAATCGGCCACGCCTCCGCCGGAAATATCCCGTGGATAGGGCTCCATATCCTGACCTTGCTCCGAGCCGTGATCGAAGGTCGCCCACACACCGTTCTGCGTGCTGTTGTAGAACAGATGCGGATCATCAGCCGCCTGAATCGCGAACATGCCATCCCCGCCGTTCAGGGCAAACCACGCGCGATCCAGGATCCCCGACGGATCCTTGCTCCGTGCCGGCCCACACCACGCGCTGTTGTCCTGCAGCCCGCCGCACACCAGATAGAAGGGGCCGCTGCCCGTGCTCACGTGATAGAGCTGCCCGATCGCGATGTTGTGCACGAAGGCCCAGTGCCCGGCGTTGTCGCGTGACATCGCCACGCCGCCGTCGTTGCCCTCGATGATCCGCCCGCTGCCCTCCGGATCGATCCAGATCGCATGATGATCGCCGTGAATCTGCTTCGCGATCGCGCTGAACGTGTGGCCGCCGTCGCTCGACTCCATCAGATTGTTCGAGAGCGCCAGCACATGGTTCGGATCCTTTGGATCGACCGCGATATGCGAGAAGTAAAACGGCCGCACATCGACCTCTTCATCCTTGCTGACTCCGCTCCAGTGCTCGCCCCCATCGCCGGAGCGCCACAGCACCCCCTCGTCCGAGCCCATCACTGCATACACCACATTCGGTGCGCTCGGCGCAATCGCCAGCCCGATGCGTGTCACCGGCTTCTCCGGCAATCCGTGCCCGCTGAGACGCTGCCAGCTCGTTCCCCCATCGATCGATTTGTAAATCGCATCTTCGGGCCCGCCATCGGAGTAGCTCCACGGGGTGCGCCGAAACCGATACGCCGACGCGAACAGCACCTGCGGATTCTCAGGATTCATCGCCAGATCGGCGATCCCGACACTTGGCCCAACGTAAAGCACCTTCTGCCAGGTAGCGCCGCCATCCGTCGTGCGATAAACGCCCCGATCCTCGCTGTCGGCCCATGGACTTCCCATCGTGGCCACCACCACCGTGTCCGGATGATGCGGATCAATTTCAATTCTCGAAATCTGAAACGAATGCTCCAGCCCCATCCGCTTCCAGTGAGCGCCGCCATCGGTGGACTTATAAATCCCATCGCCAAACGAAACATCGTTGCGCACATTGGCTTCGCCCGTTCCGGCCCACACCACTCCAGGATTCACCGGATCGACGGCCAGCGCCCCAATCGACGCGACCTCTTCGTGCTGGAAGAGCGCCTTCCACGTCGTGCCGCCATCATCTGTGCGGAAGATCCCGCCGTCCGCCGCGCCGACAAAATAAATGCCTGGCTTACCCGCCACACCCGCCACGGCCGTCACGCGCCCGCCGGAGATCGCCGGCCCAATTTCGCGAAAGCCGATACTCCGCCGTACCACCATCGGCAACTCCGTGCGGCCCTCGTCATTCGCTTTCTGAGGGCCCGAGGGTCCCTCGAACGGTTCGGACTGCGGTGTCTGTGCGAAACACGGAAGAGTGGCGGCGCACGCCAGCAGTACCAGAACCGCTGTGGGCCCGAAGCGACGAACCAAACTCATGGCTTTTTCCTGAGGCGATCGGAAGATGAAAAGCAGACAAGGCGGCCAGTTTAGCACTCACCTCGCGCGTGCCGCCGATCGTCTACTCACAGCGCAAAGCGACCGTGGGGTCTACACGCATCGCCCGCCGTGCCGGAATGTACGCCGCCGCCAGTGCCACCAGCGTCAGCAGAAGCGCCACAGCGGCGAAGGTGAGCGGATCGGCCGGCGTTACGGCGAAAAGCAGGGCGGACAAAAAGCGCGTCAACAACAGAGCCGCGGGAATGCCGGCCGCCAGGCCGAACACCGCCAGCTTCGCCGATTCCCCGACCACCAGCCGGCGAACGCTCGCCGGCGTCGCTCCCAGCGCCATGCGCACGCCGATCTCCCGCGTGCGGCGCGAGACGGAAAACGAGATCACTCCGTAAATCCCCACCGTCGCGAGCAGCAGCGCGATGGCGCCAAAAAGTCCCAGCAGCAAAGTGCGAAAACGCGGCTCGGCCACTGACGCATGCAGCGCCTCCGGTAGTGTCTCAACCTCGGTGACCGGCAACCCAGGGTCGATGGCATGCGTTTCGTTCCGAATGCCGGCAGCCACGTCGGCCACTCCCAGCCTGCTCCTCACCACCACCTCTGCTCCCCAGAAGGGCGCTTGCGCGAAGGGAACATACATCATGGGCCCCGGTTTTTTGGCCAGAGAAACATCGTGAATGTCGGCCACCACGCCCACGATCTCCCGTGAAACATTGCCATAGGGTGGAAATCCAAAGACGAGGTGCCGGCCCAGTGGGTCCTGATGGGGGAAAGAACGCCTGGCCAGCGTCTCGCTGATCAGCGCCACCGGCATAGTCGCAGCCGTATCGTCGACAGAAAACAGCCGCCCGCCCATCAGCGGTATCCCCATCACGCGAAAGTATTGCGGACTCGCCGATACGTAGTTTGCGGTCTCGGCTTTGCCCTGCGGCAGCGGCGGATTCCCCGCAATGGTGAAAGGCAGCGTGACGGCATTGTCCAGAATCGGCAGTGGAATGCCAAGAGCCGAATCCTCGAAACCGCGCTTCGCCTCGAGCCGCGTCGTCAGTTCGTTCCCGAACGCGCTCCACTGCTCCGGCTTCGTATATTGATAACGCGGCAGCGAGACTTCCGCCTTCACCAGATGTTCGGTCTCGAATCCGGGGCTGACCGACAGCAGACGGGCAAAGCTGCGCAACAATAATCCCGCGCCGGCCAGAAGAACCATCGCCAAAGCGATTTCCGCAACTGCCAGAACGTTGCGCGCATGCCGCGAGCTTCTGGCTTCTCCCGCGCGCGAGCCTTCGCGCAGATTCACCTGCGGAGCGGAGCGAGCTGTGGAGAGGACCGGCGCCAGGCCGAACCCGATGCTCGCGGCCAGCGATAAGAGAAAAGCAAAGCTAAGAACCGCACTGTCCACGCGCACGGCGTTAAACTGCGACAACCCCGGAGGCAGCAGAG
>Ga0210398_10005535_pt1 | contig 11718 bp, 9 predicted proteins | sample IncBWC4OmetaG_FD_161047 | JGI IMG/M metagenome (GOLD analysis project Ga0210398, IMG submission 161047) | Forest soil microbial communities from Barre Woods Harvard Forest LTER site, Petersham, Massachusetts, United States - Inc-BW-C-4-O | ecosystem: Environmental > Terrestrial > Soil >... | reverse complement strand
CTTTTATTCCTCGCGTTCCTCGCCCATTTTGGAGCTGTTCTGTTTCACACGCTGATCCTGCGGGATAGGTTGTTCAGCCGCATGGCGCCCTATAGAGTCCCCGCGCGCTAACGAGTTTCTACAATACGGCACTCTCTCGCGGCTCATAGGTAGATCCGCGAGACTCCAGGTTTCAACTACGACGCGGCAGCCGCCCCAGGCAAGCGTCGCCTCGCGTTCTTTTCCTGCCGAGCCAAATGGGTGGTGAACTTCGGCACCTGCCAACAGTGGTTTGATTAACTAAACCACAATAGGTGGTATGATTTGCCTAAATTAGCTCCTCTAACCCACGCTTCCGCCCGCATTGGCATGCTAATGATATAGTCTCCGGAGGCTCTGATGGCTCAGCCTGATTTCTATTTCAATCCGTTCGATGCCGAGTTTCGCGCGAATCCCTATCCGCACTTTCCTGCGCTGCTCGATGGTCCTCCGCGACAGCTTCAGCTCTTCATGCCGACGACGCTCATTGCTCGCTATGACGACGTGGTCACCGTCCTTCACGACCATGAGCGCTTCACCGTTCGGCGCCCGGAAATTCCGTTCCGCCAGAGGATCGATCCTTTTGGCGGAGCGCCGACCATCCTCACCGCGGATCCTCCGGTGCATTCGCGCCTCCGGCGGCTGGTGAGCAAGGCCTTCACTCCACGACGCGTGCGCGAGCTCGAGCCGCGAGTCCGCGAGATTACGACCGACCTGCTGAGCCGTGCGGCGGCCTCATCCGAAATCGAAGCGATGGCCGCGCTGGCCAATCCGTTGCCGGTGATTGTTATCGCGGAGATGCTCGGGGTCTCGGCAAACGATCACGCCCAATTCAAGCAGTGGTCCAATGATCTGATCAGCTCATTCGGCCAGGAGATGGCGACCGGTCCCTCTGCCGCCGGTCTCGCCGCCAAGGACGAGCTGCGCCGCTACCTGGCGGAGGCGATCAAGCAACGCAGCGCGAATCCCGCCGACGATTTGATCAGCGCGCTGGTCACTGCTCGGGACGAATCCGACGCGCTCAGCGAAAATGAATTGCTCGCGTTCGTGGTGTTGCTGCTGCTGGCAGGCAACGAGACTACCACCAATCTGATCGGTAACGGTCTGCTCGCGCTATGCCGCAATCCAGAGCAGCAGGATCGCTTGCGCGAGAACCGCGAGCTTATCCCCAAGGCGATCGAGGAGATGCTGCGTTACGACCCGCCCGTCCAGATGACAGTGCGGATGCCGACGGCGGCGACCAGCGTTGGCGGCACCGAGATTCCCGCCGGCAGCCTCGCCTTCATCCTGCTGGCGGCGGCGAATCGCGACCCTGCGCATTTCCCGAATCCGGAATACTTCGACGTTGCGCGCGATCCGAACGAGCACGTTTCATTCGGCGAGGGGATTCACTTCTGTCTCGGCGCACCGCTGGCGCGGCTGGAAGGCGCAATCGCGATCGAATCGATGCTCGACAAATTCCCCCGCCTGCAGCTCGCCGATGCACAAGCCAAACTGGAGTATCGCGGCTCAATGGCCTTGCGAGGCCTGAGCGAACTGCGGCTGTCAGGCCGCTAGCCCAACTTTCTGACGGAGCTGCGATTTCGCTCAAATGTACCTTTCATCGGTCGGCGAGGGCTGTTAGTAAAGCCCTGATGTTTACGCCACGCTGGATTCAACTTTTCGCCGCCGGTTCGCGCGCGACGCTGGTCGCGCTCGCTTTCGCGCTCGCGATGTTCGTTGCGCCGCTCTGCTGTGCGGACAGTGCCGCACCCGATACCTCAGCGACCGGCGTCCATGGAATGGTAGTGTCGGAAAGCGACGACGCTGCGCACGCCGGCGTCGAGATCCTCAAGCAGGGCGGCAACGCCGTCGACGCAGCGGTGGCTACCGAGTTGGCAGTGGGCGTGACCAATCCTGCGGCGTGCGGAATTGGCGGCGGCGGCTTCATGCTCATCTATATGGCCAAAGCCCACGCCTTCTACGCGCTCGACTATCGCGAAACCGCGCCGCTCCAGGCCCGTCCCGACATGTACATGCGCAACGGCAAGCCCGACGAGGACCTTGCGCGCGACGGAATTCTGGGCGTGGGAGTGCCGGGCGAAATCGCGGGCATCGACGCGGCGCTGAGGCGCTTCGGCACGATGAAGTTTCAGCAAATCGCGGCACCGGCGGAGAAACTAGCTGCCGATGGTTACGCCGCAAGTCCGCACCTGGCGAAAGAAATCGAGATGCTCGCGCCGAAGCTGAAAAACGATCCCGGGCTCGCCCAGGTTTTCCTGAAGCCCGACGGCTCCGCGCCCAAAGCCGGCGACACGATCGTCGCAAAGAATCTCGCCGCGACGCTGAAGAGCCTTGGTGACGATCCGGTCGCGAACTTTTATCACGGCGAAGTCGCAGCCGCGCTCGTCGAGTTCATGAAAGCGCACGGCGGGATCGTCAGCGCCGCCGATCTCGCCAACTATCGGCCCGAGTGGCGCGATCCGATTCACCATCGCTACGAGGGTTATGATGTCTATGCGATGCCGCCGCCTTCGTCGGGTGGGGTGGTTCTCGAGATGCTCGGTGCGCTCGACTCTGGCCATCTGGCCGGCCTCGGCGTCAACTCGCCGCCGTACCTCGCGCGTCTGATCGAAGTGATGCGCCAGGGCTTCGTCGATCGCGAGCAATACGCCGACCCGTCATTTGTAGGCGTGGAGATTCAGAAGCTGCTGACCGACAGCAACATTCTGCAACTGCGCGAGCGCGCGCTGCATCCGAAAAAGTCGCCGCCGCCGACTGCGGCGCACGATCACGGCACCTCGAATCTGCTGGTCGCGGACAAAGCCGGCAACGTCGTCGCGCTGACCACCACTATCAACACCGTGTTCGGCGCCAAGGTGAGCGTGCCCGCGCTCGGCCTGATCCTCAACGATGAGATGGATGATTTCGCCGTCGCGCCCGGCGTGCCCAACGCGTATCGACTCGAAGGCGAGCGCGCCAATGAGGTACGCGGAGGCAAGCGTCCGCTCTCGTCGATGAGCCCGATAATCGTCACGAAAAACGGCGTGCCCGTGATGACCAGCGGAGGCTCGGGCGGTCCGACGATCATCAGCGGAGTGTTGCAGGTCGCGCTTAACATTCTCGCGTTCCATCTCGACGCGACCAGCGCGGTCAATGAGCCGCGAATTCATGAGCAGGCTGCGCCGGACGTCGTGATCGTGGAACAAGCGATGCCCGCGGCGACGCGCAGCGCGCTCGAGCAGATGGGTTACAAGCTCAAAGTCGTGCCCGAGCTCGGCGCGGTCGGCGCGATCACGATTGCGCCGGCGAATTTCCGCGGCGCAGCCGACGCGCGCAAAGGTGGCGGCGCTGTCGGCTATTAGCCATCGCGTCGGCAGGTTAGACTCCACCCTCGTGTCCGGGATCGTTCGCAACGAAACTTCTTCGCCCGCCCTCGCCGCGCCATCCGCACCCACGAGGCCCGGCGCGTACGATGTCGCCGCAATCGTCGCGCTATCGCTCGCAATCTGTATGTTTCATCTCGGCTCGTTCGGCCTGTGGGAGCCCGACGAGGCGCGTTACGCGGAAATTGCGCGCGAGATGCTGCAAAACGGCAACCTGCTCGTGCCGCACCTCAACTACGTCGCGTACGTCGAGAAGCCACCGCTGCTCTACTGGCTGACGACGCTGTCTTTCTGGATCTTCGGCGTGTCGGAATTTGCCGCGCGCCTTCCCGTCGCGCTCTCGGCAATCACCGGAATACTCGCGACCTACTTCTTCGCGCTGCGCGCGTTCGGCCGCCGCCACGCGATTCTAGCCGCCGCGATCCTCGCCACGACTCCGCTGTACGCGTTGATGGCGCAAGTGCTGACGACTGACATGACGCTCACGGCGCTGGTGACGATCGCGACGTTCTCGCTTTATCTGCACTGGCATGAAGGCGGCAGCTGGTGCTGGATCGGGTATGTCGCGATGGGCCTGGCAGTGATGACCAAGGGCCCCGTCGGGGCTGCGCTGCCGATTCTGTCGATGCTGATTTGGCTGGCGTGGAATCGCGAACTGCGCGGCGCGATCGCGAAATTTCGCGCAGTGCCGGGCCTCCTGCTTACGACTCTGATCGCGGCGCCGTGGTTTGTGGCGATGACGATACGCGAGCCGGGCTTCGCTGACTTCTACTTCATCGGCGAGCATCTGCGACGCGTATTCGATTCCGACTACAGCCACAGCGAAGCCTTTTACTTTTACCTCCCGGTGCTCGCGATCGGAATGCTGCCATGGACGCTGCTGGTGCCGTTCCTCACCTGGCGCGAGGCCACCGGCAATCCGGCGCGAAGCTTCTGCCTCGTCGCGGCGGGCGTCACGCTGGTCGCTTTCTCATGCGCGACTGCCAAGCTGATCCCGTATGTCCTGCCGGCGATTCCTCCGCTGGCCGTGCTGATTGCCGACGGCCTTGTATCATGCGGATGGCCCACCGCGGACTCACGAGCTGCGCGGCGACCGCCGGACTCCCGGATTCTCATCGAGAGCGGGCCGATGCTTGCGTTGTTGGGCGTGGGCGTGATCGTCGCAGCGATCGCAGCGCCGCAGTTCCGCACTCCGTACGTGATGGCGGCGCGGCAATCGATGTTCGCGATCGGCGCGATCCTGCTGGTGGGCGGCGCGGTCACTACGTGGATGTTCATTGCGCGCCGCACCGCCGCGGGACTCGGCGCGATCGTCGTCACGCTCGCGCTGGCGTTGATTGGGGGCGGATGGGCGCGGCTGGAGACCGAGCCGATGCGATCGTACGCAGCGCTCAGCCGCACGATTTCCGAGAAGGCGCCGGACGCGGATATCATTTGCTACCATCGCTACGTTCAGTCGCTGCCATTTTACAATCGCAAGCGCGTAGTGCTGCTCGGCGGGCGCACTGAACTCGACTTCGGCTCGCAACTCGACCCCGACGCGCGCCAATGGTTCATCAACAATGACGATCAGATGTTTCGGCGGTGGGAGCGGCCTGGGCCCACCGTGGTGGTGCTCGACGCCGGCGATCTGGCTCGTATGAAAGAACGGTTCGGCGATTTCGACCTGATCGCAGCCGAAGGAAAGAAGCGCGCAATCATGCGACGTGAACGAATCTCGCGCCGTGAGCCAATCAGCGTCAACTGAGCAAGCCGGGCCGGCGCATCCGTATCGCGCGTTCGCGATGCGCGCGGGGTTGGGAGTCGCAGTCGTCGCCGTCTTGTTGTGGCGTTACGACGCGCGACCGATTTTTCGAATCCTCAGCCGCGAACGTCCCGTTTATTTCGCCGCGGTCGTGCTGCTTTACGTGGCCGGGCAGGCGATGTGCGCGTATCGATGGCAACTGCTCGCCGCGCTATTGAAAGTGCACGGCCGCTATAGCGAGTTCCTCGCCTATTTGTTCGTCGGGATGTTCACCAACCTGTTCGTGCCGGGATTGCTCGCCGGCGACGCGGCGCGATCCGTTTATCTCGGACGGCGCCACGGCAGGATGGGCGAGGCGATCGCGTCGGTGGTTGCCGACCGCGGCACAGGATTGCTCGGCTTATTCTGGCTGGCGGCTTTTGCCGCGGTATTCCTGAACTTCGCGCCGATTCCATCGTCGGTCGTCACGCCGACGGTCGTTGTCGGCGCGATCACGTTCGCCGGATTTCTCGCGGCGCCGCTCATCGCGCGCCTGATTCACCTGATGCCGCGGCCCATTCGCCGCGCGGGCGGAATCGTCGCGCCGTATCTGCATCATCCTGCGGCGCTGGTTCCCGCGATCGCTTTGTCGATCGTGCTGCAGATCACTCTGGCGCTGGGTCAGTACCTACTGGCGGCTGGATTCGGACTCACAGTGCCGCTTTCGCTGTTTATTCTTTGCGTCCCGATCGCGAACGTGTTCGCGAGCCTGCCGCTCACACTGAACGGTCTGGGGATTCGCGAAACGGCCAACCTGTTGCTGTTCGGCATGGCGGGGATGCGAAAAGAAGACGCGATCGCGCTTGGACTGTTATGGTTCGCGGTGACCATGGTCGGCGGTCTGACCGGTTCAATTGCGTTCGTTACTACGCCAACGCCGGGCGCCGAGAAATGAATGTCAGCCGGTGCGATCGGTTTCTGGTTTGTACCAATCCGGCGACGGGCCGGATATCGCTTCGATTGCGGGGACGAAGGTGCGGTCCAGTTCCGCCACGAGCGCAGCGAGGTTGTCGACGATTTGCTGCCATCTCTCGGGACCGCCGATCGGGTATTGACCGCCTGGCACCGCGCGGCGGCTAACCGGCAGGATCATCGAACCTTTGAATCCTATGCCTTCGATCAAACCCTGCACGCGGAAAAACGCCATGACGTTGTTGCTCCATGTGCCGACGTCGAGGTGGAGTTCCGCAGTCAGATTTCCCGGCGTGCAACGACGCAGCGTGAAACTCCCGGCGGATTCACTGCGGCAGTCGTAGCCCATCGCGGTGAAGGCGCGCACCAACCCCGGCTTCTTCGGCCCCGAAGTAACGCCAAGGGCGAATGCTTCCTGATTGGGTGGCAGGTCATGCGGCAGATTTGCACGATCGAGAATCTCGCTCGTCCTGGCCCGGTAGTCCTGCACGACAGCGCGAATCGCTGCGGCCTTTTCCGGTGACGCGGTATCAATTGAAGGGCGCTGCGCAGCGGGACCCATCGCGAGCGGCGCCTGGATCGTCTTCTTCACCTTGCCGCAGGCGGCCAACACTCGCGCAATCGATTCGGGCAGCGCTGGCAGTTTGCGCGCCGCCGGGTCGGCCTCGACGAGAGTCAGCGCCGATACGGATCGCATGCGTCCGTTGACCCACCAGGAGTCACTCACCGAAATTCCGGGGGAGAGTTGACTCGGCATTGACGGCGTCGCGGCGGCTCCAGAAAAAGCGGGGACCGAGAAATGGATTCCCAAATTGTGAAACGGAAAACTTCTCGGCACCCTACGGGCAATCTCGAGCAGGACGCCGAAATCGACTGTCTCTCCGGGCGCCCCGGAACTCGTGCGATTCGAGATGACCTTCCTTTCGAGGGTGCCTACTTGAGGAGATGAAGCCATGGTCTGTACGAATCGCTCAAGGCTCGGAAAGCGCTTGATCACGCGAGCAACGCTCGACACGCCGCCCGCCATCGGGTCGGCCATTACGAATTGAACATGCGGCTCACCGAAATCCGCCGCGATCAACGCCGCGTGAATTCGTTCCAGAACTTCAGCGAGCGGCTCTTTCCTGCTGGCGGCGAAAGTCGTAAGCAAAGCAAGTTGCATCGCAATGATTCCTCTCGGAGCTGGCGCTGGAATATCCTATGAAAGGAGCCAGGGCGTTGCCAGCGAGTAGCATCGGATTGGAGGCGGGCCAAGATGGAAACACGAGTCGACGAGATCGCGGATAAGATTTATCGCCTATCCACCTTTGTGCCTGGAACGGCAGGTCCCAGCGGACTTACATTCAACCAGTTTCTGATCGATGCCTACGAGCCGCTGCTGTTTCATTGCGGGCAACGGTTTCTGTTTCCGTCGATATCCGCGGCGGCAGGTAGAGTTATGGCGATTGAGCGATTGCGGTGGGTCACATTCAGCCACGTCGAGGCGGACGAGTGCGGGTCGATGAACGAATGGCTGGCCGTGGCGCCGAACGCGACTGCCGCGCACGGCAATATTGGCTGCAACATCTGGCTCAAGGACGCCGCGGTGCGGGCGCCACGCGCGCTCGCCGAGGGCGAAGTGCTCGATCTCGGCGGGAAGCAAGTACGGCGAATCGATACCCCGCACCTGCCGCATTGCTGGGACGCGGGATTAATCTACGAAGAAACCACCGGCACGCTTTTCTGCAGCGATCTCTTTACACAAATGGGTGACGGTCTGGCGGTGACCGACGGCGACATCGTCGGGCCTGCGATCGCAGTCGAGCGCAGGCTTGGCTTTACGGCGGTCACACGGAAGACCGCGCCGATGGTTCGCAAGCTAGCCGCACTATCGCCGCGCAACCTGGCAGTGATGCATGGATCGTCGTTCTCGGGCGACGTCAGCTCAGTGCTGCAGGCGTTGGCGTGCTACTACGATGAGCAGTTAAGGGAAGAGGTTTCCGCGTAACAATCTGAGCGCGAGAGATGAAGCTTGAGAAAGGCTAGCACTCTCGGATTGGCTGACTGCGGGCAGTCATCGCGCGACAACAGATGAGGACTGCGCGACCGTGAAACTCCATGCGAAGTTCTGCCGTCCGGTTGAAATGGCAACCTTATAGACACCGTTGGCAAGGGGTTGACGCGGTATAAGAATGATGGCTCCGAAGGCGCGGAGCACCTGGCGCGCGTGCTCTTCAGTTGCAGCATCGGGATTCTGATAGGTCAGCCAATCGAATGCGCAGGTTTCAAGGGGGCCGGCTGGCCCGGTTAGTGAGTACGATTGCATTCTGCCTCGATAGCCCGACCCAAGCTGGACTGTAATCGGAAGACCTATCGGAAGGTTATAGCCCGGACAGGATGCGAGCGGGTCTGGCGCCTCGAAGCTATGCACTTGTCCTACCGGCACCGTGCTGCCGTCGGTAGGGAAGAGAATCAGCGGCGAGCCTATGCCGCCCTCCCCTCGCAGCGCCAGAGTGCCTACCCGTTGCGGATACTTGCCGTAGGTCCCATAACCGGCGACGGTAGCCCACGGAGCCAAAAGAGATAGCCGATGAAACGGCGCGTCGTAGAAGAGGCCGTCGAGGTCATTGATCGGATCGCGTCCCCATGCGACATCGTTACTCTGCGACACGCCCATCGCTTCCTTGCCGCCGGCAGCGCATTCGGCGCCGGCGGCGCTGTAATGAGGACTCGCGGGATCTTCGTGATGGGCGCCAAGTCCGATAGCGCTCTTGTAAGCTTCGAACTGAGGCTCAGTAGCCGGTCCCTGTTCGACAAGATATTGCGCGTGAGCATCGCAGTCGCGGGTTAGCGTAGCATTCTCCGCGACAGGCTGGAGACCGCCAGTCTTACGCAAGCGGTTGAGCTCATCGAGCCAGGGTGACGCTGAGCCGGAATTCTGAGAGTCGAGCTGCTCCTGCGATTGTTCGCTCTGCGCGCGACCGATGTCTTGTGAACCACGCTGTGTTGAATCGGCGGAACACGCGGTAAACACGATAGCGGTTGCACACATCCAAAACCGGATAAAGCGGGCTGTCATAGTTGACCCTCGTGGAAACCTATTTAACGGCGGCGGGCTGTGTGGGGGTAGGCGAGAGAACCAGCTGATTGGTCGCAAGGTCGTGCTCGACTTTGCGGGCGTGCTCGAGGGCGGCTGGCGGAATAGCCGACTCCAGTTTCGGGTTGAGGACCATGCTGACCATGCCGTCCTGCATTCCGAATTCCAGCATTCCGGAATGAAAGGTCTTGTCTTTCACTTCAGTTGCGATTTTCAGGAAGGCCAGGGGGGTGGAGGTCACGGCGCTGGCGAGGACTACATCGGGGGCGACGTTATTCTGATTCGTGAATACGCCGAAGGCGTAGGCGTGGCCTTGTTCCGCGGCAAGAAAGACGCCGAGGCCGGCCGCGTCAGCATTGTGGATGAGCACGTCGGCGCCTTGGCTGATTTGGGCCAGCGCCGCCTCTTTGGCCGCGCCGACATCGTCGAAATTGCCGGTATAGCTGATCAGAATGCGGCCTTTGGGGTTTGCTGAAAGAAAGCCTCGCTTGAAACCATCGAAGAATAGCTTGATTGAAGGCAGTTCTATGCCGCCTACTGCGCCTACTACACCAGTTTTTGATACGCCTGCCGCCAGCACGCCCTCCACATAGGTCGCCTGATCGACATTGAAGGTTATGGACGCGACGTTCGCGGACGATTCACTCCCCGAACTTACCACGAAGTAAGTATTCGGAAAGCTGCGAGCTACTTCGAGCGCGGAATCGGTGTACTCGAAGCCGTGGGCAAAGATCAGATCGAATCCACGCGAAGCGAAGTCGCGGAAGGCGTCCTCGAAGTCGGCAGGCGACTTGGTTTGCACCAAGGCAGTATCGGCGCCGAGCTTGGCCTTGATGAGTTCGAGGCCTTGGTACGCGGCGGCGTTCCAGCCTGCATCGCTTACAGGTCCGGGTGTGAGGAGTGCGACTTTGAATGTAGTGGATGTTGGCTTTCCTTCGTTCGTAGGGTGAGAGGTACAGCCTGTGACGATAGCTATCGATAGCAGCAGGAGAGCTATACCCGGGACTTTCAGCACTTCGTGATTATCCGACGTAGATGGTGCGATCTGCGACGCCGGCCTTATGAAAAGCCTGCTGACGCTCGAAGCACTTATTGCATTGGCCGCAGTGCTGAAAGCCTTTCGGAGCCATGCAGGTCAGGGTCAGCTCTAGCGGCAGGTCTTTGAACTGCTTGATCAGGTCCTCCTTGTGAAAACCTCTCAGGGGAGCGTCGATAGTCACTTCGTGACCCAGTCCCATGCTTAAGGCGCGGGCGAAGGTCTCGAAGAAGTCAGCCGTTGCGTCGGGAAAGGGGTTCCCGCCCAGCGAACCGATTGCGATGCGCGAAACACCGTGCGTGCTGCCCCAGATAGCGGCCAACGAGATAAGGAGAATGTTGCGGCCGGGAAGGTAGGTATTCTCGTCGGGCTCGTCGGCGCCGGGAACGTGCGCGCCCGTAACGCTCCAGTGGTCGCCGTAGAGGACGGCGGTTGGGGCGGAGAGCACAGTAGTCGGCTTCACGTTGCGGTTGTGGAGCGCGCCGAGGAATGCTTGCAGGCCCTTAAGCTCCACATCTTCCCAGGCGAAACCGCAGCGCACGTAGATCGGGTACACTTCGGCATCGCCTGCCAATTTCGCAATCAGGACCGAACTGTCCAAACCTCCGCTCGCGAGTACTGAAATCTTTTCCACGCCCATCCTCTCTCTTAGCGCAAGACCGTAGCACCATCGAAAGCGATGGGGCCACTGCGTTGGCGGAGACTCGATCTTGCGAACAGGTTATGCGTTAACTTGGATTATCAATTGCAGCGACCGCGCTTGAGAGGCACACGATGGCATCGCAAGGCTCCGCCTGGTACGTGGACTTTTTTCGCAGCGACTACCTTAACGTGTATGGGCACATGTTCACCGAAGAGCGCGCCGAAAACGAGAGCGCTTTCGTTGCGAGCGCGCTCGAATTGAAGCCGGGCGCGCAGGTGCTCGACTTGTGCTGTGGCCAAGGGCGGCATTCGGTGCAACTCGCGAAACGTGGATTTAAGGTTACAGGTCTGGACCTGAATCCCGATTATTTGGAGCTCGCGCAACGAGCGGCTAAGTCGAGCAAGGTTGAAATCGAGACAGTGACCGCCGACATGCGCGAGATTCCGTTCGAGAACAAGTTCGACGCAATCGTCAATATGTATTCGTCATTCGGGTACCTGGAGTCGGAGGCCGAGGATTTGAAGGTCCTGGAATCGGCGGCCAAAGCTCTGAAAGCCGGGGGACGGCTCATGCTGGACATGCTGAATCGCGAGTGGGCGATCGACAACTATATTCAGAACGACTGGCATACCGGCCCCGACGGGACCTTGTACGTCGAGCGACGGGATTTGGATCTCGCGACGAGCCGGATGCACGTGCATTTTATCGTGGTGGATCCGAGCGGCGGGCGGCGCGAGTCGATCGGACATATCATCAGGCTCTACACGCTGACGGAGATGACTCGGCTGCTAGAGCGCGTGGGAATACGCGTCATATCGGTATTCGGTGGATTTGAGGGCGAGGAGTATGGGATTGGGACGCGGCGGATGATCATTGTGGGGAAAA